>Ga0209189_1000429_pt1 | contig 35233 bp, 29 predicted proteins | sample C_130820_EF_Meta_FD_187308 | JGI IMG/M metagenome (GOLD analysis project Ga0209189, IMG submission 187308) | Freshwater microbial communities from Lake Croche, Canada to study carbon cycling - C_130820_EF_MetaG (SPAdes) (version 3) | ecosystem: Environmental > Aquatic > Freshwater > Lake... | reverse complement strand
TTGGTTTGATGGATTAAGTTCCCCTCAAGGATTATGTGCATTTGATTCATTTTTGTATGTTGCTAATGGTGGAAATCAAACAATTAGTAAAATAGAATTACCTCCTTTACCCCCAACGCCACCACCCGTACCACCCACCCCAATTTCCAACATTTGTTTCCCCGCCAAAACCCCTATTACCACTGACCAAGGAATTATTTCTATCGAGGATATTGATCCGGATGTTCACACGATTCGTAATAAGAAGATTGTTGCTATTACCAAAACTATTTCTCTCGACGACTATTTGATTTGCATTGAAAAAGATGCGATTGATTTAAATTATCCTAATGAAACAACCCTTATTAGTAAAGATCACAAAATATTCTACGAAGGTCAAATGATACGGGCTGAAACATTTGTGGAAGAATTCGAAGATGTTTACAGGATAGAATACAACGGTGAAATATTGTACAATGTTTTAATGGAGCACCACAATAAAATGTGCGTTAATAATTTAATATGTGAAACATTGCATCCGAAAAATATAATTGCAAAATTGTATTCAAATCGCTTGGATGAATCATGCAAGAATAGATTTATTGAATCATTAAATATTTTTTTTACAAAATCTAAACAATTTAAAAAGAAAGACAGCAACGATCTTGACATAATGAATTCAGAAGAAGATTTAGGACACATGGTAGAATCACTAGACGATGAAAATTACAATAAATTGGTAAAGTATTTGAATTCAGAAATAAATAAAAAATTATCTTTACATTGCGATTTAAAAAAAGTCCCATCAAAAAAAAGAAACAATATTAAAATGAATTTTGAAACAAAATACCCCAATAATTTTTCAAATCAAAAAGATATTCAGTTTTTTGATTTATTTTCAAAATACAAAAATAAAAACAAAAACTAATTACCAAAGCAAAACAAAGCATGTACGAAAACATAAAATAAAAAATTGAAACTATGATAACATGAATATACTTATGTTATCATAGACGAGTTACGGTAACCGTAGAGCAAAAATGCAAACACAAACACAAACACAAATACAAACACAGATTGAACCAGAAAACCAAACTAAACAAAATATATTTGAGATTGTATTATCTCGCAATGAAGCGCGAGATGCGGAATTTTGGTATTCTATAGAGAAACACGATAAATTCGCCGCCATGTCTCATGATGTATGGTTCCTCATGAGCGAATATGAGAGAAAAGGAAAAATAACAAAACATTACAATAAACTTAAATCATATAGTGATATGCTTATGACGATTAGTCTATACTTTTGGTCTAGAGTTGGTCCAAATGTTAGTTCGGTTACTGAAGTACTTCGTTTGAATGGATCAATTTGCACGCCAATTCGCATTTCTAGAAATAAATCACAAAAAATTTCTAGAAATGTTTGCGGTATTTGTTTAGAAGAGCATCCTACAAGACACCTTGTAAAAACATCTTGTGGCCACTATTTCGGAAAGAGGTGTTTCACTGAATTACTGCAGTACTCTTTTGAAAATGATAAAGACTTGGTTCCATGCCCTTGTTGCCGCAATGAAAGCTATTCTTTACAGCGATTTATTATTAAGAAATAGAACCAGAGGGATAAACATCAAATAGTATTTTTGTATAAATATAAATATAAATATCACATACCATCAGTGAATATTTTGCTAAATTGCACTCGTCCAAAGTCGTCCTCATATCGCACAATATCGTCCTCCCCCAAGTAACTTCCGATTTGCGTTTCAGTGAATTCTAATAACTCATCGCCAATATTTTCTATTCTGTGCAAAGCATTCACAGGAATATAGACGTAATCGTCTTTTTTCAAAATCATAGTTCTGTTACCAACAAGAACATTGGCTTCACCTTTAGCAATTACCCAGTGTTCGCTTCTGTGTTTATGCGATTGTAACGAAAGCCTTTTTCCAGGATAAACACATATTTTTTTCATTTTAAACCCACTTGTATCATTTCCTTCGACATTTTTGTAATATCCCCAAGGCCTGAATGCGGTTTTGTGCAAAACGGCTTCTTCTCTCTTCGACTGTTTCAATTGTTCAACGATTTTTTTAACATCTTGGGCTTTTTCTTTATCGCAAACTAGTAATGCGTCGTCTGTATTCACGATGATAAGATCATGCACACCAATAGTTGCCGTTAGGCAATGTTCGCTATCAATATAGCAATTTTTGGTATCTACCGCAATAACATCTCCCTGAATAACATTTCTATCGCCATTATTAGTTAATTCATCATAAAGAGCCATATAAGAGCCAATATCATTCCAAGTTGAATTATACAATATTGTCTTTTTATGGATTTTAATATCAAAGTCATTGCACAATTTCTCCATAATAGCATAATCAACCGAAATAGCCCGGCAATCTGTAAATGGTATCTTCGATAAAGTTGTAATGGATGATGCATTAAAATCTGTATTTTTGATGGTTTCAACGCAATTCTCATAAATATCAGGTGCGTATTTTTTGAAACAGGCCAGCATGTTTTCATTTTTAAATGCAAACATTCCAGCATTCCATAAATAATTTCCTTGTTCAAAGTATGTTTTAGCTGTGTTGTAATCAGGTTTTTCAACAAATTGTATAGTATTATTATTGCTATCCAAATTTATGTATCCGTATCCGGTCTCAACGCGGGTCGGTTTAATACCAAATGTTACAATAGAATTGTCCAAATGAGCGAAAGATTGCTCAATGCAATTTAAAAACTCGCTATCATCCAAAACATGATCGCATGGAAGAATAAATGTATAATCATTTTTTTGCCCGAGTAGCGCGCTAACGCATATTGCTGGCCCAGAATCCCGCCCCCGAGGTTCGCATACTATTTGAAACGGAACGCATAGATTCAAGTGAAGCATTTGCCTTTCAACCAAGTGGGAATGTTCTGAATTGCAAATAACAATAATTTTACTATCGATTTTAGAATTTTCAATTACATTAGAAATTCTCAAAATTGTATTTTGCAACATAGTAAATTCGTTGGTTAACTTTAAAAATTGTTTAGGAAGTTTCTCTCTAGATTTTGGCCATAATCTAGAACCAGAACCACCGCATAAAATTGTAAAGCAATGCATAGTTATCTTTTACCTTTATAATTTTGTCTTGGTTTATATTTTTCAATTTCAAACCAATTTTTCTTGTTTTTGTTTTTCTAAATTTCACTTAAACCCAAGTTTTCTTTTATATTTGTATTATATAAAATAAAATGACCCAATTTGATGATATAGTAGTAACGCCAGTTTATGGGCCATTAAGTACAAATCAATACCCTCCTGTTTCCGGTGTTCATAATTTGGGAACACTCAATGGACAGCGACCGACCCCCCAACAATTTTACCCCTACCAATCACCCCCGTATGCAACTGAAAATACGAATGCAAGGCATCAATATTTGCGTGCACAGGCTTTTACGCAACATCAGTTGGCTTTACAGCGAGCATTAGGTAAAACATCCAAACCAATTACTTTTCAAGATTATTCTACAAATCATCAAACACCAGTAAGCAGTCATATGAATTATATTGCGCCCATCCCGTCTTCCATGTATGTTAATATTAGAAAGAGCAATGCTGTCGGGCAAAGTGCATATAAAGTTGGATTACCATTAGAAGCGCCTATTACAACCAAAAATTATTACCCGAGTGGGGTACGTAGTTCACTACGCCGTGCTCGATCCGGTGGGTGTGTAGCGCCAAAAAAGAAAGGTTCCATTTACAACACAAGTTTAACAAATGGCCAGGTTTGTGCATGGGGTGCGCTAGGTGGTGGGCGACCTACTTATTAATTTTACAAGATTTTTGTATTTTTTATAAACGATATAATATATAAATAAAAAAATGTTGAACAAGTATTTAGTGGAATTTTTAGGAACAGCACTTCTTTGTTTTGTTATATTTGCGACAGGTAATTATTTAGCTATTGGTGCTGCACTAGCCATTGGTGTTCTTTTGGGTGGAAAGATTTCAGGAGGCGCGTTTAATCCCGCAGTGGCTATTTCTCTCTTGGCTTCTGGTAAAATTAGCAACAATGATATTGTGCCTTATATTATCGCAGAAATTTTAGGCGGTCTTGTGGGTTTAAAATTGGCTATGTTAATTGTCAAGTAAATTCTAATTATTTGTATTATAATTTCTTTGAATATAATATAAATGCCAAGATCAAGAAAATATCATAAAAGAACACGGGTTGGTGGTCAATCATATGATGCGGTGAAAAACCAAGCGTACGCATATGGCGAAAAAGCAAAAAATGCTATTTCTTCCGGAATTTCTAGTGCAAGCAATTGGTTTAAAAGTTTAACTACGACTGCACCTGCACCCTCAACATCTTCATATCCTGCACCCGCACCCGTACCCACACCCGCATATCAATCAACTGCACCTGCACCTGCACCTGCACTGGCATATTCCCCAGCTATGGGTGGAAAACGTAGGCGTCGTTTCAGAACACGTAAGCACAAGCGCGGCGGAAGCGTCGTTAAAGCATACAATGCATACGTAGATTCTTCTACAATGAATGCAACGCCTGTCCATGGTTATCGCACTGCTTTTCCACATAATTGGGTTGGCGGCAAGACGCGCACTCGAACACGAAGGTGTAGATAATTTCTTTAAGTATGTTTTTATAAAATATATATAAATATTTATTGTGATAATAAAATAAATATTTATTTTTATTATTTGTCGGAAAATTTAGCTAATATATAGACACCTAATATAGCTAAGCCCGCGAAATATAATTGAACAATTGGATCATCTGGGAATTGGACTGGTGCAGGAGTAAGAGGACGCATCTGATTTTGAAAGGTTTCTTTGCAATTCCTTGGTGGGTTTGAATATGGATTTGTGTTTCCTGGCATTGTGCATGGATCCATATTTTGCAAATCGACTAATGTGACATAATGTGTTTCTTTAGATACATTATTGTTAACATCTATTGTTTCAAAAGTAACTTCCTGGCAAGGCGGTGTAGATCCCGACATGAAAGATTGCATGATTCCAAATGGATTCAACACATTCATATTGCTTATCGTTCCAGGAATTAAACCCTTGAATTCCGTAAAATTTGTACCTAAACCACTACTAATAAATGGAATATTCCCTGCGGGCACATTATTGATATAAATATACCTGTCTACTTCTTGGTTATTGGGCGCCATACATTTTGCTCCAGTTTGCAAAAAAAATTTGTTTCCTAAAGCGCGCCCAGTTTTGGAAGCATTGCTATTGCCAGTAACCAAGATTTCGACATACTGTATCAAACCGTCGATATCCGTCGCTAATGTCTTTAAATCGCCATTGGAAGACATACCTAATTCGGAAGGCGTTTTGATCTGATTATAATATTTGTAAGTGGGGCCCAATAAACGTTCTTCAACCCCTCGGGCATCTGTCAAAACTTCTTGAAATAGATTAGACATTGGTTTTGTTTATATTAATCTATACAAATATATAATTTTTACGCCTTCCACAATATAAATTTTTCAATTTACACGACGGGTTCAGTTGTTCCTGATATTTCTGGCGGCGTTGAACCTACTAAACTTGTGGCGGCATTCGCTTGTTGTTGCACTAATCCTTGAATTTGTGAATTTAGTTGGGCAACATTTAGACTAATATCATAGACTTCTTTATTCACATTTGCTAGTTCATCGACTCGCTGCTTCAAATAGGATATGTTTCCGGCATTTTGTTGTGCTAAAATTAAAGCGTTATTTGGATTATTCAAATCATATTCTTTATAATTATCTAACCCTTCAATGCAAGTTGCATTCGAATTCAAATAGGCCAAAAATATTTGGTAAAGAATGAGGAATAAAAAAAATACAACTAAAAACTTTACTAACATTTGGTATTATACAATTTTATATATTATATAAATATTGTTTTTATTTTCTTTAACAATTATATACACTATGTCTACTGCATTTTATCCACAAGGTATGTCTTCATATAATAATGTAGGTCAATATCAAGGCGCAGTACCATACATATCTTGGAAACCCAATGGAATAAATAGTTTTCCGGTTGGTGTAACAGCCGGACATATTCGTCCACTTACTAATAATGATCTCGGTAATAACTTCCCGGCCCCTTTTGGAAAACCAAGACCTATCAAACATTATAGAAAAGGTACCACCATTCCTATTCCTATTATTTTGTTGAACCCTGAAAACCCAGATAATATTATTCAAGTAGAGAGAAACTACAATAGAGAAGTAAAATCTTCAAAGGGTTCCTCTTTGGGTGGTGGCGGCGGTGGGAATGGTATGATAACCCAGATGATTTACTCACCCGGTGGTTTTATCGTTAAACAAAATAAGCCAAATGAAACTAGTGGTACAAATCAGTTGGACCGCGATTGCAAAACATGCGAGGGAACTGGGATTGTTGCCGATTACAAACCAAATACTACGTACCTTACAGAAAATCCGGAGCCAGAAACACAAATACCCCGATTTTGCTGCAATGCTGAAAAAAAAGCACTACGCAGGGTGATCCCAGCAAGCACAAACTTGAAGAAAAATTATTACACGACACACACACAATATATGCAGAATAGATGTCAAACATATGACCAGCGCGCATTTAATTTCGTGAAATTGAATAATGCGCCACTCATAGAAAAATACTCGGACAACCCATATGTTACTGAGAAAGCAGTCAAATATGCGAAACCTGGTAGTGCTCTTGCTACATTGAACACATATGTAGCAAATTGCCAACCCAATGCCGAATTATATCAAGCATCCGAAGTGAATTTAATAGCCACCATGATTCAAATCATGCAAAACCAAAATATCTTGTCCAACTCTGAAATCGGATTATTTTATGAGAAGAATATCACATCATTGAAAGGGTTTTTAACCTTTTTAGAATCTTTAACTGGTGAGACGCGAACCGCAGCATTAGAAGTATTCGTGAAATTTACGAATAACCCATATGTTGGCGTACCTTTTGAAGGCCCCAATAATCCAGTTGGGTGTAAATTAGTTGTTTACAAACCAAACAATCCTCAATTTGCGCAACAAGGCGCTGTTTCTAGTAGCACTAGAATATTAAAGTTGAATGTTACTACAATTGAAAAGAACTTGGCGGGATATAATCGCGAACAAAAAGTTGGCACAGAACTCGGTATTGGTCAAGCTGTTACCTCGGGCGGTGTACCAGTTATTCCATTTTTGTATAAAAACAAGGCACCCTATTGCACACAAGACTATTTTACGAATTTTACACCAAGATTCCAAAACCCGCGCACATGTTCAAGCCTCACTACTAATAGTTCTGTTGTCTATACACCTACAAAACGTATAAATCAGGGAAATAAGCAATCACCATTCCCAACAAATTATTATCAAAGTTCTTATGCTTCTATGTAATATAATATTAAATATTATGTAAATATTATGTAAATATAATGTAATTTCATAAATTAAATAAAAATATCTTCGGTTTCGTCGCAATTATTATTTAGAATTTGATTTTCAATCTCTGGATCTGTATCTGGATCTAGCTGTGGTTCTGGTTCTGTGTCTACGTATATATTTTCAATAGAATCATTTTTTAAAAATGGTAAAAAGATGTTTACTTTTTCTGCAAATTTATTATATGGAATTTTGTATTTTTCACACCAATGAATACATTTTTGCAGGTTGTTTTTTTTGATGCTTTCGATCTTATCTTCTTTATTCTTATTTTTCAGAATACAAATGATTTGGTTCAACGATTCTAATTGTTGTTGTCCAACAATTATATTTGCTTCCTCTATTTTATTTATAAAATAATAAGGTAGGTCATCTTTTATCAAATGTGATAATGACAATATATGAGGTTCAGTTTTACTTTTGTAATTATCCAGAAATGTGCATAGCTTATTTAAATACAAATCTGTTTTTTCTTCATCACCTGTAAAATATTTGCAAACAATGTATTTTTCGCAATTAGTTACTTTTGAAGTTGTGGGTTTAATTATATAAATTTTTTCATACAAACTCGTTAATAAATATGCAAGATCTACAATGGATTTATAAAATAGATTTTCGATTTTTATAACACAACTTCCCTCTTTTTTTTGCTTTTTCAAGAGACTTATTAAAAATTTTATCATTCCAATATCATTATCATACTCATAAAACAAAAAATGAATTTGGTTTTGTTCTGATTGGTTTTGTTCTTCTGGTTTATCTGAATTTTCGTCTTGGTATAGCTCATACTCATCTATATTTTTAAAACCAAGGTTGGTGTCATTTTTGTCTTCTCGTATCATATTCATACATTCAATGCTAGAAACGTTGTTTTCACCAATATGAAGTGTAAAGATATTACTATCAAAATAATTATCAAATAAATTTAATATATGCGATATTTCTAAAAAATCATAAAATAAACTTGAAAATGGTTTCAATTTACTTACTGAAATTTTCGTTCCTGATACTTTGGTATAAATGTATTCATAAGGATTCACAACTTGTAGCAAATTTTTTGTTGAAAAAATTTCGGAACTATGTGTTTTATCATCACCCTTCAATTTTTCTATGGTATTCATTATATGAATGTGATAATTGTAAAGACTATGCGAAATATAAGTCACTGGCTTTTTTGTATCAGTTACATCTGTCACATCTGTCACATCTATTTCAAGTTCAATATTATTTGAAGTTTTTGGTAATATATAATAGCTCATTAACTATTATATATTCACACTTATTTTTTAAGCTTTTTCCGTATCTTTTTAATCTTCGTCATCTTCCTCAATCAACAAAACAGGTTTGGAAGCTTTGCCTTGCTTTTTCTTGGTCGAAGGTGGTCCTGCACTAGGTTCTTGCACCCCTTCTTCAAGCGTTAATTTTCGGTCCAACTTTCGCATTTTCGGAGAAGCAGCTTTTGCCATTTTTTTTGTTGCTTTTACCGCTTTTTTGGTCTGAACAAGCGTATTTACTACGTTAGGTTCTGTTTGTTCAACTGCTTCTAATTCCACTTTCAATGTGTTTACATTTCTTATTTTTTTATAAACAAAATATCTGTTCAAAAACGAAATCTTTTTTTCAAATGCATTCATTTGTAATGCTTTGCCGTAATCTTTTTCCTTATACTTGCTTCGCTTCACTTCTTCTTGCATGCTCATAAATAACTCACTAAACAAACCACTTCCTTCTGGCATTCCAATTGTGCGAGCTTCATCTCTATTTATCAGTTTGAAACCATAATCCTCCATTACACGATTTAAATAATCATAATTTACTAAAAACTCTGAAAATGATTTGTTGATTGATTCTTGGAACACGTCAATTTTGTAACCTAAACAAGTAATATCATCTTCAAATGTGGTTGCGGAATACTGTTTCTTAATTCCCCAAATTTTGACTCCGTCTTCCACAATTTCTACACCATCGCCAATGCTCTTGTCCTTTAATAAATTAAATATAAGTTTACCGTCATAACTTGTTCCTATGAAATAACCGCCTACTTTTGTACATTCAGAAACATTCCTCATGAAATTTTGCAAGGTTGATTGGTTTTCACAAAAGTAATGGATAGCAAATTGGCACGATGATATATTGAAACCTTCCACTCCCTTTCCATATTGTCTGACAACTCCTTTTCCAAGTTTTTCAACTTCTTTTGTACCCTCGCCAAAGACCGCTTTCGTAATTTCAACTGCCTTGTCGTTCAACATGGCGCTTCCATTCTTAATATTTGCGGTACTATCACCATTTACGAATAAAGCATACGGAACATGTTGAAAGGTTTTACGAAAATCCAGGAATCTTGCACATGCGCCATCTATTTTATTTTCCAAATTATCAGCATGGACATCTATGCCAAAAACAAATGACAGATTCGCTTTTATCCATTTCGGAAAATCTCCGCCTTTGCCGCAAGCATAATCAATAAGGGTATCACCTCGTTTTGCAACACTCGTAATTAGCATTTTTTTCACAAATAAATTATGAAAATCTCGCAAGCCTCGCGTTTTCGTAGAAGCAGTCGTTTTATTGTAATACACATTTTCATCCCCTATTGTGTCTGGTATTTGAGCGCCGGTTGATATCATATCCTCTGTAATTGGATTGTGAATCGATTTCCAATTACTATTTGCTACATTGTATGCATTGCCATAATTTTTCCCTCCTTGTCGCAATTCTGAAGTTTTATCATAACGAACCCGCAGCGGGATCCATCTCCATCCTGGTTCAGCATCAGGATTATAACTGAATTCGACAATTGTATTATCGTCGAATACTTGATTTTCTTCCGTAAACATTTGATTGGTGTCGGAATCATCCTTGCGTAGAACAATGTTGCATATTCCCGCATTTTCATCATATGGGTCTGTCGGATAAAATCGTTTTGGTTCATACAAATTTTCATTTTCTACATTACTAAATTCGGGCAATCTATCCTCTAAAACATCTTGACATGGATTAATATATCCATGATCTCTTTGATTGAAACCGCAACGTAAAACAATCGTCTTATAATAATTCATTTGAGAGATATTGTATGTATTCATACCAGCTTCAAATACAGGCGTCGTTACATCTTCCCCATTTGGCGCTTTAATCGTGGTTACTAAGAAATCTATTGTGTTATACTTAGCCGGTTTCCATTTGAAAGAATATTCCCAAGTGACTTTTTTCAATTTTCCAGCTTTTCCTACACTATCGGAACCAACGCCTAGAAATGCCGGTGTAAATATTAAACCATCCGTGTTATATTCGTAAGCGCTCTCTTTTTCTCGTGTTAAAATATAATTGCATCCCGTAAATATAGAATCGCTTGAACTTCTTGGATAAAAACTCTTGTATTCAAACCGCATTGGACTTATTTCCCCCTCGACGACTGATACTGGTTTCAATACACGCATCACATTTTTCAAGAGAAGATATCTTGATTTTGTTTTGCTTTCTTCTGCAGTGGTTGCAGGAATAAAAGTGTATGTACGAATATCATTGCTTTGCATATAATAAATGTCGAAAGCCGCATACAAATTTATAAATTCACCAAGTTTATTATGCGGGATTAATTCGCCATCAATCAATGTATTGAATGCCGCTTTTTCTTTTGTAATTGCCCCAGTAAATATTACGTTCATATTCGTGTTGATTAAATATATTTTTCCCTCAGGCGAAATATACATTAAATGTCTGTCGCCATCCGCCTTGTCCGTCACAAGAAAGTCCTTACGAATATTGGGAACATTCATATTTTCATCAATAGGAATAATATTTTGCATTTGCAAGGTATACGACGAAGGGCCTATGAAATCATTATTAAAAACACGGCTTTTCTTAGGGTCCATGGGATCAAATTCTTCTTTGTGCAACATTTTCATATAGGATTGGATAACGAGACGTTGTTCAGTATATGAAATTGGATAATTTGTAGCCTGTAGACCCATAAGAACAAATTTAATTACTTTACGTATAGATTGCGCAATCGTTTCGGGTGTGTTGAAATTTGTACCAGGGCCTATCTTTGAATTATCAACTTCCAATTCTATTTCGTATGATTCTGGGTTTGTAAATACGCCTGATTCATCTACTCTATAAACTTTTACAAATTCACGCCCTTCTCTCTTTGAATTTTTTACAATACTAATATCCACATTAATGGGATAATCTTCATGTGTAAAAGTAACGCGATTAATATAACGAAATAGTGTCTTCTTCGTTTTTTCCCAATTTTCTATAATACCTCTTGCGGTTCTATCTGTAACACCCAAATTTTCCTCCAATTTTAATGAAATCCTAAAATTAAAATCATCAAAATTAACATCTCGTACCTTTTCGTCTTTTATATAAAGAGCATCCTTCTTCACAAAATTTACACATCGCGAAAGTTGCATATCAGCTATGATTTTTTTTACATCATTCGTCCTACAATATTCCTGAATTGCGGCTAATCCATTCAACTCTGTTCTAATATTTGACTCTTTAAAACGACCAGTTTTTGAATCCAAAAATTCATTGTGAATGCGCAACATATATGCGCCTTGTTCATTTACCGAAATAAAACCTAAAGATTTCAATTTTCTAATAACATTGTCATAATCTATTTTTGTTAAATATTTGATTCCCTTTGTTCCAAACTTTACTTCCATTTCAAAATTTTTTTTAACATCTCTTGTGTAAGGGTTTTGGGCATAGAAGATTTTTGTTAGATTATCAAATTGAACTGGAGGCGTTGTTCTATCTGGTTGCAAGGCTTTTTCTTTTGATCTTTTTTCTTCCGCATCTCTTTTCGTTGTTGACATTCGTATATACTATATTTATATCTTTATATTTTTAATATTCTTTATCAATTTTAATTAGAATTATATTTTGTTATTATACATATTTTTATAAAATCCAAAAATAAATTTTTCTGAAACAAAATATTATTTTATACGATTTTAATTTAAAGATTTTAAAAGAATTTTTAATTACAATATTATCCCAAATATGGCAAAATACGATATTACATTGGAGGATTTAAAGAAGTTGAATTTTGAAAGCATGTACAATCATATTGTAATAGATGAAGACAAAGGAGAATTTTTCGCTAATCCCGGGGATCAACATTATCGTTTATTGAGTTATTTTTCAACGTTGTTCAATAATTCGAACATTATTGATATTGGTACACACAGGGGGAACAGTGCACTTTCTTTATCTTACAATAAAACAAACACAATCTATAGTTTTGATATTGTAGATAATGTTCGTCCAGACATAAAAAATGTTGAAAACATAAAATTATTTCAAGATAATTTATTTAATAAAGAGGTGTTTTTAAAATGGAAAGATATAATTCTTTCATGCCCTTTTATATTTTTAGATGTTGACCCACACAATGGAGTTATGGAAATAGAATTTTTAAGTTTTATCAAAGAAATTGATTATCAAGGATTTATAATTTGCGATGATATATGGTATTTTAAAGAAATGCGAGATAATTTTTGGTACAAAATTGAAGATCAATACCGTTATGATTTAACAAGTCTAGGGCATTGGTCAGGCACAGGAATAGTAACTTTTAACAAAGATATATCTTTTCAAAAGTATGACATTTCTAATTGGACATTGGTTACAGCATATTTTAATTTGACTAAATGTTTTGATGCTAGCGAAGAAATAAATGCTAGAGGTAAAGATTATTATATGAGTCATGCATTATCTACTTTGTCGCTCCCATATAATTTAATTATTTATTGTGATGATGATAGTATTGAAACAATTCAAAGTTATCGTCCGAAATATTTAGAAAATAAAACTCGTTATATAGTACGTAATTTTGACGAATTTCGTTTTAAAAAGGATGGCGGTTTTTTGAATCAAACATTTAGTGATTATAGAAATAAAATTATTGAAAATAGAAAAAATCACTCCTATCATTTTGATAATAGAAATACTGCTAGTTATTATTTATTTTGTTTATCAAGATATGCAATGCTAAAAGAAACTATAGAAACGAATCCGTTTCAATCAACTCATTTTTGTTGGATAAATTTTTGCATTGAAAGAATGGGATTTAAAAATTTAATTAGATTGGCTGAAGGATTAGATGTAAAGAGAGATAAATTTTCGACTTGTTATATTGATTACATACCAGAACAATTAGTTAAAAATACCCAAGAATATTTCAAATGGGGAAGATGTAGCATGTGCAGTGGGTTTTTTACTGGTAACGATAAGTATATGTATAAAGTATGTGATTTAATAGAAAATAAGTTTTTAGAATACTTAGATAAAGGTTATGGGCATGCGGATGAGCAACTTTATAGCCCAGTTTATTTCGAAAATCTTGATTTATTTGAACATTATTATGGGGATTATAACCAAATGATAACAAATTATAAGTATATTTATGATGCTCCTCAACCTCCAATCCACAATTTTATTAAAAATAGTTACAATAATTCTAATTATACAAAATGTTATGAGGCTTGTAAATTTGTATTTAATTCTTGGGCCCTAGGTAAATGTGAATTAGATTCAAATTATTTAAATTCATTATTTAATTATTATATGAATTGTAAAAAAATATTACAAGATTTTTAACAAAGCTGTTGAACGATACATTCATATATTTCCTGCTTTGTTTTTTGTTTTTTTGTCGCATTATTGACTGTGTTAATATCAAATTTTTTTGCAATATCCAACAATTCGTTTACTTTGTATGATGAAATTGCCTTGATCGGTTTGCTTAAATTTTCTATTTTGTAAAAGGTATTTGCGTAGTTTGTAATGTTTTCGGAGATTTCATTCTCGAAAACACCATATTTAAGTGGCTCATCCATTCTTTTGAGCACGTGCATGCTAGAATATTCGTCTGGTGTCGTATTAGTACCAGATTCTTGATTTTCATCTAGTTGCGTGCCATTGAAATCCAATAAAAAATAGGTTTTCTTATGTAAATACAATACATTCAATTTTTCAAAAACACACAATATTAAAAATGTTTTAATATCAATTCTTGATTCATTCAACAATTGACTTTCAATATGAGTAAGAGGCGCAATTTTTGCGGTTTTTATTATTTGTTTATTCTTTCTCAATAATTCTATGTAGTCGATTTTTATTTTCTTTTCCAAAACAACATTTATCTTACCTAACACTTCATATGCCTCATAACCATTTTTCATTATATAAAAACACCAAAATAGCGAATCAGTTTCATTCGGAAATAAAAAATCTTTCGCTATCTCTTTTTCTTTAGTAGTATTTGTAATATTTGTTGACGCTAGTTTCCCACAATGATCTATAGTTTTATTTTTATTTTCTATAAAACTATAGTTTGCCAATCTTTTGCCCGTTAACATAAACTCTTCTAATTTCTTCAAATTCATTTCAGTTATATACTATACTATGATTTATACGCATTGTCTCTAGTATCTTTTCCAAAATATTTATTTTTGAACGACTCCTTTTGCTGTTCGACTTGGTGTAAAGCTATCTCTTGCGTATTCACATAGCTAATATATTTTTTTATTTCATTTATAATTTCGTTATTCAGATCTGTTAAATTTATGTGAACACCATACTTATTTTCATTCAAGGTTACTTCTTCGTATTTGCTCAAAATTCGCAATATTTCTATTTGATTAAATTTTGACATGCTTTCTAGCTTGTCTCTAATTGTATTTAATTCTACTATAGAAATTTCTGTATCTGTAACTGCAACTGCAACTGCAACTGTATCTGTACCTGCGTTTCCATTATCAACTTCCACAAATTCTTCCATGTTTTATAAGATCTAGTTATTGTTCTTATTTTGTTTTTATATTCTTACACATTTTTATTATAAAATACAAAGAATTGCTTACTCTTCTTCGAAAACTAGCTTTGGTTTTGCTTGTTCTTTCTTTTTGGTGCCTTGCATCTTGTCAACCACAAGATCCGCAATAATAGAAACATATTTATCATTAAGCTCAAACCTTTGCCCAATAACGCGAGCAACAAACTTGTCGCCCTCTTGAATAGTCGCAAATTGCGAAACCGAAAAATGATGGTCGCGCGCTATGAATACAACAACTGGTGACGGCATTTCACCCGCGCTTTCTGCACGAATACCTGCCTTGGTTATGTTCTTAGCAACACATGAAATCAACATACCCTCAACAGGCGAACAAACCTCGCATTCAAACACAACTTCAAACGAAATATTAATGCCTTTGATAAGACCGCTAGAAAATGTAATCACTTTAATAGAATCAGGCTTGATGAATCCTTCTACTGAACATTTACCTTCGAAATTGAAAATAACATTCTTCTCGATAGTCTCTTTCACATTTCTACCAATAGAAGTTATAGGTAAAACAATGTTTCGTGTAATCAGACATCGAGAATAAACTGATATAATTTTTGTATCTCTTTTTTTGTATTTTTGTAGTTTTTGTTGCGTTTGCATTTGTTGTTGTTCCATAAATATATTAATATACATATTATCTTTTTAATATCATTCAATTTTTATTCTTATTCGAATTCGAATTCTAATTCTAGTTCAAGGGATCAAACTAAAACCCATATATTTTTGCGGTTTCCGGATCTAAAAACCAAATCTTTCCACTCTTCTTCATTTTGTTATAATTTCTCAAAGTAAACTCTTCCAATGGACACAATTCCGCTTGAACAACCCCCTTGGTATTTTCTTTTGTAAATTTGGGCCCTCCTTCTATTTCATTCATCTGTTCTAATATTTTGGCTTTCGTTTTTTGATCACACCTCGCACCCGTATGGCGTTTTTCTCTCATATTTTTCAATTTAAAAACCATTTGTTTCTTTTTATCATCATTGCTAATAAATCCTACTAAATTGTTAAAATCGTTTGTATTTACTGAAAATACTTTTCGTATGACATCGCTTAAATCCTTAATATCTTGCGGCTCCGCATCCACCCACTTGTGTTTTCTTTCGTCCAATTTTAGCACTTTTCTTTTATCTATATCATAAAAAATTATAGCTGTAACTCGCAAGGTTTTTAAAATCTTGGAATCAAAATATTCTTTTGCTAAACCCACGAAACTTCTCTCGTCGACTACTTCCAAAGAGTAGAGATAGTTCAATAATTCCACTTTTTCGTCAAATAACATCATATCAATTATGTGTTCTACCAAAAATTCTATCAAAGTGTCTAAAGATATACCTTGCGCTACCATTTTTCTTATAACAATACCGCAATATCTATACCAATTGTTATCCACATCGGTTTCACTCGTTGAAACACTTTTATTCGACGTAAAATATTCTCTAGTTAATTCAAATTTATTAATCAATTGTTGCATTAAAGCATCCATTTTTTTATTTTTTGTCACCATGTGTATATGCTCGATATCTACATCAACCATTTTGGAATCTAGACCTGATTTTTCTTTCACTTCTTCATGAGCTTTCCTGACCTTTGGATTTATATCAAATTTTATCATGCTGTGTTTATAATCAATGGGAACAGACCTATCAAAAATAGATATATCTGGATTATTCAATTCGCTTGGTTGAAACAAATAATATTCATCAATATTTATCAAATACCCACTTCTACCGAATTTATCTGTTATAAATTCGTTATTATTGTCTATCAATTGTGTTAAAGCAGCATAGATCTGAACAAGTGGATACTTTTTGGGGGTATTTATTCTCTCTATCAAATCATATTTCTTATAAAAAAACTTTTCTCTCATTAATTGTCTTATTTTTTGCAATATCTTTTCTGAATTCATCATAATAAAGCTTTCATTGTATGTATCTTCTTTCAAATCTTCCTCTTGAATTTCCTTAAAGGGTCTACATTTGTATTGGCAATCCTCCATATAGTCACATCCTGCTGAATAAGGTGCATCACCGGCTTTGAAGTCATTTAAAACTTTTCCATTTGAAAGTATTTGTGTTATAGGTTCTTCCAAAATTTGCGAAATCATTTCCTGAGAGAAGTTGCTTTGTTGGTGATTTATAATGCAATCAACTGAAGTTTCTTTCAATAATCGCGTTACCTTGCCTATTTGCACAGATTTAAATTCTGCCACGCGATATACGTAAATATCTGCTGCTTCCTCTTGTTTATCTTCTAAAATCGTGCCATACATGAAAATTTCTACATTTCTTTTTTCAAACGGCAAATCTTTGTGGCTTAAATTACGTACAGCGCGACCTATAATTTGTTCTATTCGATTCATATTGTACCACGGTTCCAAAATATGCACTTGGCGAATGTATTTGAAATCTAAACCTTCTGAGCCGGCTTTCGATATCAAAACAACTTTGATTTTATTGCCATGTTTATTATCAATACCAGTTAATCCTTTCACTTCAAAATCATTATTAGGTGAAATGCGTGGGTCACCTGTAATCATTGCATAACGCGCTGGCATAAAATCCGTTCGACTTTTAGGTGGTTGCATAGTTCTTACATCGACCACACTTGTAGGAGGTGTTTTAAAAAAGGGTTTGACATTCTCTCCAAATCTTGTAAACCCCATTTCTTCTAAAGCAAGTGCGATTGGTATCAAACCACCCGGAATATACTGCGAATAAATCAAAATAATTCCTTCTGCTATTTTCCCATCACTAGAAACTATACTTTCGCAAATGTTTTTGATCTTACTGCTGTATTTACCGATTTCATCAGGCGAAAAAATTGGACCATATTTTTTCTTCATCGTTTCTTTATATTCAAAATTGCCAAACTCGGGAGGGGTTTTTTTATTAGAAAAATTCATCATTCTCTCTAAACCTTTAATTCCAGTTAATTCATGAGGATTAATATGTATTTTCTCTCTTGAAGAACTACTTGTTTCACCACCTTCTAAACTAGACAATGAATTTTCACTGGAGGGTTTTTTTGTCAATTCTAAAACTTTTTCTTCTCCTTTTGCTTCCGATTCTGGTTCTATTTCTGGCTTTGGCGGTGGCTTTGGCGTTGGGTTAGGGTTAGGGTTAGGGCGTGGTTTGGGTACAATTTCAAGTGAATCTGGAGAAATTTCACTACTTTTACTACTTTCATCTGAAAATGCCGTCACTGGTTCTACATATTCTAATGCGCTTTCCAGTTGATCCAATGGATAAACAATATTTAAAGCTTCTAACGGCATTTGCAAAAGGGTGTAGCCAAACGATTCCATATTTTCAAATGAAGGCATGTCTCTTATTACACCTTTTTTTGTAGTAATCGTTATTTGTTTTTTCCTTAAATGATCTATTATATACTGGTAACCTTTTGATTGATAACTGCCAATGTTTGTTAAAAATACATTAGAATCCAATATTTTCAATTTATCACCTTCACCAATAGCTCTACCATTCATTTGAAATCTGGGATACTTGATTTTACGATTTTTGAATGTGTGTTCCATATCAAACTCATTAGGAAATACGCGAAATGGAAACGTATACGGATTGTCGCCTCTTACAAATGATACATATCCAGTTGCTTTTCGCGCCAATATTTCTTCGCCGCCTTCTTTGAAATTTCCATCTTTATCAAATACATCTTTTATCTCTATTGTTCCCCTGCGATCATTGACATTCATTAAATTCAATAACCATATGATTTCTTTATAACTATTATACATTGGCGTTGCAGATAGTAAAAGCAATCGCATGTTTACCGCGGCTTTCACCAATGTCATCAAGTACATTGCCACCTTCTTATTTTCATTATCTTCTGTTATGCGAATATTGTGCACTTCATCAATAACAATGAGGCGACTATTGAATTCGTTTCGCAAGTTGCGAAGTCTTCGTGCTTCCTTATCTTTTTCATTCTTGTATTCCTCTTTCACGTCTTCTACTTTTCGAATATAATTCGCGAATTCTCCATAACCTAAAAATAAATAAGACGAATTTATTATTGATTTTATTTGGCCAATTATTTTCTCTCGAGGTATCTCTTTCATATTCATCGGATTCACTTCTTTAATCAATTTGCTTCCAATGAAGTTGTTCATTGTCCAGATCCCATCTATTTTTTTTAATTTACGTTCATCAAATAATTGTGATCTAAAATTATCTTGCACATTTGGCGATGCTACAACAATTATTCTTTTATTGATTCCCATTTGTTTTAAATATTCGCGCATCTCTTCGCAAACCCCAATAGCAGTCAATGTTTTTCCACTGCCAAGGCCATGATACAGCAACAAACTATTGTATGGTGTTTGAAACGAGAGAAAATTGCGCACAAATGCCTGATGTGGAGCTAACTCAAATTCCGCGTTACTCAGTATCTCTGCCTGCTCTTTTATATCTTTCAATTCACCATTGTATTTTGTATCGTTAAACTCTTTTTTCTCCGCTATTTTAATATTGAAGTTGGGATCATTCAAATTCGGATATAAATAAGTATTTGAATCGGGATGTTCTTCTAAAATAGTGTGCTCGATCAATTCTTTTTTAAGCAAAAATTCATTACATTCTTTGTCATAATAATTTTCTGATGCACCGCATTCATTCAAGTTGAATATTTGTTCTAATTTTTCAGAATTATCTACCAAGTCTGTGATTTTTTTCTTTGGTTGGGTTTTGCCTTTGTTCTTTTTAGATCTATTCATTTTACTATATATTATGAATATAATGTATAGTAATTTTCTTTTAATTAGTGTGCAACAAAAATATATAATGTATTTTTATCGCCCAGCATAAAGATTTAATAAAAAAGTGTTGCTTCCTTGCGCTCCATTACCCAAACCACGAATTGTTCTCGATGCTGTTAAATTACCGGCAGAGAAGGCAGCATAATGAAAATTATTCGTTTGTTGAGGTGTCGAAATTCCATGCTGCATTTTGAAGACATAGGAATTTATAAAAGGATTCCTAAAATTAAAAGTTTTTCTACCAAAACCATTCAAAGGCATTGTTATACTATATCTAAATATTTTTCATTTTCTTTTCTTTATCTTTTCTTTTCTTTTCTTTATCTTTTTTCACTATATTTTTACGAAGAATATATGCGATATTCTTTCAAGATATTATTCACATTATGAATTAATTTTCTTTTTTCCAAATTATATGGCCTTATCGCATATAGGCATTCCTCAATTGTTTTCCACTCTAATTTACTTACTTCTGTTTTCTGATAATTCTGTAAATTATCTATCGTTTCATTCATGTATGCCAAAAAATATTTGTGCTTATACGACTTATGATTTGATCCTATAAACATTTCCTCAAAAGGTAAAATATTTTCAATAACGGTTACATCTTTCTTGGAATATCCTGTTTCTTCTTCAAATTCACGAAGCGCGCAATCCAAATCCTTTTCTTGATAGTTGCGCCTACCCTTTGGAAATTCCCATTCCGTTTCATTCCAAGACGATTTACTGTTATGTATTAAATCACTCAGTGTAACCATCTCATTATTCATGATTATACCCGTTTTTATCGTTTCAAATTTTTTACTAGATATAGCTTCTTCATTCCTGTATTGTGTACCAAATGTTTCACCCCAAAGCATTTTCCATAACTTATCGAATGGTTCTGTTAGGAGTCGTTCTTTTTCTTGCACAGACATTTCATCAATACAATTTTGAACTTGATCAATGTTGTAAGGAGAGTATTTGCCTCGTATAAAATCTATATAACCGAAACTATCTTTGCGCCGTATCATTAAAAATTGTAATCCTTCAGAGCTTGGTCTAGCTAATATAATGCCATAACTAGTTATTGGTAATTTGCAATGGTGAAATAAATGGCCATGTTTTCCACAATTATTACATAAATTGTTGTTATTATTTTTGTTCATGTATTTGGGTTTTTTCCTTATATGTTTAAAAAGACTTCCTTTTATATATTTTAAATATAAATGAGTAATCTAGATCCTAAAGTTTGGGGTCCTCACTATTGGTTTTTTTTACATACTATTGCTGTAACATATCCACATCATCCAAATGCTGTTACTAAAAAAATATATTACGATTTAATACAAAATTTGCACGTTTTTTTACCAATAGAACATATTGCTAAAGAATTTAGTAAACTTGTGGAACAATATCCTATAACACCATATTTAGATAATCGCGAATCTTTGGTTCGTTGGATGTGGTTTATTCACAATAAAATTAACGAAACATTAGAAAAACCAAAAATTACGTTAGAAAATTTTTACAAAGAGTATTATGAACATTACAAGCCCAAAGACGTGAAATATCGCGAGTTTTACAAACTGAGGGGAAAAATTATTTATTTCGTTCTTATTTTGCTTATTATTGCCGCAATTTATTTTTTTTACCATTTGTAATATCTAATCATTTTTAATATCCAATCATTTTTTATATCCAAGTATATTAGTTATAGTTAAACTAAATAATGAAGAAAACAAATAAAACAAACAAAACGAACAAAACAAACAAAACGAACAAAACGCGTAAAAACACAAGTAATGTAAAACATGGAGGAAAAGTAATCGCATCTGGAGGTTATGGTTGCATATTTAGACCCGCGTTAAAGTGTATTGGTAAACCTAGGTCAAACAAACAGATATCAAAATTAATGACGTTGAAACACTTGCATGAGGAATACGATGACATTGTAAAATTCAAACCCTACCTTGAAAAAATACCAAATTATAATAACTACTTTTTTACTGAAAATGTATATACCTGTAAACCAGATAAATTAACAAAGACGGATTTGATTGATTATGATAAAAAGTGCAAAGCATTAAAAAAGGATGGTTTTTACAGCAGTAACATAAATGAATCACTTCATGAGGTTGGCTTGTTAAATATGCCTGATGGCGGTGTGGACGTTGGTGATTTTATTGATAGAATTACGAAAAATGATGAATTTATTGAGTTGAATGATTCGTTAATTGATCTTTTATTGCACGCTATTCTGCCAATGAATAAATTTAACATTTATCACTGCGATGTAAAAGAATCCAATATTTTGGTTGATAGAGAGAACGGGTTTCATACGAAACTTATTGACTGGGGTTTATCTGCTAAATTTGAAGGAAATAAAATTCCCGATATTATGACGAATCGTCCTTTTCAATACAACCTTCCTTTTTCGAATATTCTTTTTAATAAAATTTTTAAAAAAACATATGCAACATTCTTGCAAAAAAATCCTATGCCAAATTATTATTCTATACGCGCATTTGTAACAGATTACATTTTTTTATGGAATGAGAAAAGAGGAATTGGTCATATAAAGCACATGATTAGAGTAATGCGATGTTTTTTTGAAAATGATTTAATATATGTTGACAAAGAGAATGTGAGTGAAATTATTGAGATGGAGTTTCTTTACTATTACATTATTGAATATGTAACTAAAATTTTGGTTGCATTTACGAAAGGAAAAAAATTTATGGTTATGGACTATTTCAAAAATGTTTTCTTGAAGATAATCGATGTCTGGGGGCTTGTTATGACATATTACCCAATTATAAATATATTACATGATAATTTTAAATTATTAGACGGTGTTGAATTGAAAATGTTCAATACATTGAAATACATATACATACATTTTTTATATGAAAATCCAACTGAACCTATAGATATTGATAATTTAGTGAAAGAATTACGTTCTCTCAATATTCTTTTCAAGCAATCCGGAAAAGGCAACAATAATAAAGTTAGAGGCATTACATCTTTAGTAAAAAGTAGCAATGCCAAAAAATCATCCATGAAATCCAAAAAATCATCCAGAAAACAGTCATCAAAACAAACAAAAAAACAACCCAGATCCCTTGTTTTTATTGAAAGTAATTGAAATACTTGGGATTATAACTTGGGATTAAAAATTCACCAGTCAAGAAGACAAAAAAGTGAAATAAAATAAAAAATATATTATATGATTTATATAAGAAATTATATATATATCATATGAAGATTGAATTACTAATATTTGGCATTACCGCATTTTTAGTTTACAACACATATCACGACGGCAAATATACAAAATTACTATTCTCATGGAAAAAATATTTTCAAATGGGTTTTTTCGCATTAATTGGTATAAGTATTTATTTATTGATGAAACGCAATCCAGCTCAATGCAAAAACATGCTAATGCATGCGAATAATGTAGTAAAATATATGCCAATTGATAGATCGAGCCTTGATATGTTAAATCCTATTTTAGATTTTACCGCAGGAAATGCGAATCAGGGTTTTATGGAATCTTATACAGGCGAACATGATGATAATTTAAGAAACACAACTGCTTCTGGATGGGGAGGATTATTAGGAGGAATGGGAATCTCGCCAGGAGAGAAAAGATTGTTAAATTCTGGCAAAAGTACCAAACGCTCTGTTAGCGAAACCAAGAAAAAATATGTGGCTTCCCAACAAGATTGGAAATGCGGACATTGTAGGAACCAACTGAAGGCATGGTTTGAAGTAGATCATATTCTTAGTTTGGAAAATGGAGGAACAAATGAAATCACAAATTTGGTAGCATTGTGTAGAGATTGTCATGGAAAAAAAACTGCCATGGAAAATATGTAAATATTTTTTGTCTTCTTATATTAAGTATATATGCCAAATCAATATAGTGAATATTCAAAAAGAAATAAATATATTTTTCTTCTTGTAATTTTTCTAGTATTAATTATAATTCTTGCATCAGTTAACCCATTAGGATTATTTTCAAAATATCTATTTATTACCTTACCAATTATAATCTTTTTCTTATCTTTTGTAATTGCCATTTTATTATTGTATAACAGGGATACCACAGATACAAGTCAAACAAATATTGAAACTAGCAATTGGATTATAAAATCGTTCATTATTCTTGTACAATTTGTTATATTTGCGGCCTTTATTTATTGGGTGATTGTTTCTGCCAATCCAATCGGTTCTACATTCAACTTTAATATTCTCATCCTGTTTTTAATTTTTTCTGTTAACATGTTCGCATTAGTTTCCAATTTCTTTTCTAAAAATCCAGTGTTTCCTGGAATGTCTGTTGCAATACTTACTGTTATATTTATATTATTTTTCATGGTGTTTATTATTTTGAAAACTACAACTTCAAATTCAATGGGTGACAAGTACCCTGGAGCGCCAATTATTCTTTTTTATTGCGCCATTTGCATAGGATTTTTACTACTATTTTACAATTCCAATGATTTTGTAATTAAAACAGCGAATGAACAGATAATGGTTAATTATTTTGTGAAAGCACTTTTATTCTTGTTTGGTTCAGGAATTTCCGCTCTTTTCATATATTGGATTGTTACTTCCGTTGGAAAACTTGACAGCAACACGAGCATCATATCTTTGATCTTGAATATTTTGATTGTTACTACTATACTTGGCCTTGCATATAAAGCGATTGTCGCAGGAAAAATTTTCAAATCGTCGCCCTTTGTTAGTCTTATCGTTAATATTTTGCTATATATTCCTTGCATTTTTGTTAATATTGTCGAATTACTAGTGCGACCTTTGGGAGGTATAGGATCATTCAGTCTACCATCTTTCTCTCTCAGCGAAGAATACAAGAATACAACCAGGGGGTCTATTGTTATGCTAATACTTGTTATCGTATTGTTTATCATATACTTCAGTTTACCCTATATAAGAAATACGAATGTTTTACAAGGTGGCAAACAACTTTTGAATGAACCCGTATATTCTAATAGCGAACAGACACTTGGTGCATACGGCGACTTGAATGGTTCTGATGATTTTAATTATAAATATGGATTGTCATTTTGGTTTTATATTGATTCTTCTGCACCCAGCTCAAATGCGTCTTACTCTAAATATACCTCCTTACTAAGTTATGGTAATAAACCGAGCATTAAATATAATGCGTCAACGAATACACTGATTGTATTGCAAGATTTAACAGGTGGACCGCCAACAACGTGTCCAAATGTAAGAACCTCGGAAGACGCGGGAGATGACAGTGATGAAACTGGATTGCGAATTGTTTACAGGAAAAAGGATGTATTATTACAAAAATGGAATAATATTATTATTAATTACACAGGTGGTACTTTAGATATATTTTATAATGGTGAATTGGTGAAATCGTCGATAGATGTAATACCTTATATGAAATTAGATACGCTAACTATTGGCGCGAAAAATGGCCTTCATGGGGGAATATGCAATGTGATATACTTTAAAAAACCTTTAGATGCCACACAAATATATTATATTTACAATTCTGTAAAACATAAAACGCCGCCAACGCTATACACTTCCAATTTCAGTATTTTACAAACCGAATTTGCCGCGTCAACCGCAGGTATGAATTCGACTCTTAAAGAGGGTGGTAAAGATATAAATATGCAGTTAGATGCTGTTAAAAAAGATGTAAAAAATTAAAATGACCAATTGGAATAATGGATAATAAAAAAAAGTGTATTTCTATTTATTTAGTAGAACCAGTTTTAATTCAACTTTAACTTTGATTTTGACTTTGACTTTGACTTTAACTTTGACTTTAACTTTGACTTTAATAATATATTTTTAAGAAAATTTCTAAAGGTATATTATATAATTATGGATTTAAGAGGCATTCTTTTGATAATTTTTATACTTATCCTTTTGTACATTATTTTAAAAATAATTTATTCTAGTTCTTCCCCTCTCTCTTCTATTCAAGATGGAACTACCATGACAACAGTTCAACCCACAAGTTTGGCTGGGGGGAGTAGCGGTGCTAATTCCGGCAATTTTACCTATTCCGTTTGGTTTTACGTAAATGATTGGAACTATAGGTACGGAGAACCCAAAGTTATTTTTGGCAGAATGGGATCCTCTAGCACACCCACAGACGGTTCTGTTTCTGGAAATGACCCATGCCCTTCGGTTGTTTTAGGTGCTATTCAAAACAATTTATCAATTGCTTTAGCTTGCTACCCCGGCGCGGATTCTACACCTACAAGTTCGACTTCCAAGTCCATCGTTCACACATGCAACATTTCAAATGTTCCTGTTCAAAAATGGGTTAATTTATTAGTCAGTGTTTATGGAAGATCTATGGATGTCTACATTGATGGTAAATTGGTGAAAACATGCTTATTACCTGGTATTGCCAAAATAAATAACACAGCACCCATCTACATTACACCGAAAGGCGGTTTTGCTGGCTGGACTTCTAAATTGCAATATTGGCCTAATGCTACAGACCCACAAAGCGCGTGGAACATTTATTCAGAAGGATACGGCGGCTCAAATGTCTTGTCACAATACAAAGTCAAAGTGTCAGTTTACAATGGAGAGAAAGAAACAGGAAGTGTTTCCATTTAGAGAAAGGGGCTAGTTTTATTCTTGAAATATTGTTGAAATATTTTTGTTATAAAAATTTAATATTGCTTGGTTTTTCTTATATAATATATATAAGATGAATAGTTCAAATACAAATAATGGTTCTTCTTTATTCAATCCCTTTTCAGTTAGTTCAACAAGTTCTACACCAGGGATTAGAGAATTCTTGAATTCTAACAGTTTAGTAGCAAAAATAGCATTTATATTGTTAGTTTTATTTGGCTTTATAATTGCTTTACGTTTAGGAATAAGTATGATGTCTTATTTTCTTTTTCCAAGTGGTACACCTCATCTAATTGATGGAATGGTTGATGGGAAACAATTATTAATCTTTCCTCAAGACCCAAATACTAGCGGTGCCAAAACTATTACGCGATCCGTAAATGCCCGCGATGGTATTGAGTTCACATGGTCTACGTGGGTTTACATAGACGACCTGCAATATAATGCCGGTAAATACAAGCATGTTTTCCACAAAGGAAACGATAGTGTTTCGACTACTGGGTTGAATTTTCCTAATAATGCTCCCGGACTTTACATTGCGCCCAACACAAATGCATTTGTTATTGTAATGAATACTTATGACACTATTAATGAAGAAATTACCATTCCTGATATTCCTTTAAATAAATGGATAAGTGTTATTATTCGATGCGAAAATAAGACGCTCGATGTGTATATTAATGGAACAATTGCTAAGAGTATGCAATTGATCGGTGTGCCAAAACAAAATTATGGTGATGTATATGTTGGTATGAATGGGGGATTTTCTGGATATCTTTCTAATTTATGGTACTACAACTATGCTTTAGGCACCGCTTCTATCCAAAATATTACAAGTAGAGGACCAAATACTAAGATGACTGGTACAAATTCGATGAACTTGAAGGATCCGAAATATCTATCCTTGCGCTGGTATTTTTATGGCACTCAGGATGAATACAATCCTTAATCTAGCGAAACAAAACATGAATACCAGATTTATTGTATAATTTTTGATTTCTATTACAATTCAAAAATTATTTTCCCATTATTTTAAAACATGAACTATATATATGTCTTGTTTAGGGCCCGGATATAATCCAAATCCACCTAGGGCATGGAGTAGGGTTCAAGCAAATTGTACTTTTTTGAATCCAAATGAGAATCAGAATCCAAATACGACTACGGCATACATGCCTGCCCTTAAAAAAAGTGTTCCTCTTGGCGATGTTGCATATGAAACAGCTGTTATTAATAAAGGAAACATTCTTCAATACAAAGATAATAGCGCAAACATTACAAAATCACAAAAATACTCGCAAATCGCGCGAGGCGCGTGGACAAGGAAGAAAACATGGGCAACGCAAACGCAAAGCTATACAAACCCAAATACGAATAGTTTGCAGCGCATAAATTATCCTGCTATTATTCGCATTCGTCCAAATACAAGTCAAGAAGCCACAGAATTTTGTCAAAATAATACCATTCCCGATGGCGGCTCTTTAAATGCTAGGCTTGTCGTAAACCAATGCAGTGGAAAGGTGATTCAAAAATTAAGAAATAATATCTGTTTTCCTACAACGGCTTCCGATGTTCCTGGTCCTATTATTAATCTTTGCTACAATGATAACATGCAAACTTGGTATCCTAGGCAACGGCTTTACATGGGTAATAGCTCCAATAAATTTCCCGAAGGCTACAAGGGTTTTGTTTCTGGCAATGCTATCCCTAATGCCAATAAAACGGCTTTATTTACACGCGCAAACTAGGATTTACGCATATCTCTTGCGATGGGAAAATACTGCCTGACATACACGTGTCACCCTCGTTCACTTTTATGCAACTACGGAATCCCCTATCTTCGCCAATGTAGCACCAACCCGCTTTATTAGCTGTTTTGGTCTGTTGAATTGTACTCGATGAATCATCAGCACTGTATGCCATATTTTGTGGATCTTGATTGCTTGGGTTTAGCTCTTGAGCTTCCGGTTGTGTTGAATTTAATGCACTGTACAATGATGATGTTTGCGTTGCATCTTTTTGGGGAATTGTTGATTTCACGTTTTGCCCTTGTTGGCTGGTTTCCATATTTGCACCATTCGCAATGGCACTATTCGCAATGGCACTATTCGCAATGGCACCGGCACCTGTTGCGGCAATAACGGCGGTTTGTTTCGTGGTATCAATTGCTGCCATTCCAAAAAAACTTGTTATTTTTGCTATTATAGGTCCAAAAAAATTGCTAATATCATCGGTACCTTTTGCTAAATATACAAAAATATTAAACCCCAAAAATGCTAATACTAAAACAAATATTAACCAGACATACCATGGAACATTTAACAACGAGAAACCTGTAGTTGGAATGCTTAAAAAACTTGAACTTGTGCTAGAACCAGGGTCATTGATGGCGCTATTTATATCTGCTTCAAAGTTTGGCGTTTTTACTGAACTTAAAGAAGAAGAATTATTTGTACTTGATCCAAGGAAATCCATTATAATAAAAATAAATATTTAAAATTTTTATTATAATGCGCACGCGCCACCATGAATTTATCTGAATGTGTATAAATAAAGAAATTGATTCAAGTCACCTAAAATTTCATCGCGTATGTTAAAAAGATCTGTATTCGACATTAACCTCATTGCTTTGTGCGAATTCAAATTTACTAAATAATTTTTATATTCTTGAATTACTTTTTTGAATTCATCTGGTGATTTCATATCCATGAGTTTAATGTTTTTTACGCCCAATAAATTGACTCTATTCTGCGCTTTTCCCAATAAAACTTCAACAAATTTATCTACCGATTCGCCTAATTTACTGTAGAGTTCATCGGTCGCTTTGTGGGTTGCATAGCTATATGTTTTCCAATGATATAGCTTAATCGTGTTTAACATTTCTAAAAATTTGACGACAATTTCTTTCTCAAAATTTATTAATGTTCCCATTTTTCCTGATCTTGAATCGCGGTTTTTACGTGTTCCAAACTGTCTTGAATTGCGCTTCATTGATTTTTGCATACTTTTCATTTGTACCTTATATATTATAGATATATTAATAGATATATTAATTATATTGTTTTTCTTTTTTTTCTTTTTTTCTTTTTTTTCTTTTTTTTATTTTGATGGTGGTGGGGGAGATCTCTTTGATTCGTATTTTGAAGGTTTTGAAGGTTTTGAAGGTTTTCAAGGTTTTGAAGGTTTTTAAGGGAATTATAAGCGTGGCACATAATTTTCTCCGAATGTATTCATTTTTTCCAATTTTTCGATTGTTTTTTCTAAATTTGATTTTGCGACATTCTCGAACAAGTAATCCGTATTTGGCGACTTTTCATTTTTTTTGATTTGTTTATAAATCAAATCTATCTTCTTCGTTATGTTTGCTATTTTTTCTTTCGTTTCTGTTTTTACTATTTCAATATTCATATTTATTGGCTCTGTTAATAGTGAAACAGCAAAATACATCAAAAATTTTCTTTTTTTACAGCAACCCGTATTATAACGCAATGCAAATAAATGCAGTAAACTTTTCATAATTTTCTTTATCAGTGGGTTTGCATCTGTTTCTGCAAATTTTAAAAATGCATCCCATATTATCCAAATAATCTCTTTTTGAAATTTTTGATCTACAGGCATATTTGATCTTCTCTCGCAAATACATTTCTCTTTTTTTATTTTGCAAATACTTTCAAATTCCATGATCCATTCTATCCAATAACATGCTTGTAATGCATTTCTACCTTCTGGCGATATATTGTATGTAAATTCATTTAGCGCTATATATAATTCTTTTGGATCTTCGTGTTGGAATATTTTTTCCGCGAATGATATGTTGGGTGCTTTGAACCTGTCTGTCATTTGTGTCATATCAAAATCCGTTTTTTTGATCTTTACTTCATCAAAACTATGTTTTCTGTTGGTTTCACACAAAATACAGATTACTTCGCAAAATAATTTGCGAATTTTATCACTATTTCTCATGCGAATTTCTTCTTTCGCATATCCATTTGTAACTATTTCTTTGAAATTCTGTATTCTTAATTCTAGGTAAATAGCCAATTTAGGATTTCCTAAATGTATATGTTTGCTATAAAAAAAGATCACAATGTCCCAAATGTCTTTGAAGTGCCCTGCGCATATCAATTCGGCACTCCAATAACACGCGGGTTCTATTTTTGAATTTATTAAGCTATTTAGTAATTCTTTTTTTGCATCAGATTTCTTGAATTCCGAAAAGGTTTTTCCTTTAAATTCCTTCATTTCACGCACATCATTTATTTCACAATCACCCATATATATTTAAAAATTACACAAAAAAAATAACAACAATACATATAGAATGAAAATTAACAATCCATTTACATCAATTACAAATCTTTATAAAAAATCGTCTAACTGGGGGAAAATTCTTTTCTTTATTTTATTATTGCTATTAGTTGTCGCTATTTTTAAACCTATGCAAAACCAAGGCAAAGAAGGATTTGAACAGCAAGATTCCTTTTTATTAAAAACCAATGAAGACTTGTACGACAACTTCTATGTCGAAATTTATGACGAACTCGTTTTTAATAATTTGAAAGATGATTATGAAGTTGGTGAAATTATAAATAAAACGAGTGTAACATCGCAAAGTATCATTTTAGATATAGGTTCTGGAACAGGTCACCATGTCGCTAAACTAAATGAACAAGGGTTCACTCAAGTAGTTGGTGTGGATAAATCCAAGAACATGGTCGATAAAGCAAAGGCTAATTTTCCTTCTTATAAATTTACTCCAGGGGATGTGACCAACCCTGCTTTGTTCAAACCAAACTCATTTACACACATTTTATGTCTCTACTTTACTATTTACTACATGCAAGACAAGAATGTATTTTTCCAAAATTGCATGAATTGGTTGATGCCCGGTGGTTATTTAGTTATCCATTTGGTTGAACGCGATAATTTTGACCCTATTTTGCCTCCTGGTAACCCATTTTTATTGGTATCGCCGCAACGTTATGCAAAAGAGCGTATTACGCAAACTAAATTGATTTTTAATGATATGGAATATGTTAGCAACTTTTCTCTCGATAGCAACAATAATATTGGAACATTTGAAGAGAAATTTAAGAACCCTGGCACAGCAAAAGTCCGAAAAAATGAACACAAACTATATATGGAATCCGATAGCGACATTTTAACAATGGCGCAAAATAACGGGTTTATTGTTCAAGGAAAGATTGATCTCATCTCTGTTGCCTATGAATACCAATATTTGTACATTCTTGTTAAACCTAATTGATAAACAACTAATAAATGTTTTGAACTTCATTTAACATTATTTTACAATATTTTACAATATTTCATAAAAATATTATAGTCACATATTTTATGAAAACTACCATACGTATCAAGCAAAATAACAAAAGCAATTATCCTATACATGTAACAAATAGTGTGCTTAGCCAAATTTATAGGTCTCCTTGTACTACATCCTATACCGCATACGAGATACTTAGCATGGGAAATTTTCAAGCAAGAAGGGCGGCGCAGTATAATTCTAGAAATGGTATTTCTCTCTACAATTGTTATTTACCTTCACCTTGCGACTTACTGCCAAAAAATACACCATATCAAGTTTGTAGTCCATGGCCTCAATTTGGTGGTTTAGATAATACAAATTCTAGATACACTCCAATTTTAGCAAGTCAAACGGGTAGAGCTACTTTATTAAATGTTTCTCAAGATTTGTTTCAAGCCAATACATCACCTGCAATCGCTAATGATGGAACAATATACATAGGTTTTAATGTTGTTACTCCTTCAGGAGGACATACTAATCCAGCTAGCCCAACCCAAGGTTATTTAGTTGCTTTTAACAATGATGGAAGCGTAAAATGGAGATATAAATTGGTTAAACCTTCCTCCTACGAAGGAAAACTTGAAGTTTATTTTGATAGTTCAACGCCAGCTATTGGTTCAGATGGCACCATCTATTTTGGAACTACAACAAATAATCCAGGTAATTTAGGTCCTGGACCTGTAGCTAGTACTTCTGTTTATGCTATTAATCCAAATGGAACTTTAAAATGGGTAAGACATGATATAGTGCCTGCTGATGCACCACATTCGCCACCAAATGGTAGTAATAGTGTATCTATAACAGCATCATTAGTTATTGGATATGATAACAATTTATATTTTGGTTGTAATTCAAATGCTTCAATAACTCATTTACCATTTCAAAGTTCATCATTATTTTCATTAAATTCTGCAACTGGCACAACAAATTGGGAATATAAATTATCCTCCTCATTCAACGATGGTATTACTATTACTAATCCAGAAATTTATGATAGTGTAGCAATCGATAATAATAATAATATATATTTATGTTTTGTTACTAAAAATGCTGGTAACAAATTAGTATATTTGATATCTCTTACACCAAATGGAACATTTAGATATATTTGTGACTTGAATAACGGAAACCCAACAGGTATGAATGTTTATGGCAGACCTGTTTTAAGTGTTAATAATTCAGAAGTTTTTGTTAGTAGTACTTTTCAAAATTTTTCAGACGAGCCTAATGGTATTTTTTATTTATACTCTATAAATACTCAATCAGGTACTCCAAGTTCAATTCAAAATATTTCTTATACTATTAATACATCTTTATCAACTAATAATTCTATGGCACGAGACAATGAAGACAATTTATATTTTTCGGTTGTAAACAATAATAATGTAGTTATATATTCTGTAAAAAATAATTCTATTAACTGGACATATACAATTTATGGTTCGAGTTCAGTAATTACACTTGCGGATTGTACGCCCGCAATAGGATCAGATAAAACAATATATTTTGGTGTTTTGACTACAGATACTTCAAGCTATTCTAATTATTCTGTCTATGCTATAACCCGTGAAGGAAAACTCAAATGGAATAAATTACTTTCTAGAAATGCTTCCATTTTTGCAACAAGTCCTGCTATTGATCAACAAGGAAATGTTATCATATCCGTGTTAAATGGAAATTATGTTACACAAACCGCGTCATCTAGTTTATATTCATTCAGTTAATTTTAATAGTTTTATTATACGTTTACCTAATAATTTTTAAAATTCATCATATTATATGTGGTTTTCAAATATTCATCTATATATAATATTATCCGTTTTATTCGTAATATTTTGCATTTATATCTATTTTCGATTCAAGTATGGTTTCTGGTTTTATCAACCGGTCTTTCATATTTATGATTTCAAATACTATTTATTCCCACCAGGGATTATTGATCCGAAGTTGCCTGAGAAAAATAAATACACGAATTTCAAAAGCATTGACACACTACCTTTTGATAAAGTTTCCGATTTAAAAATGAATCAATTTGTAAATTTCATTCAGCTTCATTACCTTCAAAATAAAAATAACAAATTCCTGCCTAAAAAAGATAACATTGTTCCCTATTTCTCTCATCTGAATGCTAATTCTTATTTTTCATTCTACTATGAAGATATCCTTTTACAAGATGCTAAAACTAGCCTTGCTATTGAGGATAAAAAAATAATTAGTGTTATGACTGGTAGACCTATTCATATTTTAATTAATAATGGCTCTAAGGATGCTCAATTTGATGCATATTATATTGATTACTTATGTGTAGATAAAGCATACAGAAAAAAAGGTATAGCCCCAGAAATCATACAAACGCATCATTACAATCAACGCCATTTGAATAAAGACATTTCCGTTTGCTTGTTCAAGAGAGAAGGGGAATTAACTGGAATAGTTCCGCTCTGTGTATTCAATACTTGTGCATTTTCAATGAAAAAATGGACAAAACCAAATTTATTGCCGCCCACGTTGGCTGTTGTGGAATGTAACACTCAAAATTTCCATTTACTTGCAGCGTTCTTGAGAGAAAAGGTATTATTATTATTTGATATCGCAATAATTCCAGAGTATTCCAATATTTTGGAACTCATGAAAACTGGAAATATTTTTATTTATTTTATTTTGAGAGAAGACGAAATCGCGGCTGTTTATTTTCTCAGAAAAACTTGTGTATTTGTTGAAAAAGATAATGAAGCATTAACATGTTTCGCTAGTATTAATGATTTTGATGAGTCTTCTACGGATTTTTTCATACAAGGATACAAAAATGCCTTGTATAAAATTATTGAAAAAAATAAAGGATTTGCGTGCTGCGTTATTGAAAATACGTCGCATAATGACATTCTTGTGAATTCTATTTCGCGTGCAACAAAACCATTTATTGTATCACCGACGGCATATTTTTTTTATAATTTTGCTTATCCTACATTCAATGCAAATAAGGCGTTTGTTATATGCTAATCTACCTTTAGGAAAGGTAGAGCCAAAGATGATTTTAACTTCATAGTTTACCTTTGATTACAAATAAAGGTTCCATGTTTTTTCTACAAGGTAAAAAATATTCTATATTTTTATTTATTTCTTGAAAATATAAAATTCCTTCATAATCAATAAGATTTGGTTCTTCTTGTTT
>Ga0209189_1000428_pt1 | contig 35235 bp, 42 predicted proteins | sample C_130820_EF_Meta_FD_187308 | JGI IMG/M metagenome (GOLD analysis project Ga0209189, IMG submission 187308) | Freshwater microbial communities from Lake Croche, Canada to study carbon cycling - C_130820_EF_MetaG (SPAdes) (version 3) | ecosystem: Environmental > Aquatic > Freshwater > Lake... | reverse complement strand
CCCTTGCAAACCAAGCTCACTGAATTTAAAGAACAGGTAAGTACTTCATATGGCAATGAGGCTCGTGAACGCCATGCCCTCAAAAGCGAGATCGAGCGCTTAGCTAATCTCAACCTCCGTATGTCCGATGAGACGCGTTCTTTAACTCAAGCTCTTAAAGGTGACTCTAAGGTTCAAGGCAATTGGGGCGAGTTGGTGCTGGAATCAATTTTGGAGTCCTCTGGCCTACGTAAGGGTGAAGAATATATGGTGCAGGATAGCCATACTCAAACCGATGGCTCGCGACTGCAACCAGACGTAGTCATTAAGTTACCTGAGGGTAGAAGCCTAGTGGTAGATAGCAAAGTGTCCATCACTGCCTATGCTCGTCATGCTGAAACTACCGATCCAGCAACTGCTGAGCAAGAGCTAGCAGCGCATATTCAGTCTCTGCGTCAACATATACAAGGCCTCTCTGGAAAGAACTACAGCTCCCTTTACGGCGTGGGCTCAGTCGACTTCGTTTTGATGTTTGTACCTATTGAGCCAGCATTCTTGCTTGCCCTAAAGACTGCCCCAAATCTCTATCAAGAAGCGCTTGCAAAGAATATTGTGCTCGTTTGTCCAAGCACCCTGATGGCCACACTAAGAACTGTTGCCCATCTGTGGAGGCAAGATCATCAAAATCGCAATGCCCTAGAGATCGCAAAACAATGTGGCAATTTGTACGATAAATTTGTTGGCTTTGTAGATGATCTAGAAAAGTTAGGTCAACGCCTTGATCAGGCTCAAACGAGCTATCACGATGCCTTCAATAAACTCAAAACCGGTAAAGGCAACCTCATCCGCTCTGCTGAAAAAGTCCGCGAACTAGGTGTGAAACCCAGTAAAAACTTGGCCACGCCACTAATTGAGTCGTCTTCGGATTTTGAGTAAATAAAAACCCCGCCCAGTTTTCACTAAGCGGGGTTTTTAAAGCGTACTACTAAATAATTTCTTATTCAGCGATCAATTAAGCAACTTTACGGCTACGTGATGCAGGTGTAGCAGCTTTCTTCACTTGGGCGATTTGACCCTGTACAGTTTCGATTGCTTGGTCAGCAGTTTTTTCTGCAGTTGCAAAAGCCTCTTTGCTAGCAGCGCGGAACTGTTCAAAACCTTGCAATGCGCTACCGTATACAGTCTTGAATGAAGACAAGAATGCCTCAGAACCTGCAGGTGCATTAGCAGCAACAGTGTTGATCCAATCTTGGAAACCATCTTGTAACTGATCAATACTTGCATCAACGACATTTACAAATTCTTTATTGCCATCACGCAGTACTTTGCTAACTTTCTTTTGGTAAGCAACAGCATGGTTACCAGCAGATTGCAAAGTTTCAGCACTTAACAACTCAGTAACTTGCTTTGGGTCTTTAGCTGTCAAAACTTGCTGAATGCCATCTTGAGTGTTAACCAACACATCTTTGGAAGCAGCGTAGTTCAGCTCAGCCAATTTTTGCGCATTTTCCAAAGCAGCTTCGCTTAAAGAAAATGTAGCCTCAAGGCCTTTGCTGTTAATTTGGGACAATTTAGCGGTGATTTGATCTTGGTTCATCTATTTCTCCAGAAATTAAGTGGTACAACTAGTCAATTAAGCGCACGATTTAAGAGATGGAAAACTGTTGATACCTTAAATATTGCACTGCACCATCAAACTGTAACTGAAGGAATATGACAAATCAAGGAGTTTTTGCTGCTATGCAACAAATATATTTTACAAAAAGAATTAACTCAATATAATCAATTACTTAATGCAAAAAAAGAATTCGCACTCCTACCGAAAAGTTGCTATTGCAGCCTGTTTTGGCACCTTTTTAGAGTGGTATGACTTCCTGACATTTGCGACACTTGCAGTTGTTTTTGCCCCCCTCTTCTTTCCTTCAGCAGACCCCAATACAGCCCTATTAGCCAGTCTAGCGACATTTGGTGTTGGTATGGTGGTAAGACCTATTGGAGCAGCCCTTTTTGGCTCTATGGGCGATCGAATCGGTCGTAAACCAGTCTTTATGATCACCATTGCCTTAATGGGGATAGCTACAGTGAGCGTAGGCTTTTTACCCACCTATGACCAAGCAGGGATTTGGGCACCTATTCTCTTGGTTGGTCTTCGACTCCTGCAAGGGCTCTCAGCCGGCGGGGAAATTGGTGGAAGTGCCGTCTATCTCACTGAACATGCCGGGAATGAATCCAGGGGATTTAAAACGAGCTTTCTGCAGCTGATGGGTCCGCTTGGCATTTTATTCTCCACCCTGCAAATCGCCTTACTTAGAAGCTACCTATCACCAGAAGAGTTTCAATCTTGGGGTTGGCGTGTACCTTTCTGGATTTCAGTTTTGCTTCTGCTGATTGCATTCAAGGCACGAATGGCTTTAGAAGAAACGCCTGTTTTTTTGGCGCTCAGCCAAACTCATCAACAATCCGACAATCCACTATTGAATAATTTTCGGGATCCACAAACTCGCAAGCGAATGTTTCTACTTTTCTTCTGTATTTCAGCAGGTGGGGCTGTGCTTTTCTTCTGCGTACAAGTCTACACGGCTATTTTTCTAAAGACTTCTGTGAAGTTAGCGCCAGAGTTAGTTGACCAACTCAGTATTTATGCGACTTTAACTTTATTTCCCCTCACTATTCTTGCTGGCTGGCTGTCAGATAAGATTGGTCGTAAACCAGTAATAGTCAGCGGTCTATTGATGGGTGCAATTTTTATTCTGCCCGTATTTCAGCTGTTAAAAGATATTGGCATTGAATATCTCAATAACCCAACTCATACACTCGATTTGATTCTGATAGGAACATTACTGACCTGCTTATCTCTGGCTCTTGCGCTAGTAGTTGGGCCACAGACCGCCATACTCGCAGAACTCTTTCCCGCCAAAACCAGAAATAGTGCCGCAACGCTTCCGCATAATTTAGCGGCTGGATGGATTGGAGGTTTACTGCCTTTAATTGTGACCTGGTTAAATCAGCGCTGGCAAAGTGATAGCGCTGGGCTTTGGTACCCAACTTTATTTTTAGCAAGCGCTGCTGTTACTGCGTTGTTTTATCTGCCTGAGACTAGAAAAACAAACTTGCACCTATAAATGGTGCGCCCAAGAAAAAAGCTTCTAAGTTGTTTCACTTAGAAGCTTTTGTATTGATGGTGCCCCTTGTCCGACTCGAACAGACCACCTACTGATTACAAATCAGTTGCTCTACCAGATGAGCTAAAGGGGCACGAAAATATTTTAACCTATTTCACAATCTTCAAGGAAGGTCTTGTAGTTTTAGGCTTTTCAGGGACGTCGTCCGACGAGTCAGCAATATGAAGATCTCTGGCCTGGGCTGGATCAAATGGGAAAGACATTCCCTGACCATTCTCCCTGGCATAGATAGCAAGAATATGGGTAACCGGAACCATAATCTTTCTCGGAATTCCGCCAAACCTAGCCTGAAAGCTAATCCAGTCGTTTTCTATCGCAAGTTGATGACATGCTTCTACAGAGAGATTCAGAACGATTTCATCATTCTTAACAAACTCCATCGGAACCTCAACCCTCGCATCGACAAAAACAGCTATGAAGGGTGTAAAACCAAAATCCGTGCACCACTGATGTAGGGCACGGATTAGATAGGGCTTGTTACTTGGAATGTCAGACATACCTACGAGCAGTGAACCGCTAAAAATGCTTAGCGGCGCATTACCTTCTCAGAAGGAGTTAAAGCTTCAATGTAAGCAGGCCTACTAAAAATACGCTCAGCGTATTTCAGCAAAGCAGCAGCATTACGAGAGAGATCAATGCCATAGTGCTCAAGACGCCATAACAAAGGCGCAATCGCAACATCCAGCATAGAGAACTCATCGCCCAACATATATTTGTTTTTCACAAAAATTGGTGCTAACTGAGTCAAACGATCACGAATTGCTAAACGCGCTTTTTCATGAGTCTTTTCAGCAGCCTTGCCTTTTTCATTCTCCAGAGCAGCTACGTGCACAAATAACTCTTTCTCAAAGTTGAAGAGGAACAGGCGTGCGCGTGCGCGTGCTACAGGGTCAGGCGGCATTAATTGTGGGTGAGGAAAACGCTCATCAATATATTCATTGATGATGTTTGACTCATACAAAATTAAATCACGCTCAACCAAGATAGGTACCTGGCCATATGGGTTCATTACGGAGATATCTTCAGGCTTGTTAAACAAGTCGACATCGCGGATTTCAAAATCCATGCCTTTTTCAAAAAGCACCAAACGGCAGCGTTGCGAGAATGGGCAGTTAGTACCCGAGTACAACACCATCATAAATTTATTTCCTTAAATTTCTACTTCAATACAACAAACGCACAACAGCGTTAAATCTTTTTCACTAATGAGCCCTAGCTGCAGAGCCCATCACATTCAATTAGTGAACATCTTTCCAGTAAGCTTTGTTCAAACGCCAAGCCAAGAGAGTGAAGATAGCTAAGAACAAGAGCACTATTACGCCTAGACGTTTACGCTCCAACTGAACTGGCTCAGCCATCCATGATAAGAAAGCAACCAAATCGGCGATATTGTCATCATATTCTTGCGGCTTCATCGTGCCAGGAGTTAGCTGCTCAAAACCAACAAATACCTCTTCTGTTCTGCTTGGGTCATGCGGATCTTTGCGCTCCTCAAACTTTGCAGCGCGCTCACCTTGCAACTGCCAGAGAACGTGTGGCATACCAACCTTAGGGTAAACTAAATTATTCCATCCGGTCTGAGTAGTGTCGTCTTTGTAGAAAGTGCGGAAGTAGGTGTAAAGCCAATCAGCCCCACGAGCACGGGCCTCGACTGATAGATCAGGTGGAGTCTTACCAAACCAGGCTTTCGCTTCTTTTGGTGTCATCGAGATAGTCATCAAGTCACCCACTTTGGCATCCGTCAAAATGAGGTTGTCTTTGATTTGCTGATCAGTCAAGCCAATGTCGCGCAAACGGTTGTAACGCATGCTTGCAGCTGCGTGGCAGTTCAAGCAGTAGTTCACAAATATTTTTGCTCCATTTTGCAATGAGGCATTATTGCTAACACGGTTAGGGGCTTGATCTAATGGGAAGCCGCCTTCATTCGCATTAGCACTAAGACCAAAGCTTAGGGTCGCAGCCAATACTACTACCTGGGTGGCGCCCTTCAAAGTTTGCAGAATTCGTTTCATACTATTTCCTAATTTTCTTAGCTAATATCTCAGGCGTTAATTAATGGGACTCAAAAGTAACGCGGTCAGGAACTGGCTTGAAAGTACCAAGCGTGCTCCAAAACGGCATTGCCAAGAAAAAGCCCAAATAGTAAATCGTACAAATCTGAGAAATCTTTTCAAATACTGGTGATGGTGGCTGGATGCCTAAATAACCCAAAATAACGAAAGTAATCACGAAAATTCCATAAATATATTTGTGGAATTGAGGGCGGTAACGAATCGACTTTACTGGTGAGTTATCTAACCAAGGCAAGAAGAACATAATTACCACTGAACCGCCCATAATCACAACGCCCCAGAACTTAGCATCAAGCAAATAGAAGCCGCCGGCTAGAGCTAATGCAATAGCAACACAAGCGCCCTTCACTTTCATATCTTTGGTGTTGATTGCAAACAATCCTAAAATCACTGCCAAGAAAATCCATAACGGCAACAAGAAATTCGTTGTTGTTGCACGCAACATGGAGTAGAACGGCGTGAAATACCAAACCGGTGCAATGTGTGCCGGCGTTACAAATGGGTTTGCTGGGATAAAGTTATTGGCCTCAAGGAAGTAACCGCCCATCTCTGGAGCAAAGAAAACAATACCTGCAAAAATAATCAAGAATCCACCCAAGTACATCACATCATGAACGCTGTAGAAAGGGTGGAATGGAATCCCATCTAAAGGAATACCTTTTTCATTGACCGTATTCTTAATCTCAACGCCATCTGGGTTGTTTGAACCTACTTCATGGAGAGCCAAAATATGGGCTGCTACCAATCCAATCAACACCAATGGAATTGCAATCACGTGGAATGCGAAGAAGCGATTGAGGGTTGCATCTCCCACAACATAGTCGCCACGCAACCATAAAGATAGGTCAGGACCAATGAATGGAATCGCAGAGAACAAGTTCACGATCACTTGAGCACCCCAATAGGACATCTGTCCCCATGGGAGCAAGTAACCAAAGAATGCTTCACCCATCAAGCACAAGAAAATCGCGCAACCGAAAATCCAAATGAGCTCACGTGGTTTGCGATAAGAACCGTAGATCAATCCACGGAACATATGCATATAAACCACTACGAAGAACATGGAGGCGCCGGTTGAGTGCATGTAACGAATCAACCAACCAAATGGAACCTCGCGCATGATGTACTCAACAGACTCAAAGGCCTTTGCAGCATCTGGCTTGTAGTTCATTACCAAGAAAATGCCAGTAATGATTTGGATAGCCAAAACTACGATTGCTAACGCACCAAAGATGTAGAAAAAATTCAGATTTTTTGGAGCGTAGTACTCGCTCATGTGACGCTTAAATGCCTCTGTCACCGGTAAGCGCGAATCAACCCATGCCATCGCCTTTTGGGCAACTGATGCGTTTGCTGGAACTTCTTTTTCGTGGAATGCCATTTATCTCTCCTTAGGCCTTCTTATCATCGCCAATTAAAATCCTAGTGTCACTAAGATACATATGTGGCGGCACTTCAAGATTATCTGGGGCTGGTTTATTTTTAAATACACGGCCTGCCATATCAAATGTGGAACCATGACAAGGACAAAGATAACCACCAGGCCAAGTATTTGGAAGAGAAGGCTGGGCTCCTGATTCAAACTTAGCAGATGGAGAGCAACCCAAGTGCGTACAAATACCTACAACAACAAAATATTCTGGCTTGATTGAGCGCCATTGGTTTTGAGCGTACGAAGGTGTTAATTGGGCAGGGTTACGTAAGGAGTTGGGATCAGCCAGTTCGCTATCAATCTTAGACAACTCAGCAACTTGCTCAGGAGTTCGGCGAACTACCCAAACAGGCTTACCGCGCCACTCTGCAGTTCTCATTTCATCTGGCTGCATCCCTGAGATATCGATTTCAACAGCAGCTCCAGCGGCTTTCGCACGCTCAGAAGGCTCAAAACTATCTACAAAAGGGTACAGAGCTGCGGCGGCACCTGCGCCACCAACTGCCGATGTAGCGATCAGCCATTTACGGCGATCGTTGTCCATGCTGGGCTTGTCACTCATTTACAAGATTCCTAGAAAGGGTATTTATGGGTAGAAATTGCTTAAAGATAGGATTTTAAAGTAAAAAGTGGGTTAGCGAGAAAGTTATGGGGTTAATCTAAAGTTAATCAGGATCTATGTTCAAAGGAGGGGGTTTATGAGCGTTTTAAAGGAGTTTCGGGACTTTGCCGTAAAGGGCAATGTGATCGATTTGGCTGTCGGCGTCATTATTGGCGGGGCTTTTGGGAAAATCGTCGATTCCCTGGTAAATGACATCGTCATGCCCGTTATTTCGACCCTTTTAGGGGGTCATATTGACTTTACCAACCTATTTATTGTCCTCGGACACGTTCCTGAAGGTGTGCCCAGGACCTTTGATGCCCTCAAAAAGGCTGGGGTACCGATTTTTGCCTATGGAAATTTCATCACTATTTCGATTAATTTCATCCTTTTGGCCTTTGTCATCTTCCAAATGGTGAAAGTGGTCAATAAGGTACGTTTGATAGATGCACCACCTCCCCCACCAGCACCAGAGGATGTAATCTTGCTTCGCGAAATTCGTGACAGTCTAAAAAAATAATTTGACTGCCAATAATAATCAAAACACGCGGGAGCAATCTCAACTCATTATTCAAAATGGTTTGACATTGCTCCAGCAAGGCAAGCTTGAGGAAGCAAATGCGCTTTTTCTGCATGCTCACCAATTAGATCAAAATAATACAGAGGCACTAAATTTATTAGGGATTCTCTCGTATCAAAAACAAGATTATCAAAACGCCTTAGATTTTTTAAATCAAGCGAATCAACTCGCACCCAATTCGGCACAGACACTGAGTAATTTGGGTTTAGTGCACAACGCACTTCTTGAATATTCAGAAGCGCTGCAATTTTTTAATTTAGCAATACAACGTGATCCCAATATTCCAGAAACCCACAACAACCGCGGTAATGCTTTAAAGGGTTTACAAAAAAATAATGAGGCAAATCAGGCTTATGAAATAGCAATCGCCTTACGACCCAACTACGCTGAAGCCCTCAGCAACCAAGGCGTTCTTTTACTTGAAGGGGGCATGGCTAATAAGGCGATCTCTCTATTCGAGAAGTCGCTACAGGCTAATCCCAATTTTGCGATTGCCTATAACAATCTAGGTAATGCATTTACTGAAATAGAAAATTACGATGATGCCTTCCAATGCTTTGAACGTGCATTGCAAATTAATCCTAACTATCTTGATGCATGCCTGAATTTTGGGAACAGTCTAAAAAAATGTAAGCAATACGAGGCCGCAATTGATTGCTATCAACATGCGCTAAAGATCAATCCAGAGAATGCGAGGACTTTTTACTCATTAGGAGAGATTTACTACGATACCGGCGATAGTGATTTAGCAAAAACCTACTATGCAAAATCACTGGGGTTACATCCAACTGATATAGAAACTCATAATGCATTAACCATCGCGCAGATCCCAAAGGTGGCAAAAAACGGAGAGGAGTTGAGCAATTCCAGGCGCTCATTTACTCAGCAACTAGAATTTTTAAGCGCAATGCCTCCGCAGAAAATCGATCCTGGCCTCGGTGCAAGGCTCATTTCTCGTCACCCGTTTTATCTAGCCTACCAAGATGAAGACAACAAACCCCTTCTTTCTCAATTTGGGGAAATTTGCTCCGACTTTGCTAAGCCTTTGCAGGATCGATTGGATGCAAAGCAGAAGCTTGCTACTCGAGCCAGTCCCAAAATCCGTATTGGGATTATTAGCAGCTTTATTTGCAGTCACCCCGTTTGGCATGCCATTACCAAGGGGTGGGTAAATCATCTCAACCCAGATCAATTTGAACTGCACATCTTCAATACCAATGGCATTGAAGATAAAGAAACCGAATTGGCTAAATTTAAGGCAATGAGTTATAGCAACTGCGGAACTGATGTTCTTGCTGCCGCCCAGATCATTGCCAGTCAGAGCCTCAATGTGATTCTGTATCCCGAGATTGGCATGGATACCGTCAGCAAGGCACTAGCCTGCTTACGGTTGGCACCAGTCCAAGCGGTAAGCTGGGGGCATCCCGAAACAACTGGTTTACCGGCCATCGACTTCTATCTATCAGCCAAACTACTTGAACCAGAAAATGCAAACAGTCTGTATAGCGAAGGATTGATTCAGCTCCCAAACCTGGGGACATATTTTGAGAATCATGATGTAGGAGTAGTGAGCCCCGATTTAGCCTCTCTGGGAATTACCCCATCACTACCAATTCTGCTGTGTGCGGGATCACCTTCTAAATACAACCCAAACAATGATTTTGTTTTTATTGAAATTGCTAAGAGATTGGGACAATGTCAATTTATTTTCTTTAACTTTGATAACAACCTCACTTCAACCCTGAAGGAGCGACTAAGACTTGCATTTGCAAACGCCCAGCTTGATACCAATCAATTTCTACGCTTCATACCCTTTCTTAAAAAAGAAGAGTTTCATGGACTCATGCAAAAAGCAGATTTATATTTAGACACTATTGGCTTTTCAGGGTTCAATACAGCCATTCAGGCGATTGACTGTGGGCTGCCTGTAATCACTGTCGAAGGCACTAAGATGCGTGGTCGCCTTGCTAGCTCAATCCTTAATCAGGCTGGGCTGCAGGCCCTGATATGCAAATCAAGTGAGGACTATATCGACTTAGTAGTAGAGTTAATCCAGAATCAAGCACTATTAAGATCTTATCGAGATAAGATTACACAATCTAAAGCGCTATTATTTAATGACCTAAAACCTATCAGAGCCTTAGAAGATTTTCTGATTCAACAGGCCCGAAAATAAAATACTCTCCGATGAATTCCTCTCTTCAAAAATATTGGCTCTTATTTGCTCAGACTGTCACTATTTTGTTGGCGGCCTTATTTATTGTTGCCACCCTAAAGCCCGAGTGGCTCTCAGAGTCGAGAGTAGGCTCTTTAGTAGATACTGTTTCACTAAAAGAAAGTAGCTATGACGGCCAGCCAAGTCCTGGGTCGTATCACGAAGCCGTTAAGCGCTCCATGCCAGCAGTAGTCAATATCTTTACTAGCAAAGCACCTGCAAAACCCAAGTCTCGTAAGGGTGCCAACCCAAATTCTTCAGATCCCTTGTTTAAATTCTTCTTTGGCGATCAACTACCAGAAGAGGAGCCCAGCTCCAGCTTGGGATCTGGTGTTTTAGTAAGCCCAGAAGGTTATATTTTGACCAATCATCACGTCATCAGCGGCGCAGACGATATTGATATCGCACTCTCTGATGGACGTAAAGTGAAAGCACAAGTGATTGGCAGTGATCCAGAAACCGATATTGCTGTTTTGAAGATTGAAGCCAAACAACTGCCAACCCCAATCACTTTAGGTAAGGTTGAATCCGTCCATGTTGGTGATGTTGTTCTCGCTATTGGTAACCCATTTGGTGTTGGCCAAACAGTGACCTCTGGAATTGTCTCCGCCCTGGGTCGTGATCATGTGGGCATCAATACCTTTGAGAATTTCATTCAAACAGACGCAGCAATTAATCCTGGAAATTCTGGGGGTGCACTGATTGACACGCGTGGGAACCTCATCGGCATTAACACTGCCATCTACTCCAATAACGGTGGCTCTATGGGCATTGGGTTTGCTATACCCGTCAATCTCGCCAAGCAAGTAATGGAGTCCATTCTAGCCAATGGTAGCGTGACCAGAGGTTGGATAGGAGTAGAGCCACAAAACCTCTCTAAGGAGCTCTTAGAGTCTTTGGGGCTGCCGAGCAATACTTCGGGTGTTCTGCTCTCCGGCGTGCTTGAAGGCGGTCCTGCGGCACGAGGAGGCGCTAAACCTGGTGACGTTTTGATTGCAGTAAATGGAAATCCAATCACTGACGTGCGCAGCCTACTCAATCAAATTGCACAAATCAGTCCAGGCAATGATGCCAAGCTCACCATTCTGCGTAAAGGCAAAGAAATGGAATTGATAGCCCAAACTGGAAAGCGGCCTAAGCCTAAACAACAAGCCAACTAAGTTGGCCTGCTTTAAATCTAGTTGAATTGAGTTAATTAGCCAATATTTTTGATAGAAACTCTTTTGCCCTTGGCGAACGAGCTTCTGGTTTATCAAAAAACTCAGCTTTACTGCAATCTTCAACGATGTGCCCCTGATCCATAAAGATCACACGATGGCTTACTTTTCTGGCAAAGCCCATTTCATGCGTGACGCAACACATGGTCATGCCGTCATTGGCAAGCTTAATCATCACATCCAAAACTTCGCCAACCATTTCTGGATCTAATGCAGAGGTGGGCTCGTCGAATAACATGACGATGGGATCCATACTCAACGCTCTGGCAATAGCAACTCGCTGTTGCTGACCCCCAGATAACTGACCCGGAAATTTATCTTTTTGCGCCAACAATCCCACTCTTTCTAAATATTTCAGCCCATGTGCATTTGCCTCATCAACAGAGCGTCTCAAGACCTTCATTTGTGCCAGCGTTAAGTTCTCGGTCACACTCAAGTGCGGGAAAAGCTCAAAGTGCTGAAACACCATACCCACCCTAGCGCGTAATTGCGGTAAATTTGTTTTAGGGTCATGCAGTCGCACACCATCAACACTGATTTCACCCTGTTGAAAGGGCTCCAAAGCATTAATGGTTTTAATTAAGGTTGATTTGCCAGAGCCTGAAGGCCCACAAATAACTACAACCTCACCTTTCTGAATCGACGTACTGCAATCAGTCAGTACCTGAAAGGAACCATACCACTTAGAGACATTGCGAAGTTCAATCATTTGGGTTTTATCAATTCATAATTAATAGTTAACGAACGATAGCGACTTTGGCATGGATCTTACGCACCACTTTGGAAAGCGAAAAACAAATAATGAAATACGTAAAGGCTGCCAAAATATAGGTCTCAATAGGACGTCCATAATTTTTACCAGCAATCTCAAAGCCCTTGAGTAAGTCATAAGCACCAATGGCATAAACCAAAGAAGTATCTTGAAACAAAATAATCGTTTGCGTCATGAAGACGGGAATCATATTTCTGAAAGCTTGCGGTAAAACAATAAAGCGCATGTTTTGCCCGTAGGTCATTCCTAACGCTTCTGCAGCGTAGGCTTGCCCCTTGGGTACTGACTGAATACCTGCACGCACAATCTCTGAAAAGAATGCTGCCTCAAAAGCAATAAAGGTAATGGTCGCTGATAGATCAGCGCCAATGGGGCGGCCTATCAACATTGGGATTAATAAGAAGAACCACAAAATCACCATCACCAGCGGGATGGAGCGCATGGTATTGATATAAAAGGTGGCCGGGTAAACCAAGAAAGGTTTTCCAGATAAGCGCATGAGAGCCAAGAAGGTACCAAATATAATTCCGCCTATCGTCGCAATCACCGTCAATTGCACACTAAACAGTAAGCCCTTCAGAATGAAGTTCGTGAAGAGTTCCCAGTTATAAAAGCTAAGGTCTAGACTGAACATTTAGTGCACCGCCGCATCATTAGAGGCTGTAATAAAACCGGGAATGCGGGTTCTATTCTCAATGACTGTCATTACACGATTCACCGCAAAGGCTGAGAGGGCATATAACAGCGTCACCGCCAAATAAATCTCTACGCCATGCGAAGTCTCTTCTTGTGCCTGCATTGCAAATAGTGTGAGCTCGGGTACTGAGACTGCGAATGCAACAGAAGAATTCTTAATCAGGTTCATACTCTCTGAAGTGAGCGGTGGCATCACAATGCGCAATGCCATCGGTAGAATCACATAGCGATAACTTTGCGCTGTAGTGAGTCCTAAAGCAGTGGCTGCCATTCTTTGCCCACTAGGCAGCGCCTGAATACCTGCCCTCACCTGCTCTGCAATACGCGCTGAAGTAAAGAAGCCTAAGGCAATGCTAACCAACCAATAGGATGGCAAAGCTTTTAATGGCAATACAAAGGCAGGAATCACGTGATACCACAGAAATACTTGAACCAAGATAGGAATGTTTCTAAAAAGCTCGACCCAGGCGGTTGAGAGACGAACAAGCCCGCAACTTAATCGCCCGTTATTAGGAAGTGTGCGAAGGGTACCCATGACTGTACCCAGCACCAAAGCAATCGCAAGACCCAAGCCTGCAACTGCCAAGGTCCAGCCCCAAGCTTTGAGTAACCAATCTAGATAACTAGGATCGGCATTTTGACCCAAACCAAAAACTGCAGAAAAGCAGTGGTCAACTACCTCGCCATCTAAGGTGCTCTTACAAAAAACACCTAAATCTAATGCCATATTGGTAGCTTTATTCTGGTATTACTTCTTGTTGTAATCTTCCGCAGGCTTGTCATTCAAATTAGCCCAAGCATTCTTGGTTGCAGGAGATAACTCAAGACCCACCACAATATTTTTTGGCGGAATAGGAGACAAGAACCACTTATTCCATAAGCCGGGCATTTTGCCATTGGCAACAATCTTAGAAATAGCCTCATTCACTGCAGCCTTAAATTCTGGATCATCTTTGCGAACCATGATCGCAATCGGCTCGGTGCTCAGTACTTCACCAACGATTTTGTAATCTTTCGGATTCTTAGAATTGGCAATATTACCGGCCAAAATCGAGCCATCCATCACGAATGCATCAGCGCGACCAGACTCGAGTAATAAGAAGCTGTCAGCATGGTCTTTACCAAATACCTCGTCAAAATTAACGCCGTTGGCTTTTTCATGTTTACGCAACAACTGGACAGAGGTTGTGCCAGTAGTGGTTGCTACTTTTTTACCGGCCAACTGAGAGATCGAGGTAATTCCAGAATTCGCCTTGACTGCAATGCGTACTTCTTCAACATACAAGGTGTTAGCAAAGCCAACATCTTTAGCACGCGCCACATTATTTGTTGTTGTGCCGCACTCAATATCGATGGTTCCATTTTGCATTAGCGGAACACGATTTTGTGATGTGACTGGCTGATAGTTAATACGTAATGTACCCAGCTTTAATTTGTCTTTAATATCACCCAAAATCATGCGGCAGATTTCAACGTGATAACCATCAAAGCGACTATCACCGGTGGTATAGGACATCGGAATAGAAGACTCGCGCACACCCATGGTGATGGCACCAGAGGATTTAATTTTATCTAATGTTGGAGATCCCGCCATGACATTCACGGATAAAACAAATAATGCTGCAGGTAAATAAGCCAAAGATTTATGTTTCATTGAATATCCTTTGAATAAGCAAAATTAGGAGCGACCGAATATCTTTTATTAATTTTGATAATACACTTTCCCACCTCTAAACAGCAATCGGTCAAAAACTGATTAGGAAAGAGAATTCTCAAAACTAAATTAAATTACTCCATCCTGAGATGGGCATAAAAAAACCACCCCGAAGGGTGGTTTCTAATCTAATCAAAGCTAACTTACGTTAGCAATGAATTAGAAAGTGTGACGTACACCAAGAGCGTATTGGTTGGCACCAGCACCAGTGTTACCAGTTACAGCAGAACTAGATGTTTGTGTCTGACCATAGATAGCGTACAAGTTTGTGCGCTTGCTGAGGTAGTAGTTTGAACCCAACTGGTAACCAAAGAAGTTAGCAGACTGATTCAAGTTTGAGTACTTAACCTTACCTGTACCAACAGAAGCCCATGACTCGATTGTTGGAGTAATGTAGCTACGAACACCGATCTGCTGTGCATTGCGGTTCAACTGCTCACCAGTAGTTGATGCTGAAGTATTAGCGGAGGTAGCAAGTGTAACGTAGTCATTCTGGACTTTGCGACCAACCCATTGTGCATAAGCTTTCAAGATGCCGAAGTCATAAGTGGCACCAACAAAAGTTTGCTTGTCAGAGATCTGAGCGGCTGGGAATAAAGCTACGTTAGCAATTCCTTGTCCGCTTTGTGCAGTAACTGAGCCTAGGTTAACAATAGAACCACCGCCATTTGATACGGAAGGGCTCACACCTGTAGAGTAGGCAGTTTTGAATGACTGGTAAGCAACACCAACATACAATTTATGCCATGTGAAGTTTCCGTTCAAGCCCCAACCACCCCAATTAGTGTTGCCACCAGCAGCAGCAGCAGTAGTGCCGGCAGGTGCCAATTCTGTTTGGTTTTGGTTATTTACTGCATACATACCGCCAATCTTAAAACCAGCAAAACTATCAGATTGAGCTGTGAATGCGTTGGAAGCGCGGTTTGTAAAACCAATATTATTATTTGTACCGTTACCAGTACTTGCGCTGCTGTTATATACAGAGCCAGAGTTGTAAACTAAATCACCAACAACGTTATTGTATTGACCAGGAGAAGTAGCAGCACCTTCGTTAAAGATTGGTGTGTACTGACGACCAAATGCAAATTGACCGATGCCGTTCTTTTTCAAACCAACAAATGATTGACGGTTATCAACAGCGGAACCTGAAGCATTAGTTGTGCGCTGGAGACGATCTTCAGCAGTGCCGCCAGACAATTCTGAGTTAGCTGGTGTCAAGCCGAGTTCAATAGTAAAGAATGCAGAAGCGCCGCCGCCTAAGTCTTCAGTGCCCTTGAAACCCAAGCGTGAAGTTTGCTCAGCAGATTGACCGAAAGCAGATTTTTGAATCTTGTTTACCTGTGAGCCTGTTGCTGCTGAAGAAACAGAACCTTCACGAGCGTTTGAACCAATGTAACCAACGTCCAAGATACCGTAAACGGTTACGCTGGACTGAGCTTGCGCAGCAGATGCAAAAGCACCGATAGCTGCAACTGCTAATAGCGATTTTTTCATTCTTTAAATCTCCAAAAATTAAAAGTAATGCCCAAATAAAACTGGGACCTATGAATTTTGCTTCTTTTGCCTGACTAGACTGGGGGTCAGGGTATTTAGGAGCTCTTTTTGCTTGTCAAAAGGTAGTTTTTTGGCTTTCTTCGTTGTATCTCGACAACAAGCCCCCTGTTTTCTGTCTTTTATTGGCTCTAGATGCCAAAATTGTCATATGGCAAGCCGCGAATTCTTAAAAATCCTCAGTTCCGCCCGATTGGGTGATGTTTCTGCGCAACAAAATCTGGCTAAAGCCTACTTAACAGGTGAATTTAAAACCCCCATACAACCCTCTAATGCGTTGATTTGGCTAGAAAAATCCTATTTTTCCATTAGAAATCAATTAGTTGAGAACCAAAGCTCAAGCTCAGCTGAAATTTTCGATCTTTTGGGCCAGGTCGCCAATATTCCGCTTGCGGAAACCTTTAATTCCCCCGCCTTCGCCTTTGGCTGGGACTCTTTTTGGAGATTAGCTGAAACTGAAGATGCCTCCGACTATAGTCTTGCGGCCAAATGGCAACTCGTTAATTTACTAATTAACCCTACTAACCAAGATATTCAATCTCAATTAATTGAGTGGCTTAATAAAACCAATGGAATATTTTCGATAGAAAAAATTTCTTCTCTAGATTTTGGAGGCTTACAAAAACTAGCCAAACAATATTTGCAAGAGGTAGCAGAGACCGAATCTGTATTTACCTCTAGCGCAAAAGAATTACTGATTAAGTTACAACCCAAGAATGAGGCGCTCTCATCACTTTGGAAAGTTTGGCTTGACGAGGAAGATGAAGATGCACTCACACAAGCGGCAGAGCTTGGTCTTACGGTTGCAAAGCTCACGCTGGGTTTGCGTCTCGCACAACTGGATGGAAGTATAGATTCCATAGAGAGTAAATCAAACGCGTCCCTAAAAAAAGCTGCTTACTGGTTAGAGTTAGCTGCCAAGGATGGCGATCGCGATGCTTGGTATGCGCTGGGAGAAATTTATCGCCGCCCACAGTTTTCTGGCTACAACGCTGCAGAGAGTGACCGCTGCATTGATCGTGCTGCAGATCTAGGACATGCGCAAGCGCAACTTCGTAAAGGCGCCAATCTTTGGCGCAAGCGTGAGAAGAGTGATGAGAAGATTCGCGGCCTCCAAGCCTCTTATTGGGTCTGGCATGCGCACCAACAAGGTGTACCTGAAGCAAAAGAATTGCTGAGCAAGATTTTAGAAAGTTGCTCCAACCCTAAATCCAATGAATGGTTTGAGTTAGCACAATATGCCGAACAGGCGATCAACCATCATGCAGAGCACAAGCTTGATGAGGATTGGCTACTACTTTGCCATCGCATCATCATTGCCAATCAATTTAACTTTAGCAAGGCAGAGTTATTACTTTGTGAAGTTGGTCAACTCCAACACGAACATTGCGTGGTGGTGGATATTCGTTGGGAATTACCAAAGATTTTGCCGAGATTGATTCAGATTGAAACGATTCAACAGCGTCGCGCCCTCTTAGCAGCTGGTAAAGCTTTTGCTGGTTCAGAGATAGATCTTGAAGGCAACCTACGTCAAAGACGTTATCGCTTTGATCGAGTGACCAATTGGCTAACGAGTACTTTTTCTAAGAATCAAGTAGACGCAGAAGTCGATTGATCCTCTGCTGGCTCGTCTTCAGATGGCTTCGGAACATAGAAGCGCGCAATCAACAAACCGAGCTCATAGAGTAACGTCATTGGCACTGCGAGCAATAATTGAGAGAGAACATCAGGTGGTGTAACTACCGCTGAAATCACAAAAGCCCCCACAATCACATAAGGGCGAATTTCTTTTAGCTTCGCCAGGGACACCATACCCATACGAACTAAGACAACGACAACAACCGGTACTTCAAAGGTAATACCAAATGCCAAAAAGGTTGTCATAGCAAAACTTAAATAGTTATCAATGTCGGTTGACATCTCCGCGCCCAAAGGTGCGTTGTAACTTGCCATGAACTTAAACACCGTTGGGAATACTAAGAAGTAAGCAAATGCCATGCCAATAATGAATAAGGTGTAGCTACTGACTACCAAAGGCAGAATAAGTTTTTTTTCATGCATATATAGCCCAGGCGCAATGAAAGCCCAGAGCTGATACATCACTACTGGTAAAGCAATGATGAATGCCACCAACATCGTAACTTTCATCGGCACAAAGAACGAACCCGTGACATCAGTCACAATCATCTTGCCACCGGCGGGCAATGCTTCTAATAAGGGTTGCGCAAACAAGTGAAAAATATCGGGCGCCCAATAGACCAAGCAAACGAAAACAACAATGATGGCTAGAGCTGCTTTGATTACGCGATCACGTAATTCAAATAAGTGGGAAAGAAAAGTTTCCTGTAATCCAGAGTCTTCAGTTGAATTGTTATGAGTCATGCTTAACTATTTTTATTCTTTTACTTTTAACTGTTATTTACCAGAACTGTGATGAAAGCGCTTCATTCTGGCTGCACCAGATTGCACCCGAGTCCGCATGCCAGACGAACGCTTGAACCAAACCGGTCTTGCGGCACGGCGTACGCCCCAGCTATTTCGCCCTTGGCGCTTGGTTTTGCTCAGCACTTCCTTTTCATCTAGGGGCGGCTTTTCAAAACTAGTTTCGAAGATATCAGCTTGATCGCTCAAATTGGCGCCGGCTTCTTGGACTGTTGAGCCAATACTATTTTCAACCTCTTTGAGAGTAGCAGTTGTTTCTTCACGAAACTTTTTAAACTCTTCCACTTCCATCTGGCGATTGACTTCAGATTTGACTTCAGCCATATAACGCTGTGCGCGACCAAATAAATTACCGGCCATACGCGCTACTTTTGGCAAACGCTCTGGTCCGACTACCACTAAAGCAACGACAGCAATCAGCGCAAGCTTTGAAACTCCGAGATCAATCATTTAACCAGTCATTTAAAAGCTGCATGAGTTTCTATCGCGCATCAGTTGTGTAATTTCTGATTTATTGATTACTTGTTTACGTCTTTAGCGTGCACATCAACAGTCTTTTCAGCAGTTGCGGCACTTTGTTGAATTTGGTCCTGAGTTTTTTCTGCGGGCTCCTCACCCGGCTTCATACCATCCTTAAAACCTTTAACAGCGCCACCTAAGTCTTGACCAATATTCCGTAATTTTTTGGTTCCGAATACCAACATCACGATGACCAAGACAATTAACCAATGCCAAATGCTAAATGAACCCATTTTTAATCTCCTTGGATTATTTTTTCCAGGGGCGGGGACCGCCCATCACATGTAAGTGCAAGTGATAAACCTCCTGCCCACCATCCGCACCATTGTTTACCATCAATCTAAAGCCGCCATCCTTTCCGGGACGACAGCCTTGCTCTTTGGCAAGACGGGGTGCTAATTCCATCATTCTACCCAGCAAAGGGGCATCTACGCTTTCTGCTGACTCCAACATGGGTATATGTTTTTTTGGAATCATCAGAAAATGAATGGGCGCTGCTGGGTTGATATCTTTAAATGCATAGATTTCATCGTCCTCATAGACCTTCTGTGAAGGAATCAAACCTTGAAAAATCTTACAAAACAGGCAATTAGGGTCGTGTGACATGCTTTATCTCGTATTTAATTCATGCTTAATCTGCGTTTATTCTTTTCCAGCGGCTTTTCTAGCTGCCTTTTCCTCGATGCCTGAGGTACCCAAGCGACGATCCAACTCGGCAATCACATCCTCTGGGCGCAAGTTAAATTGAGACAAAGCAATCAAGCAGTGAAACCAGAGGTCAGCCATTTCGCCAACTAGTAGCTTTTGCTTCTCAGCAGCTAAATTAGCGTTACGCGCATCCTTTGCAGCCATCACAACTTCCGTTGCTTCTTCACCGATCTTTTTCAAGATCCCGTCGTCACCCCTGGAGAAGAGCAAGGCGGTATAAGAAGTTTTGGGATCTGCTTGTCCCGCTTTAAACGCATCACGACGCTGATCGACTACATCCGCCAAATGGCTTAAAGCAGCATCTATTTTTTTGTCTGAATTCAGTATTTTGTCCATAAATATCTTTCAGACTATACAGTCCAATCCTCTACTTTTAACTGCTTTATCCTTTTAAAAGCCTGGTCATTCGTCACCAGTACCGCTCCACGCTGACAAGCATGAGCTGCAATTTGCATATCAAGAGAGCCCAGCGTATTGCCACTGCCCTCCATCTCAGCCCTCAGAATTCCATAATGCTCGGCTACATCAGTATCCCAAACTAAAACATCAACACGCTTTAAAAACTCTTGAACTACCAAATGAAGACTCTTAGCATGCGGCTTTTTTGCTAAACCGTAAAGGAGCTCGCCTTCTGAAATTACAGATAAGCATATTCTTTCCATAGGAACGCTTGCAATTCTTCTGCTGACTACTGGGTTTTTCTTGATCAGACTGCTGACAGTATTGGTATCGAGCATATATCTCATTACTCATTGATCCCAGCAAAAGGGTCTCGATCTTGTAAGTCTTGCTTGCGATCTTCGGGGCTTAAAAAATCTGCCGGAATATCTGCATTTTTAAGCGCCAAGAAAAAACTATCCCAATTTTCAGGCTTTCTGGAAAGAATTAAATCACCAGTCTTTTCATCTCGACGAATAAAAACCTCTTTTTCTTCAAAACGAAATGCTGCCGGCAGGCGTATTGCCTGACTGCGCCCATTCATGAAGATTTTTGCTGTAAGGCTCATCATCCCAGCTCCTTGGTATATATCAAAGTATATACCATTCTAGGCCATAAGTAAGCGGAAATAAAGCCTAAAAATCATTGTTTGAGTCAGGTTTGACTGATCTTTTGCCAACTTGAACTTACTGAGTCCCACTGCATAAAGAAACAACTGTGCTCCCCTGTATGACAGGCAATGCCGTCTTTTTGCTCCACTTTAAGCAAGATGGTGTCGCCATCACAATCGAGTCGGATTTCTTTTACCTTTTGAGTGTGGCCAGACTCTTCGCCTTTGTGCCACAGCTTTTGTCTCGAGCGCGTCCAATAAACAGCCTCGCCCAAACGGATAGTTTCCAAGAGAGCATCACGATTCATCCAGGCCATCATCAACACATCACCACTGCCAACTTCCTGGGCAATGACGGGCACTAGGCCTTGCTCGTTCCATGTGACGGCGTCTAGTAAGTTTTTATTTGTATCTAACATTTGTTCAATTTTGACAGAATTATTCAGTGCAAACCTAATAAGTGGCTTGCGAAGCTTGTCGAAATAACCCACACCACCTAATGGACACTGCTCTTATTTGTGTGTATGATGTGTATGGAATTTATAATTCGTGGATGAATAGCAAAGAACTCATCAAGGTATTAGAAAAGGATGGCTGGGTATTGCGAGGCTCAAAAGGCTCTCATCATGTTTTTAATCACCCCCGCAAAGCTGGGCACATTACCGTTCCACACCCCAAAAAGGATCTAGGCATCGGATTAGTTCACAAGCTACTGAAACAAGCAGGAATCCAATAGAGAACACATTATGAAATATCCAATTGCGATTGAACCGGGTGGAGACAAATTGGCGTGGAGCGTAATTGTTCCTGATATGCCAGGCTGCTTCTCGGCCGCTGATAGCGGAATTGATGAGGCCATTGAAAATGCCAAAGAAGCAATTGAACTTTGGATTGAGGCAGCCTTAGATGCTGGCGAAGATATTCCTAAGCCAAGCTCCATTACCGATTTACAAAAGAAGAAAGAGTTCAAGGGATATATCTGGGCAATTGCAGAGATTGACCCAGCTTTACTATCCGACGATATTGAAAGAGTAAATATCTCTTTACCAAAAAGAGTATTGGCAAGATTGGATGCTAAGGCTAAATCAGCCGGTGAAAATCGCTCTGCTTTTATCGCTCATATGGCGATTAGCGCTTAAAAACTCAGACTAAATCCGAACCGGTATTCCTTTGGCAGCCATATATTCTTTTGCCTGCCCAACGGTGTACTCGCCATAGTGAAAAATACTAGCAGCCAATACTGCATCTGCATGACCCTTGGTAATGCCATCGACTAAATGCTGCAAATTACCAACGCCACCGGAAGCAATGACTGGTACTGATACTGCGTCACTCACGGCAGCAGTCAGAGCCAAATCAAAGCCATCTTTGCTACCGTCGCGATTCATGCTGGTTAACAAAATTTCGCCAGCACCACGCTTGGCAACTTCCTTAGCCCACTCCACCACATCCATGCCTGTAGCCGTTCTACCGCCATGGGTAAACACCTCCCAATTACCAGCCGCCGTTTGCTTGGCATCAATCGCCACCACAATACATTGAGAGCCGTAATATGCTGCCGCATCAGAAACCAAGTCAGGGTTAGCAACAGCAGAGGAATTCATACTCACCTTGTCAGCACCAGCATTGAGTAAGCGCCGCACATCTGCAACTGCGCGCACACCACCGCCAACAGTTAAAGGAATAAATACTTGAGATGCAACATCTTCAATGATGTGCAAAATGAGATCGCGCCCATCAGATGTAGCAGTAATGTCTAGGAAGGTGAGTTCATCAGCACCTTGTGTGTCATAGCGTTTTGCTATTTCGACCGGATCCCCTGCATCTCGCAAACCAACAAAGTTGACACCCTTAACTACGCGCCCTGCAGTGACATCCAGGCAAGGAATAAGTCGTTTGGTTAACACTAGAGAATGTTCTTTTTGTACTTGAGGGTTAACTCATCAGCATATTTTTGAGCTATAGCAAGATCAAGGTCACCGGCGTAAATAGAACGCCCAGCGATTACGCCCATGACACCCTCTTCCTCTGCCTTACATAGCGCATCGATATCTTGATTATTCGAAAGACCACCACTCGCAATCACCGGAATACGGATCGCCTGCGCCAGCTTCACAGTGGCATCAATATTGACACCCTTGAGCATGCCATCTCGCCCAATATCGGTATAAATAATGGCCTCAACACCCCAGTCTTCGAATTTCTTAGCAAGGTCAATGACTTCATGGCCAGTAATCTTACTCCAACCATCAGTGGCCACTTTTCCGTCACGCGCATCCAGACCCACCATCACATGGCCGGGAAATGCTGTACAGGCATCTTGCACAAATCCAGGGTTTTTAACTGCGGCAGTACCAATAATGACCGTACTAATGCCATCATCCAACAAACGCTCAATCGTTTCGAGATCGCGAATACCACCCCCCAATTGCACGGGGATCACATCGCCAACTGCTTTGAGAATCGATTTGATGGCCGACTCATTTTTGAGCTTACCAGCAAAAGCGCCATTCAGATCTACCAGATGCAAACGTCGTGCACCCTTACTGATCCAATGCGCCGCCATCGCCCCTGGGTCCTCAGAAAAAACTGTGGCCTTATCCATATCACCCTGTTCGAGTCGAACACAGTGGCCGTCTTTTAGATCAATCGCGGGAATCAGCAGCATAGCTAAGAGTATTTAAATTAAGGTTGCCAAGAAACAAAATTTTTATAAAGCTTTAATCCGTATTCTGCACTTTTTTCTGGATGAAATTGAGTAGCAAAAATATTATCTCGTGCCACTGCGGATGTAAACCAATCTCCATACTCAGTAGAACCCGTAATATCTTCAGTACGTTGCGGCACTACATAATAGCTGTGTACGAAATAAAAGCTCGTTAAATCCGGGATACCGTTCCAAAGTGGGTGCTTGCTATCCTGACGAACTTGATTCCAGCCCATATGCGGCACTTTATAAGCAGATCCATCTGGCTGTTTCTTACCAGCCAAAGAAAATCGACGCACTTCGCCAGGGATTAAGCCTAGACACGATGTCCATTGATCATTTCCGCTAGCGCGTACTTCTGCACTTTGATCAAAAAGCATTTGCTCACCCACACAAACACCCAAAAGCGGCTTACTTCTAGAGCTCTCCAATAAGGCTTCCAATAAACCAGATTCTTCCAAGTGCTTCATACAATCTGGCATAGCACCTTGACCAGGCAATACGACACGATCAGCTGAGCGGATCTCTTCTGGCTGATGCGCAATCAAGACATTGTCATCCGGTGCAACATGATGAAAGGCTTGATATACAGAACGGAGATTGCCCATTCCATAATCGACGATCGCAATGGTTTGCGCCAAAATTTACCTGCTGTCTATTGTTATCTAGTGTTGTCTACTGAGAAGCCGTGAAAGTCTAGATTACAGACTTCCTTTAGTTGAAGGAATGGCGCCTGAAGCGCGAGGGTCTACTGCCAAGGCCATACGCAAAGCACGACCAAAAGCTTTGAACACAGTTTCAATCTGGTGATGCGCATTAATGCCACGCAAATTATCGATGTGCAAAGTCACACCCGCATGGTTCACAAAGCCACGGAAAAACTCAATACTGAGATCCACATCAAAGTCGCCCACACGAGCGCGGGTGAATGGCACGTTAAATTCCAAACCTGGGCGGCCAGAGAAATCAATCACAACACGAGAAAGGGTTTCATCCAAAGGAACATAGGAGTGCCCATAACGAGTAATACCTGCTTTAGCGCCAACCGCTTTAGCAAAAGCTTGTCCTAAAGTAATCCCAACATCTTCAACGGTGTGGTGATCATCAATATGGGTATCTCCATTGGCAACCACTTTAAGGTCGATCATGCCGTGACGGGCAATCTGATCGAGCATGTGATCAAGAAAAGGAACCCCAGAGGCTAGCTCAGCCTTACCGGTACCATCTAAATTGATGGAAATCTGAATTTTGGTTTCCGAAGTATTTCGGGTGACGTCGGCTTGCCGCATGCTTCATTGCGCCGCGAGGCGAAGTGTTGATTGAAGCCTCATAATATCATTCCTAGAAGAGATATAAATACCGATATCGCTACACTTTTATCCTGATTTTTGACCTGAGAACCCTCATGAGCCGTTTCTGGAGCCCTGTTGTTCAATATTTAACCCCTTATGTCCCCGGGGAACAACCGCAAATGCATCGGCTGGTCAAACTCAATACCAATGAGAGTCCTTATGGCCCCTCAGCCAAGGCGCTGGCCGCCATCGAGAATCAAAATACCGCAGATTTACGCCTTTATCCAGATCCAGAAGCGGCTGCTCTCAAGCAAGCCATTGCTACATTGCATGGCTTAGACCCAAAACAAGTCTTTATAGGCAATGGCTCAGATGAGGTTTTGGCTCATGTTTTTGCTGGTCTACTGAAACAAAATAAGCCCGTGCATTTTCCGGACATCACCTACAGCTTCTATCCGGTTTACTGCAAGCTTTTTGGAATTAACCACACAACCGTAGCTTTGGGTAATCAGTTTGAGATTAATATTGCCGACTATGAAGTGCCGAATGGTGGAATTATTTTCCCCAATCCAAATGCTCCAACCGGCAGATCAATTCCCCGCTCAGAGATCCAAGCCCTGCTCTCCTACAACAAAGATTCAGTAGTAGTGATTGATGAAGCTTATGTAGATTACGGAACAGAGTCTTGTATTCCACTATTGCGTGGCAATGCCTGCCCTGAAAATCTACTAGTAGTTCACACACTCTCTAAATCACGCGCCCTTGCTGGTCTGCGTGTTGGCTTTGCCCTTGGTCACCCAGATTTGATCGAAGGACTAGAGCGAGTGAAAAATAGCTTTAACTCCTATCCTTTAGGGCGTCTTGCTCAAGCTGGAGCGATCGCAGCCATTGAAGATCAGGCACACCTTGAGGAAACTTCTGCAAAGGTCATCCAAACTCGCAGCAAGTTAGTCGAGCAACTCAATGCCCTAGGGTTTGAAACACTGCCCTCAACTGCAAACTTTATTTTTACTCGCCATCTAAAACATTCTGGAGTGAAGATCTATCAAGCATTACGGGATCGAGGCATTATCGTCCGTCATTTCAAATCAGCACGCATAGAAGATTTCTTGCGTATTACGATTGGCACAGATGAGCAAAGCAACGAGCTTGTCGCTGCTTTAAAAGAAATTCTGAGTTAGTTTTTTAAAGGGTAGGTTTGATTATTTCAAACTTACCTGGAGCCTATTTCTTGAGGCGCATCTCAGCTGCACGAGCATGGGCTTGCAAGCCCTCCCCATGAGCCAGAGTGCTAGCTACAGCACCCAATGTTTGCGCCCCCGCTTCGCTCACTTCGATCATGCTAGAGCGCTTGATGAAGTCATAGACACCCAGAGGTGATGAGAAACGTGCAGTGCGCGCTGTTGGCAATACGTGATTGGGTCCCGCGCAATAATCGCCCAGTGATTCACTGGTGTAGTTGCCCATAAAGATAGCACCTGCATGGCGAATTTGCTCTGCCCACTTGCGTGGATCAACGGCACAGATCTCTAAGTGTTCGGCTGCAATCGCATTAGCAATCTCGCAAGCCTCAGACATATCTTTTACCTGAATCAATAAAGCACGATTTGTGAGAGAAGCTTCAATCACCTTTGCTCTTGGCATTTCTGGGAGGAGCTTATTAATACTTAACTGTACTTGCTCAATGAATGATGCATCTGGGCAAAGCAGGATAGATTGCGCTTGCTCATCGTGCTCTGCCTGAGAGAACAAGTCCATTGCAATCCAGTCCGGATTACTGGAGCCATCACACAGAACCAGAATCTCAGAAGGGCCGGCAATCATATCGATACCCACAACGCCAAACACTCTGCGCTTAGCAGCAGCAACATAAGCATTACCAGGGCCCACAATTTTGTCGACCGAAGGAATCGTTTTAGTTCCGTAAGCTAGAGCGCCTACAGCTTGGGCACCGCCGATCGTAAAGACGCGATCTACGCCAGCCAAATAAGCCGCTGCCAGGACCAATGGGTTGCGTGCACCATCTGGGGTAGGTACAACCATAATGACTTCAGCAACGCCAGCCACCTTTGCAGGAATAGTATTCATCAATACGGATGAAGGGTAAGCTGCTTTACCGCCTGGCACATAGATACCAACACGATCAAGCGGAGTGACTTTTTGACCTAAGCGAGTGCCGTCCTTCTCTTCGTATTCCCAAGAATGACAGCCCGCTTCAATCTTTTGATGCTCGTGATAAGCGCGTACCCTTTGCGTTGCAATGTCCAAAGCATTTTTTTGTTCTGCGGATAAAGAGTTGTAAGCCAGCTCTAAATCCTTGTGAGGAATTTCTAAATTAGAAACACTAGCAACGCTCAAGCGATCAAATTGTTTTGTAAAGCCGAGAACTGCTTCATCGCCTTTGTCCTTCACTGCTGCCAAAATCTTCACTACTGCAGCATCAATTGCCTCATCGTCAGCCGTAGGTAAAGAAAGGCTGGACAACAGTATCTCTCTGAAGCCAGCATCATTACTGTTAAGGCGTTTAACGTTAATTTGTGAAGGCATTGATTAAAGACTTCTGATTATCTAGTGACTAATTACTTGAGCAACTCAAAAATGGGTTGTAGCTGCGCACGTTTGCGCTTATATGAAGCTTGGTTCACTACCAAACGCGCACTGATATCGGCGATGGGCTCGACCTCAACCAAACCGTTAGCCTTGAGCGTATTGCCAGTGGATACCAAATCCACAATAGCATCTGCCAAGCCGACTAAAGGGGCAAGCTCCATCGAACCATACAGTTGAATCGTATCGATATGCACACCTTTATTAGCAAAGTGATCGCGAGCGCAATTGACATACTTCGTGGCTACTTTTAGGCGAGAACCCTGCTTTACTGCCGCAGCGTAATCAAAGCCTTCGCGTACTGCAACAGACATACGGCACTTAGCAATATCTAAGTCATAAGGCACATACAAACCATCAGTGCCTTTTTCCATCAGCACATCTAATCCGGCCACCCCAAAATCAGCACCACCAAATTGCACGTAAGTTGGCACATCCGATGCACGGACAATAATCAAACGAACATCGGGATTGGTGGTCTGAATAATGAGTTTTCGTGACTTTTCAGGATCTTCCAACGGCACAATACCGACCCTAGATAGGATCTCTGCAGTTTCTTCGAAGATGCGCCCTTTGGAGAGGGCTAAAGTCAATTTCATGGACTAATTATCCATCAGCCTTACTTTACGCGCTCAATATTAGCGCCCAAGAGAGTTAACTTATGCTCCATGCGGTCATAGCCACGATCTAAATGGTATATCCGATCCACTTGGGTTTCCCCTTGGGCGGCCAATCCAGCAATCACCAAACTAGCAGAGGCACGTAGGTCTGTAGCCATCACAATTGCACCTGAGAGCTTTTCTACTCCCTGGGCAATTGCAGTGTTACCTTCAATCGCAATATCCGCGCCCAAACGATTGAGCTCCTGAACATGCATAAAGCGGTTCTCAAAAATAGTTTCGGTAATGGTGGAGTTACCTGTTGCGATTGCATTAACGGTCATCAACTGCGCTTGCATATCAGTTGGGAAAGCCGGGTATTCAGAAGTACGGAAATTGACTGCCTTAGGACGACCTTGCATCGTTGCCTTAATCCAATCGGGGCCAATCTCCATCTGTAAACCTGCCTCTTTTAGCTTTACAATGACTGCATCCAAAGTATCAGGTCGACAATGCTGAACAGTAATCTCACCGCCAGTAGCTGCTACAGCACACAGGAATGTTCCTGCTTCAATACGATCCGGAATCACTGAATGTTCAGCGCCGTGAAGCTTTTCAACTCCCTCGATCACTAAACGATCACTACCAATTCCAGAAATCTTTGCGCCCATCTTTACCAACAACTCTGCCAAGTCACCCACTTCAGGCTCGCGGGCAGCATTTTCTAAAACTGTCGTTCCAGACGCCAAGGTGGCGGCCATCAGTAAATTCTCAGTGCCCGTTACGGTAATCATATCGGTCAAGATAGAGGCACCCTTCAATCGATCTGATTGTGGCTTCGTTTCAGCTTGAATGTAGCCACTCTTGATAATGATGTTGGCGCCCATCGCTTTGAGGCCTTTGATGTGCTGATCTACTGGTCGAGCGCCAATGGCGCAACCGCCTGGCAAAGAAACCTTCGCGCTGTGCATTCTGGCTAATAGCGGGCCAAGTACCAAGATAGAGGCGCGCATGGTCTTCACCATTTCATAAGTGGCTTCTGAGCTCTTAATGACAGCCGCGCTTAACACCATATGACTACGATCACCAGTACTTGGAAAATCTACCGTTACACCAATCTCTTGTAGAAGTTTGAGCATGGTGCGCACATCCTGCAAATCGGGGACGTTACGCAATACGACTGGTTGATCGGTCAATAGACAGGCACACAAAATTGGCAATGCGGCATTTTTAGCGCCAGCGATCACTACCTCACCCTTCAGGAGAGTGCCGCCAACCATTCGTAATTTATCCATGAAACGATTCCAGTAACAACTAATTAATTGATGTGCAATAAGTGATGATACTTTTTATGCAGCTGAATTTTGCGCAAACTCATCGGGCGTGAATACCTTCATTGATAACGCATGGACTTCTGCTTTCATACGGTCACCCATTGCACCGTATACCAGTTGGTGACGCTGCACTAAACGTTTGCCCTCAAAATCAGGGCTCACAATCGTGGCAAAAAAGTGCTGTCCATCACCCTCAACCTGAATGTGAGTGCAATGAAGACCTTGCTTGATATAGCCTTCAATTTGTTCTGGGGTGGGAAGCATTTCTTCTCCTAATAAACCAAGGTAAAAATCATTAATAACGGAGCTTATAGCCCTTTTGTAGCAGACGCAAAGCAATCACGGATACTGCTATAAAAAAGCAGAACACAATTGCCAGGCTATTCCAAGGGGAGTTATCCGATACCCCAAAGAATCCATAGCGGAAGCCGTCAATCATATAAAAGAAGGGGTTGAAGTGCGATACCACCTGCCACGCAGAAGGTAAAGAATGAATCGAGTAAAAGACACCTGACAACATTGTTGCAGGCATGATGATGAAGTTTTGAAAGGCGGCTAACTGGTCGTATTTATCAGCCCAGATACCGGCAATTAAACCTAGGCTTCCTAAAATTGCAGCCCCCAAAAAAGCAAACACCAAAATCCATAATGGATATTCCAAGGAAGGTGTAGCGAACCAAATAGTAATGAACAACACACCTAGCCCTACAACAATGCCTCGAAAGACTGCTGCCAGTATGTATGCAGCGTAAAACTCAAAGTGACTCAAGGGAGCCAATAAAACAAATACGAGGTTTCCAGTCACTTTTGACTGAATCAAAGAAGAGGAGGTATTTGCAAAAGCATTTTGCAAAACGCTCATCATCACTAAGCCAGGAATTAAAAAGGCGGTGTAACTTAAGCGACCATAGACTTCTCTGCCCTCAAGTACGTGACCAAAAATCATGAGATAGAGCACGGCCGTTAGAACTGGTGCAGCCACCGTCTGAAAAGCGACCTTATAGAAACGCTTTACTTCCTTGAACAATAGCGTTGGGAAACCGCTGCCATATTCCAAAGCAGGTCTATTCAACCCATTCTTCATTGAGCGCCCCCAGACATGATGTTGACAAAGACTTCTTCTAAATCCGTTTTGCCTTCGCCATCTTTTTTGACAGATCCGTAGCGACTTAATAAATTAGCCGTAGTGTCGAGCGCCACAATCTTACCCTGCTTGAGCATCGCAATGCGCTGACATAATGTTTCAGCCTCTTCCAAATAGTGTGTAGTCAAAACAATCGTATGGCCATCTTGATTCAGTCTGCTAATAAATTGCCACAGTGACTGACGTAACTCAACATCGACACCGGCGGTAGGCTCATCCAAAATAATGACTGGCGGCCTATGCACTAAAGCCTGAGCAACGAGCACACGACGCTTCATACCGCCGGACAAAGAGCGCATATTGCTATCGGCCTTAGAAGTGAGGTCAAGATTGGCGATGATCTCGTCAATCCAAGCATCGTTATTGCGAATGCCAAAGTAGCCTGATTGAAAACGCAATGTCTCGCGAACGGTAAAAAAGGGATCAAAAACTAGCTCTTGGGGGACAACGCCAAGCATGCGGCGCGCTTCACGAAACCCCTTCTGTACATCAGCACCCATAATGGCTGCATGGCCATGGCTAGGCTTTACCAAGCCAGCCAATATCGAAATTAATGTTGTCTTGCCGGCGCCGTTCGGCCCTAGTAAACCAAAAAACTCACCAGGCTCGATAGTCAATGAAACATCATCTAAAGCCTGAAGCGCTCCGTATTGTTTAGATATATTTTGAATAGATATTGCAGAATGCATCGCCATTACAAACCTAGCAATGCAGCAACATCATACACACCGGCTAACACTTTCAACTTTTCTGGTGCTCGCTCTATGGAAATAGATTGTCCCTCGGACTGGAGCTTTTTCTGCCAAGCCAACAATACTGTTAGTACTGTGGAATCGAAGTCTTTTAATTCTGAGCAATCTATCGAGCGCAAGTTTGGGACATTTGACAAACCTTCTTTTTGCAGCTGCAAGGCATTTGCTTGTGTCACCATTTTTGGCAAAAGAAAAGGCATGATTTGGGCGCTTAACAATTAATTGGCGGGCTTAGCGCTGGCCAATTGCTTATTACGATCTTGTAAGAATTTGACTAGGCCTTCAATACCGTTTTGACTGATTTGATTGGAGAATTGATTGCGATAAGCCTCAACCAACCAAACACCCATGATGTTCATGTCGTATACCTTCCAGCCATTGGCTGTTTTCTCAAGGCGGTAATCTAGCGGCACAGGATCGCCACGACCAAGTACCACGGTCTTCACAACCACTTCTTTATCTTCAGGTGCTGCACGTAACGCCTTAAATTGCACAGTCTGATCACGCAATTGGCTCAAGGCACCAGAGTAAGTGCGAATGAGTAAATTTTTAAACTCGGAAGTCAATTGAGCCTGCTGCTCAGGTGAGGCCTTCTTCCAATTGGGTCCCATAGCCATTTCCGTGGTGCGGCGCATATCGGTATAAGGAACAATCTTCTTTTCGACCAAATCCACAATCTTGGGAATATTCCCTTTTTGAATATCGGGATCAGATTTCACAGATGCCATTACCTCAGTCACTACCATCTTAATTAAGGCATCTGGGGGAGTTGATTGATCAGGCGTCTGAGCAAAAACAGCGCTGGATGCGAGCAGCAAGCCTGCAAAAATGAAACCATAGATTTTTTTAACGTTTTTCATATTTTCACTCGCCACCTTTGTCTTAACCGAAGCCTATTTTAGTCGCTTCAAGCTTCATTGCTTATTGGTATGGATTCTCATAAACCGGTATAGAGGTCTCTTCTTCATCATCACGACCCTCATTAATTTGATATGCCCGTCTTTGAATATACGCATCACGAACAAAACTGTATTTATCAATTGCGGCGCCATCGAGCAAATCGCCCGCCTCGTAATACGTATTGCGAGCATTCACCACACGAAGACCTGTAATGCTATTACGTAAGGCAACATCTGGAAGCAATCTAAATAAGTAATCGGACTCTAAGTCAGCCACAGTACCAAAGGTATCGCGCACATTACTAGGACCAAAGAAAGGTAAAACCACATAGGGTCCAGAGGGCACACCCCAAACACCCAAAGTTTGACCCCAATCTTCCTTATGCTTTTCAAGACCGCCGGGCGTAGCTAAATCAATCAGACCACCCAAGCCCATGGTTGTATTCACCACCACTCGCATGAGGTCATTGAAGGCGTCGCCTGGCTTGCCTTGCAACAAGTTATAGAGAGCGGTGTAGATATCGTTGTAATTGCTAAAGAAGTTATAAATTCCTTCACGCACAAATTCCGGCAATACAAAGCGATAGCCAGCAACTACGGGCTTCAGAAGATAAGCATCTAAACCTTCATTAAATTCAAATACAGAGCGGTTGAATGGCTCCCAAGGATCTTGGGGGGAGCGCTCTGCACCTGCAGGGATCGATGCACACCCGACCATACTAACTGTCAAGCATAGCAAAATTGCCTGCTTGATTTTGCGTAGAACGGACAACATCATTTTGCTGCGCCCTTTTCTTGGCCGCTGTCTGCAGCTTTGTTATAGAGGAACTGGCTAATCAGGTTTTCTAAAACAATCGCTGATTGGGTTTGAGAAATTTTCTCGCCATTGGTCAGCATGTCATCAGAGCCTCCTGCTTCAAGGCCGATATACTGCTCACCCAGCAAACCAGAAGTCAAAATCTTGGCAGATGAGTCCTTTGGAAATTTAAAGGCATCTTCAATGGTCATAACAACTGTAGCTTGATAGGTTTTATCATCAAAAGAGATATTAGCAATTCGGCCGACCACTACACCAGCACTTTTTACTGGCGCGCGAGGCTTGAGGCCGCCAATGTTATCAAAGCGTGCAGAAATTTTGTAAGTTGGGGCAAATGACACTGCATTCATATTGCCAACCTTCAGTGCGAGGAATAATGCTGCCAGCAAACCGATGGCAACAAAAATTCCTACCCAAACATCAATTGCACTTTTTCTCATAAGAGCCCCAGTTTATTCTTTCTAATTAGAAAACATCATCGCAGTTAGCAAGAAATCTAATGCTAAAACCGATAAGGAAGAGATCACCACGGTACGGGTAGTCGCTTGCGAAACGCCTTCAGGCGTTGGTTTGGATTCATAGCCCTGATAGAGGGCAATAAACGTCACCGCAACCCCAAACACCATACTTTTAATTAAGCCATTACCAATATCGGAAAATAAATCAACGCCGCCCTGCATCTGGGACCAAAACGCGCCAGAATCCACTCCAATTAAAGGTACGCCAACTAGATAACCCCCTAGAACACCTACTGCCGTAAAGATAGTGGCCAGGATGGGCATGGAAATAATGCCGGCCCAGAGACGTGGCGCGATCACACGGCCCAATGGATCAACTGCCATCATTTCCATAGCGGTTAATTGTTCGCCAGCCTTCATTAAACCAATCTCAGCCGTCAAAGAAGTGCCAGCCCTACCAGCAAATAATAAGGCGGTAATGACTGGACCCAACTCACGCGTTAATGAGAGGGCAACCAATAGGCCGAGCGCCTGCTCTGAGCCATAGCGGTTTAAGGTGTAGTAACCCTGCAAACCAAGTACGAAGCCAACAAATAATCCTGATACGGCAATGATGACAAAAGAGTGGTTACCGACAAACAAAATTTGATCAATGACTAAGCGCGGTCTTTTTAGTAAGAAGCCAGAACGAATGATGACTGCAGCAAACATGCGAGCAGCCAAACCAAGGCTGCTTAAGTTGCGGCGAACAAAAAATCCAAGATCACCAAATAGATTGAGAAATGCGGTCATTAAGCGCTCACTCCAAAATCTTCTTCCAGGCTATTGCCTGGATAGTGAAAAGGAACAGGGCCATCTGGCGCGGCATCTAAAAACTGCCTTACGAAAGGATCAGTTGAACGACTCAATTCCTCAGGAGTTCCCTCTGCACCAATGCGACCATTTGCAATGAAATAAACATAATCGGCAATCGCAAAAGTCTCTTCCACATCGTGCGTAACCAATAAACTCGTGGCTCCCAGGGCATTATTGAGGTCGCGTATCAAGCGCGCAGTGATACCAAGCGAGATAGGATCCAGGCCCGCAAAGGGCTCGTCATACATGATGAGCGGAGGATCTAGAGCAATCGCTCTAGCAAGGGCAACTCGCCTTGCCATACCGCCAGAAATTTGCGAAGGCATTAGGTCACGCGCTCCGCGTAAACCCACTGCATTGAGTTTCATTAATACTAGCGAACGCAATAATTCTTCACTGAGGTCAGTATGTTCGCGTAGAGGAAAGGCCACGTTTTCAAAAACACTCAAGTCGGTAAACAAGGCGCCAAACTGAAATAGCATTCCCATCCGACGACGAGCCGCCATCAACTCGGAGCCAGACATCTTGCCGATGTCTTGACCTTCAAACAGTACTTGTCCAGATTGGGCAGTAAATTGACCGCCAATCAGACGAAGGATGGTGGTTTTGCCACAGCCAGAACCGCCCATTACCGCAACTACTTGGCCACGTCGAAACTCCATATTGAGTCCCGACAAAATTTGTCGCTCGCCCGGAGCGTAGGAAAAGTTGACGTCTTTAATAGAGACGACAACTTCACCTGCAGCTTGCTTGCTTACATCCAAGGAGTTTGGCTGACCACTGTTCATGTTCCCGATATTATCGGGGCAAAACAGAAGACCCCATTAAATATTCGTCTACTGAGCGGGCACACTGGCGACCTTCGCGAATTGCCCAAACTACCAAAGACTGTCCGCGACGCATATCACCCGCAGCAAATACTTTTGGAACGTTCGTTTGATAGGCATTTTGACCATCTACCGTCGCTTTTGCATTACCACGAGCATCTTTATCAACGCCAAAAGCATTCAATACCTGTTGAACCGGTGATACAAAGCCCATAG
>Ga0209189_1000427_pt1 | contig 35341 bp, 16 predicted proteins | sample C_130820_EF_Meta_FD_187308 | JGI IMG/M metagenome (GOLD analysis project Ga0209189, IMG submission 187308) | Freshwater microbial communities from Lake Croche, Canada to study carbon cycling - C_130820_EF_MetaG (SPAdes) (version 3) | ecosystem: Environmental > Aquatic > Freshwater > Lake... | reverse complement strand
CAACCGGAACAACTGGACCAACCGGAATAACTGGTGATACTGGCAATACAGGACCTACAGGACCAACTGGAACAACTGGCAGAACAGGACCAACTGGACCAACAGGATCAACTGGATCAACCGGTTCAACAGGACCTACAGGAACAACTGGAACAACTGGTAATACAGGACCTACAGGATCAACAGGACCAACCGGCAGTACAGGTTCAACTGGACCAACTGGTAATACAGGAAATACAGGACCAACTGGTAATACAGGAAATACAGGAAATACAGGAAATACAGGACCAACTGGTAATACAGGAAATACAGGAAATACAGGACCAACAGGACCTACAGGAACAACGGGTACAACAGGACCTACTGGATCAACAGGTAATGCAGGTAATACAGGTAATACAGGAAATACAGGACCAACTGGTAATACAGGAAATACTGGAAATACAGGACCAACTGGTAATACAGGAAATACAGGAAATACAGGAAATACAGGAACAACAGGCTCAACTGGACCTACAGGACAAATAGGACCGACTGGAACATTTCAACCTAATGGAATTAATTATGGGGATTATATTTTTTGGAATACAAATGTCGCTCCTAATAGTTGGAGTGTTGGCGACAAAAATATAAATATAGGTGGGTTTGCAGGACTTACAAACCAAGGATCATTTGCTGTTGCTTTAGGTTATCAAGCAGGACAAACAAACCAAGGAACCAATGCAATTGCAATTGGAATAAGTGCTGGTGCATTTACACAAGGAGTATCTGCTATTGCAATTGGAAATTCAGCAGCTACAAATTCTCAAGGGTCTAGTGCAATTGCAATTGGTGCTGGTGCAGGACAAATATTACAAGGAACTAATGCTGTAGCAATTGGTTATTTTGCAGGTACAACTGGTCAAGGTTCAGGATCAATCGCAGTTGGTTATCAAGCTGGAAAAACAAATCAAAACGTAAATGCAATAGCAATTGGTAGTCAAGCTGGATTATCAACACAGGGAGGAGCTGCAGTAGCAATTGGAAATTATGCAGGTTCAACATCTCAAGGACAAAATACAGTAGCAATAGGTAATAATGCAGGTGCATTTAATCAAGGAACTTTTGGAATAGCAATCGGTTATCAAACTGGTTCTACCGTTCAAGGTTCAGGTTCAATAGCAATTGGTATTAATGCTGGTCAAACCTATCAAGGAACAAGTTCAATAGCAATTGGTAATGCTGCTGGGGGATCAACACAAGGACAAAATGCACTAGCAATTGGAGTTGGTGCAGGTTCAGCAAATCAAGGTTCAGGAGCACTAACAATTGGAGTATCATCCGGTTCAGTAAGTCAAGGACTAAATGCAGTAGCAGTTGGGGTGCTAGCAGGTGCATACTATCAAGGATTTTATGGAGTAGCAATCGGTTATCAAACTGGTTATACAGGTCAAAGTTCAGGTGCAATATCAATTGGTCTTTTTGCTGGTCAAAATTATCAAGGACCAAATGCAGTTGCAATGGGTGTTGGTGCAGGGGGAACAACACAAGGACAAAATTCAGTAGCAATCGGACCTAATGCTGGGGGATCAACACAAGGACAAAGTGCAGTAGCAATAGGAAGTAGTGCAGGTTCAGCAAATCAAAGTTCAGGAGCAGTAACAATTGGAGTATCATCAGGTTCAGTAAGTCAAGGACTAAATGCAGTAGCAGTTGGGGTGCTAGCAGGTGCATACTATCAAGGTTTATATGGAGTAGCAATCGGTTATCAAACTGGTTATACAGGTCAATGTTCAGGTGCAATATCAATTGGTCTTTTTGCCGGTCAAACTAATCAAGGAACAAGTGCAATTGCAATGGGTGTATCTTCTGGTCAATATGCACAAGGACAAAATTCAGTAGCAGTAGGAAGTCAAGCAGGTTATAGTAGTCAAGGAACTAATTCAATTGCAATTGGTAGTGGTGCTGGTTTTAATAATCAAGGACAAAATTCAGTAGCAATTGGTTCTAATGCAGGAGTGAATACTCAAAGTTCAAATGCGGTAGCAATCGGAAATAATGCAGGTGCAACAGTTCAAGGACAAAATGCAATAGCAATAGGTTCTCTATCAGGTCAATTAACACAAGGAATTAATGCTTTAGCAATAGGAACAAGTGCAGGTGGAACAGTTCAAGGTTCTGGTTCAATTGCATTTGGTTATCAAGCAGGTCAAAATACACAAGGATTTAACGCAATCGCAATTGGTATTAATGCAGGTTCAACATCTCAAGCAAGCGGTGCAATTGGAATTGGTTTTCAATCAGGTCAAAATACACAAGGAACGAATGCAATCGCAATTGGAATAGCTGCCGGTCAAGTTGTTCAAGGACTAAATAGCTTATCAATAGGAACACAAGCTGGTCAAAATACTCAAGGTCAAAATGCAGTAGCATTTGGAGCTCTAGCTGGTCAAAATGTTCAATCATCTGGCGCAGTAGCATTGGGTTATCAAGCTGGTCAAAATACTCAAGGAACGAATGCAATAGCAATTGGTATTCAATCTGGTATAACAAGTCAATCGTCAAATGCAATTGCGATTGGAACTCTAGCTGGTCAAAATGTTCAAGGACAAAATGCAGTTGCAATAGGCTTTCAATCCGGTCAATTATCACAAGGAATAAATGCAATTGGGATAGGTTACTTTGCAGGTCTTATTTTACAAGGTTCAGGTGCAATTGCATTAGGTTATCAAGCAGGTTACACAGGTCAAGGTTTTAACACAATAGCAATTGGTGTTCAATCTGGTGTAACAAATCAATCATCCGGTGCAATAGCAATGGGTTTCCAAGCAGGTCAAAATACTCAAAGCACAAATGCATTAGCGATAGGAATAGCTGCCGGTCAAAATAATCAGTCATTAAATGCATTAGCAGTCGGAAATCAAGCAGGTCAAAATACTCAAGGTCAAAATGCAACAGCAGTTGGAACTCTAGCAGGCACAACAGTTCAAGGTTCTGGTTCAATTGCATTGGGTTATCAAGCTGGTCAAAATACTCAAGGACAAAATGCAATAGCAATTGGTGCTAGTGCAGCTGCATCATATCAAGGTTCTGGTTCTGTAGCAATAGGTTATTTTGCAGGTCAAAATACACAAGGAATAAATGCAATTGCTATAGGCACTTCAGCAGGTATAACAAGTCAAACTTCCGGTTCAATAGCAATTGGTTATCAAGCTGGTTATAATAATCAAAATGGAAATGCTATAGCAATTGGAGTACAGGCTGGTTTAACTGGCCAAGGTTCTGGAGCAATTGCAATTGGTTATACAACTGCAACAACAAACCAAGGAACATATGGATTAGCAATCGGATTTAATGCTGGTGCAATTTATCAAAGTTCACAAACTGTTGCAATTGGTTATGGTGCAGGTGCGAATACTCAAGGAGTAAATGCAGTAGCAATAGGTGTCTCTGCAGGTGGAATAATTCAAGGAGCAACTTCAGTAGCAATTGGTTATCAAACGGGAGGTTTTACTCAAGGAGCAAATGCAGTAGCATTAGGAGCTCAATCAGGTGCAACATTTCAAGGTTCAGCGGCAGTAGCAATCGGGTATCGGGCAGGTCAATATACACAGGCACCACAAGCAATAGCAATAGGATTGTTTGCAGGTCAAACATTCCAAAATCAAACAGGAATTGCGATTGGAGTAAGTGCAGGCTCAGGAACACAAGGACAAAATACAGTAGCAATTGGTAATAATGCAGGTGCATTGAGTCAAGGTTCTGGTGCAGTAGCAATTGGACTTCAAGCAGGGTCAAATGGTCAATCACAAAATACTGTTGCAATAGGTACTAATGCAGGTGCTGTAAATCAAGGAATATATGCAGTAGCAATAGGTAATGGTGCAGGAGTAACAAGTCAAAATCAAGGAGCAATTGCAGTAGGTTATCAAGCAGGCGCAACATTTCAAGGAACATATGCAATAGCTATGGGTTATACAGCAGGATTAACCGGTCAAAGTCAAGGAGCAATTGCAGTAGGTTATCAAGCAGGATATACAAGTCAAGGAACGAATGCAATTGCAATTGGTTATAATGCAGGTGCAGCTACACAAAGCAGTGGCACTATAGCAATTGGATATCAAGCGGGGCAATTATACCAAGGAACGAATGCAATTGCAATAGGCTTGAATGCCGGTTTAAATACTCAAGGTTCTAGTGCAATAGGAATAGGATTCAATGCGGGCAGTTACAATCAAGGAACTAATGCATTAGCAGTTGGAAATTCTGCAGGACAATCTTCGCAATCAACAAATGCAATAGCATTAGGAACTCTAGCAGGTTATGTAATACAAGGACAATCTGCAGTAGCATTAGGTTATCAAGCCGGTTTGACTAATCAAGGTTCTGGTGCAATAGCAATAGGCTTGAATGCAGGTGCAACAAATCAAAGTGGAAATGGAATAGCATTAGGTGTAGGTGCAGGAGGAGTGAATCAAGGTGGAAACGCATTAGCATTTGGAAATTCAGCGGGTGGATCAACACAAGGACAAAATGCAATAGCAATAGGCTTAACAGCAGGTCAAACTGTACAAGGTTCTGGTTCAATTGCAATAGGCTTGAATGCCGGTCAAAATACACAAGGAACGAATGCAATAGCAATTGGTACTAATGCAGGTACAACAGTTCAAGGAGTATCTTCTATAGCAATTGGTTTTAATGCAGCTCAAAATACACAAGGACTCAGTTCAGTAGCCATTGGGGGGTATGCAGGTCAATATAATCAAGGAATAAATTCCGTTGCATTGGGTTATGGTGCTGCAGAATATACACAAGGACAAAACGCAGTTGCAATTGGTATTAGTGCAGGATTATATACACAAGGGCAATATTCAGTTGCAATTGGTTCTACTGCAGGCGCGAATAATCAGGGACAAAATTCAGTAGCAATAGGTGCAATAGCTGGTCAAACATACCAAGGAGCATATTCAATAGCAATTGGTTATGGTGCAGGTCAATATACACAATCACAAAATTCTTTGGCAATTGGATATTATGCAGGAAGAACAAATCAAGGAACAAATGCAATAGCAATTGGTTATGTCGCAGGTCAAAATACACAAGGAATAAATGCAATAGCCATTGGATATTATGCAGCAAGAACAAATCAAGGAACAAATGCAATAGCAATTGGTTATGCCGCAGGTCAAAGTACACAAGGATCAAATGCAATAGCAATAGGTTATAACGCAGGTATATTATTTCAAAGTTTGAATTCTATTGCAATAGGTTATCAAGCAGGTCAAAATACACAAGGAGCAAATGCAATAGCAATATCTGCATTTTCAGGTCAATATAGTCAAGGAATATATGCAGTTGCAATTGGTTATGGCGCAGGTCAAAATACACAAGGAGCAAATGCAATAGCAATATCTGCATTTTCAGGTCAATATAGTCAAGGAGCAAATGCAATAGCAATTGGTTATGGCGCAGGTCAAAATACACAATCACAAAATTCTTTGGCAATTGGATATTATGCAGGAAGATCAAATCAAGGAACAAATGCAATAGCAATAGGTTATTCCGCAGGTCAAAATGCTCAAGGATCACAAGCAATTGCAATAGGTTATTTAGCTGGAACAACAAATCAAAATATATATGCAATAGCAATAGGTTCTGGCGCAGGTCAAAATACTCAAGGAACAAATGCAATAGCAATAGGTTATGGCGCAGGTCAAAATACTCAAGGAACAAATGCAATAGCAATAGGTTCTAGCGCAGGTCAAATTACACAATCGCAAAATTCTTTGGCAATTGGATATTATGCAGGAAGAACAAATCAAGGAACAAATGCAATAGCAATTGGTTATAATGCAGCTGCAAATACACAAGGAACAAGTGCAATAGCAATAGGTTATAACGCAGGTCTATTAGTTCAAAGTTTGAATTCTATTGCAATAGGTTATCAAGCAGGTCAAAATACACAAGGAACTAATTCAGTAGCAATAGCTGCATTTGCAGGTCAAGTATTTCAAGGAATAAATGCAATAGCAATAGGTTATGCCGCAGGTCAATATACTCAAGGAACAAATGTAATAGCAATTGGTTATTGCGCAGGTGAATATACACAATCACAAAATTCTTTGGCAATTGGATATTATGCAGGAAGAACAAATCAAGGAACAAATGCAATAGCAATAGGTTATGGCGCAGCTGTAATTAATCAAGGAACTAATTCAGTTGCAATAGGTAATGCTGCAGGTCAAACGAATCAAAATATAAATGCAATAGCAATTGGTTATAATGCAGGTGCAAATTCACAAGGAACAAATTCAATAGTAATAGGTGCAAATTCAGCAAGCACATTTTCAAATTCTATTGTTTTGAATGGAAGCGGTGCAGCTCTTAATGCAGCTGCAGCAAGTGGGTTTTTTGTTAATCCAATTAGATCAACTACAAATACTATTAATTTTTTAGTTTATAACACAGGAACTTCAGAAATTAATTATTCAACACAAACAGTTATAGGATCAACTGGACCACAAGGACCTACGGGACCGGCAGGAACGTTTGCACTTAGTGCAACCAATTATGGTGATTATATTTATTGGAATGGGGGGGGATGGGCTGTAGGAGATAAAAATATAAATATAGGTGGGTTTGCAGGACTTACAAACCAAGGATCATTTGCTGTTGCTTTAGGTTATTCCGCAGGTCAAAATACTCAAGGAACAAATGCATTAGCAATAGGTGCATTTGCAGGTCAAATATTTCAAGGAATAAATTCAGTTGCAATTGGTTATCTCGCAGGTCAAAATACACAAGGAGTAAATGCAACAGCAATATCTGCATATTCAGGTGAATATAGTCAAGGAACAAATGCAATAGCAATTGGTTATATCGCAGGTCAATATAATCAAGGAATATATTCCGTTGCATTGGGTTTTGCTGCTGCACAAGTTACACAAGGAGCAAATGCAATAGCAATATCTGCATATTCAGGTCAAATTAATCAAGGAGAAAATGCAATAGCAATTGGTTATTTCGCAAGTCAATATAATCAAGGATCAAGTGCAATAGCCATTGGATATTATGCAGCAAGAACAAATCAAGGAATAAATGCAATAGCAATAGGTTATGCCGCAGGTCAAAATACACAAGGAACAAGTGCAATAGCAATATCTGCATATTCAGGTCAATATAGTCAAGGAGAAAATGCAATAGCAATTGGTTATTTCGCAGGTCAATATAATCAAGGATTATATTCCGTTGCATTGGGTTATGCTGCTGCAGGAGGTACACAAGGGCAATTTTCAGTTGCAATTGGTTCTATTGCAGGTCAATATAATCAAGGAGCAAATACAATAGCAATTGGTTATCTCGCAGGTCAATATAATCAAGGAATAAATTCCGTTGCATTGGGTTATGGCGCAGGTCAATATACACAATCACAAAATTCTTTGGCAATTGGATATAATGCAGGAAGAACAAATCAAGGAACAAATGCAATAGCAATAGGTTCTGGCGCAGGTCAATATACACAATCACAAAATTCTTTGGCAATTGGATATAATGCAGGAAGAACAAATCAAGGAACAAATGCAATAGCAATAGGTTATGGCGCAGGTCAAAATACACAAGGATCAAATGCAATAGCAATAGGTTATAACGCAGGTCAATATAGTCAAGGAACAAATGCAATAGCAATAGGTTATAACGCAGGTCTATTTGTTCAAAGTTTGAATTCTATTACAATAGGTAATGCCGCAGGTCAAAATACACAAGGAGCAAATGCAATAGCAATATCTGCATATTCAGGTCAAATTAATCAAGGAGAAAATGCAATAGCAATTGGTTATGTCGCAAGTCAATATAATCAAGGATCAAGTGCAATAGCCATTGGATATTATGCAGCAAGAACAAATCAAGGAACAAATGCAATAGCAATAGGTTATGCCGCAGGTCAAAATACACAAGGATCAAATGCAATAGCAATAGGTTATAACGCAGGTATATTATTTCAAAGTTTTAATTCTATTGCAATAGGTTATGCCGCAGGTGCAAATACACAAGGAACTAATTCAGTAGCAATATGTGCATTTGCAGGTCAAACTAATCAAGGAGTTACTGCTGTTGCAATAGGTTATGCCGCAGGTCTTATTTATCAAGGAACTAATTCAGTTGCAATAGGTAATGCCGCAGGTCAAACTACACAAGGACAAAATGCAGTAGCAATTGGTGCAAATGCTGGTCAAAATACACAAGGTTCAAGTGCAATAGCAATAGGTTATGGCGCAGCTACAAATAATCAAGGAACTAATTCAGTTGCAATAGGTAATAGCGCAGGTCAAACAAATCAAGCAATAAATGCAGTTGCAATAGGTTATGCCGCAGGTAAAATTACACAAGGCACCGGAACAATAGCAATAGGATATTCTGCAGGTCAAGCTAATCAAGGAACATATGCTGTAGCAATAGGTTATACTGCAGGTCAAACGAATCAAGGACAATATTCAATAGCAATTGGTATTCAATCAGGGTATTCAACACAAGGACAAAATACCGTAGCAATAGGTAATTCAGCAGGAGAATTTGCACAAGGTTCAGGAACAGTAGCAATAGGATATTTAGCAGGTCAGTATACACAACAAATGAACTCAGTAGCTATAGGTAATGGAGCAGGTCTTAATTTTCAAGGAACAAATTCAATAGCAATGGGATTTCAGGCAGGTTATACGTTGCAAGGTTATAATTCAGTAGCATTAGGGGTTTTATGCGGTTATTATAATCAATTTAATAATTGTATAGGTATAGGTGTTTCAGCAGGTTCTACTTCCCAAAATTATTGTTCAATAGCAATAGGCACTAATACTGGTTATAATTATCAAGGAACTTATTGTATTGCAATGGGTCTTCAATCAGGTTATACTAATCAAGGAATTGCTGGCATTGCGATAGGCACTGTAGCAGGATCAACCAATCAAAACCAACAAGCAGTAGCAATAGGTTATTACGCAGGAGCAAATTATCAAGGAGCTTCTGGTATTGCAATAGGCACTTCAGCAGGTCAAAATTTTCAAGGTCAATCTTCAATAGCTATTGGTATTAATGCTGGTCAAAACACTCTTGGACAATGTTCAATAGCAATTGGAGCTAGTTCAGTGTGTGGATTTGCAAATTCTATTATATTGAATAGTACCGGAGGAGGTGTGATTTCACCTGCTGCATCTAGCTTAACCATTGCTCCAATTAGAACTGCAAATAATGCTTGTCCATCAGGTGGATATTTATTAATGTATAATGCAGTCACGTCTGAAATAGGATATAGCACCTTATCAAGTGGTTATAATAAAACATTTATAATAAATCATCCAGACGATGTCAACCGATATTTGATTCACGCTTGTTTGGAAGGTCCAGAAAGTGGTGTTTATTATAGAGGAAAAAGTGAAATCAAAAATAACGAATCTGTAAAAATATTCTTACCTCCCTATGTGAAAAATCTAGCGTATGATTTTACAATCCAAATTACATCTATTTATTCAGGAAAAAAACAAACATATCCATTACAAGTATCAGAAGTAGAAAACAATATGTTTACAGTTTATGGAGAGAACACGAAATTTTATTGGTTGGTTCACGGAAAAAGATCAGATATAAATGTCGAACCATTAAAGGAATCTGTAAATGTAAAAGGTAATGGACCATATACTTGGGTTGGATAGAACATAAAAACAATCAAACAGATGTTTGTATATTCCCAAAAAATTCATTTTCCACCTTTGCACCTTTCAATTGCCGATTTATCGGTTGCAAAGTAACCATTCCAATTCTCATTCATTTCTGCCCCTTTTTGGGGCACATTGAATGAGAATTGGTGTAAAAGGTGTCAAATAAAAAGGTTCATTTGAATCATATAGTTTGTATTGAAGAGACTTTGATTGATTGCATCTTCAATTAATAATGAGTAATCTTCAATTAAATCTCTATTCACTCCCATATTTATACCATTTTTATAAACAATTATTTTTGGTTCTCTTTCAAACCAAATAAAATAATTATTCCAATAAATAGGATAATTATTTGCGATACAATATAATTTTTTCAATTCTTTTTCATTAATAACTAAAAAATTATCAATAATATTACTGTATTTGGGTAAAATATAGATTTCACATTTTTCTATATTTGACCAAATAATATATCTATGGTGAATATATCCTCCATAGCATTCACTATTTTTATTATAATCGATACCTTTCAATATTTCAATTAACGGTGATGGCGTTTCAATATATCCTGATTTTGAAGTTCGAATAATTTCTTTCATAGCAAAATCTGGATTCTGTATATCTTCTAACGTATGTCTTGAATAAATAAAATCCAATTCTTTATGTTCAAATGGTAATGCTGTTGTATCAATATCTATTTCAATATAATCTTTTATTTTTTCATTATATCCTATGAATTTGTTTGCCAAAGGAAAATGAATTTTTCCAGGACCTATTTCTAATATATTTTTCATTTTTTTATTTTCACAAAATTCTACCAGAATATCAATTATATTTTTAATAGGATACCAATGATGGGTTTTAATTTTTGCTAATTCAATATTGAAATTTAAAGATAAAAAATATGTATCAAAATCTTTGATAATTGGTATATTTTCCATGAAATGATTTTTAATTATTATTCAAAAATCATTTTAAATTATATTTTTCCGAAATTATAATTTTTCTAAAAATATTCTGTATCCAAAATACAAAGTTTTATATTGGTCTTTTTTTTCCTCCAAAAATTTATTCACTCCTTGAAATGGAGATTCTAAAATATCTTTATCTACAAAGTACAAATAATCATCAATAACCAAAATACCTCCTTTATTCAATAATTTCCAACTTAAAAATAAATCTAAATAGCAATCAATACATTTGTGACTTCCATCTACATATATAAAATCAAACATTTTTTCTTCTGTTTTTATCATTTGTAGCAATACTTCTTTTGAATCTCCTTTTATTGCATTTATTCTCCCTTCTAAATTCTCAGTTCTTATATTCTTATGAAAACTCTTTTCTACTTCAAATGGCTCAATAAATTGCATAAAGGAACTTTCATAATTTTTCGGATCTTTGTAATTTGACCAATAATCTATTCCAATTGCAATTGAATTTGGTATTAATTTTACAATATTTATTAATGAAATACCAGTATATGTTCCTATTTCTAATATCTGAACAGTAGTCTTTTTAGATGCATAATTTTCATTGAAATATTCAATTACTTTCAAAAATTCATCTTTTTCTTTTGCATTAGGAAGGCCATTGGTCCAATTATAAAGTCCTTTGTATTCTAATTTCTCAGTTAAAATGTAATCATTCAATAATTTATTTGCTTGGTTCTCCCAAGATAATTTGTTCGCCCATTCATAATTTTTTTCAATAAGTGAATTTTTCTCATTCATATTTTTTTTATCCATATAATAAAATAATTGTGCTATGGCATTTTCTTCCCATTCTGGTGTCATTACGTTTCCTTCAATTATTACTCCTCTATCAGCAACCGTATTTTGCAAAGCAGCCAAATCATTTGTTACGACAAGTGTTTTTGTTAATGCAGCCTCGAGTGCAGTCAAACAAAATGTTTCCATAAAAATACAGGGATAAAACCAAATATCAGCAGAAGCCCAAGAATCAGCAAGTGTTTTTTTATCAACCCATCCATAGTTATAAATACCCAAATTTGATTCATTCATTTTATATGATTCTAATAATTTTTTGATTTCTGTTATTTGTTCAGGAGCAACACTATTTACCCATTTTCCATCTAAATCAGAATAAATATGAAGAGTTGCAGTTGGATATTTTTCATAAATTTTAGGCCATATTTTGAGTAGTGGTAATAAACCTCTATTTGGAAAAGAGGAATATATGAATTTATTTGTTATTTTTTTTGATTCAGTTTTGAATTTTGAGAAATCAATTCCATAGTAAAATGGAATTGTAATTTCTTTCATCATTGGAAATTTACTACATACAAATTCAGCGTGCCATTCACTCAAACAAAACACTTTTTTGAGTTTTTTCTCTAATGGAATAACAATTCCTGTAGGAACTAAATCGTGAAATACCAAATATACATTTTCAACCCAACTTTTCAATACTGCCGGTAAATATTCCGTAAATCTACTTATGATACAAGTATGAATATAATTTGAATATATAAAGGGATATAATGAATTCAAAGGTTTATATAAAACATTTTCAAAATATTCTTCTTGTAAACAATTACAAAATACGACAACATCAAACAATCCAGATTTTTGTATATATCTCGCTATTTCAATAATATAAGTTTCAGACCCCCCTACCCCCTTTGTTAAAATACTACTACCCGACCAAGGTTCAAATCCTCCATCTGCAATAAAACAAAATATTGGTTTTTCCGGTATTTTTGGCGTTGTTTTTTGAGGACAATTATTCAACATTTTATAAATATTATGCCAAGATTTGACTTCTGGGTAATTGATATCTTCTGGATTGTTATTTGATAAAAATAATTCTGCTGCCTTTTCTCCTAGTTTATAATCCATTTCTCCATAACAAATCTTGGATAAATAGTAAGGTAAAAAATAAAAACTCAATGTCGGCTTCAATGAATACTGTGCGTGTATAGGATATCCTATTTCGAATGCTTTTTTGAAATATTTATATGCTGTTTTAAAATCATTTTTCAAAAAATAATTTATACCAATAAAATATTGACTTTCAGGTCTTGATTCATCTATTTTAAATGCTCTTTCATATAAATCTAAACATTCTTCCCACGGTTTGTTCAATTGAAAATTTGCAATCCTTGCTGCTTCAAAAACGGAATCGATTCTTTCTTGAATAAATCCACTGTTCGTAAAATTCGCACGTTTCAAGAAAAATTCAAATGCTAAATCATATTTTTTCAATAAATTATATGTTTGTGCCAAATAATAATAGGTTCTTGGATTTGAAGGATTTTCTTCTAATTCTTCATATAATAATTTTAAATCTAATTGCTTTCTTTCCATTGTTCTTTCTTCCATATAATCAAATCTAGCATCAAAAATGCAGGCATTTTCTTTTGGTATAATTATATTCATATTTTCAAAATCTTGAATAACTTCGTGGATTTTATGGATATATTTTAATTTTTTCTCTGATTTTGTGATACGATTGGAACCATATTCTGAATCACTACTTTTCACAATTAAAGTAAATGAATCACTTATTTGATCTCCCCTCACTGTATTCAAAAAATCACGTAAATCTCCTTCAATAATATATGTATCATCTAACATCAAATTATATTTACAATGAGTGCCTGCTAATTCGAGACATCTATTCCTACTATCGCGAAAATTAATAAAAGGTTCTTGAAAAAGTTCTCCTCTTTTCTTTCCAACGAGAACCTTGTTTATAATATCAATTGTTTTATCCGTGCTTCCTGTATCAAGAATTGTCCATTTATCAATCAAATGCATATTTTTATTTAACATATCTTCAAACTGTTCTCCTCCATTTTTTACCATAATGCATAAATTTATCAAATTATCGTAATTCAATACTGCTTCATTATCTTTTTCAAAAAAATATTGAAATGTTTGTTTAAAAGAATCAATCTTATTCTCATTCAAATAAACAAATAAATCAGTATTTTTGATATTGAAAATATATTTGAAAATATTATTGTTTATTACAGATAAATTGAATTTAGTAATAATAATATTATATTTATAATTATTCAATAAATCCATATTCTCAATTGAATCTTCTGAAAAGATAATGAAATTAGCTTTGTCATTCATTATAATGTCATTTATTTCAATATTTAGTATATTATTTGTTTTATGGTGTCTAATATTTTCACTAATATTGTTTTTATGTTCTATTCCTGTATTTGCTAACAATATATTATTGAAATGAGGAGAACATTGAATGGGTAAAAACCCTCCGTGATTAGTATTCAAAAATAATATATTATCGATATTACAATTTTTTAATTCAGTAAATAGAGAAGTCATTCTTTCGAAAAACCCCACTTTGTGGAGAATACAAATATTTGAAAATGCATCTATTTTATTTTGTTGAAATTCGTTTTCGTTAACAATATATTTTTTTTTGTCAACAATCATTTTGTATGAAATATAATAAAAAATTTTGTTTAAGTATTTTTATATCTTTGAATATTTTATATATGCCGTATTCTATAAGAAAAGTAACAAAAAAACCGTGCTATCGTGTTTATAACAAAAATAATAAGAAGGTGTTCGCCAAATGTGCGACAAAAAAGAATGCGATGAAACAGTTGCGTCTTTTGAGAGCTCTACAATATAATAAGGATTTTGTTCCATTAGCACAACAACGAGCAAAAAACCGTACTCGTAAGTTGCGAAAGTAAATAGGCGCGTGTCCAGCGAAGCTGGGCACGCGATCCTAGGATCGCCCCGCGTAGCGGGGCGCCTAACAAACTAATAATTTTTATTTTGTTTTGGAAATATCAATTTCAAAACAAAATTTGGAGAACCTTTTCAAAAATATGTCCTAATATATATAATTAGAATATGGAAGAACCTACACCTGAACAAATAAAACTTATCAAAGATAACTTTCGAAAAGTTTTGGAATCACTTCCAAAAGAAAATGATGGAGAACAAAAAAATCCAGTATCCGAAATTGTAACAAACACTTTTATTCAGGACTCAGATACTATTTTAGAAAAAGTTAAAGATACAAATATGAAATTAGATAAATTTGATAATTATAAAGAACATATTGAAACACTGTTTGATTTATTAAGACCAGAAAAAGGGGATAAATATAAAGAAATATTAACAAAATTATATAATGGAAATTGGGAATTATTGATTGTTCAAAAACAATTTGGGAGAACCCAAAGTCAAATCGATTATGATATGGTAAAAAGTATAATTATTGCCAAAATAGCAATTGAATTATCAAAAGGAAAAATTGTACCAAGTTCAGAAGTCATTATTAAAACAACTGATGAAATTCCTAGAGAAGAAATTGAGAGAACCAATGACAATATTCAACTGATTTTTGACGACGTTTTTGCGGAATTAGGATTTTTACGTGGTGGTGGGTTTTTTTCAAGTTTGAAAGATACATTGACTAGTGGATTTACCAAAACAAAGGATGCAGTTTCTACTGGATATAATAAAACAAAAAGCTATGTTCAAGAAAAAAACACGGCATTAAATAATTATACCAAAAAAGTAAAACAACGTGGGTTTGTCGATAATAAACGATTGTTCGGTATTTTGGGGGAAGGCGGTCTATTTGGAAAAATCCGTAAATATGCTGAAATAATCAGTGATAAAGAAATGATGTTTTTTATTCCCAATATTTCCGATATTACAAATATCGATAAAAAAGATATATTGAATATTATTGAATGTGAAAATTTGAATACAAATTCAAATAATTTTGGTATTTTACCTACCTTTATTATTGAAATAGTGATTCTTTTATTAGAAAAAGGTTTGAAATTATTAATAAACAAAGAAACTACAATTGTTTCATTTTTAGAGAATAGATTGTTCAGATTAAAACAAGTTTTATTGGCAAAAAATAAAAGAGAATGTGATAAAGTATCTGCATTTTTCAAAGGTAAGATTGTAGATTTTACAGAAGATTGTGATACAGCATTTAAATATCCAATAAATAGAACAAGATGCAGAAGATTATTAAAAACAAAGGAAAAATGTAAAACAACAGGTGGTAAAAAATCCAGAAAAATGAGGAAACATAGAAAAACAATTGGCGGAGCAGGACCAATACTTGATTTTATTGATAAAAATTCAAATACAAAGAATGGTTTGATATTGATGTGTGTTATATTAGGAATAATATTTTTATCAAGTTCTGGTGCATTGCCCCCATTAGCAGTATTAGGTGTATTTTTGATTGGCGTAGCAATCAATATTCAATGTTTTTATGAAGTAACTGAAAAAGCAGGTTTGATTTGTAATACGGTTATGGTTGCGAATGTAATTGTTCTTTCTATTCCAGTTATTTTTGGTGTATTTTTGTTGGCATTAGCTGCTGGTGATGCAGCTTTTGTAAGTTTGACTCCATTGAATCCTTTCGGTTTAACAACATTAACTGGTTCTACAACAAGTAGCAGTTCCAATAAAGACCAAAAAAAACCAGAGAATAAAAATACAGAATTTTGAATTTTGAGGTTTTCTGTAAATCAAATTTTTAGTTAACAATTGAATCTTCTATTTTATCAATTTTTTCATCAACAATACTATCATAAGTCATTCTAAAACCTATCCAACCCTTTCTATTTTCATTGTATTTTCCAAATTTTTTATCAATTTCTGCATAAATATCTTTGATATTGGGTTTATCTCTCTTTCCGTAATTTTCTTCATACCAACTACAGAATTCACAACTAATATCACCCCTTGTAATTTTTCCTTTTTTATCTATGGTAATACGTTGTTTCACAAAATTATTAAAAATTATTTCAAATTTATCATTTTCTCCATAATTATATAGTAATTCTATTCCAAACCATAATTTATTTGTTATATCATATGGAGTAAACTTTTTATCAATTTCATTGTATAAATCTATCATTTGCCATTTATTGATCAATTTATGTTTTTTGAATAACCAATTACAAAATTCTTCGTTTAGATCATTTCTATTTATACTTTTTTTGTAATTTATGATAATACAATCATCGAAAAAATCATTATATATTTTATTTTGTTCTTCATTAATAGTTTTGAAAGTTACTACATTATTTTTTTCATCTTTATTTGATACAACAGAATGAAAAAAATCAAAACATATATCAATCATCATAAGTTGATAATTACCTTCAAAATACTCTCTTCCAATATCGGTTCTCTGTTTGTATTTTGATTTGAATGACTCAATTATTTTTTTTTCTATATTATCACAATTATCAAGACATTGTAATTGTAATAATAATAAACTATTTTTTGGATATTGATGAAATCTTGTTAAATTTTCACGTTTTGTTTTACCAATTTTATATATAGATTCTTTTGAATTTACAAATTCTCTTTCTTGTAATAAATAAATATAGTTATATGTTGTCATCAATTTATAAATTATAAATTATATTCTTTAAATAATTTATAATTTGTTTGAAGTAGATAGGCGCGTGCCCAGCGAAGCTGGTGCACGCGATCCTAGGATCGCCCCGCTACGCGGGGCGCACTAACTCAAATATTTCGCAATAAATTCTTCAGGAATCATAATCGGAATTCCCAATTTCTTCGCTTCTTTGGTTTTATTCGATTCATCATCCACAGATTTCGTAATAACTGTAAAAGTATTCTTTCCAACTTTATCTTCGAGAACCGCACCTAAACGTTTCAATCCATCAATCACAGTTGGATCACGTGTCTTGGTCATTACAATACGTTTTTGGTAAAGAGGATTTGATACATTGGTGACTAAAATTGTCTGCGTTGCCGGTTCCTCACGAATTAGAGAACCGGTCAATTTGGATTCCAATCCACATTCTTTTAAAAATTCCATAAACCGAGGAATGTTCTCCAAAAAAGTTGCGGCATTCTCTTTTCCAATTCCTGGAATTTGGATGAGAACCTCCGTCGTTTGTTTCGCTGGATTCGTTAAAATATCAGGATGCGCTTCCAAAATAGGACGTAATTTACGTTCTCCAATTCCACGTCCAAATAAATTCGATGCCGCCATAATATCCAACAATGACGCTTTCGCGATCTGGGTGCGAATACCGCTATAGATTTTCTCCACCATTTTCTCTTTGAATCCTTCGACTCTCTCATAATCCGTTCTTTCCATTTTCAGGATTTTCGCCACAGAATCGTATCCCGCTGTAATAATACGTTTCACATTACCCGAAGAAAGCCCGTCTACTTCGATACCTCGAAAAAAATCAGTAATGTTTTTCAAAACAACCGTCTCATCTTCCGCCGCATTATCCAGGACAATATCTACGTGTGTATCTGTCCAATGATATGGAACATCGGGCATTTTTGCTTTTTCTGCTGGTATAATCACTGCAATAATATGAGGTATAACATCTCCACTACGTGTCAATTGAATAAGAGCTCCTACCCCTATTTTATTCGTCTCAATAAAATTCCCGTTGAATCCAGTTGCATATTCAATTGTTACACCACCGACGTGAATCGGTTCAATACGAACACGGGGTTTCAAATAACCGCTCTTACTGGCTGTCCAAATTACATCGACCACTTTGGCTTCGGCTACTTGATCTGATAATACCATTTTAAATGCAAATGCGTGTTCGGGATTTCCTGTAATACGTTTATAAATGTTATTATCTGTAACAATCACCCCATCAATTTCATATTGACAATTCGCACGCCAATACATTAAAATAGTGGATAAGAGTTCATTTGTAAGCGTATTTTCCGATTGATTTTGAACCACTTTGAATCCGTAGCGTTGTAATGCCGCCATTTGATCGCCAGGTTTCATTGCCGGAGAAATGATTTCATAAGCCACAAAATGGAGGTCTTTCGACTTTTCATCGACCGTTTTTGCATTGATAATTCCAGAAACTAGATTTCTAGGATTAGCAAATATAGTCTTATATTTTTCATTAAACACACGTTTTTGTAATATAAATTCACCACGAACTACTAGGTTCTCCACTTTGGGAAGATTCAATCGTGGTAATAAATGAGAAATATCTTGTCCAGTTGTTCCATCTCCACGAGTATACAGTTTTGCTGCACCGTTCTCAGTAGTATACATACCACTGACACCATCCAGTTTACAAGATAATACATAAGGTCCTTTGTATTTTTGCATCCAATTCGCAAGTGCATTGGTATCCGGTTTGATTTTATCCATCGAAGGCATTAAATATGGTAATTTGACCTTGTTTTTGGTGGCGACAGGAGCACCGATTTTTTCGAGAACCTGATTTTTGGGATAGGTTTTTTCGATATATTCTTTTAAAATATCAAATTCATTGTCAGTCATTAATGATTGTTTGGTATTATAATAGAGATCATTTGCTTGAGTGAGCATATCTGCCAATTGTTTTTCTGAAAGGTTCTCGAGAACCGAAATACCTTTTTCTTTGAATTTTTGAATATGTTGCATTGATTTGAGAGAACCGATGGATGAACAATAATCTATTTTACTATTTATATCTTTTTTTCAGGAAAAAAAAGACTTTTCAAATTTCAAGCTTCTATTTTTACAAATTTTATTTTACGTGATGGAGTTATGGTTTAACATATATTATACTCAAACAAAATTCACTCATTACGGAAATAAACATAATATAAGAGTTCATCTAGATGTTTATTGAAATAAGCCATTTTTTCTTCTCGATTTTTGAATTCATAGTGTCTTCCCTTGTATTTTTGAAAAGCAATGAATAAATCTTTCTGTAATTTTGGGTCATAATTTTCCCACTCTTCATCGAGTTTGGGATATTTATTTCGAATTTCATAAATTATCATATATGTTCTTATTTTTTCTTCTACAGAGAACTGCTGATAAAAATACAGACAATATAGAATAAAAATAGAGATATTGATAAATATTTCCTGAGTTGTTAATGCTATTGTCATTATTATTGACTTGAAAATCATTATTATACAATTGATTCGTAAAATCTAAAATCAATTTTATAACTTTCGTGTAACCATATAAAAAATATAATACAATATATATAATTTTATTCTAGGTTCTCATACCAAATCCAAAAAATGTCAGAAAAAGAAACATTACACGAAATGAGTGAAGAACAAGATATTGTTTATCAATATATTAATCAAGGAAAAAATGTCATTGTAGATGCGTGTGCAGGTTCGGGAAAATCCACGACGATTCTGTCTATTGCACAAAAAATGCCCAATACAACATTCCTCCAAATTACTTATAATTCAATGTTGAGAAAAGAAGTCAAAGCCAAAGTCAAAGGACTCGAATTAGAAAACATAAAAGTCCAGACGTTTCATAGTCTCTGTGTGAAATATTATCTATTATCTGCTTATACAGATACCGGAATAAGATACGTGCTCTATAATAAATTGGAACCACGATTGAAAATACCAGAAATTCAGATACTGGTTCTCGATGAAGCACAAGATATGACGTATTTATATTTTCAATTTATCGTAAAATATATAAAAGATAGCGGTTCCAAGAATATTCAACTCCTAATTTTGGGAGATTATATGCAAGGATTATATGAATTCAAAGGATCCGATATCCGTTTTTTAACAAACGCAAGCACAATATGGGAACCATTAAACCAGCTAAAAATCCAAGAATTCGAAAAATGCACACTGAGAATGTCTTACAGAATAACGAAACCAATGGCTGATTTTGTCAATAATATAATGTTAGGAGAAACACGTTTGTTAGCGTGTAGAGATGGAGAACCTGTTACATATATACGAAATTCACGTTATGTATTGGAGAAAATCGTCATTATTGAAATTATGAATATTATCCAAAATGGCGGAAAACCAAGTGATATTTTTGTGCTGGGTGCATCAGTCAAAGGTATTACGAGTCATATAAGAAAAATGGAAAATATTCTCGTAGAAAATAGTATCCCGTGTCACGTGCCAATGATGGAAAATATGGATATTGATGAAAAAGTCATTGAAGGAAAAGTCGTGTTCTCCACATTTCACGGAGTCAAAGGAAGACAAAGGAAATACGTTTTTGTCACGAATTTTGATAATACATATATGACTTTCTTTGGTCGCGATTTAAATCCGAATCAATGTCCAAATACGCTTTATGTGGCGACAACACGGGCAACTCAAGGACTATATTTATTAGAAAATGATAATTCGAATACAGATCGACCTCTCGATTTCTTGAAAATGAATCATTTTGAAATGAAGAACCAGAATTATATTAAATTCAAGGGAACACCCCGCGGCGTTTTTTATGAAAAAAACGCGGAAAAAAGGAAAACTGCGGGACCTGTAAAACACGACGTCACACCAACGAATTTGATCAGTTTCTTGAAAGAATCAATTATTGAAGAAATTTCTCCTATACTAGACCGAATTTTCGTAAAAATATCAAACGAAACAGAGGAGGATTTGATAGATATTCCCGTTTTATTGAGAACCCGCACAGGATTTTATGAAGATATAAGTGATTTGAATGGGATTGCTATTCCGTGTATTTATTATGATCATATTATCAAAAAATTCGATGAAACCAATACAAAAACCAACAATAATATATTATATGAAACTATACAAAACAGTTTATTAGAAACAAGATCTAACGAATATACGTATTTGAAAAAAATCATAGCAGAAGAATTACCCGAAGAATGTAATACTATTTCGGATTATCTTTATTTGGCAAATATTTATGTAGCGGTTCAAGAGAGATTATATTTCAAATTAAAACAAATCGAGCGTGATGAATACGAATGGTTAACTCAACCTATAGTAGATAAATGTTTGTCCAGATTTGATGAAATCATTGGACAAGAGAACCCGACAAAACCGCCATTAATTGAAAATATGATAATACATCACGGAATGGAAACAGAAACGGCGACATTAAACGCAATATTATTACCACATTTTCAAAAAAATGATGAAAATGAAGAAAATCAAGAAGTATTATTCAGGTTCTCTGCAAAAACGGATTTAATCACTGAAAAATGTGTATGGGAATTAAAATGCACGTCGAAAATAACAATTGAACATTTATTACAAGTAGTTGTTTATGCGTGGATATGGAGGAATATTTATCCAGAAGGAGAACAAGGAGAACAAGAACAAGATAAAAAAGAATTCAAAATATTAAATATAAAATCGGGTGAGATTTTGAAATTGGAGGCGACACCTGAGGAATTAACACATATTATGGTGCTATTATTACAAGGTAAATATGGAACATATGAGAAAAAAACGGACGAAGAATTTATTGAAGATTGTATAAAAATTGTATAACGACATTTGACCTCAGACCTTTGATCTTTGACCGCCGAAGGCGGTCTTCACCAGGATCCGCCGAAGGCGGTGATTTGAACATTTCTATAAATCATACAGTGTCTTCAATATAACAGAAAAAGAGTAATCAGAATTATTCATATTAAGAATACGTCCGTGATCATCATAAATACGTATTTGAAGACGTTGAAAATCAACTGGGCCAAAATATTTTCTTGGTTGACTGACTACATTATAATCGTTTTCACTTAAAAAATTATAACTCGATGAATTGAAAAAAGAAGAATTCAATGTTATTTTCGCGAGAACATTTGCATTAAACGCAGATTTATTCAATACACTCACAAAATTATTATTGATTGAATTATTGAAATCATTGACAGATAAATAAATATATTTCAAAGGAAATGGATCAAGAATTGAATCAGCAACAATTGTGTTTCCAGTATAAATGGTTTTTTTGAATCCGAGAACCCAGCCCAATTTTGTTGAAATAGGAGTAATATTACTAGGATTACCACTTATATCTCGTGTGAAATCCAACGTCACTATATTTCCAGTTCCTCCATTTAGAGTGACTTTATTAGAACCAGAAAAAAAGGTTGGTGTAGTAGCATTCGTATTAGTAATAACATTCAATGAAAGATCTACAATAGGAGTAGTATTAAAAGCAGCTAATAATGTATTGATAGTAGAAATCAAACTACTTGCTGTATAATTACCATCCGGAACAATAATAGAAGTAGATTTATCAGTTGTAGCACCACTCACATCTAACCAAAGATAATTATTACCATAAGAAGAAGAAATACTGTAAAATCCAGCAGGTAATTCAATTGACGATAATTCCATAGAAACTACTTTATTGATACGTTCAGGTAAGACTAGAGTAAAATCACTACTTTTAGTTCCAAAATAATTATCGCGAAATTTCGTATCAATATTGAGAACCTTACTAGTAATACGTGTATTCAAAGGATTAATGACACCAGGAAAAAATTCACTATGTTCAGATTGAATAAATTGTGTAGTTGGTCTCACAGTGAGTTCTCCTTCTCTTGAAGGAATTGATTTTGAAACAGGAAAATCGGTATTATCTAATTTCCAATTATTAGTAATGGTTGTTGGCTGCTTTTCACGATATTGATTGAATTTCAAAAAATTAATGAGATTTTTCGCCGATTCCAAGAAATTTACAATATCGGTTTTATATCGCTTATCAATAGCTGGATTATTGAATAATTGGGTTCTTAATTCATATTCTTTCAATTCGACATCAGCACCAGTATAATTTGGCGGTAATTTGAAAAGAGATTCAATATCTTTAATTGTATAATTATTGATATCAAGATTAATTCCGGACATATAATAGACCGACCGAAAAAAAATAAGACGTTTTGTCTTATTTTTTTTGATGATTTTTATATTTTATAATAGTTTTATTTCTAAATATTTATAGTGTATTAGGGTGCCTGCGACAGTTGATATTCATACAGGTTTTCCCATTTTTCATAATGGAACCACATATATATGCATAACAACAATTTTTCAGTTTTTTTTTATTAGCACGCCAGCAGGCGGATGCATCATCGAAATCTATATCAACTTCATATAATGGTGCTATTGTTTGTGGCGACTCTGACGGATATTCATATTGAATTTCTTGAACAGCTTGAGATTTGGTTTGACTACGAGTTTTCATTTTCGAGAATTGTAATTAAAAATAATAATACTAATGATTATTTTTGATATTTGTATTTCAATTTTATCTGTATAACCCTTTTTGCAGTTCATTAAATCATAATAAGAGTAAATTTGATAAAATGATAAGAAGAGCTCCAAATAAATTTTTGATTTTTATAGTTTCCCCATTGAATATAACACCATAAATGAATACCATTACAATACCAAAATAAGATAGACTAGCATATAAACTAGTTTCTAATCTAGAAATGGCGAAAAAACGTAACAAATATCCAAATAAACCGATGATTGTATTTATTATCAATGATAAAGACAGTCGTCCTGTCAAATTCATAGTAATTATATTTTTGAAAAAATAAGAAGAAAATAATATGGCACCAAAAAAGTATGAAATAAAAATATGATTCCAGTGATTCGTTGTTTTGATATTTTTTACTAAAAAATAAATTATAGCCTCTGTTAATGCAGCTAATAATATCATAATAAAACCTTCTGGTGATTTTATAATATCCATCATTTCAAATTTTGTATTTGATATTAGTAAAAATACTCCAAATAATGCTAAAAGTATCACGGGATTAAATTGTTTGTTTGCTATAATCAATATTATAATAGGATACAGATAAAAAAGTGAATAAGCCACACCACTCTCCAATAATTCAAAACCTCTGTAAGAAACATAGATATGAATAATCGTGATTAGCGAAAGCAATATTCCAGATGAAGTCATCAATGCATTTATAACAAATGGATAATCAATGAAAAAACCAGATATAATTGTATATGAAAATAATCGACTCCACGTTTGTAGTGATAATGGTAATCCAATATTTTTTACAAAAACTGGATATAAACTTAATAATGATTCCGATAGTAGTTTACTTACAATTGCATATATCATATACAGTATTATTATATTTTTATTTTCCACACTGATTATATTATTTTTTGAATACTATAACGATAGATACGTATCAACTCATAATAAGATTTTTTTGTTCGAATAACAATTTCAGTCGAATAATACACTAATGGTGTATTGAATAAAACAAATGGGTTTTTATTATGAATGAAGAGAACCCGATTTGAAAAAAGATCAATTATTGGAAAAAATTTAGGCGAAAATATATTTAGACGAATATCATATTGATTTGAACTCATATCATAAATAAATTTTATTCCATAATCAGTAAAATCGATAATATAATTGATTAGAAAAATATCCATATTTCTCATATTTTTTATTATATTCATTGGTTTGCAATATAATATAAAAATACAAAATTCATAGTGCAGAAATTATTATGATTACAATACCCTTGAATATATAAAGCCGTTTTGTTTTCCATTATATTTTATAGTGAATATATTATAAGATATGAATACACAATATACATCATTAAATGATGCAAGTGGTTTAGTTATATTGCATGCTAGAAACAGTAATGAAGTTATTGCAAATATTGATACTATGGGAAATATGACAATAGGAAATCCAACTATTCAAGCTGGAAAAACAGTTATTTGGGGAGATATGTCTTTAAATGGAAATTTATACGTTTATGATTTATCATATATTACATCATCCACTGTAACTAATATTACAACCGCTACTGATTTTTCTTGTAATACATTGAATGTAGTGGGAGATAGTTCATTAAATGGAAATGTAATTATTGGAGGGAAAATAAGTGCTTCAAATGATTTGTCATTGAATGGAAATTTGAATTCATATGGAAATTTGAATTCTTATGGAATTTTGTATTCTTATGGTGATATTTCATTAAATGGAAATTTGAATGTTTCAGGAACTTCTATAAAGCCTACTGAATTAAGTTATTTGAAAGATATTTCATCAAATATTCAAAATCAAATCAATAACAAATTAGATAAAACAACAGATTTCAATCAATTAAATATTACAGATGATCCTTCCGATGGTTCTCAATTTACATTATCAAAAAATGGAAATTTACTGGATATTTCTAATAACCAATCATCACAAAGCAAAGTATCTATAGATTATAGTGCAAATATGATATTAAATGGTGGAACGGTGCCATATGATTTAAGTTCAAGTGATTTTACTACAACTGGAGATGTATCTTTAAATGTATTGAATGGTTATTTGATATATACGTTCAAAAATTCAACAGGAAATACAGATGCGACAATAATTTCCAACAAATATAGTATTTCGGATGTAAGTTATATTATTGTTGGAGGTGGAGCAGGTGGTTCTAATGGATATAATAAAAATAATCCACCGATTGATAGAAGTGGAGGTGGTGGCGGCGGCGGTAAAGTAATTTATAATTCTTTTAATATAATAAGTCAATTACTATATACTGTGCACGTAGGTTCCGGTGGTTCAGGAAGTGCAGGAGGTTCATCGGGAATGCCAAATATACCTGCAACAAATGGATTTTCAAGTAAAATTGAAACCAAGGAATATCCATTTATTCTTATTGAAGCATCTGGCGGAAATGCCCCAGCTCCTGATAATAATGGAGATACTGTGCTTGGAGGAAGAGGAGGAGGTAAAACAGGTACAACAGGTAATGGGGGCAATGGACAATATGTTCAAAATGATTTAAATCCACCAGGAAAAGGAGAAGCAGGAACGACAATAAAATTGTTATTAGATACAACTGATATTTCGTTTAATTTTGGATGGGGAGGAGGAGGAGGGAGAAATTTCAATTCAAATAGTTCAAACAATCTTGGAGGAGTTGGTAATTATGGTTCAGGAAATGGTGGTGGAATAGATTCAAATATTCCACCTGCAACATTACCTGGTTTTGACGCATCTTCCAATAGTGGTGGAGGCGGAGGTGGAGGTGGCACTTTGAAAAATACATTACAAGTTGGTGGTAAAGGAGGTTCAGGTATAGTAATTATAATTATTAAAAGAAACATTTTGATTTCACAAGGAGGTAATTTAACTGCTTATGGTGGATTAACTATTCCATATATAGATAAAACAAGAAATGCAGTGACTATTGATAATTATGGTAATATGAATATTGCCGGAAAATTAACAGTGCAGAATTTGAATTATAATTATAAAGTTATTAATAATACTATTAATGGTAATTTAGATGTATCAGGTTCTCTTACAGTGCAAAATGGAATTAATCTTCCATTTGGAACATATTTGAATCTTCAAGGAGATATTTCGGCAAATAATAGGACAATAACTCCTGCTAAAATAAGTTATTTAAGTGATGTTTCATCCAATATTCAAGGTCAATTACAACAAAAACAGAATATTATTGGTAAGACGACTGATTTTAGTTTCAATTCAATAACAGGAAATAGTGTATATTTGAATTCAAATTTGAATACTCCGTTGATCCAAGGAAACAATGGAAGTAATGTAACATTTGGAAATAATTTAGATATACCAATAAATACAGAAATAATATTTGAGACATCTCAAGATTATAATAATGATTCAGGATTCAATATATTGAATTCAGATAAAGATGGAAAATATTCTTCAAACAATTTGTTTATTGATTCAAGATTATTAGGTTGTCTATACACAGTTACATCAAATATACAAGATCAATTGAATAATAAACAACCATTATCTAATGCATCTGGAACAATATTAAATGTGCAGCAGTTATCTACATATGGAAATACAACAGATACAACTCCAAAAATTATTATAAATGATACTATAAATTATACATTAAATACAAAAGGATTAATCATCAATTCAGCCGCACCAAATAAAAATATATCAATAGGTTGTAATTCAAGTGGACCAAATTCGAATCAAGGTGTAAATGCAATTGCTATTGGAGCTAATGCAGGACAAATAAGTCAAGGAATAGATGCAATTGCCATCGGTTATTATGCAGGACAAAATACTCAAGGTTCAAATGCAATTGCAATTGGAGGTTATGCAGGAAATACAAATCAAGGCACTAACGCAGTAGCAATAGGATATTTAGCAGGAGAAGTTAATCAAGGAACAAATGCAATTGCAATAGGATATCAAGCAGGGAGAACTAATCAAGCTCCTAATTCGATTGTTTTAAATGCTTCAGGAAGTGGTGTCACTGGACCAAATTCTGGGTTTTATGTAGCGCCAATACGAAATATTAGACAAACAAATATATTATATTACGATACATCAACAAATGAAATTAGTTATGGGTTAGGTGGATCAACCGGCCCTACAGGAACAACTGGCAGTACAGGACCAACTGGTTCAACCGGACCTACAGGACCTACAGGACCTACAGGATCAACTGGACCAACAGGACCAACAGGACCAACAGGACCAACAGGATCAACAGGACCAACCGGTTTTACTGGACCAACCGGTTTTACTGGACGAACAGGAACAACTGGCCCTACAGGAACAACCGGCCCTACAGGATCAACTGGACGAACAGGAACAACTGGCCCTACAGGAACAACTGGCCCTACAGGAACAACCGGCCCTACAGGATCAACTGGACCAACAGGATCAACTGGACCAACAGGATCAACTGGATCAACTGGACGAACAGGACCAACTGGACCAACTGGACCAGCTGGACGAACAGGACCAACTGGACCAGCTGGACCAACTGGTACATTTGGTATTACAGGAACAATATATGGACAAACTATAATTTGGAATACAAATAACTGGACAATAAATGGAAATACAAATTTGTCATTAGGTGATTATGCTGGTCAATTTAATCAAGGTTCTTATACAGTAGCATTAGGATATCAAGCAGGACAAACTGGTCAAGGTGTAAATTCAACCGCAATGGGTTATAAAGCGGGATCAAATGCTCAAGGTTCAAATGCAGTAGCAATGGGTAATAGTGCAGGATCAAATACTCAAGGTTTGAATGCAATTGCAATTGGATATAACGCAGGAAGTATTAGTCAAGGAGCAAATTCAATTGCAATCGGTGCATATGCAGGTTCAACTAGTCAAGCTTCTAATTCAATTGTTCTGAATGCTTCAGGAACTGGTGTCACAGGACCAAAATCTGGGTTTTATGTAGCGCCAATACGAGGGGCGACCCAATCAAATGTTTTGTATTATGATACTTCAGCCAATGAGATAACCTATGGCGCAAATTCTGGCGGAGGTGGCGGAGGTTTTACAACATCTGGTTCAAATACTTATACAAATCCATTGACAAATAATGTTGGTATTGGAACAACTGCGCCAACTGCAGCATTAGATGTCAGTGGAAATACTTTGATGAGAGGCAAATTGGATATAAGCGGAAATGTAAATATTAATAATAATTTATCTTTGGCAGGTGCAGAGACTTTTGCAGATGGTTCAACACAAATAACCGCAACACCGAGTTTGCTTTTTCCTGATCTAAGTTTCAATAATGTACAATTAAATTGGGAAAAAATAGCAACCATTAATGGTCTTGGTTCTTTAAAAGATATATCAATATCTTCATCTGGTCAATATCAAACGGTAGGTGATAATAACGGATATGTATATTTATCATCGGATTATGGATTTACTTGGTCTTCTCCAATAAAATTACCTAATTCTTCTATAATACACGGCATATCTTTATCATCATCAGGACAATATCAAAGTGCGTGTGATTATGATAATGGAAATGTATATATTTCATCAAATTATGGGTACACTTGGAATTCAATACCATTAATACAAGGAGGTATAGGTTATTTAGAAGGAATATCAATATCTTCATCTGGTCAGTATCAAAGCACAGTTGAATCTTTAACTGGAAGTGGAAATATATATATTTCGTCAGATTACGGAAATACTTGGTCGTCTGCTATCTCTATAGCTGGTGCTGATGGTTTAAAACAAATATCTTTATCATCTTCTGGAAAATATCAATCTGCTGTAGATAATATAGGAAATGTATTTATATCTTCTAATTATGGAAAAAACTGGTCTTCTCCAAAAAATATAACAAGCAACAGTTTAATCTGTATATCAATATCATCTTCTGGTCAATACCAAACAGCAATAGATGGTATAGGTGGTACATTTGCATATATTTCTTCTGATTATGGAAATACTTGGTCTAATGGTATAACAATTCCAGGTAAAACAGGATTCCGCCATTGTTTATACATATCATCATCAGGACAATATCAAACAATTGGAGGTCAAGATAATAATAATAATAATAATTGTGTTGCATTTATGTCATCAAATTATGGAATGAATTGGTATCCAATGAATACTATAGTAACTAGTGAACTCCCATTTGCGATATCGATGTCATCATCTGGACAATATCAACGTTTTTTATTAAGTAATGGAGATATATATGGTTTAACAATACCATATCCAAATATATTGACGAATAATTTGGATGTCAGTGGAATAATAAGCGCTTCAAAAATAGTTGGAAAGGCAATAGATACTGTAGATCCTGTATCTAGTTATACAAATGCTAGCAAAATAATAGGTAATGATGGTTATGTATATTATATTTTCAATACTTCAGGAACAATAGCTTTTTCTTCATCAATAAATGTATCTGCAATAGTAGTTGGCGGTGGTGGCGGTGGTAGTGGTGGTAGTAAACAGAATGGTGATGGTTATTATGGAGCCGGTGGTGGTGGTGGTGGTGGTGGTCAGATATTTCAAACAACTTTTAATACATCTATTACTAATTATACTATATCTGTAGGTAGTGGGGGAGCTGGTGGTAGTGGGGGAGCTGGTGGTGGTAGTGATGGTAGTAGTGGTGGTAATTCAATAATTTCGTCTTCACCAAATATAATTGCCAGTGGTGGCGGTGGAGCAAGTGGTGATACTTCACGTAATAGTTTTGGTGGTAGTGGTGGTAGTAGTGGCAGTGGTAGTGGAAGTGGTAGTGGTGGTAGTAATGGTGGTAATGGTTCAAATAATGGTGGTAGTGGTAGTGGTGGTAGTAATATAACTTATAACGGAATTACAATATTTGTAGGTAATGGTGGCGGCGGTGGTGGTAGTTCTTACTATGGTACTGGTGGTAATGGTGGTAATGGTGGTAATGGTGGTGGTTATTATGCTGGTGGTAATAGTTATTATGCTGGTGGAGGTGGTGGAGGTGGTGGTACTAATGGTGTTAATGGTAGTGATGGTATTAGCGTTTCTGGTGGTGCTGGTGGTGGTGCTTCTTATGGTAATGGTGGTGGTGGTGGTGGTGGTGGTGGTTATTATGGTGGTGGTCCTAGTGTTGCTGGTAGTGGTGGTGCTGGCGGTAATGGTATTGTAATATTATTTTTTCTTCCTCCTAAATCGAGTTTAGATGTTTCGGGAAATTTAAATGTAAGTGGCTCAGCACAAATTTCTAAAAAATTAAGTTCAACAAAAATAACCACTCAATCAATAGGTTGTAGCTTATATACTATAAATTTACCCAATGGCGGATATTTTACTGGTTATTTATGTTTAGGTAATATAAATGGTAATTTGCAAGGAAACCGTATAAAAATTGAATGCACATATGGTAATGGATATAGTCAAGGAACAACAACTACGGGACAAACTGGAACCAATGCCGGTTCTATACCAACAATCCTAACAATTTATGGTTCAATAAATAATAATGCAAATGGGATTGGATACAATAATTTTGAGGGTTATTATACATTATTAGGAAATTATAATACGTTTACTGTAATTGTATCACCTGTTGATAATACAAATCAAAACTATTATGTTTATTTATATTGTAATAATACAACCTCCTATACAAGTATGCAAGTATTAACAACAATCCCTGATAACACAACATTTACATATAGTGGTACTACGTATACGTATCCTTCTGCTCCATCCTATTATGGTGGATATTACTATAATTTACCCCAATTATAGCTTATTCAAATACTCTAACAGGTATTTCAAGTACATATTCATCATTACCTTCATTTACGAGTAATAATATTGGATACACTATAACAGCTAATCCAAGTGTGGATACAACTTTTGATAACACATTAACTACTTTGTGTAGTCTTACATTACCAGTCGGAGTTTGGTTATTAAATGTTCAAGCCAGAGGATATTGTGATGTATCAACGTCTCCAACCAGTTATTATTCAATATATTCTGGAGCGACTTCGATATTTTTTGGTTCTGTTTCTTTCTTAACCTACGTGGATATAACATCAAATGGAATGATTTGCTATAATAATACAGCTACTAATACAATTTATTTTAAAGCACAATCAACAACCACTGATAATATTACGTATCGTTCAACCTCATATTTACAAGCGACCAGAATTGCTTAAAATCTTCAAATTATATACAAATGGCGTTTTTTTTCTCTCTTTAGGCACGATAATATTTGACTTCTTAGGATTATCGGTTCGTTTTTGTTTACACCATTGAAGATTTAAAATAGAATGCTTAATATAATTTTTATCTATTAATTATAATGTTATTATTGTATTTTAGTAGAAGAAATCAAAAAATTAAAATCACGTATTGAGGTATTGGAAAATAAACTGTAATTATTCCAAAAATTTTCTTTTTGTAATTTTACAAATTTTGAAAAATTACAAAACCTACCTATCCTCTCACCCCCCCCTACCCCCCTAAACCAACCCACTCAAATCCTCCGCTTTCAAGACCCTCTCCCGTTCCAGAATCTCAGCACCTTTCGTCAAAGCATCTCGATGATCCATCAAAATACTCGTCGCAAAATCCGACGCTGAATGAATTAATTCCACCACATCCGCATCTATCATCTCCTTATATTTATCACTTAATGATGGATAGATCATCTGTTTTCCCATACCATAATACACCACCATTTTATGCGCCAATTTCAATGCCTCTTCGAAATCATTCAATGCTCCATTGGTCACTGAACCCACGCCAAAAAACAATTCCTCTGCAATTCGTCCACTTAATAAAATCGCCAAATGTTCAAATAGCCCTTCGCGTGTATAAATCGACGTCTTCGAATTCTCGAAAATTGTATATCCCGGACTCGTCGGTGATGATAAATTAATCACTACTTTCCTGACTTTGGCGTGATTTTTCGCAAAATATCCCACCATTGCGTGCCCCATTTCGTGCACACATATTTGATGAATCAAACGATCCGTAAATTCGTGTTCATTGGGTTGCCATCCAACCATTATTTTATTCATCACAGTTTCTATATCCTCGTTTGCAAATCGCTGGCGATCATATCTCAGCGCATTCAACATTGCCTCATTCAACAGATTCTCTATTTGGGCACCTGATAAACCGGATGTTAGATCAATCAGGTTCTCTACTTCTACTGATCCGTCATACGGTTTACCGCGAATATGAATATCAATGATTGCACGTCTGGTTTTCTCATCGGGTAATCCAATAAAAATACGTTTATCTACACGCCCTGGCCTGATCAATGCCGGATCCAACAGATCTGCGCGATTGGTCGCACCAATTAAAAACACACCCGTATTATTCTTGAATCCATCAAGTGCCACCAATAATTCATTCAATGTATTATCTCGTTCTGCGGATGCACCTTCGCCATCACTCTCTTTGGAACGCGATCTACCCAAAGCATCAATTTCATCAATAAAGACAATACACGGCACATTTCTGTTCGCCAATTCAAAGAGTTCGCGCACTCGAGAACTACCAACGCCAACATATTTATCTTGGAATTCCGACCCAGAAACAGCAATGAATCCGACTTGACATTCGCCAGCAAATGCCTTTGCTAAAAGCGTCTTTCCATTCCCAGGTGGGCCTTCTAATATGAGTCCTTTTGGAATACGCACATTATAGGCCATATATTTCGTATAATTCTTCAAAATATCGACGCATTGCCAGAGTTCAGTTTTGATATTTTCATATCCGCCAATATCAGTAAATCGCAGCGGGAATTTGGTAAGAACCTCGAAATTCTCCGATTTTCTTTTACCTTTTCCTCCTCCTCCTCCTCCTCCACCGCGATTTCCCGCCATTCTTTGATTCCGATAATTTGGAAACATATTATAACTGTATTCATCTTCATCTCCTTCATCAAAATCATCATCAAAATCCTTCAGTTGTCTTTGATTATATTCTTCGGGAAAATTCATAGATTGAGGTTGAAAAATAATACGAATTCCACCAGTTCTTGAATGAGGAGGAGCGTTTTGCTGGTATTTAGGTTTTTTCAATTTTTTTATATAGGATTCATTCTTATTTTTACTTTTGCTTTTGTTATTATTTATCGGTATTCCAAGAATTAATTTTGTATAATCATCGAGTTCATTATAATCATCATAATCGGAATAATCATTTTCTAAAAAGATTTTTACTTTTTCAGACGTATTTTTGGTCTTATCATTAATCAAATCTTGGAAATATTTAGGATAATTATAATTTTTTGTTTTATTTTCTTCTTTATTATCGTTATTTAAATATGTATTTTTTAGTAAAATAGAATTTGTCTTACGATATAACTGTAAAAAAGGGGAAATGAAAAATCCCGAAATAGAACTTATTGTAAAAAAAAGAAAAAAACACTTCATATGAAGAAGGAAGAAAATACTCTTTATATAATTATATAAAAATACATAATTGCAAAAAAATATAAAAAAAATATTTGTATATTTGTATATTGAAATGTCTCAACAAAGTTTAGTAAAAATAGAAGATTATCAGCAAGTTGTAACGAAAATATATAGTTATGTAAGTGTAAGTATCACTAACGTAGTTTTGAATACAAGTGTAGATGTTCAAGTTATGATATATGATTCTAATCAAAATATGATAGATCTCAAGTTATTAACATTATCAGGAACTGATTATACGAATTGGGGAAATGATGATAGCTACATATTGAACATATCTTGCCAAAAACTAGGTTTTACATTGGCAACAACATCAAAATAATATTTATACTATTTTATCATCATTCTTGTCTGTAAATGATTTCGCGATTGTATTAATCATTTTAGTATGATAATTAATAACAGAATTCATTCGGTAAATTTTTTGAAATAATTGTTTTGCGTTTCGAATAATTATTTCACACTCATCTTGATGTGTTTCACACCATTGATATTTTTCTTGTAAATCACTGAAATCGTCGGCAATAGGGACATAATGTTTCCAGGCAATAAATTCATCATAAAACCATTGTATCCATCGAGAATCGGTTTTCAAAATAACAGAATTCGAATTCAATTTCCAAGCAGTTGCATCCCAAGTACTACCATTTCCATCCATATCTAAAATATATTTATAATTTCTCATTTCACTGCTATCTATCCATTTATCTGCAGAACAATAAATATTATCTTTTGGAACCGCATCACTATAAAAATAGTGTCGTTGGCTAATTTCGATATCACGCCTTTTCGTAAAATTATATTTATTGCTATTATGTAATCTGCACGCAAATACAATTTTATTTATTTTTGAATGAAAGGGATTTCCCTGATGAAAAGAACGAAATGGATTATATAAATTACAATAAAAAAAATGACGATCCGCTATAGGTATAGCATATGGCATATTTTTATGGGTTGATTGTCCTAGCATATATATGTTGCGTGTTTTATCAAACACTGGATATTCGTATTCGCTAAGCGACGGATAATGATCATTTTGACATTCATATTCTTCAATGATTTTTGGAACGGTTCTATTTTCAGAGAAAAAACAGTTTTCCATAAATCCGTCGCGCGCTTCTATTAAAAAGACGATTTTTGAATATGATGTAAATG
>Ga0209189_1000426_pt1 | contig 35381 bp, 31 predicted proteins | sample C_130820_EF_Meta_FD_187308 | JGI IMG/M metagenome (GOLD analysis project Ga0209189, IMG submission 187308) | Freshwater microbial communities from Lake Croche, Canada to study carbon cycling - C_130820_EF_MetaG (SPAdes) (version 3) | ecosystem: Environmental > Aquatic > Freshwater > Lake... | reverse complement strand
GCGTCGCCAAGGAGATCGGCGCCGGCAAGGTCAGCAAGCAGGATGGGATCGCCAAGCTCAGCGTGGTCGGCATCGGCATGCGCACCCACTCGGGCGTGGCCGCCAAACTCTTCGAGGCCCTCGCCATGGGTGGCATCAATATCCAGATGATCTCCACCTCCGAGATCAAGATAGCGGTCATCCTCGACGAGGAGAAGATCGCCGACGCGGCCAAGCTCGCGCACACGGCCTTCGGCTTGGACGCGGCGTAGGCTGAAAAATCTCGCGCAGCCGTAACGGATGCGTAGCACCAGCCGGGCGAGCAATTCCTGATGAAATCCGCCCACCATTCCCTCCTCCCCGAGATCATGCCCTCCTCTCTTCTTGCAAAGCTTGTCTGGGGAGGGATCTCCCTCCTCCTGCTGGTCTCCGTTGCCACGATCTCCTCTGTCAGGTGTGAGCCGATCAATGCCCTTTGGTTGGTGGTGGCCGGGGTCTGCACCTTCGCCCTCGCCTACCGGTTCCATGCGGCATGGTTGCTAGCCGATGTCCTGACTCTGGATGACGAGCGCCGCACGGCCGCGGTCTTCCTCGCCGACGGGAAGGACTTTGTCCCGACGAACCGCTGGGTCGTCTTCGGTCATCACTTTGCCGCGATCGCCGGGCCGGGCCCTTTGGTCGGCCCCGTGCTGGCCGCGCAGTTCGGCTACCTTCCCGGAGCCCTCTGGATGCTGATCGGCGCCACCCTCGGGGGAGCGGTCCACGACTGCATGATCCTCTTCTGCTCCTCGCGTCGCCGCGGCAAGAGTCTGGGTCAGATGGTTGCCGAGGAGGTGGGGCCATTCGCTGGAATCGTCACCTTGACCGGAGTGGTCTCCATCATGGTGATCATCCTCGCTGTTCTCGGTCTGGTCGTGGTCAAGGCCCTCGCGGAGAGCCCTTGGGGGCTCTTCACGATCCTGGCCTCGATGCCGATCGCCCTCTGCATGGGGGTGGCCATGCGCTCCGGGAAGGTCCATCTGGGACTCATCAGCGCCCTCGGGGTCGCTGCCCTCCTCGTTTCGGTGGTGGCCGGCCAATGGATCAAGGGATCCCCCCTGGAACCATGGCTCACCCTCGACGGAAGGACGCTGGCCGTCGGGATCATGATCTACGGAGTCCTGGCCTCCGTCCTCCCCGTCTGGCTCCTGCTGGCTCCGCGTGACTACCTGAGCACCTTTCTCAAAATCGGCGCCGTCGCCCTACTCGGCGTGGCCATTGTCACCCTCGCTCCGAAGCTCCAGATGCCGGCCCTGACGAAATTCATCGACGGGACGGGACCGGTCTTTGCGGGCAAGGTTTTCCCCTTCGCCTTCATCACGATTGCCTGTGCGGCCGTCTCGGGATTTCACTCCCTGATCGCCTCGGGAACCACGCCGAAGCTGCTGGCCCGAGAAAAGGACATCAGGATCATCGGCTACGGGGCCATGATCACCGAGATGCTGGTCGGCCTCCTCGCGCTGATCGCCGCCTGCTCGATGGTTCCGGGGGAATACTTCGCCATCAACATGAAAGGGGATCCGACGACTGTCGTGGCCACAATCACAGCACAAGGATTTCCGGTCACTACGGCCCAGATGGACGCCCTCGCCGCAAGCGTCGGTGAAAAAAGCATGTTCGGGCGCTCCGGAGGCGCCCCAACCTTCGCCGTCGGCATGGCGCAGATGTTCGCGGGGATCTTCCGCAACCCAACTGCCACCTCGCTCTGGTATCACTTCGCCATCATGTTCGAGGCACTCTTCATCCTCACCACGATCGACGCCGGGACACGCGTTGGCCGCTTCCTCGTTCAGGATCTGGGCGGGCTCTTCTGGAAGCCGTTTACCAGAACCGATTCCGCCCTTGCCGGATGGAGTGCCAGCATCCTCTTCGTCAGTGCGTGGGGCTACTTCCTCTACCAAGGGGTGATCGATCCCCTCGGTGGCATCAACTCCCTCTGGCCGATCTTCGGGGTGGCTAACCAGCTTCTCGCCGTGATCGCACTGAGTCTTGGCACAACCGTCCTGATCAAGATGCACAAGGAGCGCTACCTCTGGGTGACACTTATTCCTCTCGTCTGGTTGCTTGCCGTGACCCTCTCGGCGGGATGGCAGAAGATTTTTGCTGCTGATATCCGCCTCGGCTTCCTGAGTGCGGCCGATCACTTCAAGGCCCTCATCGTCGGGGGCGGATCCACAACAGATTTGGCATCCTGGCAACACCAAGTCTTCAACAATCACCTCAATGCCGCCGTCACCGCCCTCTTTCTGATCCTGGTCGTCCTGATCGTCGGCGCCTGCGCCCGTGTCTGGATCCGGCTATTGGCCGGCCGGCATGACCAGCATCCGCTGAGGGAAGAGCCAAGGGCGGCCTAACGGCCGCGAGGCGTTTAGGTTGAAGTCCCCAAGACTGTGAGGTCGGGGAAGCAGATTGCCCCAAGATCAACCGAATCCTTGAATCCTTGTTTGGAGTGTTGGAGCGGCCTTGATTCATCGGGCCTTACTCCAGGATTTCCAGCCCCGCCTTCAGCCCCTGCTTCTCTGCGGCGGCAGAGAGGAGATCCCGGATGGCCTTGATGGTGCCGCCACCCTTTCCAATCAGACGACCAACGTCGCTCTGGCGCATGGAGAGAAAGTAGACGGTCTTCGCGCCGTCCTGCCGATGGGTGATGACCACTTCATCGGGATGTTCGACGAGTTGCTGCACCACGTAGCGCAGGAACTCGTCCATGGGAGTGTCAATCTCAGGCAGCAGCACCGGCCTTGCGGGCCTTGGTGATGAAGCTCTGGACCGTCTGTGAGGGACGGGCGCCGACGCTGAGCCAATACTCGGCCCGGGCGAGGTCGATCTTGTGGTTGTCACCGGCCTGCTTCGGGTCGTAGTGACCGATGAGTTCGATGAACTTGCCGTCACGCGGGCTGCGCTGGTCGGCCACCGCGATGCGGTAGAAAGGATGGTTGCGGGCGCCTTCGCGGCGGAGTCGGATTGCTACGGCCATGGGAGTCGGGTCGGTAAGGAGTGATTTGGGGCGAAGCCCGGAGTTCCGCCGGAGGCGAAACGGGACATCAATTTTTTCATTTTTCCCGAGTTCTTGGCCAGTTTTTTCATCTGTCCAAACCTCAGGATGAGGTTGTTGACCTCAGTGACGGAATTTCCACTGCCGCGGGCGATTCGCTGGCGGCGGCGCGCGTTGAGGATCTCGGGGCGCTTCCGTTCGCCGGGCGTCATGGAGAGAATGATCGCCTCGACCCGCTGCAGTTCGTTTCCATTCACTGCGGGACTAGAGAGATTAGCCGTCCCGGGGATCATGCCAAGAAGATTCTCAAGGGGGCCCATCCGCTTGATCATCCGCAACTGGGAGAGAAAGTCCTCCAGATCGAAGGAGGCGCTCTTCATTCTGGCCTCCAGACGGCCCATTTCCTCCATCTCGACGGCCTCGGCCGCCTTCTCGACAAAGCTGACGATATCACCCATCCCTAGGATCCGACCGGCCAACCTCTCCGGGTGGAAGGGCTCAAACTGCTCCACTTTCTCCCCGACACCGGCGAACTTGATCGGTTGGCCTGTCACGGATCTCAGGGAGAGGGCGGCGCCGCCTCGGGCATCGCCGTCCAACTTGGTCAGGATCAGGCCTGTCAGGCCAAGGGCGGCATGGAACTTCTCAGCCACGCTGACCGCCTGCTGGCCGGTGGCGGCATCGCAGACAAGGAGGATCTCCTGGGGTCGCAGAAGCTCCTTGAGACGAACGAGTTCCTCCACAAGCGAATCGTCGATCTCCCGACGGCCGGCTGTGTCGTAGATCTCGACATTCCCACCCTGGGTCTCGCACCAGGCAAGGGCCCTTCGGGCGGCGGCCAGCACATCCCTTTCCGAGGGTTCGGGGCGAAACACGGGAACCCCGACCTGCCCGCCGAGGGTGGCAAGCTGGTCGATGGCGGCGGGACGGACCAGATCGAGGGCGACGAGCAAGGGGGAACGCGCCGTCTCTCCCTTGAGCGTGCTGAAGAGACCGGGGTTTTTGAGAAGTCGGGCCAGCTTGGCCGAGGAAGTGGTCTTGCCGGCACCATTGAGACCGACCAGGAGAATCCTGGTCGGCTTGCCGAAATTGATCGGGGAGGCATCACCCCCAAGAAGCGCCGTCAGCTCATCCTGGAAGATTTTGACGATCTGCTGGCCGGGGGTGACGCTCTTGAGCACCTCCTCGCCCATGGCGCGCTCCTTGACCTTGGCGATGAACTCCTTGGCCACCGCAAAGTGGACATCGGCATCAAGCAGGGCGAGGCGTACCTCGCGCAGGGCGTCGGAGATGTTCGACTCGGAGAGCCGTCCGTGACCGCGGAGGTTCTTGAACGTCTGCTGAAGCTTTTCTGAAAGACTGTAAAACATGAAGGCTGGTGAAAGATAAAGGATACTCTGAGAAATGAATATGGAACTCAGGAAATCATGAAAGCTTTATAGGGAGAAGATGCTCACGCATCCTAAGAAAGCGCTGGTTAAATCAAACAGATCAGTTCCGTCCTTCCTACTTTGCCGAGTTCCACATTTTTATTTGCTCCGGATCGGTTTCAGGTGCCGAGCAGGTGAACTGCTCGCAGCGGTAGAGGGTTGCCTTCCCATTGTCGGGTTTCATTTCGGCAATCGATGGAATTCGCTCTGAAAGCCACTGCTGCCCCTCACCCCCATCGGCAAGAAGGATCACCTGATCGGGATGAAACCCCTTCCGTGCCTCTGCGATCAGCGCCTCCGTATCGGGCTCACCGGGTGAACCCGCTATCACGATCTGACCTCCACCCGAGCGACTCAACCCGAGAGCGACAAGAAGCTGAGGCACTCCGGCGGGCATGGAGTTGAGCGTCCGAACGAAGAGTGTGAAGATCCGCTCCGCCTTCGCCGCTGCAGCCTCATCGCCGAGCATCCTGGTGAGGCGCAGGAGATTGAGCGCCGAAACGGAATTTGCCGAGGGTTCCGCGCCGTCGTAGTCTTCCTTGAGGCGCACGAGGAGATGGGGATCCCCCTCGGCACTGCTGAAATAGCCGCCACCCTGTTCGTCCCAGAAGAGCCGATCCATGGTCGCCTGAAGGTCAACCGCCCATTGGAGCCAACGGATCTCGAGTGATGCCTCGTAGAGATCAAGCAAGCCCTGGATCAGAAACGCGTAATCCTCGGCAAACCCTGTCTCAATAACCCTCCCCTCTCTCCAACTGCGACGGAGTTCCCCGGTCGCGGGATCAGTGAGGTGGGCCTTCACAAAATCAGCCGCCTTCACCGCCGTGTCGACATATCCCGTATCCCCCAAGACCGATCCCGCACGGGCAAAGGCTGAGATCATCAGACCATTCCAGGCGCAGAGAATCTTGTCATCCCGATGAGGTCGCGGACGCTTGGCGCGGATTGCTTCGAGGATCCGTCGCGATTCCTTGAGAGAGCTGATCGCAGCCTCTTCTGAAAGACCAAGGTGCGCGGCCGTCGCGGCGATCGTCTCCCTCTCCATCAGGACATTCTTCCCCGTGAACTCCCCGTGCGGATCGCTCGAGGGATCGACATTGCCACCGGAGAGCACACCGTAATGCCGGCAGAAGAGAGCAGCGGCCTCGGGCGCAAGCGCCGCCTCGATCTCCTCCTTCGTCCAGACAAAGAAGGCTCCCTCGGCGTGTGCCGTGGAGCCGTGCTCAAGCAGGCTGTCGGCATCCTCGGCTGAGTAGAATCCACCCTCGGGGTGGGTCATTTCACGCTGCACATAACCGAGAATGTCATGGACGGTAGTCACATACCGCTCCTCACCAGTCACCTGCCGGGCTTCCAAATAGGCCAAGGCAAGCTGCGCCTGATCGTAGAGCATCTTCTCGAAGTGAGGGACATGCCACGGGCGATCGACCGAGTAACGGTGAAAACCTCCGCCGAGGTGGTCATGAATGCCGCCGGCAGCCATGCGATCGAGGGTGCCGAGAACAATCCGGAGCAAATCTCCATTCCCGGACTCCGCTACGGCCTGACGCAGAAGAAAAAAGAGAACCGAAGGTCGTGGAAACTTCGGTGCAGAGCCGAACCCTCCCCACTGCTCATCATAGGTTCGCTGGAAATACTCCGCGGCCCTCTTGAGCGCACCCTCACTTGAAATATTCTCCGATCCAGCCGACTTGGCGCTCTCTTGAAGCGCAGTCAGGGAACGGGTGGCCTCGGCCTCGATCTTCTCGCGATCGCCACTCCAGAGTTGGGCAATCTGGCGCAGTATGGAAGGGAATCCGGCACGGCCATGCCTGTCCTCGGGTGGGAAGTAAGTGCCGCCAAAGAAGGGCTTCAGCTCCTGAGTCAGCCAGACGCTCATCGGCCATCCACCACTTCCCGTGAGGCCCTGCACATAGGCCATGTAGAGCCGGTCGACATCGGGACGCTCCTCGCGATCCACCTTCACATTGATGAAGTGCTCGTTCATCAAACGGGCGATCTCCGGATTCTCGAATGACTCGCGGGCCATCACATGGCACCAGTGGCATGTCGAATACCCGATCGAGAGAAAGATCGGCTTCTTCTCACGGCGCGCCCGCTCGAACGCGTCTTCTCCCCACGGATACCAATCGACCGGATTCTCCGCATGCTGGAGCAGGTAGGGAGAGGACGTGGCGGAAAGTTCGTTCATGAGACAGGGCTATTGGTCCTTCGGACTATTGGCGCATAGGCATCAGATGGGACAACCGACACTCTGGAAGACTAACAGCCCAAAAGTCCTCTCTACGAAAGCAGATCTGGCTGTGATTCCGCCGTGCGGTTCCTTGGCGCGGGGAGACCAAGCTTTGCGTAGGCCTTCGGCATCGCGACACGGCCCTGAGGGGTGCGGGAAAGATAACCCTGCATGATCAGATAGGGTTCGTGGACATCCTCGAGCGTCCCCGCCTCTTCGCCGACAGCGACCGCCAACGAATTGAGACCCACAGGGCCGCCGCCGAACTTGTGAATGAGAGCCTCGATGATCCGTTGATCCATTTCATCGAAACCATCGGCGTCAATATCGAGCATCTCGAGGGCCTTGGCCGCGGAATCCCTGTTCACAATGCCACCGGTACGGACTTGGGTGAAATCACGGACCCATCGCAGGAGATTGTTGGCGATGCGGGGGGTGCCGCGCGAACGACGGGCGACCTCGAGCGCACCCTCGGCATCGATCTGCATGCCCAGCAACCCTCCGGCACGGAGGACGATTTTGCGCAACTCCTCCGCATCGTAGTAGTCAAGGCGGCAGTTCATGCCGAAACGCGAGCGGAGCGGCGAGCTGATCATGCCGGCACGGGTGGTCGCACCGATCAGGGTGAAGCGGGCGAGGTTAAGCCGGACACTGCGAGCATTGGGCCCCTGGTCGATCATGATGTCCACACGGAAGTCCTCCATCGCCGGATAGAGATACTCCTCGATGGCGGGTTGCAACCGGTGGATCTCGTCGATGAAGAGGACGCCGCCGCGCGGCATCGTGGTGAGAAGACCCGCAAGATCACCCGCCTTCTCGATCGTCGGGCCGCTCGTGGTGCGCACCTCGGCCCCCATCGCATTCCCAAGAATGTAGGCAAGGGTCGTCTTGCCGAGGCCCGGAGGGCCGCTCAGCAGGATGTGCTGGAGCGGTTCATCACGCTGGCGAGCCGCCTCCACCAGAAGCATCAGACGCTCGATGGTCTTCGGTTGCCCGCAGAACTCCTCGAACATCGGGGGCCGGAGCGAAACATCGAACGGCGTGTCGGGCGACCCGGGGTCGATTGAAAAATCTTCGGTACTCATGGAGGGTTGGATCAGCGACGCCCCAAGGCGGACTCGAAGGCGGCGAGTCCCGCACGGATCCCGGCAGGATCACGCAGGAGGGAGGTGCCGACAAGCGCCGCATGGAATCGGGTGGCAACCGAGGTGATATTTCCGGCATCAAGCCCGCTCTCGGCGACACGGATCGTTCCCTCCGGAAGGCGATCCACAAGCTCAAAAGTGTCGAGCCTGATGCTGAAGTCCTTCTGCGATGCTCCGGTCGCACCGACGAATCCCCCGGATTCCGCAGACGCCTTGAAGCGGCGGCTGTTGATCCCGACGAGTCGGGCGCTCTTGGGAAGCGCCGCGATCTCCGCCTCGTCGTGCACCTCGAAGAGGGCCTCCATGCCAAGTTCCAGGGCCAGTTCATGGAATCCCTTGAGCCGCGCCGCATCGAGGACGCTGGCCATCAGCAGGATCGCATCCGCCCCGAAGGCCCTGGCCTCGCGGACCTGGTATTCATCAATGATGAAATCCTTCCTGAGCACCGGCTTGGAAACCCGCCCGCGGATCTCCCTGAGACGATCCATGCTTCCGCCGAAGTGACGGCTGTTGGTCAGGACCGAGAGGGCGCGGACGGAAGCGCTCTCCTCGTAAGCGAAGGGGGCCTCCGCGACATTTCCGGCGCGCATCGGGCCGACACTCGGGGAACATCCCTTGATTTCGGCGATCAACCCGAAGCCTTTTTCCAGCGCGGAGGGCATCGGCCGCACCGGAGCCGCATCGGCAATCATCCCGCACACATCAACTTCCGGTCGCAGTCGTTTTGCCTCCGCAACCTCCTCCTGCACGTCGGCAAGGATCCGGTCGAGGACGGTGGGTGTGGAGGGAGAGGACATGGCAGATCCCTCTTCTACCCGCTCAGCCCCCCTGACTCAAAGATTCTCTTGTGAGCCGCCGGAGAAATCCCGGATCCATTCGGCATACGGACCGGAAACTGCCTTGGGTTCCAGTTCCATGATCTCCGGAACCTCGTAGGGATGCAGTTGTTCCAGCCGCGCCATGCAAAGGGCCGCCCTATCGCAGGAAGTCTTCAGCAGGACCTGCACCTCGGAGGATTCCTCAATCGCACCCTTCCACCGGTAGAGCGACCTGACGCCGGGAATCAGCGTCCCACAGGCGATCAAGCGCTCATCCAAAAGTGAGCGAACGACCGCGAAAGCAGCGTTCTCATGGGAAAACGTCGTCAGGATCAACCGGATCTCGTTGCTCATTGGGAAGCCAGCTTCAGGATTGTTTCGTAAGCATCAAGAGCATGATCCAGGTCGAATGCCGAAGACTTCGCAAGAGAGACGCGGCGCGCGGCCATCAACTCCCGCGGATCGAGAAGAAACGGTTTGATCGCGGCGGCCAATCCCTCGGGACCCTCGGCCAGATCATAGAGCCGGGCGTTTCGGTCATCGCCGCCCTCAAAGGCGACATCGGCAAGCCCACCGATCCGGCTTCCCACAATGGCAAGTCCATGGGACAGCGCTTCCACGGCAACCATCGGCAGGCCTTCCGAGAGCGATGGGATCAAAAGGATGTCAGATTGCTTCATCGCCGCCGTGACCTCTCCAGTCGTTGCCCACCCCCGGAAACTGATCCTTGGAGCGAGTCCGAGATGCTCCGCTTGGGAACGCATCCCGGCAAGGAGCGGACCGTCCCCGATCACGGTCATGATCCAGGGGAGATCCTTCAACAAGGCGAGTGCCCGGATGGCGGCAAGCGGGTTTTTCTGCACGCTCATTCTCCCGACCATCAGGAGGCGGGGCGTCTCCTGATGCTTCAGTTCCGGAGAAGGCGGCAGGGTGATCCCATTGGGAATAATCCGGGGTGCCGCCCCGTAAGCCTGCTTCGCAAGACCGGCAACAAAACTGCTGACGGCCGTCGTGTCGGCGGCATCCTTCCAGATCGGCACCGTGAACGGCTTGCCCCATCGGAACAGATTCCCCGTCTGCTCGGGCACGCCTCCCGGCACATCCCCGAGGTGCGCCGTCAGCACATAGGGAACACCGGTCACCTTGTGTGCCGACCAGGCAACCGCTCCTGTCGGCACGGCGAAGTGGGCGTGAATGACATCGGGCTTCCAACGACGGACTTCGGTGATCGCGGCGGGAATCGCCCTCATGACCCAGGCCGCCATCTCCGGCACACTGCAGGTGTCCTCGCGTTGGCGGAAGGCGCGCAGGCGTCGCACCTCGATCCCCTCCTCCACCGATTCCAACGGCAGATGGGGCATCCCCGCCGTCACGATACGGACTTGATGCCCTCGCCGCACCAATCCCGCCGCGACCTTGGCGGCCAACCTTCCTCCACCCCCGCCGAGAGGGGGATGCTCGTAGTTGAGGAGGAGGATTCTCACGATGCGGAATGTGCGGATCGCCATGCATTGAGGACATGCTGGCACCAGAGAAAGAGACGCTCGTCGCTTCGACCGGCACGATGCGCGGCAAGCGCCTTGACGACAACACGGCCCGCATGACCGGAAGGGATGCCGGGCGTGATCGCTCCTTCACGGATCCAGGGACCGATCGGCGTGCCGAATCCTTTTTTCTTCCGATACAGGATCGAGCCGGGAAGCAGGGGCTCCAAAGCCTTCTTGAGGATCCACTTGGTCGTGCCGGCGCTGAGCTTCACCGCATGGGGAAGACGACGTGCAAAGTCGACCACCTCGAGATCCAGGAAGGGGGAGCGTGCCTCGAGTCCGTGAAGCATGCTGGCCCTGTCGACTTTCGCGAGGATCTGATCCTGCATGTAGAGGCGCGTGAAGAACTGGAGGGTCCGGTCGACCGGGTCGGCGAGTTCCCCGGCGGCATCCCACGCCTCGATCGCCTCGCTATAGAGCTCTTCGGGCGCGGTGCGATCCCCGAAATAGGCATCGATCTGCGCGGTTTCCAGAGGCCCCATCCAGACGGGAACGCGGTAGTGGGCGGGGTGGGAGAGCCCCCTCAGAGTCCGCTTGATCTTGAAATCGAGACTGATATTGGCGTGTGAAACGGGCAGACGCGAGGCCAGCAGGCGGATCGCCGGATGGAGTCCCTTGGGAACAAGCGTGTCGTAGAGGGCGGCTTTCCCGAGCGCCTTGAAGGGATCGTATCCGGCGAAGAGTTCATCGCCACCATCACCGCCGAGGGCCACCGTGACATGTCGGCGGGTGAAGCCGCAGAGAAGCCATGTCGGGAGGATCGATCCGTCCCCCATCGGCTCGTCGAGCCGTGAGAGCAGGCCGGGCAGCAACTCCCTCGCTCGCGACAGGTCGAGGATCTCGCTCTCATGGGCGCATCCGATGAGAGCGGCGGCCTCCCTCGCATAGGGGAGTTCATCGAACGTCGGATCGGTGAAGCCGATGCTAAAGGTGCGCAGCCGTCCCGCAGGAAGGTGCCGTGCCGCAAGCGCCGCCACGGCGGAGGAGTCGATTCCACCGCTAAGGAAGACACCCAGGGGGACATCGGCCATCAGGCGCCGCTTCACGGCCCGGTCGAGGATCTCCAGCAGCTCCGATGACCAGGCGGCGATCCGGCCCGGAGTGATCTCCTCATCGGAAGGCTCCAAGCGGAACTCCCACCACCGGCGGGGAGTCCAAGTTCCGGATGCGATCGTGAACGTACCGCACCAGCCACCCGGCAGCTTCCCGATCCCCTCGACTGCGGAAAGGGGCGCCGGGATGTAGCCGTAGGCAAAATACTTTTTCAGAGCGCTCGCCGATTCATTTCTCGGTGACGCCGGATGATGCCGGAGAGCCGTCAACTCCGAGGCGAAGGCAAAGACACCCTCACGGTGAAACCAGTAGAGCGGCTTCTTCCCGAAGCGATCACGCGCAAGGAAGAGCCTCCCGGCCGCCTTGTCATGAATGGCGAAGGCAAACATGCCATTCAGGCGATCAAGCATCCCCTCGCCCCATGCGCGATAGCCATTCAGCAGGACCTCGGTGTCGGAGTGATCCGTCCGGAAGGGATGACCTTTGGCCTGCAACTCGGCGCGGAGATCGGCGTGGTTGTAGATCTCGCCGTTGAAGACAATCGTGAGATTTCCGTCGACGGTCGACATCGGCTGGGCACCCCCGGAGAGATCCACAATGGAGAGCCGGCGATGGCCGAGATGGACCCCTGATTCGGGAATCAAGGCATACCCCTCGGCATCAGGCCCGCGGTGGGCCAATGCACGGGTCATTCTCTCGAGGGTCTGCCGGTCACCCGTATCACGGGGAGCAACGAATCCCGCGATCCCGCACATCAGCTGACGGGAAGATTCCTGGTTTGCTTCACCAGGTAGATCGACTTGTTCTGGCTCTCGTGGAAGGTGCGCGTGATCATCTCGGCGAGCAAACCGAGCAGAATGCAGATCACGCCGGTCATGAAGGCGAAGACCGCCATCATCGGCAACGGCGTCTGGGTGAAGTAGTAGCCGTGCCCGCGCATGTAGAGCGCCCAGATCGCAAAGAGGAGGCAGGATGCGAAGGAGGCAAAAGCCCAGAAGCCGAAGAGGTACATCGGCTTCATCATGTACTTGTCGAGGAACTTGACCGTCACCAGGTCAAGGATGACCTTCAGGACGCGCTCGAGGCCGTACTTCGAATTGCCGGTTCTGCGGGCGAAATGATTGACCGGGATCTCGGTGATCCTGGCCCCGTGCCACTTCGCGTAGATCGGCAGGAAACGGTGCATCTCACCGTAGAGGCGCACACCCTTCACCACTTCGGCGCGGTAGGCCTTGAGCGAACATCCGAAGTCGTGGAGTTGCACGCCGGAGATGCCCGAGATGAGCTTGTTGGCCATCATGCTGGGAAGGTTCCGCTGAAGGGCGTTGTCCTGGCGATCGCGGCGCCATCCCGAACAGACATCGAACCCCTCCTCCAACTTGGCAAGCATCTTGGGAATGTCCTCGGGATCGTTCTGGTAGTCGCCGTCCATGGGAATGATCACCTCGCCCGAGGCATGGTCAAATCCGGCCATCATCGCCGCCGTTTGACCGAAATTCCTCCGAAAATGCACCACTTTCGCCTCGGGATTTTTGAAGGCAAGGCCGTCCAGCATCGCTGCGCTGCCATCCGTGCTCCCGTCGTTCACGAAGATCACCTCGTAGGGTCGGCCGAGACGGTCCATCACCTCCTTGATCTTGGCGAAAAGGGCCTCGATCGCGCCGTGCTCGTTATAGATCGGAATGGTGATGGAAATCATGTCGGAATGCAGGGTTCCAGAAAACCGGAAGCCCCCCGTCAGGTCAAGGTTGCCCGACGATGAGAGTCGAGAACCGGAAGCTGGTCGTGAGGTCAAAAAACACCCCCATGACGGCAATCCGTGCTATCCTTGGGCTCGGATGTCCGGAATAGCCTCCAACCTTCCCTCTGCAAGGGCCGCCGCGCTCCAGAAGAAACTGCGCGAGGTGCCGCATCGACCAGGAGTCTATGTCATCCGGGACCGGTTCTCGAAGATCATCTATGTCGGCAAGGCCCGCGACCTCCGCCGTCGCCTCTCCAACTACTTCACCCCCTCCGGGCGCACCAAGGCAGAGATCAAGACCCGCGCATTGATCGACAGCGCGGCCGACTACGAGTGGCACGAGGTCAAAAGCGACGCCGAGGCCGTCCTCTTCGAGGGCAGGCTGATCAAGGAATGGCGGCCCAAGTACAACGTCAGCTTCCGCGACGACAAGCGCTTCCTGCTTGTCCGCGTGCGGTTGAGCGATGCCATCCCCCGGTTCGAGCTCACCCGCCTCCGGCGCGAGGATGGAGCCCGCTATTTCGGGCCGTTCGCCAATGCCGGCGCGCTCCGCACCTCCCTCCACGCCATCCGCAAGCAGTTCGGCCTGCGCTCCTGCCGACCACTCGAGCCCACCGAGCGCGACTTCAAGCACTGTCTCGACCACGTCATCAAGAACTGCTGCGCCCCGTGCGTCGCCCGCATCTCACGGGAGGAATACAGACGGCGCATGGAGCAGGCCTGCGAGGTGCTGGAGGGAAAATCAAGGGAGATGACGGCCTCTCTCGAGGAGGAGATGGCCAAGGCGGCCGAGAAGCTTGATTTCGAAAAGGCGGCTTCCCTCCGCAATCTCCTCAAGGATCTCCGCGAAACCAGCAAGCCGATGCGCCGCTTCACCCGGACATCGCTTCCGAACAGCATCGACCCCGACGGGGATGTCGCCGAGTTGCAGGCGGCGCTGCATCTTCCCGAGGCCCCCCGAATCATGGAGTGCTTCGATATTTCAAACATCTCCGACAACCACATCGTGGCCTCCATGGTCCGATTCCGCGACGGCCTTCCGGAGAGGGAGAGCTACCGCCGCTACCGGATCACCTCTACCAAGGGACAGGACGACTTCGCCAGCATGGCCGAGGTGATCAGGCGGCGTTACAAGCGACTCCTGCTTGAGGCGGCGAAATCCAATCCCGATTCGAAGATCTCGCAGGAAGATCCCGCTGAAGCCATCGAACGGCACGCCCGATCATCAAGGGGAGAGAGCCCCATGCCCGATCTCGTCATCGTCGACGGAGGTAAGGGTCAGCTCGGCATGGCCTGCAGGGAACTTCAGACCTTGGGACTGCATGACCAGCCGGTGATCGGCCTTGCCAAGGAATTCGAGGAGATCTATCGCCCGGGGGAATCACTCCCCGTGCGACTGGACAAGGATTCCGGCGCTCTGCGCCTCCTCCAGCGGATCCGCGACGAGGCCCATCGCATCGCCAATGGATACAACGAACTGCTCCTGCGCCGCCGCGTCTCGGAGAGCGCCCTCGACGACATCCCGGGAATCAGTGAAGCCCGCAAAAAGGCACTGCTCACGCGATTCGGAAGCATCACCCGCCTAAGAAAGGCATCCGCTGAAGCTCTTGCGGCAACGCCCGGCATCAGCCGCGCCACGGCCTCGACGATTCTGGAACATCTCAACAAAGGACGCCCCTAGGGTTTGATGGAGCCGCTTATCGGATTCGAACCGATGACCCTCTCATTACGAATGAGATGCTCTACCGACTGAGCTAAAGCGGCGAAGTCAGAAGTAAAGTCTGAACCGATTTGCCACCCAAGGCAAGATTGGCGGAACATCGAGTGCCGGGCAGCACGATGAAGCCTGCGAAGCAGTCCTTTAGGGCGAGGCCGTCGGGAGACGCCCAGGCAAAGGGTGGGATTATCTTTACCCAAGGCAAATCTCTGGAAAGTCCCTTTGACTCAATCACTCCCCACTTCGTCGACTCCCAGTCGAACTGAAGTTCTTCATCCCACAGAATTCATTTTCATGCCCCAAGGGCATTTTTGGCGGAGGGGGTGGGATTTCCTTGGGCAGGCCCAAGGTGCTACAGGTTGGCTTCGCCCCTGGGATTTGCCACTTCGTGGCATGGTGATCGAACCAAGGTTCTCATCCCACCAATGCCATCTCAAATGAGATGGCGGAGGGGGTGGGATTCGAACCCACGGAGGCTTTAACACCTCTCCGGTTTTCAAGACCGGTGCAATAAACCGCTCTACCACCCCTCCATTCTGGATCCGAATCAGTCTAGATGGCTTTCCTGCTGGAAGTCGAGACTGCTCCCTCCTGACAAAAACTTGCCAAGATTTCCCTGAAACTAACGCGAAAGATCCCCTTGGGTCAGGATTTGGTAACCCTCGCCTTGAAGGACAATAGAGGCGCACTCGTTGTCATCGACATGGAGGACCAGAAGTGCCTTGCCGCGCGGACGGACGAGCAGAGGATAACTGAAGAGGAGATTCACCTCCGCCATGAGCAGGCAGCTGAGGACATGACCCAGATCGGCCGCGCCCTCGGCAAGCTCGACAACGAGCACTGTGGTCTGGCTGAAGGCGATATCGTGCTCGTGCAGGAGTTTGGAGACGAGCACCGGATCACTGACGATCATGCGGGCAATGGAGGACTCCGCCGAGTCGACGATGCTGAAGGCCAGGACGATGACCCCCTTCTGCTCGAGGAGCTTCACCACCTCAAGGAGTGCGCCGACCTTGTTGTCCAAAAAGATGGAGAAATGCCGTACCGGCGCGCCGGTGACGCTTTCCTTGGTTACTGGCGAGGATTGTGACATGGGTGATTCCTTGGGTTTATTTGTAGGCGTAGACGAGGGAGAAATCCGCCGACGGAACATTGGGCTGCTCCAGTAACTCCACGCCGACAAAATACTTCCCGCTTTTCTCGGGCGCAACCCCGGCGGCGCTTCTGGCGCCCCCATCCCCATTGGGATCCTTCCACTGCTCTCCCTTGAACGCTTTTCCGACTGAATCATACACGGTGACGCGCAGCGCCCCTCCCTGTGCAGGTGACGCGGCGACAAACCAGTAGATCTCCCCGGCAAAGAGCGTGACCTGAAGAAAGAGAGGCACTCCCTTGGACAAGGTGCCTTTCCACTCTCCGTCACGGATCCGGAATCCGTCGTTCAGGAAGGCGCCGGCGGTCTCCAGGGCAAGTCGGCGGGATTCCGTGGGCACGGGGGCCACTCGGTTCTTCGCCGCAGGGGTTGTTGCCTGCTCCTCGGATGCAGCAATGCCAGCCGTCAAGGAGGGGAGGAAGGCTCCGAAAAGGATGCCCGATTTCAGACGTGTTCCGAGGCGGGTCTTCATTGCGTGACAGAAGGGGATAAGTTCGTCGCCGCAGGAGTGGCGGAGGGGGTGGTGGCCGGCGTTCCGGAGGGAGAACCCTCAGCGGTCACCGAGGCTAGAATCGATTTCATTACGGCGGAGCAGTCGTCGTGGATCTTTTGGAGGGTGGCTCGCAACTCTTCCTTGGAGCGCCCTTCTTTTACCGCAAGAAGCGACGATGCCGATTCCAGCGTCTCCTTCACAAGGGAAACCTGCGCCCCTCCCTTGAAACGCGGCGGAAGACCCCCGAGTTGCGTGGCAAGCCGCGCTGCCAGATCGGGTTGACGGATGACTTCCAGACCCTGCAGCGAGTCACTCCCGAGCACCACGCCGGAGGCGATCTCCAGCCCCCTGAGCCAGGCGGCGGCCGAGGTCAGGCAGACAAGATCACGGTCCTTCTGCTCGACCATGGTGGTCTTGACCTCGTTCTCTGTTGCCTCCAACTCATCGGCCAGCGCATCCCAGGCATTGTTCTCTGCAAACTCCATGAGGCTGTTTCCGCGGGCCATCAGGCTCTGGCTGACACCGAGGGCCTTGGCCACCGACAGGATCTCGCGACCGACATTCCTAACCTGCTGGCCATCCTGGGCCTCGACGGCGATGTATCCGTTGGCGGCAAGAACCCCTACGGCCAGCGCCAGTTGCGCGCGATCCGTACTCACCGGGGCGGTCGCCGGGGTGACAAGCGTGGCCCAGTTCGGGCGACACGCCTTGTTGAGCGCGACAAAGACCTCCCCCGGGCAGGGAATGCTCATGGCATCCAGAAAAACAGCCTCACCACGCTGCGCCTCGGTCATCGGCGCAATGGCCGGCGGCGAGGCCCCCCATGCCGGGAGACAAAGGAAGAGGGGTATCAGGAGCGCCGGAATGGCAAAATGTCTGCCCGTCACCATGTTTTATGGGTACACCAGAGGGCCGCATGATGCCAGAACCGAACACAACCGGAGAATCGGGAAAGAGTCCCCGACGCACCGATCTGCCGATTGAGGAGTTGCGCGGGGCGATCGTTTCGGAATTGGGTTCGGGCAACCGCCTGATCGTCGAAGCACCGACCGGATCGGGCAAATCGACCCAGATCCCGCAGATGCTTCTGGATGCAGGGATCCTGGGATCCGGCCGCGCCGTGATCCTGCAGCCAAGACGCCTTGCGGCAAGAATGCTCGCGGCCCGGGTGGCCCATGAGCGCGGCGGGCGGATTGGCGAAGAGGTCGGCTACCGCATCCGGCTCGATGATTCCTCCAGCGCCGCGACCCGCCTCCTCTTCGTTACGGAGGGAATCCTCGTGCGCCAGATGCTCGGAGACCGCGACCTGACCGGCGTGAGCGCGCTGCTCTTCGACGAGTTTCACGAGCGCCATCTCTACAGCGACATCTCGCTGGCCCAAGCCATGGCCCTGCAGGCAACGCGTCGCCCCGACCTGAAGATCATCGTCATGTCGGCAACCCTCGATACCTCCGCCCTTGCGGACTATCTGCAACCCTGCGCCGTGCTTCGATCTGGCGGGCGCACCCACCCCGTCGAGATCGGCTACCTGAACCGCGATCCGGGGGATGAAAAGCCGTGGGATCTGGCTGCCGAGGCCGCCGCATCGATGCTCGCCAAGACACCGGGCAATCTTCTGGTCTTCATGCCGGGTTCCTACGAGATCTCTCGGACCATCTCCGCCCTCCGCGTGCGCCTTCCAAACACCGTCGCGATCCTGCCGCTTCACGGCGAACTTCCGCCGGCTGATCAGGATGCCGCCGTCGCCCCGGGAGGGGGCCGCAAGATCATCGTGTCCACGAACGTCGCCGAAACATCACTCACCATAGACGGCGTCACGGGCGTGATTGACAGCGGGTTGGCCCGCATCGCGAGCTTCGATCCACGACGCGGGATCAATACCCTCCTGATCGGGAAAATCAGCCGCGCCTCCGCGGATCAACGGGCGGGACGCGCGGGACGCACGGCACCCGGTGCCTGCCTCCGGCTCTGGACGGAGCGTGAGCATGCACGGCGCATCCCCCGTGAGGCGCCCGAGATCCACCGTGTGGATCTCAGCGAAGTACTCCTCACGCTCAAGGCCGACGGATTCACTTCCCTTGACGCCATCCGGTGGCTCGATGCCCCCCAGCCCCATGCCCTTGAGAAAGCCGAAATACTGCTCCGGGATCTCGGGGCCCTCGATCATGACGGGGCGATCACCCCACTCGGCCATAGGATGCTCGCCTTCCCCACACACCCCCGCTACGCCCGCATGCTGATTGCCGCACAGGAGTTCGGTTGCGTCCGTCAGGCCGCCCTGATGGCGGCCCTCACCCAGTCCCGCCCGCTGCTCCTGCGGACCGACCGCAAGACCGAGGAGGAGCGCCAGGATCTCTTCGGAGGCGGCGGATCGGACTTCCTCGTCATGGCTCGGGCTTTCCGCTGGGCGGAGCGCAACGACTTCCGCGCCGACCGATGCCGCCAACTTGCGGTCCACGGCGACGCCGCCCGCCAGACGGGCCGCGTCTACGACCAGTTCCTCAACCTAGCTGGGAAGCAGGGCCTCGATGTTGATGCACCGGCGGCACCGGACGAGGCCCTGGCCAAATGCATCCTCGCGGGATTCGCCGACCAGGTGGCCCGCAGGAAAGGTGCCGGCACGAATCTCTGCGATATCGTCCATGGTCGCCGCGGCCTGCTTGCCAAGGATAGCGCCGCCTCGGAAAGCCGCCTCCTTGTGGCGGCCGAGATCAGCGAGATCGGGCAGGGAAGCGGCGATGTGCGCGTCCAGCTCTCCATGGCGACAGCGATCGACGAGTCGATGCTCCGCGAACTCTTCCCGGAAGACTTCATGGATCGGAACGACTGCTTTTTCGACACGGGCACCAACCGCGTGGTGAAGCGATCCGAGAAGGTCTTCCGCGACCTCGTTCTCGAATCAGTCCATCGCGAAGCCCAACCGTGCGCCGAGGCCTCGCGCGTGCTGGCTGCGGCATTGGCAGAAGGAGACCTGCCTTTGCCGACATGGAAAGGGGATGCCGAGGAATGGATGCAACGGGTGCATTGGCTGGCCCATTATCACCCGGAACTGAAGCTTCCCATGTTTGACGAAACGGATCGATTGCTCGCCCTGGAGACATGGTGTGAAGGAGCGCTCGGCTATCGTGATGTGAAGGACAAGCCGGCAGTCCCGGCCCTTCAGTCGCTCCTGACTCCGGGACAGCGTGCCGCCCTCGAAAAACTAGCCCCGGAACGCCATGAGTTGCCGGGGGGGCGCAAGGCAAGACTGCTCTACAAGCCGACGGGTCAGGTGACCATGAGCGCCCTGATTCAGGATCTCTACGGCGTGACCGCCACGCCGAAGCTCGCAGGAGGCAAAGCCGAGGTGACGATCGAAATCCTGGCCCCCAACCGCCGGCCCATCCAGATCACCAAGGATCTTAACTCTTTCTGGAAAGAGACCTATCCGAAGATCAAGCCGGAGCTTTCACGCCGCTACCCGAGGCACAAATGGCTGTAAGCCATTTGTGCAGGGATGGGGGAAATGATTCCCCTCTTGGTCAGCGAGACGGCAAGACGAGCGGGAGCGAGCGAGGCAAAATCCCAGTCCTCTTACCCCTCCATCAGGGAGGGGATGGCCGACTCGAATGTGTGTTCAAGGTCGGCACCCTTCCATGAGTAGGCGTTCGAGCCAGTCTTGATTGAGAGGTCAGCCTTGGCCGTGACTTCGCCGATCTTGCGGAAGGGGATGCCGGTTGTCGCGAGTTCCTTCTCAAGAGCGGGGGCATCGGAGGCTTTCGTGCTCAGGACAATGCGGCCCTGGGTCTCGTTGAAGAGGACCACGTCGGGACGATCGTTGGTCGCACCGAGATCGATCAAGGCGCCCAATCCGGTTCCAAAGGTCGATTCGGCGATCGCGACGGCGAGGCCGCCTTCGGAGCAGTCGTGAGCGCTGCGGACGAGTCCCTTGCGGATGACGCCGAGCAGGGCTATGTGAATCGCCTTCTCCTTGTCAAAGTCCATGGCGGGAGGAGCCCCCTCTTTGCGACTATGGATGGCGAGCAGGTAGTGAGAGCCGCCGAGTTCGTTGCCGGTTTCCCCGAGGAGATAGACCTGATCCCCTGCCTCCTTGAAGGTCTGGGTGGTGATGTGGGAGGCATCGTCGATGCGGCCGACCATGGAGATGGTGGGGGTCGGGTCGATCGCCCCGGCGGGGCTTTCGTTATAGAGGCTGACGTTGCCGCCGGTTACGGGAACTCCAAAAGCCCTGCATCCCTCGGAGATTCCCTCCACGGCGGCGCGGAGTTGGTAGAAGTTCTCGGGCTTGTGGGGATTGCCGAAGTTCAGGTTATCGGTCACCCCGAGCGGAACGGCACCGGAGCAGGCGAGATTGCGGGCGCACTCGGCGACAGCAATACGGGCACCGACCGAGGGATCGAGTTTGCAATAGATGGCGTTGCAGTCGGTGGCAGCCGCCAGGATCTTGTTCGCCTCGCGGACGATGAAGACCGCAGCATCCGAACCTGGAAGCACAGCTGTGCCCGTCCTGACCATGTGGTCGTACTGACGCCAGACCCATCGCTTGCTGGCGATGCTGGGATGAGCAAGCAGCTTCGGGAGGACGTCCGCGGGATCCGCCTGCGGCACGGTGGAGAAGTCGAGCGCGGAGGGTTGGGTGAACGGGGCGGCCTCGCGGTGGTAGAGCGGGCCGTCGTCGGCCAGCGATCGGGCCGGGATGTCGACGACGACATCCTTCCCGTTGCGGACGCGCATCTTGCCGTCGTCGGTGACTTTGCCGATCTCGGCGTAGGGGAGATCCCACTTCTCGAAGATCCGTTTGACCACGTCTTCCTGGCCTTTCTTCACGATCACAAGCATGCGCTCCTGCGACTCGCTGAGGAGAACCTCGTAGGGTGTCTGTCCCTTCGCGCGCTGGGGGACGAGCTGGATGTCGATCTCGACACCGGTGCCTCCGCGGCTGGCGGTCTCGCAGGTGGAGCAGGTGAGTCCGGCCGCACCCATGTCCTGGATGCCGGCGACGGCGTCGGTGGCGAGGAGTTCCAGGCAGGCCTCGAGCAAAAGTTTCTCACGGAAGGGATCGCCCACCTGGACGGCGGGTCGGTCGGCCTTGGACTCCTCAGTCAGTTCGCGCGAGGCGAAGGCGGCGCCGGCAAGTCCGTCGCGTCCAGTCTCGGCACCGACGTAGAAGACGGGATTGCCCACGCCCTCCGCGGCGCCGCGGGCGATCTGCTCATGACGGAGGATGCCGAGGCAGAAGGCGTTCACCAGCGGGTTGCCGCTGTAGCTCTCGTCGAAGTAGACCTCGCCGGCGACCGTGGGAAGGCCGATGCAGTTGCCATAGTGGGCGATGCCGGCAACCACGCCTGCGAAGAGGCGGCGGTTGGTCTTGGCCTGCTCCGAGTTCCCCTCGATGGAACCGAAGCGGAGGGAATCCATGAGGAACACGGGGCGCGCCCCCATGGTGAAGATGTCGCGGATGATGCCGCCGACCCCGGTGGCCGCGCCCTGGAAGGGTTCGACGGCGCTGGGATGGTTGTGGCTCTCGATCTTGAAGGCCACGGCCCATCCATCGCCGATGTCGATGACGCCGGCGTTCTCCTCGCCCGCCTTGACCAGCACGCTCGGGCCGGTGGTAGGGAACTTGCGGAGCTCGGGACGGGAATTCTTGTAGGAGCAGTGCTCGCTCCACATGACGGAAAAGACGCCGAGTTCCTCAAAGCTAGGCTCGCGACCGAGGATGGAGAGAGCCTTCTCGTACTCCTCGGGGGAGAGTCCGTGCTTGGCGATGAGTTCGGGAGTGATCGCGGGATTGGCCATGTCGGGAAAATGCTGCGCTTACTTCCTCGCTTGGTGCGAGGCCGTCCACTCTATCATCGACTGGAAGATGCCGCGCCCGTCAGTGCCGCCGAGGAGGGGATCGCAGACGCGCTCCGGATGCGGCATAAGGCCGAAGACATTGCGTCCGTGACTGCAGATGCCGGCGATGTTCTCCAGGGATCCGTTCGGGTTCGCCTCCGGAGAAACATTCCCCTTAGCGTCACAGTAGCGAAGGAGGATCTGGTTGTTGGCGTTGAGTTTCTTGAGGGTCTCCGGATCGGCGAAGTAGCTTCCCTCGCCGTGGGCGATCGGGATCTCGAGCACCTGCCCCTTGTGGAGGATGGAGGTGAAGGGGGAGTTGGCGTTCTCCACTCGGAGGTGAAGGTTCTCGCAGCGGAAGAGGAGCCCGTTGTTCCTCATCAGCGTGCCGGGGAGCAGTCCCGCCTCACAGAGGATCTGGAAGCCGTTGCAGATGCCGATCACGAGCACGCCGGCATCGGCCGCGCCACGGACGGCCCCCATGATCGGGGAGAAGCGGGCGATCGAGCCGCAGCGGAGGTAATCACCGTAGGAGAATCCGCCCGGAAGCACCACCGCGTCGTATCCCGCCAGCGAGGTCTCCTTGTGCCAGACGATCCCGGCCTGCGCGCCGGGGAAGGAAAGGAGGGCGGCCTGGCAGTCGGTGTCGCAATTCGACCCGGGGAACTGGATGACAGCTACGCGCATCGTGGCAGCCACCTTAGGAAAGGATCTCGAGCTTGTAGTCCTCGACAACCGGATTGGAGAGGAGGTCGTGGCAGATCTCGTGGAGCTGTTTCTCATCGGCACCATCGACCTCGATCTCGATCGACTTGCCGATGCGTATGGAGCGAACTCCCTTGAGGCCCAGGTGCTCCATGGCGCGGCCTGTAGCCACTCCGGCCGGGTCGAGGATGGCGGGTTTCGGCATGACGGTGACAACGGCTTTCATAAATGGTGGAAAATCGGGCTTTGAAAGCAAAGGGACAAGACAAAAGGATCAAAAGGTAAAAGGGGAAATGAAAAATGTGGAAAATTCCGACACCCAAGCGACTTCACGCGCTTTTTCATCTTCATTTTCCCTCTTCATAATTCATTCCTCATCCTTCATTCTTTGCGGATGAAATCCGCTTCCTCCCCTTATGAATTCCTCAGGACCCTGCTCAACACCCCGTCTCCCTCCGGATTCGAGACCCGGGGTCAGAAGGTCTGGGTCGATTATGTGGGCCGATTCGCCGATTCGGTCGAGATCGACTCCTACGGGAACGCCTACGCCACCCTCAATCCGAAGGGTGATCCAACGGTGCTCATGAGCGGGCACGTGGACGAGCTCGGTTTCATGGTCTCCCACATCTCGGATGACGGTTATCTCTCGATCAAGGGGATCGGGGGGATCGACCATACCTTGGTCCGCGGTCAGCGGGTAACGATCCACGGAGCCAAGGGCGCAGTTCCGGGGGTCACGGGTCTACTGGCCATCCACCTGCAGGAGCCGGAGGATCGGAAAAAAGTTCCCGACCTCCACACGATGCACGTCGATATCGGCGTCTCCTCCCGCAAGGAGGCCGAGAAGCTGGTTTCCATCGGTGATGCGATCACCTACTCGGCGGAGTTTCAGGAACTGGCCGGAGGACGCTTCGCGGCGCGCGGGTGCGACAACAGGATCGGGGCCTGGGCCGCAGCCGAGGGGCTCCGGCTTGCCTCGCTGAAGAAAGGGTCGCTCAAGGCCAAGGTTGTCGCCGTCTCCACGATCCAGGAGGAGAACGGTCTCTACGGTGCCTCGATGGCGGGCTACCGGGTTCACCCCGATGTCGCGCTCGTGGTCGATGTCACCCATGCCACCGACATTCCCAACTGCTCCAAGGCCAAACACGGGGAGGTCTCGATGGGCAAGGGTCCCGTGATCAGCCTGGGAAGCGTGAACCATCCCATGGTCAACGCCCGTCTCCGCGAGGTGGGGAAAAAAGCCGGCATCCCGCTGCAGGTCGAGGTGAACCCCCGCTGGACCGGCACCGATGCGGACGCGATCTTCAAGCAGAAGGGAGGCATCCCCACGGTCTCCATCGGCGTCCCGAACCGCTACATGCACTCACCGGTCGAGATGATCCAATACTCCGATCTGGAACAGACGGCGGAACTGCTCGCCGCCTGCGCCCTCGCGGCAAAGAAGGGCGAGCGGTTCGGGGTGAAGCTCTAGGCAAGTCATGGAAAAATAAGGAATAGCGGACGGGAAAACAGGAGGGGTTGTTGATTCCCCCTTTCATCATTCCTCCCTTTTGCTTCATCTTTTGTCCCGTGAGTTCCCCCACCCCATCATCGGGCTGGCGCGTTGCGCTGGCAGGTCTCGGCATCAACCTCGCCCTCGGTGTCCTCTACACATGGAGCATGTTCAAGGGATCGATCGAGAGGGACTTCGGATGGAAGGGCTCCCAACTCAACGACCCCTACGCACTCTGCTGCCTGGTGTTTGCGTTCGCCATGATTCTCGCCGGACGCTGTCAGGACACATTCGGCCCGCGCATCACCGCGACGATCGGAGGACTTCTCGTGGCCGCGGGATTGACCGTCATCTCGATCACCAATAGCTACGGCGTCTGGGTCTTGGGTTTTGGTCTCCTTGTCGGCACAGGGATCGGTTTCGGCTACTCCTCCGCGACACCGCCCGCATTGAAATGGTTCCCCCCGTCAAAAACCGGACTGATCGCGGGTCTCGTGGTCGCGGGGTTCGGACTTGCACCGGTGTACCTCGCCCCCGCTTCGGACTTTCTTCTCCGTCACTGCGGCCTGCTCAAGTCGATGCTGGTGTTCGGTATCGCCTTCGCCGTGATTGTCTGCGGCCTGGCGCAGTTCCTTGTGAATCCACCAGCCGGCTATTCCGCATCGTTGAACGAATCGTCATCCGTGGCAAATGCCAAGGACAACACGGACTTCACGCCCGGCCAGATCATCCGCACCCCGGAGTTCTGGCTACTCTGGGTTCTCTACTTCGTCGGGGCCGGTGCCGGCCTAATGGTGATCAGCAGCATCAGCGGCATGGCCAAGAAAACCATGGGGGAGTCGGCCTTTGTTGCTGTGGCGGTGATGGCCGTCGGCAATGCGGTGGGAAGGATCGGTGCGGGGCTTCTTTCCGACAGGATCGGACGCCGATGGGCGTTGATGCTCGTGCTCCTGATTCAGGCGGCGCTGATGTTCGCGGCCATACCCGTCACTTCCTCGGTTCACGGCGCACAGTTCCTCATCGTGCTGACGGCCACCCTCATCGGCTGCAACTACGGCGCGAATCTCTCCCTCTTCCCCTCCCTGACCAAGGATCTCTGGGGCCTCAAAAACTTCGGCATGAACTACGGGTGCCTCTTCACCGCATGGGGCGTGGGAGGGTTCGTGCTCAGCCGTCTCCAGCAGACGCTCAAGGCCTCGAGCGGGAGCTTCGACTCCAGCTTTCTGACGGCGGGAGCCCTCCTACTTCTCGGTTCCGTCCTGACATTCCTGGTTAAATCCCCAAAGCCGCGGCACGGGTCCTGATCATCAGGGCACCTTACCCTTCCCCCTCTCACCTCTCCTGCTCCTCTTCCCGCTTGCGGTAGGAGATCCTCGCATGATGCATGCTGCCGAGCGATGAAACCAGCGCGTCCGCAATCTCCTGCAACTGGCAGAGGGTGACCGGCGCCTCGTCATATTGACCATCCTCGATCCGGTACTGGAGGATGTCGTGAACAAGATCGTCGATCCGCTGCGGCGTGGGGCGCTCAAGGCTTCGCGAGGCACTCTCCGCCGCATCGGCCAACCCCAGTATGACCGCCTCGATCGTTTGGGGCTTTGGCCCAGGGTAGCGATAGTTCTCCTCGCTGACCCTGGGTATATCCTCGGGCCGCACGTTCATGAGAGTCCCTCCGGAGCGTGCATCGCGCTCCTGTCGGCAGGCGCGCTGGTAGAAATACTCCACCAGCGTGGTGCCGTGGTGCTGGCCGATGAGGTCGATGATGTGGCGGTTGAGTTTGTTGCGCAGGCCCAGATCGACCCCCTCCTTGACATGGGAAAGGATGACCAGAGCGCTCATCGTGGGGGTGAGTTCGTCGTGGGGATTCTCCCCGGCAGGGGCGTTCTCGGTGAAGTACTCGGGCTTGGCCAGTTTGCCGATGTCATGGAAGTAGGCACCGACGCGGCAGAGCGTGGCGTTGGCAGACACCTTCTCCGCGCAGGCCTCGGCGAGGTTCGCCATCGCAAGGGAGTGATGGTAGGTCCCGGGAGCCTCAAGACTGAGGCGGCGAAGCAGCGGATGGTTGAGATCGGCCATTTCCAACCAGGAAATCTCCGTTGTGATCCCGAAGAACTGTTCAATCAGCGGAAGCGATCCGCTCACAAGCACTGCGGTGAAGAGGCCAATACCCGCGACTGTGGAGCACTCCAGGCCGATCCTCCACCAGTCATTCTCCGGGAGCGATTCCCAGAAGACGGGCCCGATCAACCCGGTGAGCAAGGCAAGGAGGCAGACGGATACTCCGGAATAGAAACCGGCGCGAAGGAGTCGGGATCGGCGCCTCACGCGCAACGTGGAAAGCACGGCCGCCATGCCGCCGGTGACGGCGAAGAGGAGTGGTGCCGGATCAGGCTCCCCCCGCAGGATCATCCACCAGAGAGACCCCGCCAGCGCCGCCCAGAATCCCGTCGGAGCTCCGAGCAGGACAGAAAGGGCCAGCGGAGCAAGTGCATACGGGACAATCAGCGGCAGCAGATGTTTTGAGAGATAACCCTCGTCGGCCTCCCTAAGCAGGAGGACACCCACGCCCAACTGCAGCAGGATCAGCGAGAGAAAAAGGGCGAGGCGGGAGTTGTCATGGAGGGCGCCGCCGCGCGCGATCATCGGGTGAATCACGACGATCGCGAGGATGAGAAGGGTGTAGAGGAGGTTTTTGAGGGGCTCCCCGGGATTTGCCAGAAAACACAGGAAGGTGAGGATTCCCGCGGCCGCAAGAACCAGAGCCCCCCGGATCCACGGGCTCTCCTCCAGAATTTCAAGCAGCGTGTTTTCCCCGGCGGCACGGCGCGTCTTTCCACAGCTCATGCCACGGGCAGCAAGACGCTGTTTTCTGAAAAATCCAATCGGGGACATGGTGAAAAGGAGTTGAATGGTTAACACATGGCAGGTGAACGATGCGGACGAAGGGGCATGAAAAATCCTTTAACGGTTTAACATGTTAACGCTTCATCCCGTTGTTCAGAGTCTGCTTTCGCGGTTGCCGCGGTGTTCCTTGTAGGCGGCGATGATGGCCTGAACAAGGGGGTGGCGGACGACATCCCGGTCACCGAAGAGATGAAAGGCGATGCCAGGTGTCCCGTCCAGTGCGCCCGCCGCTTCGATGAGCCCGCTCGGCTTGTTCTTTGGCAGATCGATCTGGGTACGGTCCCCGGTGATCACGCACTTCGATCCGAGGCCGATTCTGGTCAGGAACATGAACATCTGCTCGGCCGTCGTGTTCTGCGCCTCGTCCAGAATGATAAAGGCCTTGTTGAGTGTGCGTCCCCGCATGTAGGCGAGCGGGGCGATCTCGATGATGTTGCGGTCGATCGCGCGCTGGATCTCCTCCGGTTCGAGCATGTCGTGGAGGGCGTCATAAAGGGGACGGAGGTAGGGGAGGATCTTCTCCTCGAGTTCTCCGGGCAGGAAGCCGAGGGCCTCGCCCGCCTCGACGGCAGGGCGCGTCAGGATAATGCGGCTGACTTTCTCGGCCTTGAGTGCCGCAACCGCCTTGGCGACGGCCAGATAGGTTTTGCCCGTGCCGGCGGGCCCGATGCCGAACGTGATGTCGTGCCCGTTAATGGCGTGCAAGTAATCACGCTGGGACTCCGTCTTGGGAACGATCGGCGGCTTTCGCGGCGAACACTGGATTCTCTCCCGGTAGAGCTCCTCGATCGGGGATTCGGCTTCACTCGGCACGGCATCACCGACACCGGATGGTTCCACTTCACCGGAATGACCGAGGGCAAAGAGAAATTCATCCCGCCCGATTGCCCCTCCCATCGATGTCACTTTCCCGAGTTGCGTGAAGATCCGAACGGCCCGGGAAACCGAATCCCCCGCGCCCTCCAACCGCATCCATCCGTCGCGGCTCGTGATGCGAAGCCCCAACTGCTCCTCCATGCGGCGGAGAAGCAGGTCGTCGCCGGCGTGGTGGGCCCTCAAGGACCGGGCGTTCTCAAAGTCCAGCATGGCCGATCTGCCATCGGCGGAAACCGTCAGGGAGAACGGCTCGCGGGCCTTGTGAATCTTAAGCTGGGTCTTCAACAAGAACGGCTACTTGTAGCCGTAAACCAACGCCCACGGGGTGCGATCCTCGGGGGACTTGAGGATCTGGACGATGGCGAAATAGGTACCTGTGGCCTTGGGGAAGACACGTGCGCCGGCGAACCGGCCCCTCTGCCAGCTCTCGGCATCGACAAGGTTCCCCTTGTCGTCATAGATGTGGACCGAGAGGGATGCCCCCTTCACGTCACTGGCCATGAGGAACCAGTAGTCGTTCCCTTTGAAGAGCTGGGAGCTGACCGCTTTCTTGTCGTGGACGCCGAGATCTCCTCCCCAGGCATCCTTGCGGATCGAATAGCCCTGCTTGTAGTAGGGGAGCGCCGCCTCGTAAGCGAAGGAGAGGGCATCATCGACGGTCGCCCTGAGCAGGGAAGGGGATGCCGCAACCAGCAGGATCACGGCAATCAACAGGCGCCGGAACACAGGGTGAAACTGGGAAAGGAAGGGGGGCTTCATGCTCCGTTCCCCCCGTTCACGATCCGCTGGTCCACCCCCTGGGTGAGATCATGGATCGTCTTGACCTTTTCCGCGGTGATCTGGTCACCTCCCTCGTTGACGATGGGTCCGATCTTGCGGAGCACCTCGCGGATCTGGGCAACCATGGGGTTGCGACGGAGGCGGGCTGTCATGGAGCCGATGCACCGGTCAAAGTAGTTCACAAGCTCGGGTTGGTGAAGAAGTTCGGCACCATCCTTGGAGTAGCCCTTGTCGATGATGGACGTCAGCACCTCGGTGCCGCGGAGCCAGCCGCCGAGACTGACCAACTGGGAAAGATCCTGGTCGTTGAGTTCGTCCATCGCACCCCGGACGTCCTGAAGCGCCCCGTCGAATTCGGCGCGGACACCGCGCCAATCGCGCTGGTCGGCCTTGTCGGTGATGCTCTTGCTGCGGGCAATGACCGATTTGCGGACATTGATGGCCTCTGCCAACGTGAGAACCTGACGTCCGAGTTCCTTGACCCGCTCGGCATCCTCGGCCTCCACGGCCACGAATCCCTCGGCGATCACATTGCCGAGCAGGAGGGCGGTGCGGGCTCGGTCCTCGGGAGTGCGGACCTTGCCGTCGCGGAGTTGGGCTTTCCAGTTCGGGTTACCCAACTTGTCGAGGACTGCAAAAATTTCACTGGGTACCGGGACTACCACCTCCTGGACGGCGGCCGCGGGAAAATCGGAGAGAGCGATCTTCTTGGGAGGCGCATCGGCACGCAGCGGAAGAACCGTGACGGCGATGGCGACCAGAAACGGGAATGCCGCAAGTCCCTTTTTCGGGGAACAATCGGGAAAAATACCCTCGCCGTGAGGGGACTCTCTGTGAAGCATGGGCGTATCGTAGTTCACACGCTGTTTCTTGAGCCCAATCTGTAATGGACCGTCAAAGATTACAACACATTCTTGCTGAGGTCTCCGCAAAGCGCCTTCTTGTCGTCGGCGACCTGATGCTGGACGAGTTCGTCTGGGGAAATGTCGGAAGGATCTCTCCCGAGGCCCCCGTCCCCGTTGTCGAGGTCCAGCGCGAATCGAGCTATCCCGGCGGCGCGGCCAACGTGGCCAGGAATCTGAGGGAATTCACCTCCTCGGTGACCATGCTCGGCATGGTGGGAACCGATGGCCCGGGAATCAAACTGACCCAACTCCTCAATGAGGAGGGCATCTCCACCGAGGGACTCTTCACCGATCCGCGGATCCCGACCATCGTTAAAACCCGCATCATCGCCCAGCGCCAGCAGGTGGTCCGCGTCGACCGCGAGAAGGGAGGTGTTGCCGGATCGTCACGGGCGGACATCCTCAAGAAGGCGCGGGAACTGGTTGCCTTGTCGGATGCCGTGCTGATCGAGGATTACGGCAAGGGATTCCTCGACCAAACCATTGTCGATGCCCTGCTCGGGGCCGCCCACGAGAAGGGTGTCCTCGTTACCTGCGACCCCAATCCCAAGAATCCGTTGGAGTGGCACGGCGTCTCCACGATCAAGCCGAACCGCGCGGAGGCCTTTGCGGCCGCGGGGGTTCCCCTGACCGCACCGGTTCATCCGGTCCAGAACGACACCACCCTGCTGAAAGTCGGGGAGATCCTGCTCAACCGTTGGAATGCCGGATCCCTGCTGGTGACCCTCAGTGAACAGGGGATGATACTCTTCCGCCGCGATCTCCCTCCCTATCACACTCCGACACGCGCCCGGGAAATCTTCGATGTCTCCGGCGCGGGTGACACCTCCATCTCCCTCTACACCCTGGGCATCGCCGCCGGAGCGACACCGGAGGAGGCTGCGGAACTCGCCAACCACGCCGCCGGCGTGGTGGTCGGGAAACTCGGGACAGCCACCTGCTCGAGAGACGAACTTGTGCGAAGCTTTCAGGATCACGCGGAGGCATGAGCATCGAACGGCGCCCCGCTCTCTTCATCGATCGCGACGGAACCCTCATGGAGGAGGTCGACCATTGCTGCGATCCGGCCCACGTGAAGGCCTATGCGGGCGCCTCCGAGGAACTCGCCCGGGCCCAGGCACTCGGTTGGGCCACCATCATCGTCACCAACCAGAGCGGCATCGGGCGCGGTTACTTCACGGTCGAGCAATTCCATGCCGTCCAGCAGGAACTCCTTCGTCAACTCGGCGACGTCATCGACGCCTCCTACATGGCGCCCGACCATCCCGACAATCCGACACCGCGCCGCAAGCCCGCCCCGGGAATGATTCTGGAGGCCGCGGCCGAGCACGGCATCGACCTCGACCGATCGTGGATGATCGGCGACAAGGCGCTCGACATCGAGTGCGGCCGGAACGCGGGGGTACGAACCATCCTGGTCGAGACCGGTTACGGAAAGAACGTTGCGGCATGCACCCCGGATCACCGGGCCCCCACCGTGACCGAGGCGATCCGCATCGCCCTCGCCGCCTGAACGAATCACACGGGACTCCCATGCAAGGAAAACCCTCCTCCGTCGCCCTTGTGATTCCAGCACGCTGGGGATCGACGCGCTTTCCCGGGAAATGCCTCCACCCCATCGCCGGAAAACCGCTTGTCCGACATGTCTGGGAGCGCTCGCTGCTCGCCCGCAACATTTCCAAAGTCCTGATTGCGACCGATGACGGGAGGATCGCGGCGGCGGCCCGGGAATTCGGCGCGGAAGTCGTCATGACCTCGACCGCCCATCCGAGCGGCACCGATAGGATCGCCGAAGCGGCCTCCCGGTTGCGGGGCATCACCCACTTCATCAACGTTCAGGGAGACGAACCGCTTATCGATCCTCGACTGATCGAGGAACTCGCGGCCGTCCTTGTCCGTGATCCAAAGGTCGTGATGGTCACCGCAGCCACTCCCTTCCTGGATCTCAAGGAAGCCGAGGATCCCAACTGCGTGAAAGTCGTCACCGGCAAATCGGGTAACGCCCTCTATTTTTCCCGAAGCAGGATCCCCTTCCATCGCGACGCCAACGACCCTGCAAGCGCCGTCACACCGTTGCTTCATCTGGGAATCTACGGCTACCGCAGGGATGTCTTGAAACAACTCGTCCGACTCACCCCCACCCCGCTTGAGCAGTGCGAGAAACTGGAACAACTCCGGGCCCTGGAGCACGGCATCCCGATCCGCGTGCTCCGGACTAATCACCGCGGCGTCGGGGTGGATACTCCCGCCGATGCCATCCGAGTGGCGAAGTTGCTTAAGAAAGGACGGGATGCCCGAACACGCTGAGAGGGTGAAAAGGAAGGAACCAAACTCTCGTCGCACCTTCCAACCTCCAATCCTTCCAAACCCGTTTTCGGGTTTAGTCATGCCCCGCAAGGAAGCGGCAGGCGGCGATCACCGCCACCACGGTGATGCCAAGCACGGCAAGCACCTCGCGCCTTAACGACGGCGAACCGTAGAGAACGGTGAACACCCCCTTCACGATCGTATTGGCAAGAATTGCCAAAAGGATCCCTCGCGTCACGGCGACCGCCCCCAACGAACCCGCACCGAACATCTGAGAGAGGGAAAGAGTGATCGCGTCGAGGTCGACCAGTCCGCAGAGACAACTCACCGCCAGCAATCCGGAGTCGCCGAGGTGGGCGATCGTGACTTTTACGGCAAGGACGATCAGGGCGTAAAGTGCACCGAACTGAAACGCAGCCCGGAGACGCAGCGGATTGCCGTAGTGACTCGGGGCGCCCGCTTCACCCACCCCGGATCCTCCATGAAGCATCCGCCAGAGACACCAAAGGAAGCCCGGACCCGATACGAGAAGCAAGGCAGGCCAGAGCATCATGAGCGCCTTGGCGCTTACCGCTCCGACTAGAATCGCGACCCTCACGACCATGATTGTGCAGGCAAGCAGGATAGCCAGCGCGCAGTCACTCGATTGCGCGGGGCGCTCCCTGCTCTGGCGACTCATTGCAAGCGTCGTCGCGGTGCTTGAGGCCATACCCCCCACCAAGCCGGCAAGGGCTATCCCATTGCTCTGTCCCAAGACACGGACAGCCAGATAGCCGATGAATCCCACCCCCGACACCAGGACAACCATCATCCAGATGGCATGGGGATTGAAAGCTCCGTAGGGACCGAGCGCCTCATCGGGGACAAGCGGAAGAATCACACCGGTAACCGCCGCGAATTTCAGCGCTGAACGGACATCCTCCAGGGTGATTCCCCTCGTGAAGCGGTGAAGGGCAGGTTTCATGGCGAGCAGGATGATCATGCTGACCGCAAGAATCAGCGCCACCCTCTCCATCCCCCAGAAGACCAGACCTCCGGCCAGGAAGGTGACCATGCCGGCTGCCCCGGTTGTGAAGCCCGGATCACCCCCGGTGCGGTTGCGGCGCTGCAGGAAGAGAGTCAGCCAGACGGCCATCGCGGCGAAACCCGCCACAAAGAAAAGAGGATGGATCGTCTCGGTAAACCAGGCGCAGAGAACCCCGAAGAGAGCCCAGAGGGTGAACGTACGCAGACCGGCCAGCACCTTCGCATGGTGATGACGGAACTGCTCGTCCCACTGACGTTCCAGTCCGATCAATGCCCCCAGAGACCCTCCAACAAGCAGGCTCTTCAAGAGATGATCAGGATCGGAGGCTGGCATGAAGAAAGAATGAGGGATGAAGGAGGGGGGATGAAAGGCGATTCGGCACGGGCCTTCCCACCACCAGGGCCCACTCCTTCACACTCCCTTTTCCGGGCGATAATGCGGGTCGATACGCGCGGAAAACAGGAAGGCCAAGCCGGTCGCGATCATGAAGAGCGAGAGGAACTGCCCCCGGGTCAACCCCGCCGTCAGGGGCGCGTCGGGTTCGCGGAAACATTCCCCCGCAATCCGCAGCAGCGCGTAGGCGATGAAGAAGACCCCTGTGAGCACTCCGTCGGGAACACGAGTTCTCGTCCGTAGCGTCCAGAGCAAGACAAAAAGAAGGATCCCCTCGAGTGAAGCCTCGACAAGTTGGGAAGGGTAACGGGGGGAGATCTCGACGGCGAGCAAGTCGCGAAGCGGCACGGAACGAGTCACCCCGCCGATCACGGCCTCGGGAGAGGCGAACGCCGGATCGATCTGGGAGGCCTTCCCAATCAGGCGATCAAGGTGCCCCGGAGGGTAGAGCAGGATCTCCTTTGGAAACTGCACTGCCCAGAAGACATCCGTGATCCGACCATAGAGCTCCCCGTTGATGAAGTTCGCGCAGCGACCGAAGAAGATGCCGACCGGCGCCACCACCGCGAGATTGTCCCCGAGATTCCGAAAGGAGAGTTGATGACGATGAGCAAACCACAGGGTGTAAAGCGTCAGGCCGAGAATGCCTCCGTGGCTGGCCATCCCTCCCTCCCAGACGCGGAAAAACACCAACGGGTCATGGAAAAACCGAGTCGGATCGTAGAAGAGCATGTACCCGAGACGCCCTCCCAGAAGGACCCCGACAAGGGCCCCCATGGTGATAAAATCGGCGACCTGATCGGGAGGGAGGTCGGAATACCCCTGCCTTGCCAGCCTGCGGTAGAGAAGGATTCCCACCACAAAACCGGCAAGGTAGGAGAGTCCGTACCAGCGCAGGCCAAATCCCCCGAACCGGACGAGGAAGGGACTCAGGTCATGGACGTAGTAGGCCAGCAGCATCTGCCTAGATCCTTGCCAAGATGCGAAGGGGGGGCAATTTCTTTGACACGTCGCAAGCCTTTCGGATTATCCTTGAATCTCATGCACAAGCACCAGGCGCTCCCTCCACGAAACTTACTTCTCCTCCTGCTTCTGACCGTCGCGCTTGCGGGTTGTACCACGATTGAGAACAGGAGGGATCTCTACTTCCCGCAACGGGTCTGGGGACCCTACACCAAGATGCTGCACAAAGGCATTCCCAAGCAGTCCCCCCAAACCATCGCGCTCCCCAAGGGCACTGGAGGCGGTAAAAACGTGGTGAAGCCCCAGGGATAGAGTTGAGTAGACTGACAGCTTTCACGGAAAGGAACGAAAAAAGCCGAACCCCTCGGGGGAATCCGGCTTTTCGATCGATGGGATCCAGGCGGCGTTACTGCGCCTGCATGGGAGGAGTTTCGGCATTGGTGGACTGACCGGCGTCACCTCCGTTGCCTCTGCCGGCGGGGTGGAGTTTCTCGAGAATCGGTTCGATCGATGGGTCGATCTTGATCATCGCCTCGCGGGCGGCTTTGTGCAGGGCCTCCCCGGCAGCGTGACGTGCCTCCGGGGTGCCGGCGGCTTGCATCGCCTCATGCGCAGCCATCACCGCCGGATCATTCTTTACCTGCGCGTGAAGCGCCTTGAGTTGCCGGCGCTCGTTCTCGCTGAGGTTCGCCATTCCCTTGGGTTCCCCGCCGGATCCTTCATGTTTCCATGAAAATTCGGCCTTTCCTGGATTCTTTCCTTCCTGGCAACCGCCCCGTTTTTGGGGGACAATTTTGGCAAGGATCGGCTCGACCGCGGGATCCACGGCGATCATGGCGTCATTCATC
>Ga0209189_1000424_pt1 | contig 35388 bp, 30 predicted proteins | sample C_130820_EF_Meta_FD_187308 | JGI IMG/M metagenome (GOLD analysis project Ga0209189, IMG submission 187308) | Freshwater microbial communities from Lake Croche, Canada to study carbon cycling - C_130820_EF_MetaG (SPAdes) (version 3) | ecosystem: Environmental > Aquatic > Freshwater > Lake... | reverse complement strand
CCGCCCACTTGCGCTCAAGCAAACCATCTACCCCTTTTTCAACCACCATGTCCCGGTAGGTGAAAACGCTTTGGCGGCTCACTCCAACAATTTTCATGATCTCCTCCACCGTGTGTTCATGCTGTGCAATCAAGCGCACCACCAGCAAACGCTTGCGCGCCCAATCCGCCTGCGGCTTAACCCACGCCTCTTCGATTTGTTCTACTATTTCTTGTCCCAGTTTCGGAAGTGTTCTCATGCCGAAACCGAGATTCTCCTCAAATCGCTAAGCTGTAAAGTCAAAAAGCTATTAAACTTTGGTATGACGGATCATTGGGGATGTTCTGTTTGACCGAAGTTTCTTGAGAGGCTAATTTTTTTCCATGTCCACACAACAGCTCACAAGCGAAGCTATGGCGCTGCCGATTTCCGAGCGGGTGTCTCTCGCCCAAGCTCTCTGGCAGAGCATCGATGCGGGTCTGGCGGCGGCAAAGGATCGTGAGGCTGTGGCGGAGGCCATTCGGCGTGACGAGGAGCTTTCATCCGGTGTGGTGCAGGGTCGCACCCACGATGAGGTGATGCGGGCTGCGCGGCGTGCCGTCGGATGCGCCTGATTTATCACCCAGATGCCGAAGCGGAACTGATCGAGACCGCTCGGTTTTACGAGCAGAGAGTTCCCTCGCTTGGTGCACAGTTTCTCGATGCGGCGGAGCTTGCCATAGGCGCGATTCTGGATGCTCCGGAGCGGTGGGGCATCCTTGAGGCTGGTGTGCGACGATACCAGATGCCGCGTTTCCCTTTTGCGGTATACTACCGCGTCTGACCCGATCACCTTCGCATCCTGGCGTTCAAGCATTACAGCCGCGATCCGGACTATTGGCGCTATCGTCTCTCAGAGTAGGTCGCGGCAAGGAGAGGATTTTTGTCGTGGCCTTGTCTCTGAAAATTTACCGTCGCGCTGGTTCGTAAATCCGAGGGTCGTTGAGGTGCCTGCGGACGCCGATCGGATGGGCATCTCCGCCGACACACTGCCGTGAGAAAATGTCTAAACGGCTGATCCTCGCCGATTGTTTTTGAAAAGGTGATATGCCGTGTGTCCGCGAAGCTGCTCCACCCGCGCCGAGTCTCATTGTCCTGCTTCGCAGTAATGTCACGAATGGCCCCGCGAACCGCTCCGACTCCGCTGCGCGGATCGCGGGGCCAGCAGCCACGCGGGGCTGCGGTTTCGGCGGCGATGATTGCTCCCTGTGCTGGTGAAGTCCTGCGCGCCGCCGTCGTAGATCGGAAGCCGGTCTTCAAGCGTTGAGTGCGGGGGTGGGATGCTGGCTCGTGCCGGAGCAAACCTCTGCCACATTGCCCCCACCTGCTCGGCGCTGCGGATCGCTAAAGCTCCCGCATCGCCGCTCAGCCCCCCGCAAACCAGCAGGCAGGCAGAGGCGGAATCGAAGAACCTCGCCGCGGCAGGCGCTCGGGGGGAGACAAAAGCTCGCGCTGATTCGGAGGGAGGATTTGGGTTGGAAGCTTAAAGGTTTGTCACTTATTTGTCACAAGCGATAGTCTTTGCTCTGTTTTCCGACCATTTTTACCCCGCTTAACGCATTGGCAAACAAGAAAGTGCGCCCCCCGGGACTCGAACCCGGAACCAATTGATTAAGAGTCGAGTAATTTTTGTTGGCGGATAATGAGTTATGATAAAGGGGGCCACTTTGGGGGCCAGTTACCTTTGAATTTGGCTGCGTTCTTCAGCGGTGGCTTGGTTGAGTTTCTCGCGGATCCAAGCGCTTAGTTTGGCGGGCTTGGCGGCGCGGACCCAGGCGCTTTTTTCTTCGGGGTAGCAGAAGAAGAGGATTTTGGCGGTCATGTTGTCGGCTTCGGGGTGCGGGCGTTGTTTCGGCTGCGGGTTTTGACATGAGGCGAAGATCAGCTTCCTGCTGTGTCGTCTCGTTCCTGCCGGGCTTGGTATTTGGCGATGCCGTAGCCGCCCACGCCGCTTGTGACTATGTAGACGATGGTTTTTATGACTTCGGTGGCAAATGATTCTTTGCCGATGCTCAAGGCATAAATGATAACGGATGCCAAAATGACGGTGAGCGTGCCTGAGAATATGTAAGCGGCTTTGCGTTGCCGGGCTTCGTGGATGCGTTGGTCTTCGCGGTCGGTTTTCTTTATGCCGAGGGCTTGCTTGGCGTATTCGAAGGAGTTGGCATCTTTCTGCTTTTGCAGGGCGAGCTCTTCGATTCGGAAATCGAGCTCTTTGTTTTGGAGCACGATGAATTCCTGCACGGTTTTCTCTGGCAATACAGGATGAGTGCTGGGCTGGGGCTGCAATTCGCCGTTTGCCATGGGAATTAGCGGAAGGAGGGTGTGTAGAGGGGCTCGCTGCGCTCGACCAGGATGCTTCCAAAATCCTCATCGCGAGAACTGGAGCGCAAATCGCCGAGGCGGGCTGCCAAAATGGAGACGGTTTTGAGCTTGCGACGCTGCTCGGTGGTGAGCTTCAAAAATTTCTCGACAGTGAGGCGCTCGGTGCGCTCTGGAGTGATTTCGATGGTGCTCATGGCTTAAAATTTGACAGGCTAATGGAGGTTGTCAATTCCGGAAAACTTGCTTTTTTGGTGGGCCTTATTCGTAGCGTAGATGGGTGTATGGGAGTCAAGAAGTGAGGTCGTGGACCTGGCCTATCCAGCCGGGTGGGAGCTTTTGGGCGTCGCTGTTGAGGACGTAGAATCGAAACTCGCGGACGCTCTCAGGGTCTTGACACCAGCAGGGTCGGGCTGGCTCTTGGGAAGAGCTTTTCCCGGTGCGAGTCTTTCGATCAGGAAGGCTTCGAGGTCGCGCATGTCGGCTTCGGTGAGGGAGCGGTCGCCGTTTGCTCGGTAGGTGCGGACAAACCATTCGCACGCCTGCTCGACGACATTGTTGCGGGTGATGTTTAGGCCGATATTTGCAGCGATTTCGTCGAGCAATTTGATGACCTCATCAGAAATGCGAATGCTAAAGGTTTTTTTTGTGCTCATGTGGTGAGAATATAACATTTTTTCTGAGTTGCCATTTTTTATTTGACGATGCGGTGAGTTTGCCACATATTCGCACCGCAAATGAAAACATTCAGCATTCGCATATCGAACGATCTCCATCGGGAAATAGCCCGCATGGCTGATGAACAGGGCCTCAAGCCCGGACAAGTGATCAGGTCTTTCCTGATCCGATTGGTAAAATCTAAGCAGCAAGAGGAGGGCAAAATATGAGTGAGGGATTTCTTTTCCGCAGCGAGGGGATGTGGCTGACCTGGGCGTCGTGCCTGACGTTGGCCAAGACGGGAGATTATGCTTTAGCAAAGGGGTGGTATGGGGGCTTCAGTATGCTCCGCCGCCTCTTGAGGAGTAATCCTCATCGGTATTGCGCCCGCATTTTTCGCAGCGATGACTGCCATCTGGTTGACGGATGGATATGCCGGGAGGATAGGCGCAGCGACATAGGTCGTAGCCGAGTGACTGAGCGGCTTGTGACTTGGCTATGGCGACCTCGCTCTCGGCCGTAGCCTCTCCGCCGAGCAAAGCCGCGACGCCACGCAGAGCGCCCGGGCAGGCTACGCCGCCCGTGGCCTCGGCCTCGGCCAATCTGCCATGGTATCAGAGCTCCTCAACCGCGACCGATTTGCCACCCAGCGCGAGGATCAGCGCCGCGCCTTTGCTGGCAATGTCCTTAACCAAGGCACCGGCCTCCAGCAAGCTGCCAACCAAGCCTACTTGGGCAGGCAAGAAAGCAATGCTGGACGTTCTCTTCAAGCCGATCTCGCCAACCAGTCCGCTGGGCTTTCTCAGTCCGCCGAGCAGGCCCGATTGCAACAAACCGCCATTGGAGCCTCCTACGACGCCTCGCAACAACGCGCCATGGCCGATGCAGGCTACGCCCAGCAGGCCGCTCTCTCAAATCAAGACGCAAACCTCCGCGCCGCTCAATACAACTCCTCGCAAAACCTCGCCGCCCAGCAGGCGAACCAATCGGCAAACTACAACGCGAATTACGCGAACCAAAATTTCCTGCAAGGAGTCGCCAGCCAGAACTTTAACCAATTTTCTGGCCAGCAAAGCATGCTCGGCAGTCTCTACGGCCAGCAAGCAGGCATCGCCCAAAACCAATACGCCAACAACCTCGGCCTCGCCCAGGCCAATGTCGCCCTCGACCCCTACCAACGCGCCCTCGGCAGCAACATCCCAATAGCATCCCAGGGCAACGCCGCCAACATGATCGGCCAGAGCTTCACTGGCACCATGGGCTACGGCAGCGACCTCTACAACACAAACCTCAACATGGGGGCCAGCCTCTACAACACCTACAACACAAACCAAGCCGCCATCAAAGCCGCGCAGATCACCGGCGGGGCCACCAGCAACGCCGGGTGGATGTCGATGCTGGGCAGCGGCATGCAAGCGGGTGGAGCCATTGGCGGAGCAGCCATTACAAAATCCGACCGACGGCTTAAGAAAGACATCAAGCCCATCGGTAAGGGTGGAGCAGGCGGCATCCTCGGCCTCACGACATACGAGTTCCGCTACAAGGATGGCGATGACCGCAAGCACATTGGATTCATGGCCCAAGATGTCCGCAAAGTCCTGCCAGAGGCCGTCGAAGAATTTGACTACAAAGGCCAGAAACGCCTCGCCATTAAACCCAAGGTCATCGGCGCAGCTATCGCTGAAATGCTCGCCGAGGGGCAATCCGTCCTATTCGACAAAGGCTACACCGTCGGTTCCGGCCACAAGTAACCATGGACTTCGACACCTACCTCGAGCGCAACGGCTACTCCCGAGGCACCTACCTGCAGCCCAGCGAGGCTAAGAGTCTCTACGCTTCCTACTCATCAGGCTCAAATCCCGCATCCCCGTGGGCTATCGCCACCGCACCCAAGCCGCAGCAACAACAGCAAGGCGACAACGGCATGGGCACAGCCGCAAGCATCGCCTCAAACTATGTCGGCGGCGGAAGCGGCGGTAGTGGAGGAAGCGGCGGCATGGCAGCAGGGTGGGGCGGAGTGCCGGGAGGAGCCGTGAATGGCTTCATGGCTGGACACTACAACGCCCAGACCGATCCGAACATGTCGAACAAGAAGGACGGCTTCGGCACCAAATACCGCGACAGCCGCGCCGAAGTGGGCGGCACGATCCTAGGCGGCGTCATGGGCTACTACGGCCTCGGAGCCCTTGCCGGTCCCGCCACTATCGCCGCGCATAAATTCATGGAACCCACCACCCGCTCGCTCATCAAATTCGGCGACTCCTGGGGCGGCGCAGGCGGAGCCCTCATGATGGATCCCATCGGCACCGTGGCCAGCGGCAAATACTCCGGCGGCGAACTCCTCAAAGGCGCTGCCCTCGGCCCATTCACCAAAGTCTTTAAATAACCCTCAATCCCCAACCAGCCATGTATAATCCCCAGCCCGACCGCTCTGCGGAAATCCTGACCAACGCCAACAACCAGGCCGCTTCCATTCAACTCCAAGGCATGCAAAACCTCGGCAACTCTATTGCCGCTATGGGCGACTCGCTCGGGGATGCGTTTTATAAGAGAAACGCTCAAGCCAGGGAAAACGCCGCCAAGGCCGACACCAACTTAGGTTCAGCAGAGGCTATCGACAGCATCTACGAAACCTACGGCTCTCCACAACAACGCCAAGCTTTTCGTGATGGATTGAATAAAATGTCCGGCAACCAGGATAAAACATCAGGCTTTATCGCCATGCACGTGCAAACAGCCCACGCGCTTGTCGAACTAAATAAATCCAAGCAAATTGCAACGGCCCAATACAACAATAACCTCGCACTTGCCAAACAGAAAGCGGCCCTCGGCGGCGGAGGTTCCAATCCTTTTTACTCGGTCGAACTCGACCCTTCGGTTGACATCAACCAGTAGAATATCCCCATGGCCTCCCCCGCACAAAACGCTATCGCAAACACCGTGCCGCTTTTGCAAATGGATCCTAACGCGGACCCAAATGGATTCCTCTCTACCGGCACAGCTCTTTCGGCGCTCGACCCCAACGACCCCGCCGCAGTGCAGCAACCTGTCGGCAGCGCGATGGACGCCGTAGCTGGGCAAGAGGAAGACCCGGTGGATGCCGTCACCGCCCAGCTTGCCGCAGGCAAACGCGTTCGGATTACGAGTCAAGCGCAGTGGAACGCTATGTCTCCCCATGAGAAGGAAGTCGTCCGCGCCGCCATGGCGACCGGCGGCCAGCTCCGCTCCAGTGACGCCGTGCGCATCTACCAGGATAGTGTGAAACGCTCCCGCGCCAACCAAGTGCAGACCGTGACAACCAGCGACGGCCGCAAAGTGGATATGGTCAACAACCAGATCATCCCTGCAGCTAAGGAGCCTGATCCGGTAAAGATGGAGCGCTGGAAAGCTGAGGACGGAACGATGATGCTTACCGATACCACGACCGGCCGAAGCTTTCCGGCATGGGATGAGAAAACTGGCGACTCTATGCGCGGCCAAACCAAGCTCTCGGCCACCCAAGAAGACAACATTAAGCGCCTGCAAATGCAGAGTGAAAACATCGGCGCACGCCTCAACGCCCTAACAAATTTTACCGAAGGCGACAAAGTAGAATACGACAACCAGACCGGCAGCTACGCTGCTGCGCCGTGGATGGGAACAAAGGTAAAAGACCTGCGCACGCAACTGGAGAAGGAGAAAAGCGACTACGACAAGCGTATTGAAATCTCCCTGCGCCCCGTGCGCCGTTCTGATTCTGCCAAAACTCAAGCCTCGCAACCCGCCCCCGCGCCACAGGCTACGCCATCCCCCACGCCCAGCGTGACGTCATCGCCGACTCCCCCTCCAAACCCCATGCCCACTCCTTCTGGAAACATTAGCAAGGCTCAATACGACGCCCTTGCACCAGGATCTGCCTTTACCTGGAACGGCAAGACCTACACCAAGAAATGAGTTGGGCACCTGCTGAAATTCTTGAAGAGGATTTTACCCCTCCAGAAGTTTTCAATGCTGCTGAAGATTTTGTTCCTCCCGAAACTCTTGACCCCGCACTCCCCGCCGCCGTGCCATCTCCCGTGCCGCAGCCGGATGAGGCGATTGATTTCCTGCGCGATGCCGATCGCAACGGCCAAGCCGCACCCGCTTTGCCAGGCGCGACCCCATCCCCCGTGCCGCAGCCAAATGAAGTTGTCGATTTCTTCCGCAATGCCGAGGCTGAAGGCCAAGCCGCCGACGACCAAGGCATAAAGGAAGGCATCTTTCCCCAAGGCAGCACGCCGTGGAAGGCCCTCGATGGGCGCCTCTACATCGACCCTGCCCGCTACAACATGGCGGTGGAGCAAATGTGGAACCTCGGCGTGATCGACTCCACCAACTACACCTCGCTTCTCAAGGGAACGGTGGACCAACTTGATGAAAATGGAAAGCTGGTAGCCCTTAGCGTTGAGAAAGCTACCGCCGCCCGCCGCGACCTGGAGCGCCGGGCAGGAGCATTTCCCGAGGTCAAAGCCGCGGCCTCCGGCCTCCTCAAGGGAGCCATACAGACAGGTGGAGCCATTGTCGCAGGCCCGGCCGCTGCCGCCGCCACCATCCCCACCGGTCCCGGCGCTGTAGCCGTAGGCATCGCCGCAGGCGCAGGCACAGCCATAGGATTGGGAGCCGCCTACGACAAAGCCCTTGAAGCCTCAGCTAAGGAAAGCGAACTACTCGATAGCTTCTACGCCGCAAACCAACTTGCCCCAGGCTACAACTCCGCCGGCCAACTTGTCTCGATCCTCGCCCCGACTCCCGTTTCGGTCTCGCGCCTGGCTAACGCCGCCAACCTCATCCGCGCCGAGAAGGGCGGAGTCGAAGCTGCCAAGTTTCTCAGCGGAGCCCTCGGCACCGGAGCCGCCATAGGCGCTGGAACGGATGTCGCAATCCAAGCCGCCAACATCGGCCTGGATAAACTCATCCACCCCGAGATCAACCCCCTCATCGCCGCCGAGCAATACCGCCAGACAGGCCAGCAGCCGCAGCAACGCCCCGAGTTTGACCCCGCCAGCACTGCCATATCCGGAATACTCGGAGGTCTCACCGCAGGCATCGGCGTAAAGGCGAGGAATAAAACCTATGCACCCGAGGAGCTTGTCACCCTGGAAAATCAAGTCCGCACTGGCCGAGCCAGCCGACAAGAAGCCGAGGACTACAATGTCATGCGCCAAGCGGTGCAAACCCTCCGCGCCGACGAACGCCTCATCGACGCCCAAGCCATCCGCCGCGCCACCGTGGACGCCGCAGGCTTCCGTTTCCTCGACACCACCGAGATCATCAATTCCCGTTTCCAGCAAGCTGCCCTCGCCGACGCAGGCTTCACCCCCCGCCCAAGCCAGCCTGCCATTCCTTATGCCACCGAGAATCCCGTAGCCGCCATCCCGCTTCAAGGCCAACCCGCCGCCTACACCGGCCAAGCGTTCCTCAACCGTGGCGGCGCAGCGCCAGCCTTCCAAGGCGGCAGCAACGCCCTGCCCGGCCCCGAGGGGATCCAAGCCCTGCCAGGACCGGCCGCAGTTAACCCACAGGTTAACCCGCCCGTGGTATCAAATGATACCTTCGACCCTTCGACCGCGACTGAAATTCCCCATGAAGCCTCTGCCCCAATGGCAAGCGCAACAATAGCGCCTGAAACGACAGGCTCACCCGAATTGATCAGCGGGGAGGGGGCATCTGTTTCAGATATTGCAGGAATGCCTACCGTGAATTTTCCAGTAGCGCAGCTTAGGCTCTCCAGAGATGTGCCGAATTTTAAGGAAAATGCCGACCCAAAGACTGGAGTGGTGCAGGGCGAGGCTCTACAAGGCAAAGTTGATAGGCGTGGACTTGCTCCAATCATTGCCTGGCGAAGACTCAATGGAGATGTCGAAGTTATCAGTGGCCGCCACCGGCTGGACCTCTTCCGCAGAAATCAAGAGGAGACAATACCTACCCAAATTTTTAATGAAGCCGATGGCTTTACCAAACAAGACGCACTAACATTAGATGCAGAACTCAATATCCGCGATGGACAAGGAACTACCAAAGACTACTCCAGCTACTTCCGAAATGCCGGACTCACCTATGACCAAGCAACAGAGAGAAGCCTTCTTTCGAGGGCTAAAGGACGTGCCGGATTCTCAATCGGGGCGATGGGCACGGATGATCTCTACGCGCTACATCAAGGAGGGCGAATACCCGACGCCAAAGCCGAAGCCATAGCCGTCGCTGCCCCCCGCGATGTCGAGCTGCAACGCATAGGCATCACCTACGCCAAGGACTTCTCCCCCGAGGCGCTGACTCAACTCATCCGCACCAGCCAGCGGGCCAAGTCTCCCTCCGCCAAGCAAGGCGACCTCTTTGGCAACTCGGATGACAACCTCAACAAGGCCGTCGCCTTGGTGAAGGCCAGCCAAGCCCGCATCCAACTCATCGACAATCAAATTCTCAGCGTGAAGGGCGCTGTGAAACGACCCGAAGCCGCCCGCGAAATGGGAGTGGATGTCAAAAATCCCGAGGCCATCCTGGCAAAGATCGCCGAGCTGCAACTGGCCAGGGAAAAGTATGTGAATTTCCTCGACGACCCGGCCACATTGGCCGAGGTGCGAGTGCTGGCTTTTGGTGAAGAGCAAATGCCGCTCTTCACGCAAACGCAAGACCCTTTCAACCTCACCAGCGAGCCGCCACCGCCAGCCACCCCTGCCAGCGCCGAAGACGCCGAGGCCGCCCGCCGCGCCGCCGCAATCAAGGACGGCTACGACAGCACGCCCTCGATGTTTGACGCAGGCCCGTCCCGCCCTCGCAGCAAGTCGATGGCCGACGCCGGACCGCAAGCGCCGGGATTCATTCCAAAATCAACACTTAGGAATGCAACGGTGCCGACACAAATCACATCGCTTCCATTGGCTCTCGAGCATGCGCGACAATTTGTGGATCGTCCGATGAAAAACATCGAGACAAACATGACCGCCAATATTTCGCTAAACAGCCTAAGCAAAATCGGCAGCGGAAAAGCTATTGCTAAATCGGCGAGCGAACAGGCGCATGCGTTAGCAACGGCAAACATTGACCATCTTTTTAAGTATTCGCAGCTCCTCGATTCTCATGCCGACAAGAAAAGCAATGAACACATGCAACAAGTTCATCGATTTGGAACGGCCATGGTTTTTGGTGATAAGGTTTACGGGGTTAAAATAACCGTCCACGAATACAAAAGGCCGAGTGAGGGGAACCGTATCTATACCGTAGAAGCAATAGACGTAGAAAAAGTAGAACCCGCAGGGCAATTGGTGTCGGATACCAAAAAGGCAGCGCCGAACACCCCGCTTACGGGTTCTGATGAGAAGTTTCTTCAGATAGTTCAAAAAGTCAAGTCTGAAATGCAGCCACCGCTCAATACCTACAACGACGCCCAAGTCTTCGCCGACTACCCCGATGCCGTGGGCGTAGTGCGGGCCATGAATGGCACATGGACCATGCCGCTCATCCTCGGCGGCCTGGACAAGGTGCCGGTGGTGGAGATGCCCGAGGCCGTGGAGTTTGTCAAAGCCCTTTCCGGCGGCAGCCCCACGGTGCAAATTCCCCGCAAGCGCAATGCGCTGGGGAGCTTCAGCCCGAACGGCCAAGGCGTCATCACCCTGCACCCCGACCTCATCAAAGCCGGTGGCGAAGCCTCGGCCATGATGACCTTTATGCACGAGATCGGGCATAATATCCAATTCATGGATGACTTCCGCATGGAGAAGGGGAATCTCCTGGGAATCATTTCTGGAAACCCAACGCTCAAGCAAAGCATCCCGCTCGATCCTAACCCCGCGCCAGTGGAAGGCTGGGGCTACTCGCAGCAAGGCATAAGCTCGAAGCAACGCGAAGCCATACGCCAGAAAGCCGAAGCCGACCTCCGCGCCTCCCTCGAAGGCGAGGTGCGCAAGGTGATCGTCAACGAGCCCATCTACGCACAGAGCGGAGTCACGCCCGAGATCGTCAAAGGACTCTTCGGCCTCGACGCCCGCGAGCAATGGCCGGAACTCTACGATTGGTTCGCCCGGCAAGACGGAGCCACCAAAGCCAACATCGTTAAGCAAGCCATGAAGGGGATCCTCGACTCACGCCTGGCAAAATTCCAAGTGCAAGGCGAGCAGATCGGGACCAACACCCGCGAGGAAACGCAGACCGTCGGCGGCCGCGAGCCCACCCAAGACGAACTCCGCGAAGCTTTCCACGCCGCCATGCGCAGCGAGATGAACGCCCGAAATGTGGCCGACCTCAAATACATCCGCCAAGAACTCATCGACCTGACAAAATGGTGGAAACCCTTCGACATCACCCGCGCCACCCCCGAACACCTCGCCTACCGTTTCAGCCCCGAGGAACTCTTCGCCGACGGCATGAGCGTCCTCCTCAATAGCCCTGCTGACCTCAAGACCCGCGCCCCTATTTTCTACGACACCTTCTGGAACAACCTCGACTCCCGCCCCCAAGTCAAAGCCAAGCTGGTGGACATCTACGACCGCATCAGCAAAGGCCGCGACGCCGTGCTGGATAAACGTCTCGCCCGAGACATGGAGGCATTCAAGGCCGGTGCTGAGATTTTTATTAGCAAAAGCGCCGCCGCTCAAGCCCGCCGCGCCAGCCTTACCGGATGGTGGGATAATCTCAAAGATCAGTATTGGAATATCTACCAGCCAATCATTGATTCTGCGGCAAAGGCACGCGCTGCCGGGAAGATCACGCCAGCCCAGGAGGACAGCATCCGCTGGCTCACCGAGGAGCATCCGCTTGCCGAAAGTAAACTCCAAGTCAAGCTGGCCGACATAGGCCGTCTCTACCAAAGCCTCGATGCAGCCGGTGTAGCCCGCGAAAACTTCGGCATCTTCCTCAAATACCACCGCATCGCCAATGAGCGCCTCGAAGTAACCCGAGAGATAGACGGGCAAATGGAAGTCGTCGGGGAGACCGGCCGCGCCGTCATGTTCAACCCCGGCGGCGAGACAGACCGGACAGCTCGGGAGGCGCTTGCCAGGCTGCAAGCAACGCTTGGTCCCGAGGGCTACGCCGCGCTGGAGACCGCTGTGAGCGGGTTTCGTGATGTCATTTATTCCATCATGGAAGACGCGAATCAATCCGGCCTTTTCTCCGCAGAGCTGTGGAAGACGATCAGCACAAACAAGGACAACTACGCCGCGTTCACTCCGCTGGAATATGTCCAAGAGTATCTTCCTTCAACGATTCGCAAGCAGGTAGGCACCTTCAAAGAAATCGCCGACCCGCTTCAGCAAACTGTTCTTAAAGTCATCAGCATCCACCGCGCTGCACAAAACAACCGATTCACTCGGGAAGCCGTGCGGGTGATCAGGCAGACATCGCCCGAGCTCGTCACCACCGCGCCCATGAAATACAACGGCAAAACCATGGAGCCTCAGCCCCCCAAGGATTCAGCCTTGTCGATGGTGGAGTGGAAAGTAAATGGCCAGCGTGTGGGCGCTCATATCCCCAAACGCTACGCCGCCATGTGGGAAGATAAGTCGCCCGCCGAGCGTGATGCGATCCTCCGCCTGCTCTCGGCAGGTTTTCAACGCCTCGTCTATGGGGCCATCATTCGCTACAACCCGGCCTTCCAGCTTTTCATGTCTCCCGCCCGCGACTTGCAACGCTCGCTCACCAACATGCCAGGCGGCATCAAGGGCCGAGCAAGGTTTGTCATGCGCCTCCTCGACCCCGAGACTTGGGGAGCGTCCATTGATTGGGCTCAAGGAGATGTGGGAAAGACTCAACTCATGCGCGACATGATCGAGAGCGCCGCCACCGGCGGGCCGCACTCGGCCTTTGGTGGCCGCATGGGGAGCGATGATGACAGCATCGACGCCATTCTGCGGAAGTTTCACCTTCAAGATTCCAAGAGCCGTAATCTTTTAACCAGGGCAATCATGGGCCCGCTCAAGGCCATCGAATTTGCAGGGCAGATTCTACAAATGCTTCCCAAGGCGTCGGCCTACAAGGTGCTCGTCAAGGATATGGGAATGCCCGCGCCTCAAGCGGCCAACACGATCCGCAACCACATCGGCATCCCCAACTACTACAAGAAAGGCCGCCACGCTCAATCAGCCGGGGCCATTGTGCCGTTCCTCAACATTTTTTTACGGTCCTACGAATCGCTGCAGCGCAATTTCCGTGGGGCCGAGCGCAACATGAACGCCAAGGAATGGTGGCTCGCCTGGCTTTTTACCGGCGGCGGCCTCATAGCCGTGCTGCAAACCCTCGCCAAGGAAGGCGTCCTCGGCGAAGAACTGCAAAAGCTCTACTCCCGCGTGCCGAACTGGGACATGACCAACTTTGCCGTCCTCCCCCTGGGGAATGTTTCTACCGGCGACACCGGCGGCAAGACAGCCTACCTCCGGCTGCCGCAGGATGAAGGGCTGCGCGTCATCAATGGCGTAGTCGGCAAAGTCCTAAGCGCTTCGATCCGCTCCGCCAAAGGCGACCCCACCGCGCCACAACTCGGCGATGTCTTTGCAGGCATCAGCTCGCAAGTGCCAGGACAAAACACGCTCATCGAGGTCGGCCAGAACTGGACAACCTTCTTGGCCGGCCGAAACCCACGCGATGATTTCCGCAACCGCAACATCCTCTCCGAGGATCAATGGCTCGCCGGGGGATGGGAAGCCACCAAACCCATGCTCGGCTGGACCCTCGGCGCCACCGGCATCACAAACTTCTTCAACTACGACACCGAGGCCGACACCCTCACCGAAATGACAATCAGCGCCACGCCGGTGCTGAACAAGTTTCTCAAGATCAGCGACAGGGGAGTTTACCAAAACGATCTCAAGCTGAACCAGGCCGACGAGCGCGACATGGCCAAGGTGCGCCTTTCCCTGCCAGATTTTGTCAACGGACTCCGCACCGAATACAACTACCTTAAAACCCGCAGCGAACAACGCAGCGAGCGAGAAAATGACCGCTACCTGCAACTCGGCGCATGGAACCGAGCCTACCGAAACGCCATGGACGAAGTGGAAACCTCCATGGAACTCGGCAACCGCTCAAGCGGCCAAAGCGCCATCCGCTCCCTCGTCCAAGAAAGCCAATACTACAAGCAACGCTAAAGCGGATCCGGCTCAGTCACTAAGTCGTGATAGTAAGCCCAAGTGGTCTGCGTGCTGGCATGGCGAAGCATACGGCTCGCCACCTCTAGCCCGTCGCGCATGGCGACCTCCGCGCCGAACTGCATGCGCAAATTGTAGGCCAGTTTTTTACCACGACGGGACAGGAATTTTTCCACAAAGCGATTCACAGCCCGCTCGCAGATTTTTTCCGCATCGGTCTGAAACTCGCGGGCGATGACAAACTCTGCGCTTTCTGGAAACGCGGCGCGGAGCTGGTCGATAAGCTCGCCCCTCACCGGCACGGCTCCTGCCCGCCCCTTGGGGTAGTAAAATTTTCCCCCGCCCAAATCGCGGGTGGTAAAATCGAGGACCTGACTTTTCTTGCCCTGGCGAACCCAATCCCAGCGCAGGTCAATCGTCTCATGGTTGCGCAGGCCGCACCAACGCATGAGCGCGAAGACCGCCCACACTTGGCGATCCTCCAGAGCCTCGCTGGTGCGTAAAGCCTCGGCAGCGGCTTCCATCCTCGCCAACACGTCGGCGGGGATGCACACGAAAACGGCTCGCTTCACAGCGCCCTTCGACTCGCGGCGCCGGGTGCTGAATACAACGCTGCGAAATGCCTCCACCGGTGGCAATTTCAGATCGGCATAGGCATACATAACGCTGGGCTGCAAAACGGATTTGATGGAATTGACATCCGAACGAATGCCATCCTCTCCCCTCCCCGCCGCCGCCGCCGCCTGCGTCCACTTGCGAAACACCTCGCCATCCAGCGCACGGTCCAACTTCTCCTCGCGTGGGTGCGCCGTCTGCAGCGCCGTCGCAACATATCGCTCGAACCGGCCCGACACCGCCGGCGCGCTCTTGATCGGGCCTGCCTTTTCCCAGCGGTCCAATAATTCCCCCACCGTGGAAAACCCTGGGCGGGCCACTACCGCGTCGAGCGCCACCTGGTCTTTCTCAAGAATCGCCTTCGCTAAGACGGCCGCCTTGCGCTCCGCCGTCTTCTTCTCCGCCTTGGAACGAATCTCCGTGCTGCGTTTGTAGCGCTTGCCATCCACCTGCACGCGATAATACCAAGCCCCCTTCTCCTCATCCCAATAAACCGTCGCCTCACCATGCTTGCGCGTGGCTTTTCGGGGGCCACTAAGAGGGCCACTTGTGTTAAGATTCATGACGCATAGCAAACACATGAGACATTCAAAAGTCAAGGTCAGTTGATCATTTCCCCTAGTAAAAGGGCCAAAGGGGCCACTTTAAGTGGTGCGCCCCCCGGGACTCGAACCCGGAACCAATTGATTAAGAGTCAACTGCTCTACCATTGAGCTAGGGACGCGTGGAATTTGGGTGGCTTTCGGTCTATTTACCGGAGCCAGTTTGATTTTGTTAGGCAGAGCAGCAGTGTGCTTGCGGACGAATCAAGGGAGAAACCATAAGTTCGCGCGGTGGCGGGTGGCAAGCAGAAATAGCGCTGCGGGCCCACTTCTTTTTCAGACATGGACGGCGGGTCAATTTGCCGGCACGGAGGTGCGTTCCAGCCAGGTTGCGTAGGCTTCTTCCGAGGTTTCGTCGGCTGCGAGGGCGAGGGTTTCGAGGACGGCTTCTTCTTCGGGGGCTTCGAGAGACCATCCATTAACTCCAAGAAAGATGTAGGCCGACATGAAGCCGGTGCGTTTATTTCCGTCTAAGAAAGGGTGGTTTTTGACGATCCCATGCGAATAGGCGGCCGCCATCTCAAACAAAGTTGGGCTGCCATAGGAGAGGAGATGCTTGGGCCTGTTCAGCGCGGAATCCAGCAAGCCTTCGTCTCTGATGCCTGACAAACCTCCGAAGCGGTTGAGCAGTTCGGCATGCACTGCAAGAAGGATGTCCTTCGCGATCCAGTTAGGCTCGTTCATTTGGCGAGTTCACGAAGTGCATTGCGATATTTCTGCATACCCTTTTCGGCGACTTGCATGAACTGTTGAAAGCCCGGGCGCTCAGGTGTGACGCGGAGGGAGCATTCGGGGGATTCCGTAAAATAGAGAATCGTGCCTTCCTCGGCTTTGAGTTGTTGGAGGGCTTCTTTAGGAAGGACAACGCCGAGGGAATTGCCGATTTTTCGAACTTTGGATTGTGCGATCATGGAATAACATTAGTTAGAACATAGCGAAATGTCAATCCGAGCCTCGAAAGATTGCCAATAACGAGCGCGGGTTTTATAAAACCAAGCTCGATCTTCATCTCATGAAATCCTCCTCTTCGCAGTCTTCCTCTCCTTCCGTTCAATCCGTTTCGGTCGCCGGCAAGAAACTTCTTGCGGCAAACCGCAGTGAAATCGCGATCCGGGTTTTCCGCGCCGCGACCGAGCTGGGCATGCGCACGGTGGCCATCTACGCGCAGGAGGATCGTCACACGATGCACCGCTTCAAAGCCGACGAGGCCTATGTGGTGGGCGAGGGTAAGGGGCCGGTGGGGGCTTATCTGGATATCGACGGCATCATCAGCCTGGCGCGTGAACACGGGGTGGACATGATTCATCCGGGATATGGATTTTTATCGGAGAACGCAGCCTTCGTGCGCGCCTGCGTGGAGGCGGGGATTACTTTTGTGGGCCCGGACGCGGAGTTGCTCGACACGATGGGCGACAAAACAGCCGCACGGGCGCTGGCTCAGAAGCTGAATGTGCCGACGCTGCCGGGCACGGAGGATCCCGTGAGCGAGCGTGTCGAGGCACTGCGTATCGCGAAGGGGATTGGTTTTCCGCTCATCATCAAAGCGGCGTTCGGCGGTGGCGGGCGTGGGATGCGGGTGGTGACGCGTGGCGAGGATTTGGCGGATTTGCTGGATGAGGCGCAGGGCGAGGCGGGGCGGGCATTTGGAAATCCGGCCGTGTTCCTCGAAAAATACATTCCCCGGGCGAAGCATATCGAGGTGCAGATTCTGGGCGACCGCCACGGAAATGTGCTGCATCTACATGAGCGGGACTGCTCGGTGCAGCGACGCCACCAGAAAGTCATCGAGATCGCGCCCTCGGTGGCTCTCGACGAGGGCGTGCGCCGCGACCTCTGCGATGCGGCCGTGCGCTTGGCTCAAGGCGTCGGCTACAACAATGCCGGCACGATCGAATTCCTCTACGATGTGGATAAAAAAGAGTGGTTCTTCATCGAGATGAACCCCCGCATTCAGGTCGAGCATACGGTGACTGAGCAGGTCACCGGCATCGATCTCGTGCGCTCACAGATCCTCGTCGCAGCCGGAGCCTCGCTGCACGGCCCCGAACTTGCGCTGCCGCTACAGCCGGACATTCCCTGCAATGGCTATGCCGTTCAATGCCGCGTGACCACCGAGGATCCGGCGAACAAATTCATGCCGAATTACGGCAAGATCATCACCTACCGCAGCGCAGCCGGATTCGGGGTTCGCCTCGACTCCGGCATGGGCACGACGGGCAGCGTCATCACACCCTTCTACGACTCGCTTCTTACAAAAATCACGACCTCCGGGCAGACATTCCCGATGGCTCTCCAGCGCATGCTTCGCGCGCTCCGCGAATTCCGCATTCGCGGAGTGAAGACGAACATCCCGTTTCTGGAAAATGTCATCCAAAACGAGGCGTTCCAGTCCGGCGCGGCCACGACCACGCTCATCGACACCACGCCATCGCTCTTTGATTTCAAACCCCGCCGCGACCGCGCCTCGCGTCTGCTTTCCTTCCTTGCGGATGTGATTGTGAATGGAAATCCCCAAGCCAAGGGGTATCAGATTTCCACGCCTTTGGAGCCAGCTCGCAGACCGTCCTACGATGGCAAACAAGTGCCGCCTGAGGGCACACGCCAGCTTTTGCTGAAACTTGGGCCCGAGAAATTCGCCGAGTGGACGCGAAGCCAGAAGCGCCTGCTTTTTACGGACACGACCTTCCGGGACGCACATCAATCGCTCCTCGCCACGCGCGTTCGCACCTACGACATGGCAGCCGTGGCGGATTCCGTTGCGCGCCGCGCCTCGGAACTTTTCAGTTTGGAAATGTGGGGCGGTGCGACCTTCGACGCCTCGATGCGCTTCCTACACGAGGATCCGTGGGACCGTCTGCGCGACTTGCGCGAGCGGATTCCCAATATCTGCTTCCAGATGCTCCTGCGCGGATCGAATGCGGTGGGATATTCGAACTACCCTCCGAATGTCGTGGCCGGATTCATCCAACACGCCGTTGCCTGCGGCATGGACATCTTCCGCATTTTTGACTCGCTGAATGACTTGCCGAACATGAAGGCTGCGATGGAGGCCGTGCGGAAATACAACGGCGTCTGCGAGGGCACGCTCTGCTACACAGGCGACATTCTCGATCCCGCACGCACGAAGTATTCGCTCAAATACTACATCGGCCTCGCCAAAGAGCTGGAAAAAATGGGAGCGCACATGCTGGCTGTCAAGGACATGGCCGGACTCTGCCGCCCCTTTGCGGCGAGGGCACTCATCAAAGCCCTCCGCGATGAAGTCGGAATGCCGGTGCATTTCCACACCCACGATACCAGCGGCGTGAATGCGGCTTCGATCCTCATGGCCGCCGAGGCGGGGGTTGATGTGGTGGATGCGGCAATCTCTTCGATGTCCGGCTCGACCTCGCAACCGAACCTCAACAGCCTCGTCGCCGCCCTGCGCCACACGCCGCGCGATCCGGGCTTGGATTTGGATGCCCTGAACGAATTTGCCGACTACTGGGAGCAGGTTCGCACCTTTTATGCGCCCTTCGATACCTCGCCAAGAACCGGAAGCGCAGAGGTTTATCTCCACGAAATGCCAGGCGGGCAATTCACGAATCTCAAGGAGCAGGCCGCCAGTATGGGTCTCTCCAGCCGCTGGCCGGAGATCGCCCGCTGCTACGCTGAGGTCAATGAACTCTTCGGCGACATCGTGAAAGTAACGCCCTCCAGCAAGGTCGTCGGCGACATGGCGCTCTTCCTATTCACCCGTGGCATTCGTCCAGTGGATGTTCTGAATCTCGAACCAGGCACGGCTTTTCCCGAGTCCGTGAAAGACATGCTCGCCGGGGGACTCGGCGAACCGATGGGTGGATGGCCCAAAAAACTCGTGGAAGTCGTTCTTGGAAAATCCAAAATCGCCAAGGCTCGCGCCCCGAAGGTCAACCTCACAGAAGTCCGCACGGAACTCACCACCAAGCTCAAACGCGAGGCAACGGACGACGACCTTTACAGCCATCTCATGTATCCTGATGTCTTCGCGGACTTTTCGAAATTCGAGCGCGAGTATGGAGATGTGAGCAAACTCCCGACGCCCGCGTTTTTCTATGGATTGAAGCCGGGCGAGGAAATTGCGGTCGATATCGAGCAGGGTAAGACCTTGTTCGTCAAGTTGATTAATGTCGGCGCGCCAGCAAAGGACGGTCGGCGTGTTGTTTCCTTCGAATTCAACGGCATGCCTCGCGAGGCGACTACGCTGGATCGTTCGCTCCAGACAAAATCCGTTTCCAGACCAAAAGCCGACGCGGCGAAACCCAACGAAGTCGGCGCACCAATCCCCGGCATGGTCAGTTCGCTTTCCGTTGGCGTGGGTGCAAAAGTTGCAAAAGGCGATAAGATTCTCACACTCGAGGCTATGAAAATGCAAACAACCCTCTATGCCCCAGCGGATGGCGTGATCGATGAAATCCTGGCCCAAGCCGGCGAAGCGGTGGATACGGGTGATCTGATTGTGCGCTTGCGGGCTTGATCTCGAACTCAGCAGAATTGATCACAGAGGACACAGAGAATGAATTGTTTATACTTCCATGCTTTGTGTAACCTTCAACACCCCCTAATAACACTTTCTGTTTCAAATTAGAGTTTGTATCGCAAAAGAATGGGGCATGGCCGTTCCAACCGTGCGGTGATTGGTATGCTTGCTCGCTACCCACCCATTCAAACCAGGAGCATACAGAGGCACAGTGGCGGAAGCCTGTGCTCCTCTCCAAAAATCCAAACGCAATTGCTTTGGATATGGGAATGGGTCAAGCGGGGTGTTCACCCCATGAGACGGACGCCTCATTTTTAAACAAAAAAAGAGGCCGACTCTTGCGAGTCGGCCTCTTTGTTCAAGTTAAGCTACGAGTTTTATTAGAACGCGAAGCGAAGACCAGCGCGGCCAAGGATGCCGCTCTTTGGCTCTTCGGAGGAGTAAACCCAACGAGCATCGGAGAAGAGACCGATGTTATCGGTAACGCGGTATTCAAGACCACCACCAACGTTGCCGAAACCATGGCCACGGCGACCTTCGCCGTAAGCTGCGCCGCCGCCGATGAGGGCATAAGGGGCGAGGTTGATCGAGCAGATCGGATAGCGAAGGAAGAGGTTGCCTGCGGTAACCCATTCAGCTGGAGTTCCTTGGTGACCAAGGACGTCTTGTTCGACACCGAGACCGATGAATTTGGTGAAGAAGTAGTTAACTCCGAGTCCACCACCCCAGCCTGGACGGCCTTGGTTGTAGAAAGCGCCGGCGGCGAATGCGTCGACTTGAAGTTCCTGATCACGGAATTTGCATTCCGGAGCCGGAGCTATTGTTTGTTTGAAGGTCTTGGCCGAGGTGCCTGCGAAGGCGCCTGTGACTGAGACAGCAACTGTGAGGAGTGCGAGTGTTAGTTTTTTCATAGTGTGTTGTTTTGATCAGCCCCGCAGGTTTTCACGAGCAGTGCTGGGGGGTCCATTTGTAAAAAAAACGACAGAAACGTCAACATTTATTTTTAGTGTGCTCAGGCCGCTGCTGCCGTCCGGATTTTGTCTTTGTCGCGCTCGCGCTTTTCCTCAAGGCGGGCGATTTCTGAAACGAGCTGCCGTTCGAGGGCGTCGCGTTCCTGATAGGGAGCTTTGGCAATTTGATCTTCGAGGAAGATTTTTTTCTCAGCGATCTTGGCGTTGATCGCGCTGTCGACCTCGGCGATTTGCTGCTTTTGGTCGAGGGTGAGTAGGACGGCGGGGGAGGATTTTTCGAAACGGCTCATGGCGAGTTCGTATGCGGATTTCATGGATGAATTGTAACAAATTCGACAACCAACACACAGAAAAATTGCGGCCGGGGTCGGAGGAGTGTTTAGTAGAAAGTCATGTCGCACTTTAGGCTTTTGAGCACGGATTTTGATGGAACGCTGATTAGCCACTTCTCTGACGGGCTGTGCACGCCGGACTTCGCTGCCGTGCTCGTGGAGCATAAAAAAGCCGGAGGACTCTGGGCGGTGAATACCGGTCGCAGTCTCTGGCACGCCATCGAGGGTGTGGAAAAATTCCAGCCGCCCGTGCAGCCGGATTTCTTTCTCACAAACGAGAGGGAAATTTTTCACCGAACTCCGGATGGCCGGTGGGTTCCAGAGCATGGGTGGAACGAGACATGCTATCAGCGTCACGATGACCTCTACGCACGGTCGACGCATATTTTTGACCGCATCCGCCTGCTAGCCGAAGGGCATCCGGGCATCAATCTCTCGGAGGAGAATGGTCAAGTGGCCGGGGTGATCACCTCAGATGAGCAAGTGATGCATGATTTTGTCGCTTTTCTGGAATCCGAGCGCCTCAAGCAGCCAGAGTTTTCTTACCAGAGGAATACGATCTACCTGCGGTTTGCCCATAGCGACTACCATAAGGGCTCGGCGCTCGGGGAGCTTTGCCGGATTTTGCAGATTTCTGCGAGCGATGTGCTTGCGGCCGGTGATCATTTCAATGACATCCCGATGCTCGATGGCCTCTACGCCGAGCATCCCTGTTGCCCTTCGAATGCGATTCCCGAGGTGCGAGAGATTGTTCAAAAAGCCGGCGGCCATCTGGCCTCGAAACCAGCGGCCGAGGGTGTGGCCGAGTCCTGGCATTTTTTCCAAGCTAATCGCGAGCCATGAACGCCGCGCTTCTTCGAAAATTCCGTAAAAAACTCGGCGTTGACCGTGTGCTGGATGATGCCCCGGCTGTCTATGCCTCCGACAAATGGTTCGCCAAGGGCACACCGGCCGCCGTGGTTTTTCCTGCCAATACCGAGGAGACGGCATTCGTTCTCCGCGAGGCTTATCGTGCGGGCATACCGGTCACGCCGCGCGGTGCCGGCTATGGGTATGTTGGCGGCTGCACCCCCGTTCAGGGTGGCATCGTGCTTTGCATGGACCGCATGAACCGGATTCTTGAGATCAACACCCGCGATTTCGTGGCCGTGGTCGAACCGGGGGTCATTACGGGAAAACTTCAGGAAGCCGCCCGCAAAAAAAATCTCTTCTATCCACCCGACCCCGCCAGTCTCAAGGATTGCAGCATAGGCGGAAACATCTCTACCAATGCCGGTGGCCCGCGCTGCCTGAAATACGGCGTGACCCGCAGCTACATTCTTGGTCTCACGGTGGTGTTGCCGGACGGTAAAGTGGTGACCTGCGGCGGTCGCACCCACAAAAACAAAACCGGCTTCGACTTGGTCGGACTTTTCACGGGATCTGAGGGGCTTCTCGGCGTCGTCACCCAAGCTACGCTGCGCCTGCTTCCGCTCCCGCCAGCACGAGCCGTGCTTTCGGCTGGGTTTGCATCCATCGAGGCGGCAGCCCGCGCGATCCAGGATGTCTTTGTGGCGGGTTTTCTCCCGGCGGCTTTGGAGGTCGCCGATGAATTCACTTTAAATGCCGCCCGAGCCTACAGCCCCTCGGCAAAATTCCCGCCCGGCAAGGCGCAGGTGATTATCGAAGTAGACGGCCAGCCTGCCAGTGTTCGCTCCGAGGCAGCGGATCTCGAAAAGCTTCTAAAAAAATCCGGTGCTGCTGGCATTCAAAAAGCCACCACTCCCGACGCCTGCGAAGCCCTCTGGGGGCTGCGACGCCTCTACTCGCAATCCCTCAAAGCCACTGGTCTCAAGAAACTCAACGAGGACATCGTCGTTCCGCGCGGGCGTTTGGTGGACCTCATGAAATTCGCGGCCCGCCTCCAGAAGAAATACGGCTTTCCTCTCGCCTGCTTCGGCCATGCGGGGGATGGGAATATCCATGTGAACATCATGGTCGAGGACCCCGATGATTCAGCGGTTCAAAAAAAATCGGCAGCAGCACTGGATGCGCTTTTCACTCAAGTCCTCGCTTGGCAGGGCGCGATCACTGGCGAGCACGGCATCGGCCTCGCCAAAAAACCTTGGTGGACACAGGCCCTAACCGAAGAAACCCGCGCCCTCCACCAAACACTGAAAAAAGCCCTCGATCCGGCCGGACTCCTGAATCCCGGGAAATTTGTGTAAAGGCTGGCTTGGGTGAGGCCCTTTTTCGGGCTCAGGATGCAACCGGAGGCTTCGCTGGCGGCGGTTGCATGATGATCTTCTGCGTTTGCTCTATCCCGTCTTGGCTATCCCTGTTTTCTTGAAGCCAGCGGTCAAACACCGTGACAGCTTCCACGCGTGACATGATATCCTGGGAATTGAGCAAAAGAATGCGCTCTGTGATATCGCGGAAATCGACACGCACTTTGCCGTCCGTTAGCAACTGAATGACAATATTCAGGCAGAGGCTGTTGGAATCACCGATCCGGATGAGATACTCGGAGATTTTATCCGCAAGGCTGAGCGGTGGGCCTCCAGAGGTGTCCCACTCCTCGATCACATCCACCCCATCAAATTTTCTAACTCCCACGCGAATGAAAATCTGAGAAGCTGACTTGATCGGTGCAGGCATGATTTTCAAGAAAACAGGTTTCCTTTACCTTAAACTCAAAGCTCTTTAAGTCAGGATTTTGATATAGGCTTTTTGGCGAAGCGTATCGAGCCAACGCTGTTGGACTTTCATGCGCTCTTGCTGCATGAGATTGCGCTCAATTTCCTCACGCACCTCGCCAAGCGGCTTGACTGAAGAGTTTTTGCGAGCTTCCACATAGAGAATGTAGAAGGAGTCCCCGATGCGAATGACGGGGCTGATGCCTCCGGCCTTAAGTGAGAAGGCGGTTTTGGTGAGTTGTTCGTTCAGTGTATTTCGCTCGATCCACCCCCAGTCGCCACCGGTATCGCTGGTGCTTTCATCCTCGGAATACATTTGGGCCATGCGCTCGAATTCCGCGCCGCCTACAAGTTTCTGGCGAATTTCCTCGGCTGTCTGCTTCTTGTCGCCGCCTGAGCCGATGTCATCTTTGTTTCCCTCACGAAGAACGATCATGCGAAGCTTCACCTGTTCCGGTAGCGAGTAGGCCTCCCGGTTTTTGTCGTAAAAATCCTGAACTTGTTTGGGAGAGACGACAAAGCTGTCCGTGATCTTGGCCTGTCGCATTGCCTGCACGATGATCTTTTCTTTTTCGATCTCTTTGAAGCGCGTGAGCGTGTAGCCCTGCGCTTGCAGGGTTCGAACGAAGGCGGCGCGGTCCCCGCCAAATTCCTCGCGGATGATTGTCTGCACGCGGTCGTCCACGACATAGTCGGGGATGTTCGCTCCCTTTTCCTGCATTTTGCGGAACTCCTGCAAGATGAGTTGGCGGTCGACAAGGTCCTTGAGGGCAGCGAGTCTCATTTCCTTGACCTTGTCGGCAAGGTCGGGGCCACGGTAAGATTCGCGCATGGCGCGCTCGCGGGCGCCGATGAGTTCACGCACTTGTGAAATCGTGATCACATCATTGTTCACAATGGCCGCCACGCCATCGATGACCTCGGCCTGCTGGCAGTGTGCATTAGGCGCGGACAGGACAGCAGCAAGACAGGTTGCAAAAATTGCGAAAAATCGTCTCATCGGCTCGGCATCGTTTCGAGGAAGCTCAACACGCCGCAAAGCCTAAAATCGGGGTCGGGAACCGTCAAGCGGGGAAACCTGCCCCCGATCAACACGTAGCTGCCGCCGCGAGTGAGCATGAGCTTTTCATCCTTCACCTCGACTAAGCTGATGCGGCGCTGCGAGGCCTCGATACGAATAGCCGTGCAGAGCAGCGCATTCTCAAGCGCGGCAGGCAGGGGACCAAATCGATCGCGCCATACCAAGCGCAAGGCATCCGCCTCGGCGCGCGTTCCCACCTCCGCAAGGCGTCGGTAGGCTTCGATCCTCAATTTTGGCTCGCCCATGTAGGCATGCGGGACAAAGGAAGGAATGCCGCCAGACTTGATGAAATCGCCCTCCTCGGTGACCAAAAAATCAAATCGCAAGGAGGTCGTGGCACCGAAGGATTTCTGGCCCTTCACGGAATCCACCGCGCGGCGGAGCATCTTGCAGTAGAAGTCAAAGCCGACGGAAATGATATGCCCGCTCTGCTCGGTGCCGAGAAGATTGCCCGCGCCGCGAATCTCCAGGTCGCGCATGGCGATTTTAAAACCCGATCCCAATTCCGAGTATTGCTTGATCGCTGAAACCCGCTTGCGCGCCGCGCCGACGGACATCAATTCGCGCGGCAGGAGCAGGTAGGCATAGGCTTTCGTTCCGGAACGCCCGACGCGTCCTCGCAGTTGATAAAGGTCCGCGAGGCCGAACCGGTCGGCGCGGTCGATGATAATCGTGTTCGCATTGGGAATATCCAGACCGCTCTCAATGATGGTCGTCGAAACGAGAATATCCGCCTTGCCTGCCACGAAGCTCTGCATGACGCCTTCGAGTTCCTTTTCCTCCATCTGCCCGTGGCCGACGATGACACGCGCGCCCTCGCAGAGTTCGCGAATCCTCGCCGCGACGCGCTCGATCGTTTGAACCCGGTTGTGTAAAAAATAAATCTGCCCGCCGCGAGCGAGTTCGCGATTGATGCCGTCGCGGATGACGCGTTCATCGTAGGCGCAGACGATGGTTTCGACAGGTTGGCGATTCGGCGGCGGGGTTTCGATCACGGACATATCCCTCGCGCCCATGAGCGAGAGGTAGAGCGTGCGCGGAATGGGAGTCGCGGAGAGCGTGAGCACATCGACGAGGCGGAATTTTTCCTTCAGCGCATCCTTGTGCTTCACTCCGAAGCGCTGCTCCTCATCGACGACGACGAGGCCGAGATCTTTAAAAATGACATCAGAGGAAATGACACGGTGCGTTCCGACTATGATATCCACACTTCCTTCACCAAGCGCCTTAATCACTTTTTTTTGTTCCGCTGCGGAGCGGTAGCGGCTGAGGAGTTCTATCGTGACCGGATACTCACTCATGCGCTCGCGAAAGTTCTGCCAGTGCTGCTGAGCCAGCACAGTCGTCGGAGCGATGATCACCGCCTGCTTGCCACTCGTCACCGCTTTGAAGGCAGCCCGGATGGCGACTTCGGTTTTTCCAAAGCCCACATCGCCGCAAATCAAGCGATCCATGGCGCGCGATGACTCCATATCTGTCTTGGCATCCCGGATCGCCTTGAGCTGATCCGGCGTCTCGGTGAAATGAAACGAACGCTCAAACTCCTGTTGCCAGGGTGAGTCAGGCGGAAATGCGTGACCCTCTGCCGTCTCGCGCTCGGCCTGCACCTTGAGCATGCGGGCGGCGTATTGGTAGATGCCTTGTGTGGCTTTTTCCTTCGCTTTTTTCCATCGCGCGCCACCGAGTTCGGACAGCTCGGGATATTTGCGGCCGAGTCCCACATAGCGCGCAACCTGCCAGGCCTGATCAAGCGGCACATAGAGGCGGGCGCTGTTGGCGAATTCCAATACTAGCACCTCGCCTTCGCCGTCGGGCGATTTTTCGAGTCCCTCGTAGCGGCCAATGCCATGGTCGAGATGCACCACGAGGTCGCCCGCCTCGAATTCCGAAAAATCCATAACCGCCCGGCCCGCCCGAACCCGCTCGCGCCGCAACGCCGCCCGGTGGGCGCGCTGGCTCGCCGAGCGCCCGAGCACCTCGGACTCCGCAAGCAGCGCCAACTTCGCTTGCGGACACACGAATCCCCGAGTCGCCCGCGATGTGAGGAAGATCAGATTCGAGGTGTCGAAATCGAAGTCCGACGCCATCTCGCGAAAACGCTCGCCTTCGCCTTCGTTCACGCACGCGAAAGCAATCGTCCAGCGGTCGGCTGCCCAGCTGTGGAGCTGATTAAAAAAATGGTCGCGCTTTGTTTCATTGAGCACCAAGTCGCCGGCTCCCAGATCGCCGAAGGGTGGGGGATAAAACACCGCGCCGCTCTTCAAAGCCTCGCCACCACTTCCTATGCCCAAGCCTTCGAATTCCGCGTCCGGCTCGATCGTGATGACGCGATCCTTTGCCCCCAGATAATCCCGCAAGGTCCCCTCGGTGGTGTCAGTGCGTCCGATGTAGATTTCCGTTTGCGGGACCTCGCCTACCGAGCCTTGCGTATCGAGATCGAACTCGCGGAGGGAATCGATTTCCAGATCGAACCACTCCAGCCGCACCGGACGCTGCTGCTGCCAGGAAAAAACATCCAGAATTCCGCCGCGCCGGGCATACTGCCCGCGTGCCGCGACCTGCGGAGCGGAGACATAGCCGGACGTTTCCAGACGCGAGATCACGTCCTCCAGTGGAATACTCTGCCCTTTATCCAAGATGAAAACCTCGCGCTTCACCGAGCTCAACGCGGGCGTGACAGAATCCCACTGTCCGGTATGGATCACTACCACCTCATCGTCGGCGCTGCGGGCAAGCGTCCGGAGCAAATCCAAACGCTCGGACTCGGTTTCCGCATCCGGCAGCGCCTCGGCATTAGGCATTTCGAGATCGGGAAAAAGCCTTACCCGCCCACACCAAGCCGCAAGCTCGGCGGCAAATTCCTCTTGGCCCTTCACATCGCGGCAGACCACCCACACTCGCCCCTTCATTTTTCGAATCAGCAACGCCGCCACGAAAGGTTGGGCAGCTTCGGCAATTTCGGGAACGAGCGCGCCCGGCTTAGCCCGGAGAAGTTTCGCCACGCCAGAATCCGATTCCGCCTGTTTTAAAAAGGACTCAAGTGGCGAAAATGTCATCGAAGTATTTCTGCTGAATGCCACTGGCCTCATTGGCCAGAGGACGACCATCCAGCTCCCGCACAGAGCGAATTCCGATGCGGCTATTTGTAAGGAATGCAGCACTGCAGTGCGCTACATCCCGACTCTCTAAAATTCCTTCGTCTGCGCCGAGGTGGCTCAGCACCCATGAACGCACAGCGCCGTTTCGCGCCCCAGTTTCCAGCGCCGGGGTGACCCATGTTCCGTCGATTTGCAGAAACACATTGGCCATGGCGGCTCCGACGAGCATTCCGGCGGGATTGAATAGCAAAGCCTCATCGCAAGCCGCGCGTTTTGCCAGGCTGATCGCTTCGATATTTTGCCAGTAGTTGCCGGATTTCCACCCCCCCGGCCTCGGCAGATACAGCGCAGCGCAGGACATAACCCGCAAGGCCGACAAATCCCAGCCCACTTCCGCTTGATCGAAAAGCGCATAAACATTTCCCACAAATGGATCGCAAGGCCCGCCCGTTCCCGCCGTAACATAGAAGCGCAACAGGCCTGTCCAAAGACTCAAAAAATCAAAGTCCAGCAGTTGTGGCAAATCCAGCCCACAATCTCCCGCCGCCCAGCGCAAGCGTTCGAGATGCGCATCCAAAAACAAAGGCCGCCCAGCCACAACAGCAATCGTTTCAAAGACGCTCATCCCATAGCGAAATCCACGGTCAGCAAGCGGCACCGATTCCACCGCTTCCCAAGCGCTCCCGCTCTGTTTCCAAGTCAACATTCACTCCTCCTCTTCCTCAATCGCGCTGTTGCGGTCGAGGCGTTTTCGAAGGGTGGCGCGGGTGATGCCGAGCATCTTGGCGGCGCGGACTTGGTTGTCGCCGGTTTTTTGCATGGCGCGGAGGGTGAACTCGCGCTCGATCCAAGGCAGGAGTGGTAGGGATGAATCTTCGGCGGCTGCTTGGAAGAGGACTTCAACGGCGCGGTCTTTTGGCATGAGATCGGGCGAAGTGTCATCGCGTTTATCCGCATCGGGAGCAGCGACTCCTAGGGGGATATCCTTTGGCAAAAGGATATCGGCAGTGGAAAGCACGGAAGCGCGTTGAAGGGTGTTCTCGAGTTCACGCACATTGCCGGGCCAGGGATAGGACTCCAGCACGCGCACGGCCTCCTCCGAGAGCTTCAGCGGGGGCGTGTGCGTGCGGTTGGCGATTTTTTGAAGGAAATATTCCGCCAGCAAACGGATGTCATCGACGCGCTGGCGAAGGGGTGGAATATGAATTCGCACCACATTGAGGCGATAGAAAAGATCCTCACGGAAGGTGCGCTTAGCCACCTCCTCTTCGAGGTTGCGGTTCGTCGCGCAGACGATTCGGACATCCGTGTGCAGCGTTTCGTTGCCACCGACACGGGAGAAGGTGCCCTCCTGCAGAACGCGGAGGATTTTACTCTGCACTTGCAAAGGCATTTCACCGATCTCATCCAAAAAAAGCGTGCCCTTGTTGCACTGCTCGAAACGGCCGATGCGCTGAGTCGCCGCGCCTGTGAATGCGCCCTTCTCGTGGCCGAAGAGTTCGCTCTCGAGCAGGTTTTCCGGGATCGCGGCACAATTGATCGCAAGAAAACTGCGGTTGCTGCGGGCGCTGTAGTTGTGGATCGCGCAGGCCACGAGTTCCTTGCCTGCGCCACTCTCGCCGGTGACCATCACAGCGGCGTCGCTGCCCGCCACGCGGCCCACCATTTTGAAGACTTGCTGCATGGCTTCAGATCGACCCACGATTTCATCACGATGCTGCTCAACGGTGAGCTGGGGTTTGAAAGCATTGGCGGAGCGCAGTTCCGCAGCCGCGAGGAGCGCGGCATCGGCCACGACTTTGAGGTTGAAGGGGAGCTGCTCCTTCCGAACGAAATCGAAGGCCCCCATTTTCATCGCCTCGATCACCGATTGGGTGGTGCCGAACGCGCTGGTGAGGATGACCATCGCATTCGGCGAGTGCTTGCGAATTCTAGCCAGCAACTCCATGCCGGTGAAGGGATGTAAATTCATCTCGGCGAGGACGAGCTCAGGCTCTTCGAGACAGAAAGTCTTGTAGCCTGCGTCGGATGACTCCTCCGTGAGAACGCGTGCGGTTTTGCTTTGGAGTTGGTTTTTTGCCCAATCCAAAAAGTCGGTGTCCCTGTCCACCAAAAGAATCGTCTGCTGCTTTGCCATTGCCCTTGTGTCCGTTAATTCAACATCAGCTTGGCCGAGCACGAAAGCGATTTTTGTCATCGCGGCCTTGATTGCACGCCCGCTCCAGCTTTTGATGAGTATCGATGACTCTTGTCCGACTGTTTTTTCTGTGCTTGGCGGCGTGCCTCGTAGCATTGCCATCCGCGGCCGCAGGCGTGCTTGAGGATTTGTCACGCGATCAACAATCGGACTTGGAAAAGGGTGATCTCATCGTGCTGGAGCAGGATATTCCCGGGAAGCCCTGGCCGAGGGTGCGAATCTACAAACGAATCAAGGCGACCCCGGAGGAGGTTGCGGCTGTTTTTTTTGACTACGACCAGGCCAAGACATACATCCCCGATGTGCTGGAGTCTAAAATCTCAAAAAAAATAGCACCCTGTGTGGTAGAGGTGGATTACGAGGTCAATGTGCCGATTCTTCGTGACGAGGCCTACACCGCACGCAACGAAATGAAGGCGCTCGGTGAAAACTATCAGGTCTCATGGACTCTCCTCCGCGCTCTTCAAACAAAAGCCGCAGAAGGAAACTTGCTTATCGAACCTTTTGAAAACGGTTCATCTGTGATTCGCTACACGAACCTCGTAACTCCAAGCTCCGGCATGGCAAAAATCCTCAAAGGCCCAGCTCTTTTTCGAATGCAAAAAACTGTTCTCGCCATAGGCGAAAAGGTTGAAAAACAAAAATCCAGCTATCCGGCGGAACTTGCCGCGCAAGTCGCGCGGTTGCGAGAGGCTCTGGAATCGCCAATAGAGGCAGACACAAAAAATCCCTGATGCAAAAATCCACCCGCGCCGCACTCGGCATTATTTTTCTCACAATTTTCATCAACATGGTGGGATTCGGAGTGGTGATTCCCGTCCTGCCCATTTACGCCGAGCGCTTCGGCGCGACGCCTTGGGAGATCGGTTGGCTTTTCGGGATTTTCTCGCTTGTTCAATTCCTTGCGGCGCCAGTCTTCGGACAGATATCTGATCGCTTTGGCCGCAGACCCGTTCTCATCATCAGCACACTTGGAACCGCTCTGGGCTTTACCATCATGGGCGTGGGCCACTCGCTCGCGATGCTGTTCGTCGGGCGGATTATCGACGGCATTTCAGGCGGCAGCATCGGCACCGCGCAGGCTTATGTCGCCGATATCACAGCCCCCGAGAACCGTTCCAAGGCGATGGGCCTCATAGGCGCGGCATTTGGCCTTGGTTTTGTTTTCGGTCCCGCGCTCGGCGGCGCGACGGCCGCTTGGCTGGGTGAATCCGCCCCGCTTTACCTTGCGGGGGCGCTGGCTCTCGCGAATGCCGCTCTCATCTTTTTCGTGCTGCCCGAATCTTTGCCGAAAGAAAAGCGTGGGCTCAAAAAAGAGCCCCTCTTCCCAGCCCTCCTGCACCATGTCCGCACAGGCCCTTACTTCACGACCGTGGCGACCTATTTTATTTTGATTGCGGGATTTTCTATCATGACAGCCGTCTTCGCACTTTTCGTCGCCCACCGCTACGAATTCAACACCGCTCAGACCGGCTACGTCTTCGCCATGTTAGGAGTGATCGGCGTCGTCATCCAGGGCGGACTCATTGGCCGCTTGGTGAAAAAATTCGGCGAAGCGCGCTTGGCTACGGCCGGGGCGGCCATCCTCACCGGCAGCCTCTTCGCGATGCCCTTCACCGCCAGCATTCCCATGCTCCTACTTGCCTGCGCCGGAATCGCCACCGGCAATAGCCTGCTCAGCCCAACCCTCTCTGGCATCGCCTCGCGCAATGTGGACGCCGAATGGCAAGGCCGCGCGCTCGGCATCCTGCAATCCGCCGGAAGCCTTGCCCGCTGGATCGGACCCGTCCTCGGCGGCTGGCTCCTGACATTCGACTTGGACAAAAACATCGCCGCCTATGCACAGACCCCCTTCTGGGCCGCTTCCGGACTTCTGCTCCTGACCTTTCTCCTCTCCCTGCGGCTCCCGCAGAAATCTTAAATCCCGCGTCGGTTGATGATTTCGTTGTCGTCGTTGAGAACGATGACCTTCGGCGTGTGGGATTTGATCTGTTCCGGCGTGAGATGGACAAATGTCATGATCGTCAGGCGATCCCCCGTCTTCCCGAGATGCGCCACTGCGCCATTGAGCACGATGCTCTGGCTCCCGCGAGGAGCGCGAATGGCATAGGTCTCGAAGCGGTTACCATTGGTCTGATTGCCCACGAGGATTTTTTCGTAAGGCGTGATGCCCGCCTCCTCCAGGAAATCTTCATCAATGGCCATGCTGCCTTCGTAATTCACATCCGCATCCGTAACGATGGCGCGGTGGATTTTCGAACCGAGAATGACTTTCAACATGTTCGAGAGTTTAGAGCGGCGATGGCGAAGATCAATCCCGATGGAAGGGAGTCCAGCTTCCATTCCACCCAGACAAGGGTGCTATTTTTTCCCTAGGACTTCGAGGTAAGTGATGCCGGTGGTCTTCCGGGTTTCGGGGTCGATGCGCTCGACGCGCATTTGTTTGAGCATCCACTGACCGTCGATTTTCTGGGCGGAGACGACTTCGAAGCGTTTCACGAGCCGGCCCGTGGTGTCGTAGCCCTCGATGCGCAGCAGAGCGGCGGATTGCTTGTCGATCCACACACGCACGACGCCGTATTGCGAGCCACCGCGCGGGGCTGGGATTTCGATCTTCCAAGCATCGCGTGAGCGAACGGTCTCGGAGTCAACCAACTGGGGATTTTTCCAGTAAAGAAATCGCAGGGCGAGATCCTCATAAGTGATGAGCCCTCCACGCACGGAGTCGTCGAATTTGGAAATCGGGACGGGATTTTTTGTGCCGTCGCGGCGTTCTTCGAGAGTGGACTCGCTCTCGCCAAGGCGAAGGAGAATGTCCTGCTGCGGGCTACTGAAGCCGTAGCGCACAGCTCCATCCCCGACTTCGATGACAAAGGGAACCTTCACCGAACCGGCACGGAGTTGGGCCTCAAGAGTAATGCCCGCGCCCAACGGATTCATACGCGCGGCGACGAGGATTTCCTCGGGCGATGGCTCGCCTCCAAAGGTGGTGCCCACATAAAAAAACAACGCTACGAGAGTGATTGGAAGTCTCATGGTTTGATTCAAACCGCCAGATCTAGTGGCAGATCGGTCAGGTCGCGCAGTCGCCGCCCACCCACTATGGTTTGAAGCATTTCATAAGCATCGGGAAACTCATCTTTGTCCACCGATTCGATCAACTCGGGAAGCGCGATATGGTAAACGCAATCGATGTCGCCGGTGCCAAGGGCAACCGAGGCCAAACGGCTTGGGAGACACTCAGCTGTAACAATAACAAGGTGCGGCACCCTTCCTTTCCGGTTGCGAATCAGATTGAGAGCCTCCGAGCGGGCATTTTGGGCCCGATCGCTCCGAAAGGTAAATTTACAAGAGATACACGCATGCAGTATGGGGTGAGGATTGACCGCTTGGCGAAGCGGTGTTCGAGCGGCCAGATCGCCACTTAGAAAGCTATTAATACCATTTATGCAGTCGTCTGTTTCGGGTGATCGCGAAATCACCACATCGGGACTAATGGCGTAGTCGTTTCCCAAGGCGGAGGCCAACTCTCTATTTTCTGAGCAGAAGCGGGCAAGGTCAGCAAGGTGGCGATACTGGTCGAATAGCGAGATCGCCGATTCATCCCTCGCCGTTATGCGTTGCACATTCCAATGACCAGGTCTCAAGTGGCCGAGAGCGCAGAACGTTTTGTCGATAAAACTGCAGACTAATTCCTCAAACAAATCCCCCTGTGACTGGCCTGGCAGCTTTTTGTGGTTTTTTCGAATGCCAATTTTGTGAGCAACGGCGTTGGAGATCACAACACTAGCCCTGTTGCTGAAATCCGCGTTGCTTATGGCACGGACTGTCGAGCGCTGGGCTTTGTAGTCGTCGAAGGTTAGAAGATTCCTTGCGGCAAGTTCCCTGAAGAATCCGCGACGAGCTTTGGTAAGCTCTATCTTTATGGCATTAAGTTTTGAGTCGAACTCTCGAATAAATGGATTTTCTTCAATCGAACATCGAAGTGGCAGTGCATTCATCGTGCCTATCTTCATCCCTTGAGGAATAAAAAACAAGATGTTCTTTAAAAGAACACTTTTGCTCTGCGGTTTTGCTAAAAAGCATTCGTGCAAATGACTCCACCTTCGGGCGGCAAAATAAGAAATTTGATAGGCAAGAAGTTGAAAGAGTTGCGAAAGCAATGCACTCCCCCCGTTACTCAGGACCAGCTTTCTGGCCGGTTAGCCAAATTGGGAATTCAGTTGGACCGTGTTGCAATCGCAAAAATCGAGACTGGAAGGCGTTGTGTTTTCGATTTCGAATTGAAAACCATTGCCGATGCGCTTGAGATCGATCCAGCAATTTTGCTGGCAACATCTGTGGGAGAACCTGCAACCACACGAGCAAAATCCGCGCGATGAGTTTTCGAATTCAGGACTGCCTTGCGAAAGCGACGGGGCGCGCAAAATCGGATGCGGCCAACAAGCTCATTAGTATGCTGCTCCACGAGGCAAGCCGCAAGATTTGCAATCACTACGGCGTTTCCGTGGGAGATGCACGCTATGGCGATTCGGTCCATGCGACCTTCGCCAATGAGTGTTGCTACTGTGCTCAAATGCTCGAGAGCGATCGAGCTGTGGTTGAGCATCCAGAGGGCATGAACCGCTTCCGTGCGGGCTTACACATTCCCGGCAACGCGCTGATTTCTTGTAAAAAGTGCAATAACGAAAAGAGGCGCGATGATCAAAAGCCGTCATTAACGCTCGCCTCCACAGGTTGGGAGTCCTTTCTTTCGCATGACTCGCAGCGGTGTCCGACTGATTGCAAATCGTGTCTTTATTGGTCGAGTAAAATTCCGAATCTTACGAACCGTGTGGACCATCTCCGACATGCTGCGCACAGGATTGCGGAGTTCCAGTTTGGATACGCCGATTTTGTTAAAGCTGGTTAAGAACTCAGGCCAGTTATCCTGAGTCGACTAAACTCCCTGTATAGAGAGTGTCAGGAATTCGCCACCAGCAAGATTCTGGAAAGCACAGAGTCCATTTTTGAAAAATTCGACTGGGGTGCGAATAGCTAAGAACGGCGAATCCTATTATCCTAAATCCCGCAGTTGGGAGTTCAAGGCGAGGGTGAAACCAGCCAATTTTCCGGGTTGAGCGGGTTATTCCAGCACAGATAACGCTCGAAGGTCTGCTGGCAATCCAACTGCGGCGCAGTTGAGGCTAACCAACGCTGGAGCCGCTTGTAGGCTTGGCTGATGGC
>Ga0209189_1000423_pt1 | contig 35401 bp, 41 predicted proteins | sample C_130820_EF_Meta_FD_187308 | JGI IMG/M metagenome (GOLD analysis project Ga0209189, IMG submission 187308) | Freshwater microbial communities from Lake Croche, Canada to study carbon cycling - C_130820_EF_MetaG (SPAdes) (version 3) | ecosystem: Environmental > Aquatic > Freshwater > Lake... | reverse complement strand
AAGCAACCGTTGAGGCGGAATGTATTGCCTTTCTAAAACAATATATTAAGGCGGGTATTGCGCCGATGTGTGGCAATACGATTGGTCAAGACCGACGCTTCATGGCGAAGTACATGCCAAAGTTAGAGGCGCACTTTCATTATCGAAATATTGATGTATCTACTTTAAAAGAGTTATGTAAGCGCTGGCACCCTGAGCTAGTAAAGGGCTTTACTAAGAAGCAGGCTCATACAGCTTTAGCAGATATTGAAGAGTCGATTGAAGAGCTGAAGTATTACCGTGACAAATTTATTGTGCCGCTACCTCAATAGCTAGCCCAATAGCAATAACAAGAAAAAAGGTCCGCAGTGCGGACTTTTTTTAGTTCAAACCAATCGATCTCGAGACTTCTTCATGGCGCTCTTTGGTCTAAAGACTTTAATGATGGTCTCGTCAGTTTCGATATAGGGCCCACCAATCAAATCAATACAGTAAGGGACGGCAGCAAAAATACCTGGAACAATGGATTTACCGTTTTCATCTTTTAGGCCTTCCAGCGTTTCTGCAATCGCCTTGGGCTGACCTGGCAAGTTAATGACTAGAGCGGCATGATCCTCAATTTCTCGCAGGACGGCGGTTTGTCGGGACAAAATTGCAGTGGGAACAAAGTTCAGGCTAATTTGACGCATCTGCTCACCAAATCCGGGCATCTCTCGGGTTCCTGCTTCGCGTGTGGCTTCAGGGGTGACATCTCTTCTAGAGGGGCCTGTACCGCCTGTGGTTAGCACCAGATCGCAACCAAGCTCGTCAACCAGCTCAACGATGGTCTCAGTGATGCTTTCTAGCTCGTCAGCAATCAGCCGTTCATGAAAAACACAGGGATTGCTGATTGCCTTCATGAGCCAAGTTTGTAGGGCTGGAATACCTTCATCCTGGTAGACGCCTTTGCTGGCACGATCGGAGATGGAAATCAGGCCAATTTTGACCTCATTTGGGCTATTTCGTTTTAGGGCTTCGGTATGCTTCATGTTTCTATTCTAGCTATTATTAGGGCATGTTTACATACACATCCAACCAGTTTCAAGAAATCATCGATTTCATGCTTAAAGAGGCCAAAAGAAGGGGTGCCTCAGATGCCGTAGCGGAGGTTTCCGAGGGGCAGGGATTGTCGGTCACGGTTCGCAAAGGTGAAGTTGAGACTATCGAGCAAAGTTTAGACAAGCAAGTCGGGGTTACTGTATTTTTAGGGCACCATCGCGGCAATGCCAGCACGAGTGATTTCTCTAAAGAGTCTTTAAAGGCAACGGTAGATGCGGCTTATCACATCGCTCAACACACTGCTGAGGATTTATGCGCGGGTCCTGCTGAAGTAGATCTCCTGGAAAAAAATCCGCTTGATCTTGATTTGTTTCATCCATGGAATCTAGATGCAACCCGTGCTGTAGAAATTGCGCGTACTGCTGAGGGCGCTGCTTTTGCTGTAAGCAAGCAAATTCAAAATAGTGATGGTGCGTCCGTATCAGCCCATCATGCCCATTTCATGATGGGAACATCGCATGGATTTATGGGCGGCTATCCATTTTCTCGCCACTATATTTCATGTGCACCGATTGCAAGCTCAGGTGGCAAGAAGGCACACATGCAGCGTGATGATTGGTATTCCAGTTCACGAATTCCCGAAGAATTAGCTGATCCTGCTGCGATTGGAGTGTATGCAGCGCAGAGAGCTTTATCACGTCTCAAAGCAAGATCATTAACGACTCGACGTTGCCCAGTGATCTTTGAAGCCCCCTTGGCCGCAGGTTTATTGGGTAGCTTGGTGCAGGCAGTATCAGGCGGCGCTTTATATCGCCGCTCCAGCTTTCTTTTGGATAGCTTAGGTAAGCAGGTGTTACCAAAGCACATTAGCTTATTTGAAGACCCACACCTCAAGTCGATGACTGGTAGCGCCCCATTTGACGAGGAAGGTGTAAAAACTTCCGCTAGAACGGTGGTGGATAAAGGAATCTTAGAAGGTTACTTCTTGTCTACTTATTCTGCGCGCAAATTAGGTATGAAGACCACAGGCAATGCCGGCGGTTCACACCATCTCACTTTACACAGCAAGAAAACTCCTAAAGGGGGTTTACCTGCTTTGTTGAAAGAAATGGGCACCGGTTTGTTGGTGACAGAATTAATGGGGCAGGGCGTCAATTACGTGACAGGTGATTATTCCCGTGGGGCATTTGGTTACTGGGTTGAGAATGGAGAAATTCAATACCCTGTAGAAGAGGTGACGATTGCCGGTAACTTACGCGATATGCTGATGGATATTCAGTTGATTGGTAGCGATACGTTAATTCGTGGGACCAAGGAAACGGGCTCCATTCTGCTGGGCTCTATGACAATTGGTGGAAAATAAACTTCAGAACTCAGTACAGACCAAAAGCGGTGTCTATTCAAATAAATTATTTTTAAAGGGGTGAGGGCTATGCAAAGACGTTCATTCTTAAAGAAAGCCACTGTTGGCGCTGGTGCAGTAGCTCTTGCTGCGCCGTCTATTGCGCAAGGTTTACCAACGCTAAACTGGCGCTTAGTATCTAGTTTTCCTAAATCCTTGGATACTTTATACGGCACCCCAGAAATTTTTGCTAGCGCTTTACGTAAGGCAACCGATGGTAAATTTAATGTCAAAGTATTCGCGGCAGGAGAGGTGGTCCCAGCGCTTCAGGTATTGGATGCTGTACAAAACGGCACAGTAGAGTGTGGACATACTGCAAGTTATTACTACCTTGGTAAAAATAGCGCTTTCATTTTCGATACTGCCGCACCATTTGGTATGACTGCTCGTCAGCAGGCGGCATGGATGCTTCATGGCAATGGGATGAAGTTGATGCGCGAGCTCTATGCTAGCTACAACATTGTCAATTTTTTAGGTGGTCAAACTGGAACGCAAATGGGGGGTTGGTTTCGTAAAGAAATTAAATCACCGGAAGATCTGAAGGGTTTGAAATTCCGGATTGCTGGTTTTGCTGGACAAGTGCTTGCAAAACTCGGTGTTGTCCCACAACAACTTCCTGCTGGCGAAATTTATTCAGCATTAGAAAAAGGCACTATCGATGCTGCTGAATTTGTTGGGCCCTACGATGACGAAAAACTCGGTCTAGCCAAAGTGGCGAAAAATTACTACTATCCTGCTTTCTGGGAGGGTGCTGCTGGGCTCTCTTTCTTGGTGAATAAGAAGCAGTGGGATTCTTTGCCGCCTTCCTACCAGGCCGCTTGGGAGTCCTCTTGCTATGAGGCGCATGTGGATATGTGCGCTAAATATGATGCGCTGAATCCGCCTGCATTGCAGCGCCTGCTGCAGAATGGCGCGGTTCTTCGTAAGTTCAACACATCCGTTCTTGACGCTTGCTTTAAAGCAAGTCAAGAAACATATGCTGAGGAATCTGCCAAGAATCCGCAATTCAAAAAGATTTATGAGGACTATCGCGCCTTCAGAAATATGGAAGCCCAGTGGTTTAATGTGGCCGAACAAGCATTTGCACAGTACAGCTTTAATAAAAAGTTGTGAGATGAGCTCAGCTTAATAATAGGGCTCCTAGTGAGCCCTATTTCTGATGTTTGTTAGTATCCATTAATGCTTGATTCAGTTACTACTTCGCTCACCCAATCTTTTCATGCGCATTCTTTCATCTTTTTTGTCTGCGCAGTCATCAGTGTCATTATTGTTGGTGTATCCAAAAGTGGGTTTGGTGCTGGATTAGGCATCCTTTCATTGCCTTTAATGGCAAGTCAGTCGAGTATTAATGAGGCTTTGGCGATCTTATTGCCCCTTTTGATTGCTATTGACTTGGTGGGCTTGCGTCGTTTTATTCGCAATGCCAATTGGCGCATTCTGAAACTCATCATTCCGCCTGCAATAGTTGGTCTACTGTTGGGCATGATCTTCTTTACTGCCATCACGCCTCAAGTATTGACACTTTCGATTGGTATTTTCACCTTACTTTTCTTGATTCAGAATCTTGCGATGTCACGCATGGACTTGCAGGAGACAAAGTCCTATCCATGGCTGGGGCGCGCAATGGGCCTAACATCTGGCTTTACTTCCTTTGTGGCACATATTGGTGGGCCGCCAATTACGGTGTATATGCTTAGAGAAAAACTCTTGCCGATGGTTTACACCTCAACTTTGGGAGTCTTTTTCACGATCATTAATTTTGGGAAGTTGGGTCCTTACGCCTATTTGGACCTTCTGAATTACCGGCAGCTGGCAACCTCCATTATCTTGTTGCCCTGCGTGCCTATTGGTGTTTACTTTGGGTTCTACTTGGCAAAAAGAATCTCTATGAAATGGTATTACCGCACAGTGAGATTCTTTTTGCTGATTGCCAGTATCAAACTAATCGCAGACGGACTTATTTAGCCCCCAATACCTCTTGCAAGAAGCGCGATATATCCATGAGCTCCTCATGATTAACAGAGTGCTCCATAGGATATTCATTCCAATTTACTGAATAGCCCATTTTTTCTAGCAGGGCATACGATGCTTGAGCGCGATCAAGCGTCACTACTGGATCATAAGTACCATGCGCCATAAAGATGGGGGTATGGGCATTGGCTGAGTGCTTTTCTATATTGACAGTGAGTGCTAGCGGTAAGTAGCCCGATAGAGCGATGATCCCGGCAAGCTGATGTGGAAAACGTAGCCCGATATGTAAAGCCATTGCGCAGCCTTGTGAAAAGCCTGCCAGGACAATCTTGTCGTAGGCAATACCACGACTCGCTTCTTTTTCAATCAGCTCAACGATTGCTGTGGCTGATTTCTGAATACCAGCAGCGTCCTCTTGATCCATGAGATCTCTGCCGACGATGTCATACCAAGCTGGCATCACATAACCACCATTGATAGTTACTGGCATGCTCGGGGCGCTAGGAAATACAAAGCGAATACCGGGGCATCCGCTTAGCTTTAGTTCAGGAATAATGGGCACAAAGTCATTGCCGTCTGCTCCAAGGCCATGCAACCAAATAACGGCAGCCGTTGGATTTGGGGAGGTCTCTAATTCAATGCAAGGGATCATATTTACTTTCTTTGCAGTATGTCATTTAAATATTATCGACCCAAACATGCAGCTTGATTGTGAGTTGCAGTCAAATTGCCTCTAAAGATGGGTAGAATCTCCAAATACTCCCCCCATTTATACAGGCCATTTATGAACTCTTCAAAGCTAACCAATTTCATTCTGGGGGCGATGGTCTTAGGTGTCCTAGTTGGTTATCTTGTGAATCTATATGGTGCGGGATCGTCTTTCCCGGATCAATACGTGCTTTACATCTCTATCCTGACGGATGTATTTTTGCGATTGATCAAAATGATCATTGCTCCTTTGGTATTTGCTACTCTGGTTGTTGGTATAGCCAAAATGGGAGATGCCTCGACTATCGGACGAGTGGGTTTAAAAACCTTTTCCTGGTTTATTTCCATGTCACTCGTGTCTTTGTTGCTTGGCTTGGTGATGGTCAATATTCTGCAGCCTGGCATTGGAGTGGAATTAACCTTACCCGCAATCGAAGCAAGCACTGGCCTCAATAAGGCTAGCTTGAATCTTCCAGATTTTGTAAGACATATTTTTCCAGTAAGTATCTTTGATGCGATGGCAAAAAATGAGATCTTACAGATTGTTGTCTTTGCTGTTTTCTTTGGTGTGGCCGCTGCGGGCATGGGTGCGCGGGCGGATGAATTCATTCGTAATTTGGATATGCTTTCACATATCATGCTCAAGATTACGACAGCAGTGATGAAGCTTGCTCCTGTAGCGGTATTTGCTGCGGTTTCTTCAGTGATTGCTGAGAATGGCGTTAGCATTCTGATGACGTATGGAAAATTCATGCTGAGTTTTTATGCAGCAATTTTTACCTTATGGATCGTCATTATTCTGATTAGTTCATTAGTGCTGAAAAATCGCACTTGGACTTTGGTGAAAATGCTGCGTGAACCAGCCTTGCTTGCCTTTACGACTGCTAGTTCTGAGGCAGCATATCCAATGACTTTAGAAAGAGTTGAGCGCTTTGGCTGTAAAAATAAAATTGCTTCTTTTGTTCTGCCTGTGGGATATTCATTTAACTTAGATGGCTCGATGATGTATTGCACCTTTGCTGCAGTCTTTATTGCTCAGGTATACGGTATTGAAATGGAACTCAGTCAGCAACTCTTAATGTTGCTAGTGCTAATGATTACATCGAAGGGAATAGCAGGGGTGCCACGAGCCTCATTGGTGGTCATTGCCGCGACTTTATCGCAATTCAATCTCCCAGAGGCTGGTGTCCTATTAATTCTTGGAGTAGATCACTTTTTGGATATGGCACGCTCTGCAACCAATGTATTGGGTAATGGTTTGGCAACAGCCGTGATCTCTAAATGGGAAGGTGAGTTGGAAGGCTAGGTAAATGCCCTTAAATGAACCCCTTTTTGATGATACTCAGGTGTAAGATCATTTCATTGGCTTGATCTAGATGGAGAGGGTTGCAATGAAGCCGTTTTATATCGACTACCCCCAAGAGAAAATTGAAGAGTATCAGCATGCCTATCGCTGTCTTCATTGCAAAATTCCAACCACCATCATTTTTGGTTTGCTAGAGAATCACGCTGAGCATTGTGATTACCGAATCCATCAAAGCAAATGGACCCAACTGGAGGCAAAGCTCAGGCCTCACAAGATGCACTTTGATGAACCCCATGTTGACGAGGTAGATTAATGAAAACATACCCTATTGCACTGGAATTGACGGTTTGGGAAGATCTCGGCCTAAACCAATACGAGGTGACGATTGATGAGGCCTCCAAGATTTCGATTAAACGCACGGATGATGTATTGCGTACGCGAGATCTAACGGGTAACGAGGCGAGCACTTTGATTGCGGCTATAGAGTCTTTGAGAGTACCCGTTAGCGAGGAACTCAAGGGCAGTGAAAGCAATAAAGTCTCAACCAGTTACGAGTTAATTGTGGAGTCTGCTCATTTCTCCCTAGAGTTCAATTGGGAAGATATTGATACGAGCGGTGCAAATTCAAAAGCGTTTGAGTCTGTTTCAGCCTTAGCAGCCGTAGTAGTCAGTTTAGATTTAGCCCATTGATACTTGAACTAAGCCTCCACCACCACAAATTCTCCTAGCGATACCTTTTCTCTAAATTGAGAGAAGGAGAACAACGCCTTAATTCTCTTAGTGTTAATCACCTCAATCTTGCCATCTGGAGTGAGGTTGGCAAGATAGTCCCCCTCAGGAAATAGTGCCTCAGGAATGCTTTCTGTCTCGAGAATCTGAGCTGGTAATACTAGGCTTTTTGTAATTTTTATACGCATGACCCATCTTAAGTTTTAAGAATTAGAACGATTTTTTGTTTTGCACAAAATCAAATAGATTTGCACCATTTAGGTGTTTATTTAGGGAGCCTTTAGAGTTCAATGAATGCAGCGGTAATTACTTACTCTACTGGAATCAATGACCTGAATTTGCACTTAAAAAGTGCAAAGGATTGGATAATAAACTTACTTTAATCGAGTGCTTTTTCGGGTTTTTTCATAAAAAGCATTGGGTTTATTTTTAACCCACTGAATAAATTTCCCCATCTCCGGATGCTCTCTTAAGATCTGGGCATGATGGTATTGCTGAGCTAATTCAGTTTCAGTAAAAAGAGCATGAATTTGCTTGTGGCAAATACGGTGCAAATACTCGGTGGTCTTGCCTCCTTTGGATTTTGGTATGAGGTGGTGAGCATCCTTTTGTGAATCTGGAATAGGACGATCACAAATTGGACAAATCATTTCTACAGCCTCTTTAGGGGCTGGCTGATGCAATTCAATCAGTTTTTGACGAATTTTTCCAATCATGGAATGGGTTGGGTTAGGGCGCTAGGAAAATCAATAGATTCAAGCTAGTTTATTGAATAAGTCTTAAAATTGCTGGGTGTCAAAACCCATCCATAAAACCCTCGTAGAACCAGAGTTATCCCGCCTCATCGAAATGGCCTGGGAAGATCGTACGCCATTTGATGCGATTGAGAAAAGCTTTGGATTGGGGGAACCTCAGGTCATTGCAATCATGCGTAAAGAGCTTAAGCGGAGCTCCTTTGAGCTCTGGCGTAAAAGAGTGACTGGCAGGGTGACTAAGCATGCTGCCTTGCGCAGTGAAGATGTGACCCGCGCCTATTGCCCCACGCAATATAAAAGTAAATGAAGCGTCAAGTAGGGCATCCTCAGCGCTTAGTTCTGATTCTTGGCGACCAGCTCGATTTACAAAGTAGCGCTTTACGAGACTTTAATCCTCAAGCGGATGAAATCATCATGATTGAATCCGCTAATGAGGCCCAATATGTTTGGACTCATCAAGCCAAGATCGCTTTATTCCTGTCGGCGATGCGTCACTTTGCTCATGCAATTGAGAAACTAGGCTACCCACTTACCTACATTACTAGCTCGCCACTATCAATTGTTGAGGCACTGAAAGAGCATATTCTTCAAAAAAATATCAAGCACTTGGTTTGTATCGAGCCAGGCGAATGGCGCTTAAAACAGGCTATCGAAGCATTGGCAAAAGAGTTAGATATCGAGATGGAGATGCGAGAGGACGATCATTTCTTTTGCTCGCGCCAAGAGTTCACAGAGTGGGTTGCTAATAAAAAGGAACTCAGGCTAGAGTACTTTTATCGCTTGATGCGTAAGAAGCACAAGGTTTTATTGGATGCCGATGGTAACCCTGAGGGTGGGCAGTGGAACTTTGATCAGGATAATCGTAAGCCATACCCTAAAAAGGGTCTTGGCATTATTGATCCTCCTGCAGTGTTCGAAACGGATGCCATTACACAAGAGGTGCTCACGTTTGTTGCAAAGACTTACCCAGATCACCCCGGGTCTTTGGAGTCATTTCATTGGCCGGTGACTAGAGAGCAGGCAGTTCAAGCGCTCGAATATTTTGTTGAATATCGCTTAAGAAATTTTGGGGTGTATCAAGATGCCATGTGGACGGATACTCCGTTTGGCTGGCATTCTATTTTGTCATCCTCCCTCAACTTAAAGTTACTGAATCCTCGTGAGGTGGTAGCGGCAGTTTTAGTAGCCTGGAAAAAGTATTCTTTAGATCTATCGACTGTCGAGGGTTTCATCAGGCAGATATTAGGTTGGCGTGAGTTTGTGCGAGGCATGTATTACCTCGATATGCCTCAGATGGCACAGGATAATTATTACGAGCACCAGAATGCATTGCCAAAATGGTATTGGACTGGAAAAACGCAGATGGCCTGCATGAAAGATGCGATTGGCCAAACCTTGCAATACGGCTATGCGCATCATATTCAGCGCTTAATGGTGACCGGTAACTTTGCACTCCTAGCAGAAATCCTACCGCAGGAGGTTTGTGATTGGTATTTGGCGATCTATGTAGATGCCATTGAATGGGTTGAACTTCCCAATACAGCGGGCATGGCTTTATTTGCAAATGGCGGCAGATTTACAAGCAAGCCTTATATAGCTAGTGGTGCCTATATTAAGCGGATGAGCAACTATTGCGGCTCCTGTAAATATAAGCCTGAAGTGCGTTATGGTGAAGAGGCTTGTCCCATGACTACTTTGTATTGGAATTTCTTAATCAAGCATCGAGACCAATTCGAGGCTAGTCCAAGAACGAGGTTGATGACTGCAAACCTCAAAAGAATTAGTGACGAGGATCAAAAAGAAATCACACTGCATGCTAAACATATACTGAGTCAACTTGACAAACTCTAATGAAAACATCATTTAAGGGAAATAAAAGTTTTCTACCAAGCAAGATTTGTATAGTCTGCAAAAAAGAAATGACTTGGAGAAAATCTTGGGAAAAGAATTGGGAATCCATTAAATATTGTTCTACCGCCTGTAGGGCAAAAAAGACCTCCTAACAAGACCTAAAAAGTATTTCATTTGGAGTTGTCAACCCAATACAAAACTCACCCGTTGTGTAGGAAAGGACAGAGTTCTTTTATGACTGGGAGGTCTGCATGAAGAAAATACTGGTTTGCTTGCTAACGGGGCTCATGTTGGCTGGGGTTTCCGCAACAGCCAGCGCTCATGGCGGTAGGGGCGGGTATTACGTCGGCTACCATGGTGGTCATGGTAGTGGTTGGCGAGGTGGCTGGGCCCCATTTGCGGTGGGTGCGGTTGCTGGAGTTGCCGTGGCTAACGCGTACTATAGGCCTCCTCCTGTTTACTACGCGCCGCAATATGTCTATCCTCCACAACCTCAAACTGCTGCCTATTGTCCGGAGAACGGACTTTACTATCCGCAAACGCAAGCTTGCCCCAGTGGTTGGCAACGGGTCAATTACTAAATTCTTTTAGCTTTAATAAAAATAAAGGCCACTCGAAAGCGGCCTTTATCACTGTGCACTCTTAAAGCTTGTTTAATCTTATTTTCCGCAAGGAAACTTACCTGCCAAGAAACGCAGAAGGGTATCTGCTGCTGGCTCGGTTGCATATTTAGGATTTGCTTCAGCCCATTTTACGTAGTCTTGGATGACTTCTTTGCGAGTAGGTGCGGGTTGCTTGAGGCAAATAAATTCAGGAGCTGATTTTGGATTGCGTGTCACTAAATAAGTGTCGTAGACAGCTTGACCATAAATTTCACAGGTGATAAAAGTGCCATTAGTGCCTTTACAGTCTTGCAAGAGCTCTTGTGTGCTAATCATATTTGCTGCTTGGGATGCAGTTGAGAAACCCAAAACTGCGCTTGTAAGTAACATTAATAGAATCTGCTTTTTCATTTTTTTCTTTCGTATTAGTCTTAATCAATTTGAATTCGTATTTGTTTAGCGCCGACCTCTAAAGCCGCCGCCACTGAAATGCTCACCGCCTACGCGAGCGCTGCCGCCGCTGAAGCGATCACCACCACCATTAAATTTAGCGCCGCGTGAATCACCAAAGCCACTAGAGTCATTTCTAAAGTTGCTTGGGGCGCGATCACTGGAGCGATCGTTTTGCCCGAGATTGCGACTTCTGTCATCGTTGCTGCTACGATTACTGTCACGATTACCATCGCGATTGCTTGGATTACCTAAGTTTCCACGGTCATCGCTGCTGATGCCATTTTTTTGCAGATTCTGACGTAACTGATCACGTTCAGCATCACGGTTTGCGCCGCCCCCACCTAGATTAGCGTTACGACGTTGCTGATCTGGCTTCCAGTCGCTTGTGCCATTTTTGTTGCCATTCCAGTTGCTGTTAGTTTTGCGATTGAAATTATTGTAAGTGTTGTTATTAACAGTTAGTGAGTTGCCGCCACCGTAACCACCCCAATGACATCCACCCCAAAGAGCTGCGCCTACAGCCATACCAACACCAAACGAAAGAAGGGCTGTACTAGCTACATATCCAGGAGGATAGTACGCGACTGGAGGGTATGCGGGATAAGGCCAAGCACCATACACCACTGTTGGGTTATAGGAGGGCACATAAACCACTTGAGGGTTGGTTGGTTGGATGATGATAGTTTCAGATGATCCGCCACCTTGAGTGCTAACTGTCTGTTGAGGATTGGATTGCAGTGCACCAGTTTTCTTAGCCTTTGCACGTAACGTTTGGATCGCAGCCATCGTATCGGATTGTTGGGCAAGTACGGCATTGCCTAAGTTTTGCGTCCAACTGAGTTGTGAGCCCATCATTTCTAGAACAGGCGGGAAAGAAACTAAAGATTTCACACTGGCATCCCAGTTCTGTTGTTGCATAGCATTATTTAACGCATCGCCTTTAAGGTTACTGTTGTTGCGCAACCAATTTGTCGCTTCAGAAACTTCCAATGGGTAGGTGGAAGCCATTAATATTTGCGATACCAGCGGATCTGGGTAAAGAGCAATTGGAGCAACTAGTGCTTCTAGTTGTGCTTGAGATTGCTTACTGGATTGTGCTTGACCGCTACCTTGTGCATAAGTCACTGGCACTACTGCCGGTAGGCTTAGTACGGTAACCAGCATGCCTGCCAGTAATTGAGAGGGGATTCCTCGCTTTTTTTCTGCCAACATTAGCGCATCCTTATGGTTGAGTAGAGAAATATTCTACCCAATCTAAGGAGGCCAATGCTTTTTTCTAGGAGTATTGATTGCGAGTCAGTTAATAGGGCTTTATCTGGGGGAATATTGGACAATACACTCATGAGGCCTATTTTGTACTCCTATCGCAGATGTCCATATGCAATGCGCGCGCGTATGGCTCTAAAATATGCAAATATCGATATTGAGCACCGCGAGATCGAGTTACGCAATAAACCTCAATCTATGTTGCAAGTATCCCCTAAGGGAACGGTCCCAGTGCTCTGTGTAGGTGACCTAGTTCTAGATCAAAGTATCGACATCATGCACTGGGCATTGAAGAAGTCGGATCCTGACGGTTGGGGAGATGTGGATGACATCATTGCCCAAGCCTGGATTGAGAAAAACGATGGCCCATTTAAAGTCTTGTTGGACCAATACAAATACCCTAATCGATTTCCAGAGTTAGATCAAGAAAGGGTTCTGAGAGACGCAATGGAATTGATGTTACTGCCCATGGAAAAATCATTACAAGCACATCCATATTTGCTCGGGCACAGCCTGTCTTGGGTGGATGTAGCCATCTTTCCATTTGTTAGACAGTTTTCAATGGTCAATCCAGAAGAGTTTGAGGGGCTTCCAATATCCGCAACCAGAGAGTGGTTGGCTCAACACCTAGAATCTGAATTATTTAATGCAGTTATGCACAAGCATCCGGTCTGGCTAGATTAGCTTGCCCTAGGGATTGCAGTGATTGCACTTTGACGGATCTGCAAACCGAAGTACTTTCATGCCCTCGGTTTCTTCATGGCCACACTTCAAGCATCCCCAGATTTTGGCAATCTCTTGATCAGTTGCTAGCCCACAGGCATTGCATGGAAGTCCGCGTTTTATATCTTTGATCCAAAAGCCGGGTGCTTGGCATTGTGGGCATACAGAATTCATCTTATTTGCCAGATCAATTGTGGCCTTACGAATATTTTGCATTCTGGTTGGATTAGCAAATGCACGTAAATCATTTTCCACATAAACAATACCTTTTGACGACAGGCCTTTTGCCCACTCAAAAGCCTCCTTGAGATCGGAGAGGGTATGAATCCCTTTTTTTGACTGAGGATGATATTCATCCGTGGGTTTAACTACTAAATAGTGCGATGGAAAGAGTGCGGTATCAGCAAACTTGGTTAATTCTTCCCAGTGGCTTAAATAGATGTTTTCGTTTTGTGCAGGCGCACTAGAAAAGCCCGTGATTTCGAGTTGATGCTTTTGATCGATGAGTACTAATAATTCATTATTCCAAGGCATCATTCCCGCAAAGGGATCATTGATAAAAGCACCCTCATTGGCTAAGCCCAAATCGAGTTTGAGAAGATCCATGCCAATAGTGGCTTTCTTACGCGCAGCATCTAGCTGCGATCCATACCGAGGCGTCTCTTGTGTAAAAGTACCCAATAAATCGGTATCGTACTCATCAGTTTGCTGAACAAGGCAGCCTACTTTCTCATGAAGTACGTCAGCGATAATCTTTTCTTTGCCATGCTTTGTTAGTAAGCTAGCCGATCTATTAGAAAAAATATTCATATGTTCTCCAAGCAAGCCACTCAGTATCTCTATAGGAATTGAGTAGCTATGAGGGTATACAGTGGAATGCCTAGAATAATATTGAATGGAAAGGTGATCCCTAGTGACATCCCCATATATAAAGCAGGATTTACTTCGGGTAAGGCGTGCCGGAGAACTGCTGGAACAGCAATATAGGATGCGCTAGATGCCAGTACCATGAGTAAAATTGTATTGCCCAAGGGTAGACCTATTAGCTTACATAGTAACAATGCCAACATGGCATGTGAAAGCGGAGAGCCGATAGCATACAGCAAGGTGATGGGCGGTTTACCTCTTAAGCCTTTGAAGTTTCTGGCCGCCATGAGACCCATATCTAAGAGGAAGAAGGATAGCATTCCTTTAAAGAGGTCTATAGAGAAAGGCGCCATTAACTTTTCTCCAGAGTCGCCGCTAACCATGGCTACCAACATGGAACCTAATAAAAGCAACTGCGCGCCATCAGTAAAAGACTCATGCAGAATTTTTGAAATCCCAGCTGGCTCATTTTTGCTTGCTGAATCTGATGGCATCGAAGCTCTTGCTTTATTGGCCAAGACTATGGCGAGAATAATGGCGGGAGATTCCATTAATGCCATCGCTGCGGCCATATGGCCGCCATAGACAATATTGAATTGATCTAAATATTGAGTTGCAGTAATAAAAGTAACAGCGCTCACAGATCCATAGGTTGCCGCAATAGCAGCAGCATCAAAGGTAGTTAATTTTCTTCTTAAGATCCAATAGGCAATGATAGGGATAATGACAGCAAGAAATACTGCCAACCCAAGAGAAAATGCAATCTCACTGGTAAATCCAGATTTATGAAGAGCAAAGCCCCCCTTTAGTCCCAGTGCCATCAGCAGGTATAGCGAGAGAAACCGAGAAATCTGCGGAGGGATTTCCAGATTGGACTTCACTGATCCTGCAAATACGCCAAAGATAAAAAATAATATGGCGGGGTCTAAAAAATTGATCATAGATTCATCCAGTGCTTACTGTTGAATGATGGCCTGTACAAGCGGATGCTGAATTTTCTTCTCTGAGCGAATAGCATAGAAGTCCTCATGGATATCAGCGTAGTTCCTCAGCAATTCAATACCATAGGTGTTCTTCAGGTCCTTTTCGTACTTGACAGTATTCAGTCAAGATCTAGAGCCATCTAAAGGTAGCAGTATTTTCATTTCTTTTTACTCCTTCTTGATTTAAAACTGCATATTGTTGGCTTCAGACAAATATAGTAATGAGCATTGCTTGGTTTATGGTCTATAAGGCCTGATGGTAGATTCAAGGCCATAGACATCATCTTTATCTTTCATTTCTTGAGTGCGCTGCCTCAGTTTGACGACCTCCTTACAACTCATCTTCCGTAATTTCTTCGAGTCAATTCCATAGGTTTCCACTAAGCGTCTCCGACGTGCGCTGCATATCTGAAATCGAATGATCCAAAACAGTCCAAATAATGCGGGGGAAAGCAATAAAAAGAGAATAGTCATATTTTCATACTATGCTTATTTAAGGTAAAGGTCATTTAAATCAGTAGTTGAGTAATACAGTCTGAATACTTATTACTATGGGCCGATTGAAGGAATTCATTGCCATAAATACTGATTTAGCGCCTTTCGCCATCGATAACCCAGTGAATGCTTAAAATAGTAGTTTTAACCCTCATGAAGAAGGGTAATGTTGTAAAAATATTACTTCAGGAGGTGCCATGGAGCCATTAGCAAAGTTAAAAATTATAGAAATGGGGCAACTCATTGCGGGCCCGTTTGCTGCCAAAACATTGGCTGATTTTGGTGCAGAAGTCATCAAGATTGAGCCACCTAAAGTGGGTGATGCTTTACGTAAGTGGCGACTGCTTAAAGATGGCACATCTATTTGGTGGCAAGTGCAGTCTCGCAATAAAAAATCACTTTCCCTAGATTTAAAACAAGTAGAAGCACAAGAGATTGTGAGAACATTAATTCAAGAAGCGGATGTGTTGATTGAAAACTTTCGTCCTGGCACTTTAGAGGGCTGGGGTCTTGATCCAGAAAAATTGTTAGAACTCAATCCAAAATTAATTGTTCTGCGTATTAGTGGTTATGGTCAAACGGGCCCATATAAGGATAAGCCTGGTTTTGGTGTGGTTGCTGAGGCGATGGGCGGCTTGCGTCATCTCACAGCCGAGCCAGGTAGGGTACCAGTGCGTGTGGGTATAAGTATTGGTGATACCTTGGCGTCTTTGCATGGTGTGATTGGCATTTTGCTCGCACTGCAAGAGCGACACAATAGTGGCAAGGGTCAGATTATTGATATTGCCCTATACGAAGCCGTATTTAATTGCATGGAAAGTTTGCTTCCTGAATACAGTGCCTTTAATGAAGTCAGGCAAGCGGCTGGTAGTGCGTTACCGGGTATTGCCCCAACCAATGCCTACGAGTGCGCCGATGGTGGCTACGTGTTAGTTGCTGGTAATGGTGACAGTATTTTTAAGCGCCTGATGACAGTAATCGGTCGCGATGATTTGGGGAGTGATCCGCAGTTAGAAAATAACGATGGTCGAGTGAAGCGGGTAGTCGAGCTTGATCAAGCCATTGGTAAGTGGACAAAAAAAGTTAGCACCACTAAGGCTTTAGAGGCGCTAGATTCTGTTGCTGTACCAGCGGGCCGAATTTATACCGTTGCCGATATCGCTAGCGATCCTCATTACAAAGCTCGTGAGAACATTCAAACGATTCAGATGCATGATGGTAGTAAGCTAGAGGTGCCGGGAGTTATCCCGAAGCTATCACGCACGCCAGGCTCTATTAAGACTTTAGCCCCTGAGATTGGGGAGAATACCGATGAGATCTTGAAGAGCATCGGCTTAAATGAATCTCAAATTATTTCCTTAAAAGAACGCGGTATTGCATTTACGAAATGATTCATAAAACCTAGGTAGAACATCAACCAAGTAACACCAGCAAATACAAATTAGAACGAAAATACAGAGCAGACTATGACCAGAATTTATTTCAATGATGTTGTCACTAGAGATGGCTTTCAGATCGAGCCCAACTTTATTCCAACAGACGACAAGGTGAAGTTAATTGACGAGCTGAGTGACTGTGGCTTTGCCAAAATTGAAGTGACCTCATTTACTTCACCTAAAGCCATTCCGATGCTACGAGATGCTGAGGAGGTGATGGGTCGAATTAGGCGCGTGCCTGGGGTTGAATACACCGTATTAGTCCCTAATTTACGGGGCGCAGAGCGCGCTTTTGAGTCTAAGGCGGATGAATTTAATCTGGTAATGTCGACTTCAGAAACCCATAACCTAGCAAACCTCAGAATGGGAAGAGAAAAAAGTTTTGCAGGGCTGACGGAAGTTATTCAGTACGTTGATAGTAGGACGCCGATTAATGTTTCGCTGTCTACTAGCTTTGGCTGTCCTATAGAGGGGGAAGTGCCTCAAGCAGTTATTGAAGGTTTTGTGCAGCGCTTTGCAGACCTTGGCATCAGAGGAATCACCATTTGCGATACCACCGGTATGGCTAATCCCGACCAAGTCAAGAAGATGTGCGATGCGTTGCAGCAGCAATTTCCTGATCTGCAACTGACATTACATTTTCATAACACCCGCGGTATGGGTCTAGCCAATATCTTGGCTGCGGTTCAATCTGGTATTGTCCGTTTTGACGGCTCTTTAGGTGGTTTAGGGGGTTGCCCATATGCACCTGGAGCAAGCGGGAACGTATCGAGCGAAGATGCCATTCATATGCTTGATGCAATGGGTTATGACACCGGTATGAATATCCCTAAGCTCATCCAACTCGCTAAAGAGTTACCAGTGATTGTTGGACATGAGGTGCCTGGGCAGGTGGCTAAGGCCGGCAGTACCTATACATTGCATTCCGAGCCTAGCTATGTCGAAGAATTACGCCGCGCACAATAAGTTTAATATTAGGGGATTGGCATGATCGACCATTTGGATCATTTAGTGCTTACTACTGCTAAAGAGATGGAGTGTGTGGATTTTTATACCCGCGTTCTTGGCATGAAGCTGGAATCATTTATTGGTGGTACTCCGCCAGTTGAGCGCAAAGCGTTTAAGTTCGGTAATCAAAAAATAAATCTACATATTCAGGGTAAAGAGTTCGAGCCGAAAGCAGATATTCCGACCCCCGGAGCGCTGGATTTGTGTTTTATCGCAGATAGTTCACTCGAGCAAGTTATTGAGAAACTAAAATTAGAAGGCTGGCCAATCATTGAGGGTCCAGTCATTCGGACTGGTGCCACCCAAAAAATCAACTCCGTATACGTCCGAGATCCGGATCAAAACCTCATCGAGATTTCTGAACTCATTTAATGAAGATAGATGGATCAACGAATCAATGAATCAATACTCAGTACTGTATTCACTCTACTTACTTGAGTACGCTGAACTGATTTAGCTTGATATTTTATTGAGTTGTGTTGCTGGTGGGTCGTATGAGTGACTTTGTCGAAACTTCGTTTTAGAACTCGCGACCAGTTGACTACCAAAGCACTTTTACCCGTAAGGATGGCTGTTATGAAGGTGATTTGCTAGTAATTAACTTTTTACAACTAAAGTAGAGTAAAATACATGCAGCGATTTTCAAGCTAATAGTGTTGTTGTACTAGTAATTAACACCGCAGTTCTGCGATAGTTCTTTTTAGCATCTCCCCCGCCATTCTTGACTTTCGCCTCATTTGGGGCATAGCCCTTTTTATATTTTTTTAAGGAATAGTCAGATATGGCAAACGGTACTGTGAAATGGTTTAACGATGCTAAAGGCTTCGGCTTTATTACCCCTGAACTCGGTGGTGAAGATTTATTTGCCCATTTTTCAGCAATTAATAGCAATGGCTTTAAGTCATTGGCTGAAGGTCAAAAGGTAACTTTTGATATTACTACTGGCCCTAAAGGCAAGTTAGCATCCAATATTCAACCTGTTTAAATCAGGATCAAATACCAGGCGGAAATTATTTTGCCTGGCCTAAAGCCCAGCATGACTGGGCTTTTTATTTTTATTAAGGATGTTAAATGGCAAAAGAAGAGTTGCTGGAAATGGACGGTCTTGTTGATGAAATACTGCCGGATTCTCGTTATCGGGTTACCTTAGACAATGGCCATAAGCTTATTGCCTACACAGCAGGAAGAGTCAAAAAAAATCACATCCGTATTTTGGCTGGAGATAAGGTTTCTTTAGAGATCTCCACTTATGACTTGAGCAAAGGCCGAATCACATTTAGACACATTGAGAAGAAGCAACCTTTTGCTGGTGCGCCGAAAAGACGATATTGATAGCCTTGAAATTGAAAACTGCAAGTTCACTTAATATTTGCAAAGAATTTCAGTATCTTGTCGGTACCGTCCTAGGTAAGTAAGGAATACTAAAACCACCTTTGGGTGGTTTTAGTATTGCCATCAATTTTGGGTTGCTAGCCTGCATTCCATGCTGACCCTCTACTGACTCAGCCCATCCCATAGCCCATAGGCGTTAGAAAATAAGCAGTCCTGTAGGGATATCTTCAGAATTACTTTTTAGCATTGTAGAATCAGCGAAAAATTGCTCCTTAGTTCATTGAATCCTAAGGGTGACACGATCACGTAATTTGCTGAACCATTATTAAAGGGATTTAAATGACGCTACTAATCGTAATCGCTGCGTTAGTGTTTCTGATGTTTGTGGCTTATCGTGGCTATAGTGTCATTCTTTTTGCTCCCATTGCTGCTTTGGGGGCAGTCCTGTTAACTGAGCCTAACTTGGTTGCGCCGATGTTTACCGGCTTATTTATGGATAAGATGGTCGGCTTCGTTAAAAGCTATTTCCCAGTATTTTTATTGGGCGCAGTATTTGGGAAGGTCATTGAGCTTTCTGGTTTTTCCAAGTCGATCGTTTCTTCGGTGATCAAGATTGTTGGCGCTAAGAGAGCAATGCTCTCAATCGTCTTGGTCTGCGCTCTCTTGACCTATGGCGGCGTGTCTCTATTTGTAGTGGTCTTTGCGGTTTATCCATTTGCAGCTGAACTCTTTCGCCAGGGGGACATTCCCAAGCGTTTAATACCTGGCACGATCGCTTTAGGGGCGTTCACCTTTACGATGGATTCATTACCCGGTACTCCGCAAATTCAGAACGTGATTCCGACGACCTTTTTTAATACGAATATTTATGCCGCTCCTATATTAGGCATCATTGGATCACTCTTTATTTTGATCATGGGAATGATGTACTTGGAGTGGCGTCGCAGATCGGCCCATACATCCGGCGAAGGTTATGGAACGAATCACCACAACGAGCCAGTAGCCTTCGATGCAACTGAAAAGCTCACTAACCCGTTAATTGCAGTACTCCCTTTAATTGTTGTGGCACTTGCCAATCGGTCATTGACGGAATGGTTGCCTAGTTTTTATGGCAAAACTGTTTCATTTATTCCGGCGGTGATCGGCAGTCCTGCCCCAGTGATTCAGGAAGTGAGCAAAATCGCGGCTATTTGGGCGGTTGAGGGTGCATTACTGCTCGGGATTCTGACGGTGATTGTATTTGCGCATAAACGGATCTTTGCCAGTTTTGCTGAGGGCTCTAAAGCCGCGGTGAGTGGGGCGCTTCTGGCTTCGATGAATACCGCTTCTGAGTATGGTTTTGGAGCCGTAATCGCTGCGCTGCCGGGTTTCTTGGTAGTGGCCGATACCCTTAAAGCAGTGCCGAATGTCTTGGTCAATGAAGCAGTCACTGTTACAGCCTTAGCGGGTATTACCGGGTCAGCATCCGGGGGTTTAGGAATTGCGTTGGCAGCGATGTCGGACTACTTTATTCAAGGAGCGCAAGCAGCTGGTATCTCGATGGAAGTATTGCATCGCGTTGCCTCGATGGCGAGTGGCGGCATGGATACTCTGCCACACAATGGTGCAGTTATTACCCTGCTCGCGGTGACTGGCTTAACTCACAAAGTCGCTTACAAGGATATTTTTGCTATTACCTGTATTAAAACCATGGCTGTATTTTTGGTGATTGCTACCTATTTTTTAACTGGCTGGGTCTAGCGGGTATTGGTATTGAAACGGGATTCAAAAGGTGTGTAAGGTGCTGGTGAAAGATGGTTCAAGATTCAGGCACTATAAATACAAAACGACATAGTCATAGTGATGGTGATAGTGACAGTACTTTTTGGTACTAGTGCAAAAAAGTATCATTAATACCAATGCGACCACCCCAGCCCTGAGCACCTCCAATATTGGCGTTGGGTCGTGCGAGATTGACTTTGTCGAGACTTCCTTTTCGAACTCGCGACCAGCGGAGTTTAGGCCGTAAGTTGACGTTTCTTAATAAGCTCGGCAGCGGGGATCCGAACTATCTTCCCATTAACTGTGGTCACTATGGCTGTATTGGTTTGGATTGCCAAGTCTATTGCAGCTTGCCCAGCACGCTGCATGGCGTAATAAGATCCAACAATATCGGGATCGGGCGAATTGAGGATCTGCTCAACAGTGGTGTAACCAACGCTTTTGTATGGTGGTTTATTTTTTGCCATAAGCAGCATCATGATCTGTTTCAATTAATAAAACCCTTAGAAAATGAACTTCTCTGAAGCCAATTCCTCGGATTGATTTGCTAACTCGAAATGAGTAGAGTGCATCAATACCTTTTGGTGCAGGAATACTGTGAATCTTCTCCCACTTCAATCCCTTGTCGCGGTAAACCTGGTTCCAGGTTAATTGCGTGATTTTCTCAAAAGTGGCAAAGGCTTTCTCTTGCTCGGTTGGCTCTAACCCTTCCCAGGCTAATTGAAAAATAGGGCTGTTGAGGTCTAACTCTACTAATAGTTCAGGCTTTGCGTTTCGCGCCATGAGCTTTAGCCATTTTTAGTTTAGAAAGGTCAGTTGCTTTGGCCGGCGTTTTTTGGGCCCAGGCCAAGGCTGCTGATAAGTCCTTTTTAATGGCTGGCGTATGTACCCAACGCTCATTGTCGGGAATAACTGTGGCGGTACGAATGACCCAAACGCCAGGCTCAGGGGTTTCCACTAGTACCTGACGTCCCGCATGCTCTTTGCCAAGCGAGATCTGCCCACTGGATCCAATGGATTTAATAACTTGATGATCTATCACTGCGCCCATGGCATTCTCCTGTTTTCATGCTGCATTAAGGCATTATAGCATGATATTAAAACAAGATGCTAATTAAGACATCAATAGAAAGGGGACAATGCCAATTAATCGATTGTTAAAAGAAAAAGCCTCTAGATTTCTCTAGAGGCTAATTGGTTCAGACAGGTCAGTAAATTGCTTAAGCCTAGTTACTACTCTCCAAGCGCTCCAAAATTAGGTTAGCAAGAATGAATTCATCGCCATTAAAGGCCAATTCCATTGCCTGATAAATTTGCTCTTGTTCTAGGTCGGAGTAGTCCAGTTGAAAGTCGGCTGATTGACTGAGTTTGGAGATGAAAATACGTTGTACACGACCATTTCCTTCTCGAAAAGGGTGTAGAGCATTTATCTCTGATAGGTAGTGGGCTAGTCTTTTTGATAAAGCGTCAGCATCTAACCCTTTGAGCCAGTTTTCACGGGCTAACTTATTAAAGATATCGTTGGCCGCAGATTCAATAAAGCGTACATTGGCAAAACGACTATTGCCACGGCTAATATCTACTGTACGAATTTTACCGGCCCAGTCATAAACATCCTGAAAGAGGGCTAAGTGAATACGTTGTAGATGGGCTAAATTAAATTGACCTGCTATGGGATTTTCTAAAATCTCAATTGAGCGCAAAGTAGATAGCTCGCCCTCATAGGCGTCTAAATCTTTTGCATTAGTTATTTCTGCTTTATTTCGAAGTACGTCTGTACCTGGGTAGCAGTAAGTGTCATCCGCGTCGTAGCGTGACATAGCGTTGCTTGGTTTCTTCCAATATTTGCGCAATACTCTTTTTGCCGGCAACGTAATCAGTGAGGTTTTGCTCTAACTGCTTAGTTGGAACAATACCTTCAATCCGAGCAGAGGCCACAGCGTTGGAAACGTTGTATTGGCGAACCTGAGATTGGTTGGCAAACTTAGATGGCATGCGTCTATTTTAGTGGATTTAAGGTGGATTTCCTAGTCAAAAAATAGCCCTAAAACACGCTTTAAAGAGTTATTCGGAGGGGTGGTGCAGAAAATAAAAAAGCCCCGCAGAAGCGAGGCTTAGTGATGCTGGTGGGTCGGGCGAGATTCGAACTCGCGACCAACGGATTAAAAGCTAAAATATTAGATAAAAGTGTAATAAAAACAACAACTTAATTATAGTGTGCTGTAATTGTGTAAGTAAATTGCTGTTTTATTTGTTTTTTAATTTACGCTTTTAAGCATAGCAAGTCTAAATTAATTCAACTGCTTTACGCTTCATATCGTCATTAACATCTATGTATGCTTGCGTAGTGCTTATGCTTTTATGTCCTGCTAAGCTAGCTAGCACTCTTACGCTAACTCCTTTGCTTGCTAAGTTAGTAATAAAGCTTCGTCTGCCACTGTGCGAACTGCATTGACTTAATCCTGCACGCTTATATATGTAATGTAAGTGCTGTGTAAGTGTATTTGCATTAAAGCCTTCCTTAATACGCTTTTGTGTATAAAACAGCTTACAGCTATTGTTTTTAACGGGATATTGTTTAATGTAATGCGTTAGCTCTTTCTGCAATCGCTCGCTAATAAAAACGGTTCTTGCGTGCTTTCCTTTAGTTTGTTCTGCTGTAAGTAGTATTTCGCTTTTCACTATGCCACTATCATCTAAAACATCACTGTAGCGTAAGCTAGCTGTTTCACCAACTCTTAGTCCAGCCAAGTATGTAGTTAGCAATATTGCACGATTGCGTGCTGAATGCTTATTTTTAGCTATAAAGCTAAGCACTTTATGTAAATCTTCACTTGTTAGTGTTTTTGCTTGCTTGCTCATTACCTTTTTTCCTTTTAACCAAAGTTTTGCAATGTAATAAGCGTAATTTCTTTGCTTTTTAATTCCTACCTCTTTTTTATCTTGCTGTGTCATAAAAAAATCCTTCCATAAAACATACACTTAGCTAAAAACCAAATCTTTTAACAATTAGCTTTGATTTTTATATTTAGTATTTTTAGCTTGCATACAGCGTCTATTAGCTGTTTTAAGCAATTTTTGCTGTATTGCTATTAGCTGTTGCTATTTAAGCTTGTGTTGCACTGTTTAATGCGTTGTATTTGTAATAAGCAAAGCTTCGCTAATTAAAGCCATAGTGCTTTAATAAAAATACAGCAATAGACTCTAAGTCAATAATGCTGTTTAAGCTAAGTGCCAAAGCACATTGCTTGTATCTGCTTTGCTTACTTCTTTTGTTATGTAGTCTGTCCAACCACTATCTGCTATAGCAACTTTGTGTTGCTCGTCAAGTTCGCCAACTAACTTCTTTGCTTTTTTCACTAAATCATTAACTTCATTAAATCGTATATGCGTAGGTAAGTTACCTAATGCAATATGTATGTGTAGCTTTTTGCAACTTCTCTCACCTTCAACAACTACAAGATAATTTAATTTTTTTCCATACCTTATTGCAGCATTCTTAAAAACAACTTTATTGAGTTTCTTTGTAAAGCTTTCTGCAATTGTGTCGCAATCGCTTCGCGTCAATTTTTTTAAATAAGTTCCTTTATCGCATTTAATAAGCATAGTTTGCTTAAGTGTTAGTGTAAGTGCGATTGGGTAATTTTTGCAAAGCTGTAATAGCCAAGTTCTAGTTGCACTTTTGCTATTAATTTTTATAGCTTCTGTATAAGCTGTTTTTATTCGTATTTGTTCTAAATTCATAAATTTATTTATACAAACCAAATAAAAACAATAAATAATCTAACAAATACCAATAAATTTATAAGCTATATATTTTGCTAAATATAGCTATGCTAATAAGAGAAATTGCTAATAAACCAATTAATGCACAGCAAGCACGCATTAAAAGCTTAAAGCTACAGAAAGACAATGCAACTAAAGCATTAAAAAACGAGCGTAATAAACAGAAGATTGCTAAAGCACGAGAAACGATTGCTAGCGTAGAGCCTTTTTAATGCTCTTAGTTTTTTCGTCTATATATGCATAGCGTTTTTTATCTTCTTCGTCTAATGCTAAGTCTAGTAGTTGTCTGCTTTCTTCACCACGCAACTGTGCCATTGCTTTAACAGCGTCTAAGTGGCTGTAGTGTTGCTCAATCATTCCTACACTAGTCCCCATTTGTTTAGCAAGCGTGTGTATTACAACTTTATCGTGTGTTAAAGCAAGCGTAGCGTATGTATGTCGTAAGCTGTAAAGCACACGCTTCTTGTTAGTAATTGGCGAAATTAATAAATTGTGTTTTGTTAAGTATTCGTCAAATAATTTACTAAAGCTAGTTGGACTTAATAGTTTTTGTTTGCGATTTGGGTTTTGTTGTCTGTCGCTAATGTATTCTTTATATGTAAAAACTAAATCTTTATTTCCACTTTTAATCATTTGCTCTAAAGTTTTTCCATAGTTTCTCTGTGCTATGTCATTTAGTGCATATACGCTAGGTAGTCTGCCAACTGCTTTTCGTTTTCCTGTCTTACCTTGCTGTATGTTTAGTATTAATGTCTTTCGTATATAGCTTTGTGTTATTTCTTCGCCGTGTTGTTCGTCTTCACTTAACTCTGCTCTCAATCCAGTTTTATTATTTACAACTTCTTTTTCTAATTCAACTTGTGCCCAAGTAAGTTCTAGCAACTCCCTGCCTGGTCTTGCTCCTGTATCTAATAGTGTTATTACATAGTCTTTAAGTAACGCTCGTATTTCTTTACTATCAACTTTTCCTTTTTCAATCCATTTGTCAAAGTTAGCTTTAATCGCTGTTGCTTCTACTCTTGTAAATTCTGTTCGTCTCTCACTCTTGCGTCCTTTTGTTTTTAATTCTGGCTTTCTGCTTGCTAGCATAAATCCTTTGTATATTGCTTCGTCAAATACTCTACCAAGTGCCGCATTGTGCGTTAGCAATGTGCTTCGCGTTAGTTCTGTGCCAAGTTTTTTTCTTCTGTAGTTTTCTAATTCGTCTAAAGCTTTATAGTCAATACTATCAACATAGTATTTGCCAAACACGGGGATTAAGTAGTTTGTAATAACTGATATGTAATCTTTATAAATTGCTTTTCCATTACCACTTGCAATTTCTTCTTTTAATTTTTTTACTACGCCTTTAGCAATATCCTTAAAGTAGCGTGTGATAGGTGCAATATCATTCTTTTTACGCCACTGTGCTTCTAAGTAAAGCTCTTTAGCAACTTTCTTAGCTTTAGTTAAGTCGTATTCTTTCGTGCTTGTGCGTTGCCATTGTTTGTCAATGCAATATCTACACTGCCATATAGTGCTTCGCTCTCGCAAATACACTATTAGCTCTTTTTCTATAACTATGTGCGTTGTGTCTTTTCTATCGCTCATTGCAAATTCGCTCGCTATGTCTATAGCTTACAGCGTTTGCAACGAATAGGGCAAGATGTGTGTAGTAGGTGTGTATAAAAGCAAAAGCGAGCTTATCGCTCGCTATGCTTTATATCTTGGTGGGTCGGGCGAGATTCGAACTCGCGACCAACGGATTAAAAGTCCGCTGCTCTACCGACTGAGCTACCGACCCAGTTAAGCCGTAAATTATAGCAAGAAGTTCACAGGCGTTCCTCAGGTCTATGGGGGCCTGCCTTTGAGCCCTTGTACTTACAAGTTCCTAGGAGTTGACCCGTCTAGCAACTGGTGGATTTTTTGAAAAATAGTCCTTAATTCCTCTCAAAATAGCCTCTGCAATCCGATCCTGATAGCCATCATCATTTAACCGGGCTTCTTCCTGTGGATTGCTTATAAATGCAGTCTCAACGAGGATGGAAGGGATGTCTGGAGCTTTCAAAACAGCAAAACTAGCTTGTTCTACCTTTGGTTTATGTAAGGCTGCAAACCCGCCTATTTGTTTCAGAATGGAATTGCCTACTTGCAAAGAGTCTTTGATCTGTGCAGTGGTCGACATGTCTAGCAATAGATTGGCAACTTGCCTATCTTGGGTTTTGATGTTGATGCCACCAATCAGGTCAGAGGCATTTTCTTTATTAGCCATCCAACGCGCTGTTGTACTACTAGCCCCCATTTGAGAGAGCGCAAATACTGAAGCACCGCGTGCGTTTCTTTCAATGAAGGCATCCGCATGAATGGATACAAATAAATCCGCTTCTACTCGTCTGGCTTTTTGTACTCTGACATGTAGCGGCACAAAGTAATCTCCATCTCTAGTCAAGAACGGACGCATATAGGCTTCACCCTCAATCTTGTCTTTCAGTCGCCTAGCAATGGCAAGGACAACATTCTTTTCTCTTGAGCCTGCAGCACCAATAGCGCCCGGATCTTCGCCGCCATGGCCAGGATCAATTGCAATGGTGATCAAGCGTTTGTATTTAGCAGGCGTTGGTAGTTCCTTAGTTTCAGGAATCGCTTGTGCTACTGGGGCAGTTGGAGTCTTGGTGAGCTCCTTTTCTTTCTTGGTAGCAAACTGTGCAATGAGATCTACTTCCTCATTGGATTTCTCGAGCGCACTTTCTTTTTTGGCACTACTTCTCACCAAGGCCATCAAGGGATCTGCTGGGGTGGTAGGGTAGAGGTCAAACACCATACGGTAGTTGTACTCACCAATCGGATCTAGCGTAAAGAGTTGTGGCTTGATCGGTTCTTTTAGGTCAAATACTAAACGTACGGTACCGGGCTGAAATTGCCCCACCCGAACTTGCGAGATATACGGGTCATTCGGCTTTACTTTTGCAACCAAATCTTTGAGTGTAGGGTTGAGTTCTAGTCCCTGTACATCTACCACCAAACGATCTGGGTTCGTCAGAATCTGCTGGGTAATCGGTAGCGGTGTATCAGATTCCAAGGTCACGCGTGTGTAGTCCTCTGAAGGCCAAACACGCACACCTAAGATCTTGGCACCCCAAGCAATATCGACCTCAGTAAGCAACAATGCAAAGCTTAAGAACTTCGCTGAAGTCTTGAGATGTTGCCTACGAGAGAGATTGATTTTTTTATCATGCATTACAGATTTGCTCGAATATCTTCAAGCACTACCTTGCCTTGTTCTGAGCAAGCATGGATAGTAATCGAACGATCATCCTCATCTGTGCCGGCAACTAACTGAATCTGAATATCAAATGCGGGCAAAGTTCCTTCCGCTTTATCTGGCCACTCGATGATGCAAAACCCTGGAACATCAAAAAGTTCCGCAAATCCTGCTTCCTGCCACTCTAGAGGATCACGCATCCGGTAGAGATCAAAGTGATGCACTGTAAATGACACAACATTGGTTTTTGGATTGCTCTGATGAATAGGGTAAGACTCACACAATGTGTAAGTAGGACTCTTTACTTTGCCATCATGTCCCAGGCTTTGGATGAGGTATCGGGCAAAGGTAGTCTTCCCGGCACCTAGGTCGCCTTCAAGAGAAATATTGAGGTGGGCACTAGGGTTCAGGTTTAGAAACAGCTCAAGACTGGCGGCAAATGCTGTAGCAAGCGCGGCAGTTTCCGCTTCCTGCCTACAATATTGCTTGAGAGATGCTTTTGATGCCCAAGGCATCTGATTTTCGGTCATTGCCCTAGTTTATTCAATTATTACGCTACATTCAGTATTCCATATGCCTTTATCTGCCAACTCTCAGCCTTTAGATGCATCCAAGCTCCGTGATTGGCTTGGAGCTCAAGCTTTGGCATTGGGCTTTGATGGCTTGCGTATTTCGGATACTCATCTTGGGCCCGCCAGTGAGCGCCTCAATGAATGGTTGGCAGAAGGCCGGCATGGCCGTATGGAATACATGCAGCGCCATGCTGATCTCCGCGCTAATCCGGAACTCCTAGTACCAGGGACGGTCCGAGTGATTTGCGTATCCCTTAATTACTTGCCACAAAGCACTGACTTTGATGCTGAGTGGCAACGACTCGAAGATCCTGCTCAAGCAGTGGTATCGATGTATGCCCGTGGGCGCGACTATCACAAGGTGTTACGTAATCGCTTGCAAGATTTTGCCAAGCTCATTGAGCAAAAGATCGGTGCATTTGGTTATCGCGTATTCACAGACTCTGCTCCCTTGATGGAAGTAGAGTTGGCTCGTAAAGCAGGTTTAGGTTGGCGTGGTAAACACACGCTTTTGCTCAACCGAGAATCTGGTTCGACATTTTTCTTGGGTGAGATCTTAGTAGATATACCATTATTAATAGATCAAGAGATCGAGGAGCATTGCGGCACTTGTACCTCTTGTATTGACATATGCCCCACGCAGGCCATTACCGCCCCTTATCAATTAGATGCGCGGCGTTGCATCTCTTATCTCACGATTGAAAATCCCGAGGCGATTCCGGTGGAATTCCGGTCTGCGATGGGTAATCGGGTATATGGCTGTGATGATTGCCAATTGATTTGTCCTTGGAATAAATTTGCTAAGCGCACGGAGCTACCCGATTTTGCCCAGCGTCACGGCTTGGGGCAAGCATCACTTTTACATCTGTGGTCTTGGACCGAGTCTGAGTTTGAGCAACGTCATGAAGGCAGTGCTATTCGTAGAATTGGCTATTGCCGCTGGCGTCGCAATTTAGCGGTAGCAATGGGTAATGCTCTAGCGAGCACTGAAGTGGTTGATGCCGATAAGGCTGCAATACGTTCTGCATTGAGTGCCGCCCTTGCAGATGCTGATACCTTAGTAACCGAGCATATTGAATGGGCCCTAACAGCATACAGGGCTTACAATTAATCCATGTCATCCGCAGACCAACCCTATATTGATCCCAGCGAAATCGCTCTAGAAGAATCTGCGGCACAACGGTTTAAAAATCCCAGCGATGCCTTTTGGTCTGGTATTCGGGATGCAGCAGGTGCTCCTGCGATGGTGCTCTTTGCTGGCATGGTCGGCTTTGGAGCCATGGGTAAAACCAATGGCTTTGATGTTTGGTTTACTACCTTCACTTCATTCTTTATGTTCGCCTTACCAGGGCAGGTAGTTTTGCTTGAGATGGCGATTACGGGTTCATCTGTTATAGCAATTGCCTTAGCGGTGACACTCACATCCACACGCTTCATTACGATGACCGTGACACTCTTCCCACAGTTTCATCAAAAGGATCGCAATCGTAGTCTGTATGCTTCAGTGCACTTGTTAGCCATGACAGCCTGGGCTATCTCGATGCGTGAGTTTCATGCAATTGAGGTAAAACACCGCCTGAGTTATTTTATTGGCCTTGGCTTGCTGTGTTGGCTAATCTCCATCCCAGGAACTATTTTGGGCTTCTATTTGGCAGGCATGGTGCCACCCGCTGTGACATTAGGCCTGGTCTTTATTAACCCACTGTTCTTCTTGCTGACCTTTACTGAGGTGAAGCCTTGGATTAATCGCATTGCGATTTGCTTGGGATGTATCTTTGGCCCTATCTTCTTTATAGTGGATCGTGACACCAGTTTATTAACGGCCGGCTTAGTAGCTGGCACATTGGCCTACCTTATTGATCGCAAGTTCCTGCGTAAAAAATCCGGGATGGTTGGATGATGGGCACGATCAACACAATGACCAATGCACTCTCGGGTTGGGGTTTATGGATCGCCTTAGTAGGCGCTTGTCTTGGGACTTATTTCTGCCGTGCAATTGGCGTACTGCTATCGCAAAGTATTAACCAAGATAGCGAGATCTTCCGTTGGTTAGCTGCCGTAACTTACGCGATGGTTGCTGCTTTAACAGTGCGCTTGATCGTGATGCCATTAGGTTTGATGGCAACCGTTCCTTTGTGGATCCGAGCTCTGATTTGCGCTTTAGCAATTGGCGTAATGGTCTCTAAACCAACTAGACGTTTAGTTCCAGCCCTATTGACTGGAACCTTGTTGATGGTGGGTTACGGCGTCATTCGCTAAGCAATACTAGTAATACAACACCGTAACTCATCCCACTAACATTACCACTACAGTCCCAATAGTATTAAAGATGCGCTGCCAGAATTCTGGCGATATGTACCGCTTCTCTTTGAGTGCCATCCGCAATCTGATGACGACAACTGGTGCCATCTGCTACTACCCAGCTATCTGGCGACTTCCGAATGCTTGGTAACAAGGTCGTTTCTGCCATTTGCTTAGACACCGCAATATGCTCAGCTTCATAACCAAAACTACCCGCCATACCGCAGCAAGAAGATTCAATTAACTGAGGCTCTGCATTAGGGATAAGTTTGAGCAATTCCATGGCGGGAGTAACGGCTGCAAATGATTTCTGATGGCAATGGCCATGAAAGAGCACAGATTTATCTGCTGCTTTGAGATTCAGATTGAGATTGCCTGCTCTCACTTCGCTAGCCAAGAATTCTTCCAAGAGTTGTGCTTGCTTAGATACTGTCACAGCACGTTCACCAAAGCCCATTACTAAAGCCTCATCCTTCAAGGTAAATAAGCAGGAGGGCTCTAAACCAATAATGGGGATATTTTTCTCGGCATAGGGAGCTAAATGATCTACTAATTCGCCAAGGGTGGCTTTGGCTTTATCCACCATGCCGGCTGCGAGATAGGTTCTGCCACAGCAAAACTCTTTAGAGCAGCCACTTTGTGCTTTATACGCTGGTTTATTTTCATTACTCTGACTCTTGCTTTGAGTTTTGCTCTGAGTCTTATGGGGGATATGCACGCGATAGCCTGCAGCTTGTAGAACTTTCAATGCTGCAATGAGATTCTCATCTTCAAAATAAGCATTAAAGGTATCCGCTAACAGAATGACACCTTTGCCATCAGCATTGCTTGCCAATTGGTCTGGTGTGTATTGATGCGTATTGCCTTCTTTCTGATTCCAGAAGTTCTGGTTTTTCCAAATAGGCAAGCTTCTTTGCGCAGAAATACCCATGACCCATTCTTGTAGGATTGCAATGGGTTTAATGTGGTTACGCAAGTTCAATAAGCTTGGTAAGAGTGGAATGCTACTGATGATGCTTGCATACTTGGGTAGATAGGCAACCGCCAAATCTCTCAAGGAATGACCAACCCGCTTCTTATAGGCAGAGAGAAACTCTATCTTCATCTTCGCCATATCCACACCAGTGGGACACTCCCGACGACAGGCCTTACAACTCACACAAAGCTCCATCACTTCTTTGATGGCATCACTGCCGAGTGGTGAACTTTCATCTTTGATTTCGAGTTGATTCGATAGGGCTAGACGTAAAGTATTGGCTCTGCCACGGGTGAGATGCTTCTCATCACGAGTAACACGGTAGCTTGGACACATCACTTCTGCATCAAACTTGCGACAGTGCCCATTGTTATTGCACATCTCTACTGCTTTAGCTAAGCCCATCGCTGGATCACCACCGGTACCCGGAGCAGTCGTTGCTTCGGTGACGGGATCATTTTGTACGTTCCAGGCTGACCAATCTAATGCAGGTTGTAATGGAATGACTTTATAACTTGGGGGAAATCTAAAGTGACTAGAGTCATCCATCTTAGGAGGATCGACAATCTTGCCGGGATTGAATAATCCCTTGGGATCAAATGCGTATTTGATCTCTGCAAGAGCCTCAGTAATCTTCGGACCAAACTGCCAGGAGATCCACTCACCACGACATAAGCCATCGCCATGCTCACCGCTATAAGCACCTTTGTACTTGCGTACCAAGGCAGAGGCTTCTTCGGCAACCGCACGCATCTTCTGGGCGCCATCTCTGCGCATATCCAAGATTGGGCGTACATGTAATGTGCCTACAGAAGCATGTGCGTACCAAGTGCCACGTGAACCATATTTAGAAAAGACGTCTGTCAATGCTTGGGTGTAATCCGCCAGACTCTCTAGAGGGACGGCGCAGTCTTCAATAAAGCTGACTGGCTTGCCATCACCTTTCAGGCTCATCATGATGTTCAGGCCCGCTTTACGCACTTCCCATAAATTCTTTTGCAGTGATGCATCCGGCATTGCTACTACGGAGCCTGGCAAACCCAAATCGCTCATCAATTCCTGTAGCGCCTTAAGTTTCTCTAGTAATGGTGCATGCGCTTCACCCGAAAACTCCACCAACAAGATGGCTTCAGGAGTCTGCGCGGTATGGTCAATTAAGGCGGTTTCAATCGTTTTCTTAAAGCTCGGATTGCTGCGTGCCAAATCTATCATGGTGCGATCCACCAATTCAACGGCAGTAGGCCCTAACTTCACAATATATTGGGCGCTATCCATCGCCTTATAGAAGCTAGCGAAGTTCACAATGCCGAGTACTTTGTGTTGTGGCAGTGGCGCAAGCTTGAGCTTGAGGGATTTAAAGTAGCCCAAAGTCCCTTCGCTACCTACCAACAAGTGGGCAAGGTTTACGCTGCCGTCTTGGGTGTAAGGCAACTCACTTTGTGGATGGAAGATATCGAGGTTATATCCAGCAACCCGTCTGAGCACCTTCGGAAAACGCGCTTCGATTTCTGGTTGCAGGGTCGTAGCGAGGTTTTTTACAAAGTCACCCAATTGCTTTGCAGCTCCAGTGCTGCTGGCGTAATCGCTGAAGTTGGCAATTCTGCCGTCCGCTAACCAAGCATCAATCCCCAAAACGTTATGCACCATATTGCCGTATGCGATTGAGCGGCTGCCGCAAGAGTTATTGCCGGCCATGCCGCCAATCGTCGCTTGTCCAGCAGTAGAAACATCCACCGGATACCAAAGACCATGCTGCTTGAGTGAGTCATTTAAATGATCAAGCACAATGCCAGGCTCAACTTCAACATAGCCTTTAGCGAGATTGAGATCTAATACATTTCTGAAGTATTTGGTGTTATCAATGACTAATGCAGCGCCCGTAGTTTGACCGCACTGACTGGTGCCACCTCCACGAGGTAATACTGGTACACCTAGCTCTGCAGCAATTTGAATAGCGCTCGCAATATCTTGTGCAGTCTTTGGTACAAACACAGCCACTGGCATTGCTTGATAGATAGAAGCATCAGTTGCATAGCGACCACGACTCGCGCTATCCGTCATGACTTCACCAGAAGTCTCTTGGCGTAGGCGCTTAGCTAAAGCGACTTGATCAACCATGAGTTCTTTAAGGTCTAGAGGTTTATTCATGGCTTTACGCTCTCTAATACAGTCTCTGATTTCAGTAATTGAGCCACAACATCACGCTTGTTCTTAACGTGTTGGATCATGATTTTGCGCATACGAGCACTATCACGGGCTTTTAAGGCATCAAGCATCTCTTGATGTTCTTCTACAGCTTTTTCCCATTTGACGCCATCTTGGTTGGAGCGAAATCTCAGCGCTTCAATACGGGCATTGACTTGCGTGAAGAGTTTGGAGAGAACAGGATTATTTGCCGCCTGATTAATTAGATGATGAATACGTAAATTCAGTTTGTAGTATGTCGATAAATCACGACGCGCATAAGAGGCCATCATTTCATATTGAAGGGCTTCCAGTTCAGAAAGAGTGGCATCGCTAATATTGTTGGCGGCTAACTCACCAGAGAAGCCCTCTAAATCTGCAATGACATCAAAGGTATGGAGTACATCTTCAAGACTGAGTTGCACAGCAATGGCGCCACGATTTGCAATCAGCTCAACTAAGCCTTCAGCGGCCAAACGGCGAATCGCCTCCCGAATCGGGGTGCGAGACACATTGAGGCTCTCAGCTAATTCACGTTCGTTCAGTTTGCTGCCAGGAGCAATCTTGCCCTCGACCAAGAGGGAGCGAAGCGTCTCGAAAGTCGCTACATGCAGATTTTGAGAATTGGGCTGTTCTATCACCGTCATGCGCTAATCCCTGTTGAGCATTTTTCTGATTAATTTGTATACAAAAATAAGAATAAACCATCTTTAGGCATAAATATAGGCTTTAAATGCCTTATTGAAGCTTTATTTTGAATATTATTTTCAATAATTTGTATACAAAATGGAAATTTCACAAAAATTGTCATACACTAGCAGTAGAAATAACTACCTATAAACACTTTAAAAGTGAGACACAGCATGTTGAAACTTGATAACCACGCATCAGGACGCCATTTTTTACATATTCCTGGTCCAAGCCCTGTACCTCCACGCGTATTGCGCGCCATTAGCTATCAAACTATTGACCATCGCGGTCCAGAGTTTGGCGCATTCGGCCTGAAGGTATTGGATGGCATTAAAAAGATTTTCAAAACTGAGCAACCTGTCATTATTTATTCCGCATCTGGAACGGGATCTTGGGAAGGTGCATTAGTCAATGTTCTCAATCCTGGCGACAAAGTACTGTTCTATGAAACTGGCCAATTTGCAAACTTATGGCGCGCTCTTGGTAAACGACTTGGTTTAGAAGTTGAAGTAGTTGTCAAAGCCGGCCAAGATACTTGGCGTTGGGGGGTGGATGCATCTGTCATTGAAGAGCGCTTACGCAAAGATACTGGTCATGAGATCAAAGCTGTTTGCGTAGTGCACAACGAAACTTCAACCGGTGTTACTTCCAATATTGCAGCTGTTCGTAAAGCAATTGACTCCCTAAAGCATCCCGCTTTATTGATCGTTGATACTGTATCTGGCTTGGGTTCAGCCGACTATGAGCACGATAAGTGGGGCGCTGACGTGACTGTATCTGGATCACAAAAAGGGTTGATGTTGCCACCGGGTATTGGTTTTAACGCATTGTCACCACGCGCAATCGAAGCAAGCAAACACAACAAAATGTATAAAGCCTATTGGGCTTGGGATGAAATCTTAGAGTCCAATAAAACAGGTTTCTGGCCAACGACTCCAAGCACCAATTTGATGTACGGTTTGCATGAAGCAATGGACATGATGATG
>Ga0209189_1000418_pt1 | contig 35578 bp, 39 predicted proteins | sample C_130820_EF_Meta_FD_187308 | JGI IMG/M metagenome (GOLD analysis project Ga0209189, IMG submission 187308) | Freshwater microbial communities from Lake Croche, Canada to study carbon cycling - C_130820_EF_MetaG (SPAdes) (version 3) | ecosystem: Environmental > Aquatic > Freshwater > Lake... | reverse complement strand
TTCACGACCTCCACGCGCCGCTTGTTGCGGCAACACCGAACGCCCGCTTTGTCGAGTTCTTCACAGACGATCAAGTATTGAACTTCCGTCGCCTCGTAGACAACCAACTCTCATTTGAAAAGGGCGACGTATTGCTTCATCAAACACCAGGCCTCGGCTTCGGATTTGACGAAAAGGCTGTTTCAAAGTTTGGTGGTCAATGGGAAGTCATTCGCTAGAGACATTCAACACACAAGCCACAGGAGGCTCGACTGTGCCCACCCCCCTCAGACCCCGCCTGCTCATGCCCGGACTCGTCGTGGCCCCCGGGGTCTTCGACATGGTCTCTCTCCGTCTGGCGGACCAGATGGGATTCGAGGCCCTCTACATGACCGGATTTGGAACTGTCGCCTCCCATCTGGGCTTGCCGGATGCGGGTCTTGCGACATATTCAGACATGGTCGGTCGGGTGAAGGCCATGGCTAGTGCGGCGTCAACGCCCCTCATCGCAGACGGAGACACCGGATACGGGGGGCTGCTAAATGTTCGACACACCATTCAGGGCTACGAGCAGGCCGGGGCTGCAGCGATTCAACTCGAAGACCAGGAGTTCCCCAAGAAATGTGGGCACACGCTCATGCGACGGGTCATCCCCGCCGAGGACATGGCCCAGAAGGTGCGCGTGGCAAGTGAGAGCCGAAGCTCAAAGGACTTCCTCATCATCGCCAGAACGGATGCCCGAACAGCCCTCGGGCTCGACGAGGCCCTTCGCCGTGCCGACCTCTACCTCAGAGCGGGCGCGGATATCCTCTTTGTGGAGTCTCCAGAGTCGCCGGAGGAGATGAGAAAGATCGGCGAGACATTCAAAGTGCCTCTGGTTGCCAACATGGTTGAGAAGGGCCGCACGCCCGTGCTGCCAAAAGCAGACCTGGAGTCGCTTGGCTACAAGATCGCCATCTTTCCGGTTACGGCGCTCCTCTGCGCCATGCAGGCGATGCGCGAGGCTTACTCGCATCTCAAGGCCAATGGCTCATCCACCGGGCTTAACACGCCCATCGCGGACTTCTCCGACCTCGTCTCGCTCGTGGGGTTTGAGGATGTCTGGGCTTTCGAAAAGAAGTACGCACCCGAATAACTAAACAGGAGACGAACATGACCCCGAGGTCTTTCTTTCAATTCATATGGGCCGCTGGCCTCGCCTCATTGCTCGGTGCGCTCGCCCCAGGCGCATATGCGCAGAAAGCCTACCCCACCAAGCCTATCAAGCTCGTGGTTCCTTTTGCGGTGGGTGGTGTTACAGACACCAGTGCGCGTCTCATTGCAGACCAGCTCTCACGCCGCCTTGGCCAGCAGGTCGTTGTCGAGAACAAGCCTGGCGCCTCGGGAAACATTGGCACCCATCAAGTGATGCTTAGTGAGCCGGACGGATACACCCTTCTCATGGGTTTTGATGGAACGCTCGCAATCAATCCCTCTGTTTTTGACAAGCTTCCCTTTGACCCTGTTCAAGACTTCGCCCCCATCGGCAAAATCGGAGACGCAGCACTCATCCTTGTCGCAAGTCCCGAGTTTCCGGGCAAGACCCTTGCTGATGTCGTCTCGCTCTCAAAGTCAAAGCCAGGAGGCCTCTCCTATGGCACCTCTGGCAATGGCGGGACCCCCCACATTGCCGGCGAAATCTTCAAACAGCGCACCGGCGCAAACCTGGTTCATATTCCCTATAAGGGCGGTGGGCAGGCCATCGCTGATGCATTGGGTAACAACGTGCCCCTCGTCTATACCGCCATTGCAGGAGCGCTTCCACACGTGAAATCCGGAAAGCTTCAGGCGATTGCCGTCTCTAGTGCGAGTCGGGCGAAATCTCTACCCAATGTGCCCACGTTCGCAGAGAGCGGATACCCCAACTTCGAGATCAACTCCTGGGTGGGGCTTCTGGTTCCCAAAAAGACTCCAAGCGCAATCGTTGAGCGACTCAATGCCGAGCTCAACACCGTGCTCAATGACGCGGAGGTCAAGGAAAAACTTGAGGTCCTCGGCATCGCTGCAACACCCGGAACCCCCTCCAAATTTGGAGACGAGATCAGGCGCGATATTGCTCGCTATCGGGCAGTGGTCAAGTCTGCCGGAATCAAACTCGAGTAAGTCAGACGATCTTTACGCTCAGGTCGGGGAGTCCATCGATATGAATATCAATGGTGTCTCCTCTGACCACCGGCCCGACATTCTCTGGCGTGCCCGAGTAAATGAGGTCTCCGGGGAATAGTTCGAAAGCCTCTGAGAGCTTGGAAATCTGCTCGGCCACCGACCAGATCATCTGATTCAGATCGGCGTCTTGCTTCATCTGGCCATTCACTTTCAGCCAGATCCGCCCCTTAGTGAAATGCCCCGTGCTGGCGACGCGATGAATCTCGCCAATCGGCGCTGAGCGATCAAAGCTCTTGCCGATCTCCCAAGGTTTTTTCTGATCCCCCATAGCGCGCTGAAGATCTCGACGCGTCATATCCAAGCCGAGGCTGTACCCATAGACAAGGTCGAGGGCCTGCTCGACCGGAACGTTACGTCCGCCTTTGTGGAGTGCGGCAACAAGCTCCACCTCGTAGTGGTAATTCTTCGTGAGCGGCGGGTAGGGGTGATCGGCGACTGTTCCCGGCTTTACGAACTGGATGGCATCGGTGGGTTTTTGAAAGAAAAAGGGGGGTTCCCTTGTCGGATCTGACCCCATTTCACGGGCGTGGGCAGCATAGTTTCGCCCGATGCAGTAGATGCGACGCACCGGAAAACGCTCATCACTGTTTGCAATCGGAATGTAGGTGTGCGGAACGTAAAACGGCGTCTTGGGAGGGTGGTGCTGACCATGAGGGGTTTGTGCGTGAGCCGGGGGGCCGCTCGCAAACCAGGCACCCGCGCCCAAAACCCCAGCAGATCCGAAAAATTTTCTGCGGTTCATTGAATCCTCCATCAAGGGACTGATCAGTGCATTGTGGTGCAGAAATAAGACCGACTGCACTGCGTGGGCCCTCGGGCAACCACCAATTGTTGGTCCGTGAATGCATCGATTAACTGGCCGAAATATTCCCAGAGGAGACGCGTATGACCCGCCAATATTCACCAAGACTGAGCGCCATGGCGCTGTCAGTCGCCGTCACGCTTGCATCCCTGGGCGCCGCCTCCCTCGCCCACGCCGCAGACGCTCCCAAGGTTGCCGCTGCAAGCCCAGCCATTACCGAGGGGTTCGCGCAGGATCGGCTCTCGCGCATAGCGGGGTCCATGAAGGAGCAGGTCAACAAAGAGATGTTTCCGGGGGCGGTCACCCTGGTGGCCCGAAATGGCAAGGTGGTTCACTTCGAGGCCCATGGGTATCTTGATCAGGCCAAGACCAAGCCCATGACGAAAGACGCGCTCTTTCGACTCGCGTCCATGACCAAGCCCATCGTGACGACCGCAGCAATGATGTTGGTCGAACAAGGCAAGCTCAAGCTAAACGACCCCATCACCGCCTATCTGCCTGAACTCAAGGATCTGAAGGTGGAGACCCCAAGCGGGGATGTGCCTCTTAACCGCCCAATCATGGTTCAGGACCTGATGCGCCATACAGCGGGATTCGTATACGCAGGAGGCACGAAGTCGGCGCGCATTAAGAAGATGTATGACGAGCTCAACATCGAAGCACGAGAGTCAGACATCACAGCAGACGACATGCTCAAGAACTTGGGCCAGATTCCCCTCGCCCACCAGCCAGGAACCGTCTGGGAATACTCCATCGCAGTCGATGTGCTCGGTCTGCTGCTTGAGCGAGTGGAGAAAAAGCCCCTTGATGCGATTGTCGGGGACATGCTCATCAAACCCCTGGGCATGAAAGACACCACTTGGTGGGTCTCAGGAGAGCGCATGCCCCGCATGGCAGAGGCCTTCGACTCAGATAAAGAGAAGGCGTGGATGCTCAAGGCCTACCGGCACGCCTACGACCCCAGGGGGAAGAGCTATTTCAAAGGGGGTGCAGGCCTTGTCGGCACCGCCTCAGACTACCTTCGATTTGCCCAGATGATACTGAACGGTGGCGAACTCGATGGCAAACGCTACCTCTCGCGCAAGACCGTGGAATTCATGCTTTCGCAGCACACCGTGGGGATGGCCGGAAGCACCATTGGCACCACAGGCCCCGGGTACGGCTTTGGACTCGGTTTTGGCGTGCGACTCGACGAGGGCATGGGCTATACCCCCGGATCAAGAGGAGATGCCATGTGGGCAGGCGCATGGGGAACGAGCTTCTGGATCGACCCCAAGGAGAAACTCGTCGGCATTCTCATGGCTCAGGGACCCTCAAACCGCATTCATACCCGCATGCTATTTAAGTCGCTTGTGTACGGATCTCTGGTGAAATAACCCTTTCGACGCTCAGGGGGTCCGGGCGGACGGCGCTATGAGCCTGACGCTCGGGAAGTAATTTCTATAGCGTCGAGTGTCTCGGGTAAGGATCGGGAGGCCACTCACGGCCGCATGGGCACCAACGAAAAAGTCCCCAAGAACATTGCGTTTGGTGCCCCCGCCCCGCCGGTACTTCACGAAGGCCTTTCCCGCAAGGAACAAGGCGGGGCTCGGAATCTCCAATAGGGTCAGGCCCAGATCCTCAATCGCTCGATCGAGCGACTCAACGGTTGAGAATGTCAGCGATAACTCGGCGTAAATAACGGGATTGATCGCAAGCCGATAAACGCGAGACTGCGATCGCAGTTGATCCACCGACCAATCGGCCCACTGCGGATCATCACCAAAAACGTCAACTAAGACGTTTGTGTCAACGAGCATCAAGCCTCGTCACGCAGCAACGCCATAAGCTCCTGTGTTCGCCACTTCACGTCAGCTCTTCCTCGAGCAGCCTCGAATCGGTCGCGTTTCTGCCTCCTCGACCCCTCAGCAGCATAAATAACGACCTCGCCCGACTTGTTAACGCCGAAATCCACTGGCATTCCGGGCTTCAAGCCCAGGGCGTCACGAATCTGCTTGGGTATGGTGACCTGCCCCTTGCTCGTCAGTGTCGTCGGCATGCGACCTCCCTAGTAATACCAAAGTCGGTAACGTAATACCAAGGGAGTAACGCGTCAAGAGATCTGAATAGCGGGGGCCAAGGTGGTGCCGGTGAAAGGAATCGAACCCTCGACCTTCGCATTACGAATGCGCTGCTCTACCGACTGAGCTACACCGGCACGTGTACGCTGACTGCTAGTTTAATTCAGGCCCTTGGGCAACGGGAAACGAATGTGCTCCTCTGCACCGGGGAGCCTGCGAACGGAGGAGGCACCCGCGGCCTTCACGGCCTCAACGAGCCCCTGAACGAGCGCCTCTGGTGCCGATGCACCCGCTGTAATCCCGACGCGAGACTTTCCCTCAATCCAACTCGGATCCAGCCCCAGCGCGTCATCGAGGAGGTAAGCCGGCACGCCATGCCGTTCAGCAACTTCTCGGAGACGGTTGCTATTTGAGCTCGAGCGACTCCCCACAACCAAGACCACATCGACCTGACGGCTCATGAGCTTCACAGCGTCCTGTCGGTTCTGGGTGGCGTAACAGATGTCGCTGAACTTCGGTCCCCTGAGATGAGGGAAGCGAGCCTTTAGGGCATTCACAACGGATTGTGTGTCATCCATCGACAACGTCGTTTGAGATACATAAGCCAACTTGTCGGTCTGAGGAATCTCAAGACGAGCCACCTGGGACTCGTCCTCAACAAGATAGATACCCGAGTCCAGCTGGCCCATCGTCCCCTCCACTTCCGGGTGCCCAGAGTGACCAATCATCACAATTGAGTAGCCCTCGGCCGCTAACTTCCGGACCTCCACATGAACTTTGGTCACGAGAGGGCAGGTGGCATCAAAGACTTCGAGGTCCCGCTCTACTGCATGTTCGCGAACCTTTCTCGAGACGCCGTGTGCACTCATGATCACGCGTGCGCCAAGGGGAACCTCATCGAGGTCCTCAATAAAAATAGCTCCCTTTTCTCTTAGGTCTCGAACCACATGATCGTTGTGCACGATCTCGTGCCTCACGTAGACAGGCGCTCCGAACTTCGCAAGAGCCCGCTCCACAATCTCAATCGCACGATCGACTCCCGCGCAAAAGCCTCTGGGCTCCGCAAGGACAATCTCGTCAACAACCTTGGTCACTAGAGCACTCCAATGATTCGAATTCGAAAAGAGAGCGGCTGGCCAGCCAGGGGATGATTGAAATCGAACAAGGCTGACTCCCCGTCCCAGCCCTTGAAGACCCCCGCAAATCGACCGCCCTCCGGGGCTGGAAACTCCAAGAGATCGCCTGGCTCGAGCGGCTCACTCTGGTCTGAGTGCTCGGCCAGAAGGCTCCTCGAAACCCGCTGAACCAGCTCGGGGTTTCGGGGGCCAAAGGCATCCTCGGGTCCCAGGTGATAAACGCGCTCCTCCCCCTCGCTCAGCGCAATCATGCAGCGCTCAAGCCCCTCAGCGAACTGACCGCTCCCCATCTGAATGGTCGCGGGTTTATCTCCGAACGTATCAAGAACGATCTGACCGTCCTCCAGACTCAAGCAGTAGTGAAAGGTCACATGCGAGGTCGGTGAAACCGCTGGGATCGAAGTCGCGCTCATGAGGTCGTCAGCCTAACAGTTAGTGGTGGCTCAGAGGGAGTCCACGCAGAGTCAGAAGTTTAGCGAGTACGACCCCATGAGACGCCCCAGACCCATCGTTGTCCAAGACCGAAATGCCCAATACCGCCATCGACTCTCCGTTGGAGACCGACCTCGGGAGCGACTGCTTCGAAGCGGACCAGAGTCTCTGAACGACGCCGAGATTCTTGCCATTCTCATCCAGACTGGAACGCCCAAGCAGTCATGCGAGCAAATCGCCGCCCAGCTTATCGATCGGTTTGGCTCACTCTCGGCCGTCATCGCCGCACCGCTCTCGCAAGTTCGGGAACTGGGAGGGATCGGTCCGGCCAAATTTGCCCTCATTCAAGCGGCGGCAGAGGCCATGCGCAGGGTCGCCAAGGGCCCAAAACCCGGGGAGGCCCTCGAGAGCCCTCTCGAGCTGAGTGCCTGGCTGCGAGTGCATCTCTCTTGGCTGCCGCATGAGGTCTTCGGTGCGGCGTTTCTCGATTCCCAGCGGCGCCTGATCCGAACTGAGGAGATTTTTCGAGGCTCCCTCTCTCAGACCAGCGTCTATCCACGGGAGCTCGTTGCGCGCGCCCTTCAACTTAACGCGGCACAGGTCATCATTTTTCACAATCACCCCTCCGGGGTGCCCAAGCCCAGTGGTGCCGACCTGCGCCTCACCCAGGGTCTTCGAATCCTGCTGTCCCAGCTCGATATCGACCTCTGGGATCATCTCATCGTTGCGGGTGAGGGGGTGGTGAGCCTCACGAACCATCTAAGGGCTTGACTAAAAAGGGAATCCAGACTATCGTCACCGGTTTGGTAAAAAGCCAGTCAAATCCGTAGGAGCACTGCAATGGCCCGCGTCTGCCAAGTAACCGGCAAGAAGCCGATGGTGGGAAACAACGTTTCTCACGCGAACAACAAGACCAAGCGGCGTTTTCTGCCCAACCTCCATTACCGGAAGTTTTGGGTAGAGAGCGAAAACCGCTGGGTGCGCCTGCGCGTGTCGAACGCGGCCGTTCGTACCATTACCAAGAACGGCATTGAGTCTGTGCTGGCCGACCTGCGCTCACGCAACGAAATCTAGGAACGAACATGGCAAAGTCTGGGCGCGAAAAGATCAAGCTAGAGTCCTCAGCCGGAACGGGGCACTTCTACACGACCACAAAAAACAAAAAAACCATGCCCGAGAAGATGGAGATCAAGAAGTTCGATCCCAAAGCTCGCAAGCACGTGATGTACAAAGAGGCCAAGATTAAGTAAGAAGTCTCGAGAAGGCCGACTGGGCCTTCTTCACCTTTGGACTTACCACCATCATGCAGTAACCCTGATGTGGGTTTCTCGCAAAATAGTTCTGATGGTAGTCCTCGGCAGGCCAAAAGGTCGTTCTCACCTCCCCCTCCTTCCCCGCGCCTGAGGCGCCCTCAAGAGCCACCGTCTCGGTGACGATCGGTGCCTTGTAGACCCCCTCCCGCTCCATCGAGGCGATGACATCGCGCAGCTGGTCAGTCTGTTGCGAGGAAGTCGTAAAGACGATCGATCGGTATTGAGGACCAACATCGTTGCCCTGCCGATTGGGAGTGGTTGGGTCATGGACAGCAAAAAACAGGTGCAATAGATCCTCGTAGGTCACCACCTGGGGATCAAACCGGAGCCGCACGACCTCTGCGTGGCCCGTCTTCTTGCCGCAGACTGCCTCGTAGCTTGGATGTGCAACGTGCCCCCCCATGTAGCCAGAGACCACCTCAGCCACTCCGCGAACTCGAAGGAAGACGGCCTCGAGACACCAGAAGCAGCCGCCACCCAGAAATGCAATCTCTTGAGTCATGAAGAATCAATCCCCTAGGTATGGTTGTGCCCAACGCAAGCCGCTACGGGTCTCGATCGTCGAAGGGCGGTATTCGCACCCCACCCATCCTGCGTAGCCCAGGGCTTCAATCGCCTCAAAGATGCGTTCAAACGCGAGCTCACCGAGGTCTGGTTCGTTGCGGCTCGGCGCCCCAGCGATCTGAATATGGGAGATATAGGGGGCCGCGTTTCGCAGACTGGTCAGAATGTCTCCGCGCATGATTTGCTGGTGATAGAGATCGAATTGAAGTCGAAGATTGGGGCTATCGACAGCTCGGATCACTTCAAGAGCAAGGTCAAGATCATTGAGAAAGTAGCCCGGCATATCGCGTGTGTTGATGGGCTCAATGGTGAGCACCCGTCTGGCCTGCGCGGCCAACTCAGCGGCCCAACTGAGGTTCTCGATCAGCACATCGCGGTCACCCCGAGTGCCGGACATGACATGGATTTGCTGAATGTCAATTGCGTCCGCGCAGTCCAGGGCGCGCTCAATGGAGTCTTTAAAGAGGGCCTGTTGGTCGGGTTGCGCTGCGTAACCCCGACCTCCCTCATCCCAGTCATCAACAGGTGCATTCATCAGAACCATCTGCAGGCCATGCGCATTGAGCAACTCGGAGATGACAGGCCAAGGCGCATCACCCAGCGTTCGGGCCTCGACGCCGAGGAAACCCATATCCGCTGCAGCCGAAAAGCGCTCTAGGAAGGGGATCTCGGGCCACAAAAAAGAGAGGTTTGCGCTCAACCGAATCATGTCGAGCATAGTAATGCAGGTCTCTCCCTCGCCATCGTTGCAGCGCTTCTCTCTGGGAGGCACATGCAAAGAACAAACGACCCTAAGGAGTCTCTCAAAGGTCGCTAGACTAGAGGGTTATGAACATCCTCCCCTTTGTCTCTGCCTCACGTCTTTTCGCAGCTCTTGCGTCCTTGACCCTCCTCGTATCTGCGGCTCAGGCCTCTGCTGCGGATGTTTTGCCAGGTCCAGTCATATCGGTTTCGCAACTCAAAGAACTCGTCAACAGAAAACAGGTCACGGTTCTCGACACACGTGAACTCCTTCAGTCAGACCAGAAGACGCCGAACTACGCAGCCGGCCATATTCCAGGCGCCCTGCCCCTGCCCTACTCCTCTTTTCGAGGCCCTACCGATAACCCGGGCGCCGTGATCGCGATCGACAGACTCACGGCACTGGTCAGGCCCCTCGGGCTCACTCTGGAGCGTCCTATTGTTCTGGCGGGTTCCGGGTCCGATCCGAGCGAGTTCGGTGGGCCTGCCCGTATCTACTGGACCCTGAAGGCTGCAGGGTTCAAGAACCTCGCCATTCTGAATGGTGGACTGGGTGCGTGGATGGCAGAGAAACTGCCCATCGAGACAGCCTCGCCTCAGGTCACGTCATCAAGCATCTCTCTGCGCTACCGGCCAGATTACATGCTCAGCACGGACGAGCTCATCAAGCGTCTCTCAGGCTCCACCGCCTCTCGCCCCGCACTTATCGATTCACGCCCAGAAGATTTCTTCAGCGGGGAGATGCGTCACCCGGCTGCCGCACGCTGGGGAACCCTCCCCGGAGCACGGAACTTCGACTCAGCAGAGTTCTTTGTGCCAAATACCGGCCGCCTTTTGTCTCGCACCCAGCTCAAAACCCTTGCAGAGCAAGAGGGGTTGCTCGCGCCACAGCCCAGCGTCACGTTTTGCAACTCAGGGCATTGGTCGTCCACGCACTGGTTTGTGCTGCACGAGATTCTTGGTCAAAGCCAAGTGCAGCTCTACCCGGAGTCCGTTGTTGCCTGGAGCAAGACAGGTCAGCCCATGGATAAAGAGCCAAGCCGCGCCACTGTGCTTAAGCGTCAGCTCCAGGGCACTGGGGTCATGCAGTAGTCATGGGCAGTTTCGCTAGAAAAGTTCTGCTCCTTGTCGCCGCACTTCTGGGCGCCTTGGTCACGGCGTTTTTTGCTGGTATTCAGGCAGGCCTTCTTGTGCTTCTAGGTGTTGGCTTTGGGCTCGTCCTTCAAGGATTTCGTTTTGGATTCACTTCCGGGTGGAGAAACTGGATTCTCTTTAAAGACCCCCGCGGCCTCTACGGACAGATGATTCTGATGGTGGCGGCCTCGGTGGTGAGCATCCCGCTGCTTGCAGACCATCCTCAAGAGCTCGCAGGCGCTGTCGCGCCCATCAGCTGGAGTCTCCTGATTGGCGCCTTCGTGTTCGGCATAGCCATGCAGGTCGCTGACGGCTGCGGCTCTGGAACGCTCTACAAGGCAGGCGCGTCCGCGCCTCTTGCCTGGGTCACCCTGCCCGCATTCATCGTGGGCAGCACCATTGGTGCGTCTCATCAGCCGGCCTGGCTGAGTCTCGGAGGCCCCTTCAGCGCGGTCTCGTTCATCGAGCGACTCGGGCTCGCGCCTGCACTCATCATCACTCTGGCTGGCTGTGGTCTGGTGAGCGCCATCGTGTTTCGACGGGGCAAAGGCATGAGTGCGGCCGACAGGGCCTGCGGGCCCTCCCTTCCAAGGTGGGTGGTGGGCGCACTTTTGCTTGCCCTCCTATACGTTATTCACTTGGCAGTGGCCGGCCAGCCCTGGGGCATCGTCTACGGACTCGGACTCTGGGGAGCCAAAATCGCCTCTGGACTGGGTGTGAGCTTCTCTCAAGATGCTTTTTGGGGGGTCGCACCCCATGCGCAGCGACTGGCCGACCCCGTGCTGTGGGACATCACGTCCCTCACGAACTTCGGCCTTCTCTTTGGGGCGCTCATGGCGGCCAGGTGGAAAAGTCCCTCTCACAAAGCCGGCTCAGACGAACAACTCACTTCTCAAAAATCCGAGCTTCACATCCGTCACTGGGTGGCCGCGGCACTGGCCGGAGTCGTGATGGGCTACAGCTCGCGCCTTGCCTTTGGGTGCAATATTGGAGGCTTTCTCGCAGGCGTTGCCTCGGCAAGCCTTCATGGTTGGGTCTGGTTCGTGTGTGCATTTCTTGGCTCCATGATTGGTGTTCGACTTCGCCTTCGCCTCAACATGCCATGACAAAAGTTCTGCCCCTCCTTTTTTGGTTGGTCCTGTGCTTTCTGGTTGCGCGCGACTTTTCCGCAAGCGACCATCCGCGAGCAGAGCCCCCCCTCTTTATTCTGGGAAGCGGCAAGGCTGCCTCAGGCGGCCACTGCTCTGGCCGCTAGGCGTTATGCGCCCAGTTAGAAGGCAGATCTTTTCGTGGGTGGGCGGGGCCCTGCTGAGCGGAGCCGCCCCACGAATTCTGCGCGCGGCACCCACCCCTATTCGCATTGGACTCATGCTCCCCGCCTCAGGGACATTCGCCCCCCTTGGAAAAACCATTCAGCAGGGTCTGCGACTGGCGCTCACGCAATCGGGTGGCCAGTGGGGAAAGCGACCGGTCGAGTTTGTTGTTGTTGACGATGAATCAAATCCAGCCAAAGCGCCTGAGCACGCATCGCGCCTTTTAAGCCGCGATCGATCCGATCTGCTCGTTGGATCCGTACACTCGGGCGTAGCCCTTGGCATGGCCAAGGTGGCGCGCGACAACAACAAGCTGCTCATCATTCCCAATGCCGGTGCAAATGCGCTCACGGCAGCAGGCTGCACCGAGAACATCTTTCGCACGTCTTTTTCCAACTGGCAGACCATCGTTCCTCTTGGCAAGGTCATGGCCGACCGGGGTGTTAGAACTGCTGCCTTCATCACCTGGAAATACACCGCGGGACAGGAGTACTCAGCAGGCTTTAAAGAGGGATTTGAGGCCCATGGTGGCCGAGTTGTCGCAGACCTTAGTCTGCCCTTTCCTCAGGTTGAGTTCGCTCCGCTGCTCACACAGATCGCAGCGGTGAAGCCTCAGGCCGTATCGTGTTTCTTCTCCGGGGCGGGCGCTGCAAAGTTTCTTCTGGACTATGCGCAGTCAGGCCTTAAGGACAAGATTCCACTCTTCGTCACTGGGCATGCGACCGAGGGAATCCTGCAGGCCCTGAACACCGAGGCCGAGGGCGTGGTGAGCGTGCTGCACTACGCTGACGGACTTCCCCATCGCGCAGACCAAACGTTTCGCAAGAACTTTCAAGCCGCACACGGAGCCCAACCCGATGTCTTCGCGGTTCAGGGTTTTGACACCGGATTGGCGCTGGCTCAGGCCCTTTCCAAGACAAAAGGAGAGACGGACGCAAAAGCATTGTCTGCCTCGCTTGAGGGTATGGTCTTCGATAGCCCCCGCGGTCGCTGGGTCATGTCCAAAGCCCACAACCCCATTCAAGATATCTATGTTCGCGAGGTGAAGGGCAAGCGCAATGCCTATATCGGCATTGCGGTTAAGGCGCTCGAGGATCCAGCGACGGGTTGCACACTGGGAAGTTAATTCGGGAGTTCGCTGCGTGTCACTGGTGCCTGTAGCTGATTCGCCATCTCCACATAAGCACTCACCGGAACATCCTCCGCTCGATCGGTTTCTCGCACTCCAAGGACAGACAGATCAACGCGCGAGAGATATTCAGAGAGCGTGTTTCGCAGCATCTTTCTTCGTGTAGCGAATGCTGCAGTAACGACGGCCTCGAGCATCGCCCAATTCTTCACGCGAACCTCCTCGCGGGCCAAGGGGTACATGGCCACGATGGCCGAGTCAACGGCTGGAGCTGGAGTAAAGGCGCCGGGAGGCACCACAAAAAGACGCTCCATGACGTAGCGCGCCTGCAGCATCACGCTCAGCCGCCCATAGGTCTTTGAGCCCTCCGATGCCACCATGCGATCGACCACCTCCTTCTGGAGCATGAAGGTCTGATCCCTGATGAGGTCTGCGCAGGGCAGCAGATGAAACAAGATGGGGCTCGAAATGTTGTAGGGCAGGTTGCCCACAATCCGAATAGGAGCCCCAAGCTCAAGGGCGAGCGATCGAAAATCCACCGTGAGAACATCCTGCGAGATGAGTCGCAGCCGATCCCCGAACCGCTGAGCGAGGGGCTCTATGAGGTCTCGGTCTAACTCAATAGCAGTGAGGTGACCGGCCCCTTCAATGAGTCCCTGCGTAAGGGCACCGCGGCCAGGTCCGATCTCGACAATACGATCATTAGCCTGTGGGCGAACCGCGTGAATGATGCGTCGAACAACCCCTGCATCGTGAAGGAAATTCTGGCCAAAACGCTTTTTGGGCGCGGCGGCCATGGCCCTACTCTCCGGACTTCTTGGTCTCTACGAAAGTATTGGCGCGAACCTCGCGCGTCCACTCGTCAACAGCCTCGCCAAGCTTGCGCTCTCGCAATGCCATGCGGGCAGCCAACCGCAGGCGATCTTCGGTGAGGGGCTCGCGCCGCTTCTCAAGAACCTCGATGAGGTGAAAGCCAAAGACCGAGCGCACGGCCTCACTCACCTCTCTCACCCGCAGGTTCATCGCAGCGCGCTCAAACTCAGGAACCATGTCCCCCGGGTAGGCCCAGTCCAGCTCACCGCCTCGGGCCGCAGATCCCGGATCTTGCGAGATCTCTCGGGCGAGCGCTCCAAAATCTTCGCCCAAGGAGAGGCGACGCTTCACCTCGGCAAGCCGACGAAGTGCAAGGGGCTCACTGGTCTGCTCATCCACACGAATCAGAATGTGCCTGGCTCGATAGACATCCACGAGTTGAGAGGCAAGTCGCGAGCGTCGATCCTCAAGCTTTAAGAGATGCACTCCACCGCCACTATCAATGGGACCAATTACGGCTCCCACCTGCGCACCCTCAAGACTCTTGAGGAAGAGACTTGGGATACGAGCTGCTGTTCTCCAGCCCAGACTGCCGCCAGCCGGCGCATCGGGGCTGTTGGAGTTAAGACGAGCAAGCTCTGCGAAGTCCTCTCCCCTCTTAATCTTGGTCAACAAGTCTTCGGCAATGCGCCGGGCCTGATCTCGGCTTCTTGCTCGCGCATCACCCTGCGCCTCCGTCACCGCGATCAGTATCTGACGCACGAGAAGCTCCTCTTCGCTCGCAAGCGACTGACCGCGTGAGGCGAGAAGGGCATCCACCTCTGCATCGCTCACACGAACACGGTTATCGACCTCTCGCTCACGCAGCCGTGCGAGCAGAATCTCCTCCCGAATGTCCTCGCGGAAGCGCTCGAATGGGGTGCCTTCTTTCTCGAGCTGATCACGAAGACCGGTGACGGTAAGGCCGTTCTGCTGAGCAATGGTTCCAATGGCGCGCGTCAGGGTCGTTTCATCTACAGTCACGCCCAGTTGCGAGGCGCGCTGCACCAGGGCCAAGTCTGTGATCATGCGATCGAGCACCTGCTCTCGAAAAACGGCTGTGGGCGGGGGCTTCTGACCCGATTTTGCGAGGGTCTGAGCCGACTGCCTCATGCGTCTTTGAACCTCACTCTCCAGAATGACCTGGGTATTCACCACAGCCGCAACGCGATCCACCATCACTGAGCGGCCACTGGTGGGCTGAGCCCTCGTGGGGCTCACAAGGCCTGATGCGCCCAGCATCGCCAGCGTAAGCCACGCATAGCAAACAATGTTCATCGTCTTCTTTGTGGCCTGTGGGCTACTCATAGTTGTCATACTTGGCCGGCGGTGGGGTAAGGCGGTTGATGTATCGGTAATTGGGGATGCTACGCGAGAGTGCGCCCAGCGGGTCTGGGCCTACGCGAGCGACACCATTGAGCTCAAACTGCAAGAAGATGGCACTGGTTGAACGATCGGCACTCGTGCGGTAGCGCTGCATCACCATACGACCAACCCAACAGCCGCCGTCGTACTCCACGCCGCCAAGGGCCTCAATCACGCCTGGAATCTGAGACGTATCTGACACGCTTCGTGACTGCAGCGAGACGTTGTATCGAGCCACTGCATACCAATGGTTGGCGATGGGTAACTGGCCGGCAACATCAACCGCGTTCAGAGATCCTCGCGTGTAGCGATACGACGAGGTCACGGTGTATCCGTCCCTGGGGTTGTATCTCGCGATGGCCGACGCACCCTGCCAGACTGAGAGTGCGCGGGTGTACTGCGCCAGTGCATCGAAGCGCCAAGCCCGTCCATATCGGGCGCTCATCTCACCCAGAATGTCCGACTCTTTGTCTGTTCGAGCGGACTGGCCCGGCAGCACCACACGCTGCTGGTCGAAATAAAAACGCTGCGCAATCGAGGCTCGCAGCTGCTCGGCCCCTGTCGTTGCATCCATGAATCGAGTGGTAATACCGCTGGTGATCTGGTTTTGGTCTGCCACGCGATCCTGCCCGCTAAAAGAGGTCTCAGAAAAAATCTGGGGCAGGTTGACGCCCGCGGCACCGGAGTCAAAGACTGGCAGGGTGCTCTGAGAACGGTACGGCGTGTACACATAAAAGAGCCGGGGCTCGAGAGTCTGCATCAGGGCGCGCCCACCGGCAGCCAGGTCACGCTCGAAGGTCATCTTGGCATCCAAGCTCGCCGTTGGAATAGCTCGTGAATACGAGCCAGAGGAGGTGCCCACGTTGTTTGCAAACGATCCATAGGACGAGATGTTGTAGCGCGCCAGGGTCGCCGCTGCACTGCCATCTTTCTCTTGAGCGTAGTTGGTGGCATGCATGGTGATCTTGGGAGTCACGCTCACCGCGCCGACATAGTCAGGCACGGCCACGCTGCCTGTCGCCACCGAACGCGTACCCGAAGCCAGGGTGGGGTGGCTAAAGCGCGTCACCTCGCCCATAGCCTGCCAATTAACGAGGGGACTGTTATCCCACCCGCCGAGCTGAACTGCGCTCTGCTGCTTGGTCGCCACCAGCTTGGGAAGCCAGGCGTAGGGCGGCAACACGGGGGAGGCAGCGTCTTGTAGGACCTGAAAGTCCTGCACCGCTGTCGATACATTCCATCCCGCAAGCGGCCCAGACACCGAGGCCAGTACCGGCAGCGTGCGCTGTGATGCGACCAAGAGTGAACCACCAAAATCGGAGAAGTAATCTTTGTCAGAGACGCGGGTGCCAGAGATGTTGAACTTGAATCCATCCCTCAAGTCGGTGGACTGGCTCAACATAACGAGAGATCGCGAGGTTCCTCGCTCGCGGTCGTTTGGAAGGAGCTCCACGTAGCCAATACCCCTGTGGGTGGCCTCCATATATCGGAACTCAGTTCCAAGCTGAACGCCTCGCCGCGTAATCATGGTGGGATAGAGCGTCATGTCTCGATTGGGCGCCATGTTCCAGTAGAAAGGCGCCTTCACCACCAGACCAAGCCGGGAGGTCGCCGCATACGAGGGGGCCAAGAACCCGGTGCGCCGCCGGTTGTTCACCGGAAAAGAGAAGTCTCCAATATCGGCAATGGGTGTATCGCCCCACAGGAAGGTGGCTCCCTCTGCGTCTGCCTCCTCGCTAATCTGGTCCATCAGCAAATTGCGCACCCGCAGAGACCAGGCGGGCCGGTCGGCCGGGCAGGTTGTGTAAATCGCATTGGACATTCGGGAGAGCTTGGGCTGCAGGAAGGTCACGCGCTCGGCCGTGCCCCGGCCATTAATCTCGGAGACCTCATATCGGACGTTGTCCATGTAGCCCTGCATCGTGCCCATGGCCAATTCGAGTCTCGGGCCCACAAAGAGATCCCCGTCACGAAAGAGCTTGACACCGCCCACTGCAACCACCGAGTTCGGCACCAGGGCGAAGTCAATTGCGTCAGCCTTCAATGAACTTCCAAGCTGCCGCATCTCAGCCGAGCCCCTGAGTTGCACCACGTCGTCCATCTGTCCCGAGACCTGGTCACCCCGCATGTACATCGGTGTTCGCGCGTCTGAAAACCCGGTGGGCGCAACACTTCCCGTTGAGGGCAGGGCACTCTGGAATGTGAGGCGAGGGTCCATCTTAAGACCCGTGCCAAGGGCGGCCGGGCTCCTGCCATCGAGGGGGCATTCAGCGGCAATACAGGTTCCCGCGAGAAACCCCAGAAGAACGGCAGTGAAACGCATGAACTATTATAGGAAGGAAGCTCGGAGAACCCGTTGTGACCACTCTTTCTCAGGATCCCCGGCGATCCGAAGCCGAAGCCTGGCTCTTTGCTCTTAGAGGCATTTCCCCCGACCAGATTCAGCCCGCCTCGGCCGACGCGTCCTTTCGACGCTACTTTCGTGTCCACGACGCGGCCCCCTCGGGCGGCTCGCTCATCCTGATGGATGCGCCGCCAGACAAAGAGCCCCTTGATGCCTTCTTGCATGTCGCAGACCTCCTCCAGGCTGCGGGGCTGCACGTCCCTCAGCGCTTTGAATGCGACAAGACGCGTGGTTTTCTGCTGCTTGAAGACCTTGGCCAGACCGACTACCTCAGTGTGCTCAATGAGGAGACGGCTCCACTCCTCTACCTCGATGCCATAAAAGCCTTGGTGACCATGCAGTCTTGGGGTCTCGCGCAGGCCCAAACCCTGGGACTTCCCGCCTACGATGAGCAAAAGCTCAAGGCAGAGATGCAACTCTTTCCCCAGTGGTACGTCGCCAAGCACAAGCATCACGCTCTGACCGACGACGAAAACGCTATGCTCGAGCAGGCCTTCGACGTGCTGTCTCGGCGCGCTCGCTCATCGCCCCAGGTCATCGTGCATCGGGACTATCACAGCAGAAACCTCATGAAAGTTGACGATCGCAACCCCGGGGTCATCGACTTCCAAGACGCCGTCGTGGGCCCGCTCACCTACGACCTGGTCTCCCTGCTGCGCGATGCATACAAGCCCTGGGAGGAGGCGCAGCAACTCGACTGGGCCATTGCCTATTGGCAGTCGGCCCGATCCGAAGGCCTGCCGGTGCAGGGCGACTTCTCTGACTTCTGGGAAGACTTCGAGTGGGTGGGTCTTCAGCGACACCTCAAAGTGCTCGGCATATTTGCCCGCCTCTCTCACCGAGACGGCAAACACGGCTACCTCAAAGACATACCTGTGGTGCTCAGGGATGCTCAGCGCGTAGCAAGGCGCTATGCGCCGTTTCACAAGCTCGCCAAACTGCTCGATCGACTCGAGGCTCGGCAGGCATGAGGGTGATGATTCTCGCTGCGGGACGTGGCGAGCGCATGCGCCCACTCACCGACCATACCCCCAAGCCCCTCCTGCGTGTAGGCGGCAAGTCTCTGCTTGAGCACCATCTAACTCGCCTGGGCAAAGCGGGCTTTTCAGAGGTGGTGATCAACCTTGCGCACCTTGGAGGACAGATCAAAGATGTCGTGGGCAGTGGGGAGCGCTGGAACCTTCGTGTTCGCTTTAGCGAAGAGCCGCCCGGCGCCCTCGAGACTGCCGGGGGTATAGCCACGGCCCGGCCCTGGACCCATCCAGAGGAGTGGTTTCTCGTGGTCAATGCCGACATTTACACCGACTTCAACTTCGCCCTTGCCCCGCAATTGGCCCGGTCGCTCCCCCGGCACGCCAAGGCCGCGCTCGTCCTCGTGCGCAATCCAGACCATCACAAGAGTGGTGACTTCCTGCGCCCCTCCCTTGCTGAGGATGCAGAGCCCTGCATTCTCCAAACAGTCAGGCCCTCAATCCAGTCGGCGCCCGAGCAGCCCGCCACCTCAGGCACTCCCCTTGAGGCGCTCACCTACAGCGGAATCGGGGTCTACCATCCGAGCCTCTTTGCTGACTGCGTACCTCATGAGGCACGCGCGCTGGGCCCGCTCCTGCGTAAAGCAAGCCAGGAGCAGCGGCTTTTCGGTGCGCGACACGGCGGCATCTGGGTCGATGTTGGAACACCTGAGCGACTCAGGTCGCTTGACCAAGCGCTCGCCTGAGCCCACGCTTGCACCATGTCAATTCACGAGCCCCTTCCAGTCCCCGGTCCCGTTCACGGCCGCCGCCACCGAGCTCGTCGAGATGCGCTCGCGCTTGCGGTTGCCCAACAAACCGGCCACGAGCCCGCTCTGGTCATCGTCCCCAGCGGAACCGAACAGGTTCGCAACCGGGACAACCTCTTCCCGTTTCGCTTCTCGAGCGACTTCTTCTACCTCACCGGCTTTCCCGAGCCCGATGCCCTGTTGGTTATGCACGTGCAGGGACAGGGCGAGCACCGAGACATCCTTTTTTGTCGTGACCGAGACCCAGACAAAGAAATCTGGGACGGCGTTCGAGTGGGGCCCCAGGCCGCCACCGAGCGCTATCACCTCGACGCAGCCCTGAGCAACGCCCAATGCGACGTGGAGGTGCCAACCCTTCTCAAAGGCTGCCGGGCGGTTGTGGCCCCGTGGGCCCACTCAGACGAGTTCGACAGCACCCTGCGCCGATGGATGGGCACTGCTCGCTCAGGGGCTCGGGCTGGCGTTATTGCCCCAAGTCGACAAATTGATCTCGGCGAGCTCGTTGCCGAACAGCGGCTCATCAAAGACTCAGATGAGCAGGGCACCATGAGGCGCGCAGCGAAGATCTCAGCAGAAGCGCACTGCCTTGCGATGCGGGCTACACGCCCCGGTCGGGCAGAGCATGAAATTGAGGCCGTCCTGCTTGCTCACTTTCGCTCCAAGGGGGCACAGTCGGTTGCCTACGGCTCCATCGTGGCGGGGGGTCCCCACTCCTGCATCCTCCACCATCGCGCGGGCCCTCGCGTCATGCAGGCCCATGAAATGCTGCTCATCGATGCGGGTTGCGAGCTCGATGGATATGCGAGCGACATCACCCGGTCATTTCCCGTCGATGGGCGGTTCACGCCTGAGCAACGAGCCGCATATGAGGTGGTACTGGCTGCGCAGAACGCCGCAGCCGAGGCCACTCGCCCGGGCGCGGCCTTCTCGGCCCCTCACGATGCAGCCGTTCGGGTTCTCACCCAGGGCCTCATGGACCTCAAACTTCTGCCTAGGCAGTCCCTCGACGAGGCCGTCTCATCGGGCGCCTTTAAGCGTTTCTACATGCACCGAACGGGCCACTGGCTGGGACTGGATGTCCATGATGTGGGCGACTACACCCGACCACTCCAAGAGGGTATGGTCCTCACACTAGAGCCTGGACTCTACATTCGACCCGCCGAGGACATTCCTGAGGCCTACTGGAATATTGGAATTCGCATCGAGGACGATGCCCTTGTGACGCACAACGGCTGCGAGCTCATCACTCGTGGTGTTCCTGTTGAACCTGCAGAGATCGAGTCGCTCATGAGAGAGGCGCAGTAAGACACATGCAAGCCTTCTTTACACCAGCCTTCGCTCGACTTCGGGAGCGTTTTCTCACCCCGCTCGAACTCGGCCGCCATCGCATCCGCAACCGCGTCTTCGTGGCCCCAATGGCCGGTGTCACCGACCGGCCCTTTCGCCTGCTGTGCAAGCGACTCGGCGCAGACTACGCGGTGGGCGAAATGGCCGCATCGAACGCGCTACTGTGGGCCACTGAAAAAACGAGCCGACGAATCAACCACGATGGGGAGCCCTCGCCCAAGGCCGTTCAGATTGCTGGCGCAGACCCAGACATGATGGGTCAAGCCGCGCGCTTTAACATCGACCGCGGGGCAGAGGTCATCGACATCAACATGGGCTGCCCAGCAAAAAAGGTCTGCCACAAGGCGGCAGGCTCCGCGCTCATGCGGGACGAGGCGCTGGTGAGGGCGATTCTTGAGTCCGTCGTGCGGGCCGCTGAGGGCACGGGTGTGCCCGTGACCCTAAAAATGCGCACGGGCTGGAGCGCAGCAGAGCGCAACGCAGTCCAACTTGCCCAAATGGCAGAGTCCATTGGCGTTGCCATGGTCACGGTGCACGGCAGAACACGGGAGGACAAATACATGGGTGCGGCCGAGTACGACACCATTGCAGCGGTTAAGCAGGCAGTCGGCATCCCCGTGGTCGCAAACGGAGACATTGACTCCGCCCAGAAGGCAGCAGAGGTGCTCGCCATCACGGGCGCAGATGCGGTCATGATTGGTCGTGCCGGCCAGGGCAACCCCTCGCTCTATGCAAGCGTGTATCACTACCTGAGGACTGGTGAGCTGCGAGCACCCCCCTCAGAGGAGCAGATCGCGGGCTGGCTTCACGAGCATCTGCTCGACCACTATGCATTCCACGGGGAGTACTCTGGAGTGCGCTCGGCGCGAAAGCACATTGGCTGGACGCTCAGAGGTCTGCCCGGCGCGAAGGTCTTTCGAGAGCGTATTCATGCGGCGCAGACGGCCGAAGCGCAGCTCCACGCCGTAGATGAGTTTTTTGCCCAATTCAGTCAGCCCCAGAGACAAGCAGCATGACCCGCAACGACAACGACCCGCGCCTTGATAAAACACTCGTGGCCTGCCTCGATCTCTACTTTGAGCAGCTCGGAGACCAGAAGCCCCACCCCGTCTACGAGATGGTTCAGCAGGCCATTGAGCCGCCCCTGCTGAAGTACGCTCTCTCGCGCTGCCAGGGCAATCTCAGCAAGACGGCGAGTCTGCTCGGTCTATCTCGAAACACCCTTCGCAAGAAGCTCGCCCAGTACCGCATTGCCGCCTCGGAGACCTAATGGTTCAGCTCGCAGCCTCATCCCTTCTCAACCCCCGACCAAACCTCATTCCAGTTCGTCGAGCCCTACTCTCGGTCTCCGACAAGTCGGGCATCCTCGAGTTGGCTCGCGCGCTGCACGACTTAGGCATCACTCTGCTCTCAACGGGCGGCACGGCTCAGGCCCTCAAAGAAGCCGGCCTTCCTGTCACGCCTGTCGAGGACATCACCCACTTTCCCGAAATGCTCGACGGACGCGTAAAAACCCTGCACCCCAATGTGCACGGGGGCCTGCTGGCTCGGCGCGACCTTCCTCAGCACATGCAGCAGTTGGTTGAGGCGGGCATCGAGCCCATCGACCTGCTTGTGGTCAACCTCTACCCCTTTCGTCAGACACTCAAAAAACCGGGTGCGGCCTATCAGGAGGTCATTGAAAACATCGATATTGGGGGGCCTGCAATGCTGCGTGCAGCAGCCAAGAATCATGATGGTGTGGCCGTTGTGGTCGACCCGAGAGACTACGAGGCCCTCATTGCCGAACTTCGGGGAGGCCAAAGCCAGCTCATGTTCGCCACCCGCCAGCGGCTCGCGGCCAAAGCCTTTGCGCACACAGCGGCCTATGACGGCGCAATCAGCAACTTCCTCAACGGCCTTCCCGCCCTCGATGCCTCGACGCAAGACTCACAGCACAACACGGTTCTTCCCCAAGACCCTGCAACAGCAAGTGTCCTGCCCAGCACCTTCAGTCTTCAGGTCCACAAGCATCAGGACATGCGCTATGGCGAGAACCCGCATCAGCATGCAGCCTTCTATCGAGACAGCGACGCCAAAGACGGCTGCCTCTCGCGCTACACGCAGCTGCAGGGCAAGGAACTCTCCTTCAATAACATCGCGGACGCAGATGCTGCATGGCTGTGTGTTCGCAGCTTCGCAGAACCGGCCTGCGTAATCGTGAAGCACGCCAACCCCTGCGGTGTGGCCGTTGCCGCATCGCCCCTCGAGGCCTACAAGCGCGCCTTTCAGACCGATCCAACATCTGCATTTGGCGGCATTCTGGCCTTTAACGCAGAACTGGACGAGACGGCGGCCCGTGCGATTGGCCAACAATTCGCAGAGGTCATCATCGCACCCGCGTTTTCTGCCGCTGCGCTCAAGGTCTTCTCCGAAAAACAAAACCTTCGCCTTCTGCGTGTGCCCCTTGGCGAGGACGACGCCGTCTTCCAGGGCCTAGACATCAAGCGTGTGAGCGGTGGCTTGCTGCTTCAGACTCCGGATAGAAACACGTTGCGGGCCGAAGACCTTCGGGTGGTGACCGAACGCAAGCCCACACCAGATCAGCTCGCCGACCTGCTCTTTGCGTGGAAAGTGGCCACCTGGGTGAAGAGCAATGCCATCGTGTTTTGCAAAGACCAGATGACCATGGGTGTGGGTGCAGGCCAGATGAGCCGGCTCGACTCCGCACGCATCGCTGCCATCAAGGCAGGTCATGCGGGCCTCACCCTGGCTGGGTCCGTCGCTGCTTCTGATGCCTTCTTCCCATTTCGGGATGGCCTGGATGTGGTGGCCGATGCAGGCGCTGTTGCCGTGGTGCAGCCGGGCGGGTCGGTTCGAGACGATGAGGTCATCGCCGCAGCCAATGAGCGTGGCCTGGCCATGGTGCTCACCGGTATGCGTCACTTCCGGCACTAGGCTTCATGCGCCTTCTGGGTATTGATCCGGGACTGCGGCGAACCGGATTCGGCCTCATCGAGACCCAGGGACGTCATCAGGTTCGCTATGTGGGCAGCGGCGTCATTCGCCCCAACGTGTCTCTTGATGAGCCTTCGCGGCTGGGCGAGCTTTACGCAGGCATGCAAGAGCTCCTCGATCATTACCAGCCCGAGGCGGCAGTCATTGAGCGCGTATTCGTGAACGTGAACCCGCGCTCCACGCTCTCTTTGGGACAGGCCCGCGGCGTGGCCATCGCGGCGCTGGCCGCCCGAAAACTCCCCATCGCAGAGCTCACGCCACTCAAAATTAAACAGTCCATCGTGGGCACAGGACGCGCCAGCAAAGAGCAGGTCGCAGCCATGGTCTGCCGCCTTCTTCAACTCTCCTCAACACCCAATGCGGATGCCTCCGATGCGCTCGCCTGCGCGTTGGCCTTCTGGCATGCTCAGCAACCATGATCGGTCGACTCCGCGGCACGCTTCTGAGCAAACAACCCCCGAGCCTTCTCGTTGACGTGCAGGGCGTGGGGTACGACGTCGAGGTGCCCATGAGCACGCTCTATGGGCTGCCCCCCCTGGGATCGGAGATCGTCCTGCTCACCCACTTTGTCGTTCGCGAAGATGCCCAGCTGCTTTACGGCTTTGCCTCTGAGGCCGAGCGCCACGCCTTTCGCCAGCTCATCAAGGTCTCCGGTGTGGGGCCTCGCATCGCCTTGGCAGTTCTCTCTGGCCTCTCGGTCGATGAGCTCACCCGGGCCATCGCCATGCAAACACCGGAGGCACTCACTCGAATCCCCGGTATCGGAAAGAAGACGGCCGAGCGGCTCGTGCTTGAACTCAGAGGAAAGCTTGCCGACGCGCTGGGCGCTCAGTCCCCCTCGGGGTCCTCAGTCCCCTCCTCAGCGGATGTGCTGCACGCACTCATGGCGCTGGGCTATTCAGAAAAAGAGGCAGCCCTCGCGGCACGCTCCATTCCAGAGGGCCTCGGAGTGGAAGAGGGCATACGGCACGCCCTCAAGGCGCTCGCCCGTTAGACTAGGGGCATGATCGAACATGACGATCTTCGCCCCACTTCACCCGGCCTGAGCGATCGGCTCGTTCACGCAGAGGCCTCCGCTCAGAACGAGGAGAGCCTCGAGCGGGCATTGCGCCCCCAACGGCTTGTCGACTACATCGGTCAGCCCAAGGTGAAGGACCAACTCGGTATCTTTATTCAAGCTGCGAAGGAGCGGGCAGAGGCGCTTGACCATGTACTGCTCTTTGGTCCGCCCGGCCTGGGCAAGACCACGCTCGCCCACATCTTGGCGCGCGAGCTGGGTGTGAATCTTCGCCAGACCTCGGGCCCTGTCCTTGAGCGGGCTGGCGATCTGGCCGCGCTACTCACCAACCTTGAGCGCAATGACCTGCTCTTCATTGATGAGATTCATCGCCTCAGCCCCGTGGTGGAAGAGATCCTCTATCCAGCACTGGAGGACTATCAGATTGACATCATGATTGGCGAGGGTCCCGCTGCAAGAAGCATCAAGATTGACCTGCAGCCCTTCACCCTCGTGGGCGCCACCACCCGAGCAGGCATGCTCACGAACCCTTTAAGAGATCGCTTTGGAATTGTGTCTCGCCTTGAGTTCTACTCCCCCGAGGAGCTCGCCATCATCGTCGAGCGTTCAGCGGGCCTTCTGAAGGCCGACATCGATGCGCAGGGTGCGCAAGAGATTGCACGACGTTCCCGTGGAACCCCTCGAATTGCCAACCGTCTGCTTCGGCGCGTGCGTGACTTCGCCCAGGTGAAATCGTCGGGTCGAATCACACAGGCCGTGGCCGATGCCGCACTCTCGATGCTGGAGGTCGATCAGCAGGGCTTCGATCTCATGGATCAGCGCCTCCTCGAGGCCATCTTGGATAAGTTCGATGGCGGACCGGTTGGCATCGACAACCTCGCAGCGGCCATTGGGGAGGCCAAGGACACCATTGAAGATGTGCTGGAGCCCTACCTCATTCAGCGAGGTTTTCTGCAGCGAACGCCGCGCGGACGAGTAGCGACATCTGCGGCCTACCAGCACTTCGGACGCATACCCCAGACGGGCTCCACCACCGACACTCTTCTCTGAAGGATCACCGCTCCATGAATGCTCCTGCCGACCTCTCTGTTCTTGCGCTGGTCCTCCAAGCCAGCCTGCCGGTTCAGCTGGTCATCCTCACGCTCGTCGCAATCTCGATCTACTCGTGGACCGTCATCTTCAAAAAGTACCAAGTCATCAAGCGGGTCTCGGGCCAGTCCGAGGCGTTTGAAAAAGAATTCTGGTCGGGGGGCGACCTCATGGTGTTGTACGACGAGGCCACTCGGGGCCGCCATGGCGATGGTCTCGCCCGCGTCTTTGAGGCAGGGATGCGTGAGTATTTAAAACTGAGAAAGCAGCCTGGTGCGCAGTCCGCTAACCATCTTGAGGGCGCCCGACGCGCCATGCGGGCGGCGAGCCAGCGCGAGTTCGATGGGTTAGAGCGAGGACTGCCCTTTCTGGCCACCGCGGGATCCGTCTCGCCTTATGTGGGCCTCTTCGGAACCGTCTGGGGAATCATGCATGCCTTCACCGGTCTGGCCAACATCCAGCAGGCCACGCTGGCAAGCGTCGCCCCGGGCATTGCAGAGGCACTGGTAGCTACCGCCATTGGTCTTTTTGCGGCCATCCCGGCGGTAGTGGCCTACAACCGTTTTACGACCGACGTTGACCGACTCTCCATCCGGTTTGAGACCTTCATGGAAGAGTTCTCCAACATTCTTCAGCGGCAGGCCTAGCCATGGGTGGTCACAGCGCATCCTTTCGGGGCCGCAGACGACGCATGATGAGCGAGATTAATGTTGTTCCCTACATCGATGTAACGCTCGTACTTCTCATCATCTTCATGGTCACAGCACCAATGATTGTGACAGGCAGCATCGATCTGCCTCGCGTGGGCCAATCAGCGCAGGACCCGGTCTCCGCAATAGAGGTCATTATTCGAAAAGACGGCAGCCACGCCCTTCGCAAACGCGAGCAGGGTGCTCAGGAGCAGCCCACCTCCAAGGCCGAAATGATTGACCGACTCAGGCAGCTCGGCCCCCAGTCAGGCACACCGATCATCGTGATGGCCGAGCGCGATGTTCGCTATGAGCTTGTGGCCCAGACGCTCTCGAAGCTCCAATCCGCAGGAATCGGGCGAGTGGGGCTTGCCGTGCGACAGGAGTAGGCATGCTCGCTCTTCACCGAGAGCAGGCCTATGAGGCAGATGGTCTAAGAGCGCTCGGCGGCTCCCTTGCTGTCCATCTCCTTCTTCTCCTCGCACTCATCATCTCCCTAGACTGGTCTCAGAGTCCGCCCGAGGCTGTTCAGGCTGAGCTCTGGTCGAGCCTTCCCGCAGAGCGTCCATCAAACACCGCCACTCGAAACAGCCCCAGCCCCGCGCCGGAGAAGCGGGCACCCCCAGAACCGACCGACGCAGAGATTGCCCTTCAGAAAAAACAGAAGGCGCAGCAGGAGGCAAAAAAGAAGGAGGAGCTGCAAAAGCAGCAGGCTGCGGCCAAGAAAGAAGCGCAGTTAAAGGCAGAAAAAGACAAGGCGCAGAAGGCCAAGAAACTCGAGGAGCAACGCGCTGCCGAGCTTGCACGGCTTGGCCTCGATCCCAAGGCCAAACGAGCAGACGCGGGCAAGGACATCGTCACCAAGGCGGGTGTGCAATCGGGTGTTGAGCAAGGTGCGCGCTCCGGCGCAGAGGCTAAATGGGTCGATCGCGTTCGCGCCATGATCGATAGCCGAGTGTCCTACCGAGGCAAAAACACCAGCGACTTAAAACTCGACATCAAACTGCTGCCCACGGGCCAGATCACCGATGTACGAGTCATATCAAGAAGCGATAGCCCGAGCTATGACGAGGCCGTGCTTGCCGCACTCAAGCAGATCGACACCCTGCCCAGTCCGCCAGAGGGCGTGCGCGTGCTGAGCATTGAGATAAGGCACCGAAATAGAAACTAGGCCTCGAGTTACCTATACTTGGGGCACTATGTTCCGTGCGCTCCTTATCCTTCTCTGCCTTGCCCTGTCTCCCTCCGCCTGGGCCAGCAACGGCCTTCGGATCGACATCACCACCTCGGGCAGTCGCGTCATCCCCATTGCCCTTCCCTCCCCTGCAGCCAGCCCTCAGCAGCGCATCTTTGCGGAGACAGTGCTGGAGGTCGCCTCAGCGGACCTCTCAAGGACCGGCGCCTTCTCGCTCCTGCCCGTCGGCCCACAAGACCCACCTCTCACCGAGGCGGTTGCTCAGACTCCAGCACTCTTCTCCAAGTGGAAGGCCGCGGGCGCTGACGCGCTGGTAGCAAGCAATGTAAATGCCCTCTCAGATGGTCGCGTCGAGCTGCGCTTTCGACTCTTACATACGTCTCGCCAGGAGGATCTCGGCGGGCTCACCTTCACCACACCCGCCACCACCCTGGATGCTCGCCGCTCGGCCCATCGCATGGCCGACTTTATCTACGAGAAGCTCACCGGCGAGCCGGGCTTTTTCTCCACACGGCTGGCCTATGTAAAGAAAGAGGGTGCTCAGCAGGTGCTCGTGATTGCCGACTCCGATGGCGAGAACGCCCAGCCTGCGCTTCGCTCTACTCAGCCCATCATTTCGCTGGCCTGGTCTCCCGATGGCACTCGCCTGGCCTACGTGTCGTTTGAGACAGGCAAGCCCGTGGTCTATTCCCATGAGCTTGCCTCGGGGCGGCGCACCGTGGTTGCCAACCAGAAGGGCAGCAATAGCGCGCCTGCCTGGTCGCCAGATGGCAGGCGGCTTGCGGTCGTGCTTACCCAAGATGGCAGCTCTCAGATCTACACCGTGAACCCCGATGGCAGCAATCTCGCTCGCCTGACCACGGGCGCAACCATCAACACCGAACCCACCTTCTCGTCCGATGGTCGCCTCATCTACTTCACCTCAGACCGAGGCGGCAGCGCCCAGATCTATCGAATGCCCGCAGACGGTAGCGGCCCTGCCGAGCGGGTGAGTTTCAACGGTCCCTTTAACGCGCGCCCCGTGATCAGCCCAGACGGAAAGCTCATGGCCTATGTGGGCCGTCGTGAGAACCGCTTCGTGATTGGCGTGCGAGACCTCTCCTCGGGACAAGACATAGTCGTGAGTGATGGCCCCAAGGACGATTCCCCGAGCTTTGCACCCAGCAGTCGCTGGATCATCTTCTCAAGCCGCGTCAATGGACGCGACTCGCTCTCGGCCGTGTCCGTCGACGGAAAGATTCGCACCCGTATGAGCCTCGATACCGGAGGCATTCGCAATCCCGCCTGGGGCAAGCTGCCTCAATAATCATTTAAGAGAGACGCGCCATGACCCGCCTTGTTTCGATCAGCCGACAACTAATGCTCGCGGGCACTCTGGGCCTCGTGCTGAGCGCCTGCTCCAGTGTGAGCCTCGATGACAAAGGCGCGAAGGGTGCGTCTCAGGGTGGCGCTCCCATTCAAAACATTGACACTCGAACGGGAGCGCTGGAGCCGACCCCCACTGGTGGAGTGGCAGGAATCAGCGCAGAGCGTCTCAAGGCGGCTGGATTCTCAGCCGATGGGCGCGCGTCCATCTACTTTGGCTATGACGCAGTCACCATCGCCAGCGAGTACCAGCCTCTGCTAGAAGCCACCGCTCGCCTGCTCAAAGAGAACAAAGATGTGCGTCTTCTCATTGAGGGCAACACGGACGAGCGAGGAACAGAGGAGTACAACATCGCTCTCGGCCAACGCAGATCCGAAGCCGCGCGAAAAGCACTCTCTATTCTCGGGGCGCAAGAGCAGCGCGTCGAGGCCGTGAGCAACGGGGAAGAAAAGCCCATGGCGCTAGGCAGGGATGAGGCCGCCTTCGCACAGAACCGTCGCGCAGACCTCATCCTCAAGTAAGGCCGCCATGCGCCCATCTCATGCCCTGGCCGCCACCATCGTCTTGTGGCTTGGTGCCCCCCACGCTCATGCACAACTCTTCGCAGACGACGAGGCTCGCAGAGCCATCATCGATCTCCGAACCGAACTCAGGGCTAAAGCCGAGCGCCTCGAGGCCACACAACTCGACCTACTGAGGCAGATCGAGCAACTTCGCGCTGACCAGGCCGCCCTTCGCGGCAGCCTTGAGCAGACCGGCCAAACCACCAATACGACGCGTCAACAACAAAAAGAACTGTTTGAATCCCTTGAAAAGCAGATCCAGCGGCTCGAGGGGCGTCTAGGCCAGGTGGAGCCCAAGACAGTTGAGATCGACGGCAAGACCCTCTCGGTTCAGCCCGACGAACTCGCCGCTTACGAAAAGGCAAGAGGCCTCATGGGTTCGGGCGATTTAGCTGGCGCAGTCAAAACATTCCAGCAGATGATGCAGCGCTTTCCGGGCTCTGCCCTCTACCCATGGGCGCTCTTTCACGAGGGCGTCTCTCAGTACGCACTCAAGCATGCTGATGCTGCAATCAAATCGCTCTCTCAACTGACCGAGCGCTATTCCAGCCACCCTCGTACGCCGGACGCCATGCTCACCCTTGCGAGCGCCCTCGCGGAATCTGGAAAGTCGGCCCAGGCCAAGTCCACCCTTCAATCGGTCATGAAGCGCTTTCCCGGAACCGAGCAGGCCAAGACCGCGAGCACTCGCCTCAAAACCCTGGGTGGCGCAGGTAAACCGTGAGCCCCCTGCCCTCAATCGAGGAGGTTGAGAGTCTTCGCAGTCTGGTGGTGATCTGCGGACTTGCGATTGGGATGGGATTTGGCGTGCTGGCGCAGCACGCGCGCTTTTGTGTTCTGGGCGCGATGAGCGACTGGGTGGTGATGGGCAGTGCCACTCGCCTCAGGGCCTATGCGCTTGCCATGGCGGTTGCCCTGATGGGTACGCAAGCCCTCATCCTGCTGGGTCTGCTCGATAGCGGCGCAGTCTTCTACACGAACACGAGACTTCTTCTTGCTTCTGGTCTGATTGGGGGACTCCTCTTTGGTCTGGGGATGACGCTTGCCTCTGGCTGTGGCGCACGAACGCTGGTGCGTATCGGTGAGGGCAGCCTCAAGGCACTCGTTGTCTTTCTCGTAATGGCCCTCACAGCCTTTATGACCTTTCGCGGCGTGGTCGCGCTCCTTCGCACGCAGACCGTCGATCAACTCGCCTTCGCACTCCCCACCCGCCAAGACCTGCCCTCGCTTGCGGCCTGGGCGATGCAGTCATCAGAGGCGAGCCCCTCTCTTCGGCTCCTTGTGGCCAGCCTCATGGCACTGGCCCTGCTCGGTTTTGCACTCTGGGATCGAGAGGCCCTTGGCCGCAAGGCCCGCGAGCATTGGGGCGCAGCGGGTATTGGTGCGCTCATCGTCATCAGCTGGTTCGTCACGGGCTACCTCGGTTTCATCGAGGAGCATCCCCTCACGCTTGAGCGAACCTACCTCGCAACAAACAGCAAGGCACCTGAGGGCCTCAGTTTTGTAGGTCCGCTCGCCTACACGCTTGAAGTGCTCATCTACACGACCGACAAGTCCCAGACCATCACCTTTGCAATTGCCACGGTGGTTGGCACCGTACTGGGTGCCTTCGTCAGCGCCAAATCCAATGGGTCCTTCCGCTGGGGAGGGTTCGCCTCGACATCGGATCTCTCCCGACACCTTCTTGGCGCGGCCCTCATGGGCATTGGGGGTGGAACGGCCATGGGCTGCACGATCGGCCACGGACTGAGCGGGCTGTCCCTCCTGTCACTGGGCTCCATTATGAGCACCCTTGCCATTCTGTCTGGCGCCTGGATTGGGCTTCGCCTGCTGCAAGGCAGCGATGCGAGCCACTAGCGTCGTTTGACCGAGCAGAGGCCGATCGATAGACTAGAGGGCTTTCGTCTGGGGTCGGTAGCTCAGTCGGTAGAGCAGCGGACTTTTAATCCGTTGGTCGCGAGTTCGAGTCTCGCCCGACCCACCAAATAGACGCGCCCCATGACAACATTCCCTGGCCTTCTGGAGGCCTGCAGACTCATCAAGAGCGGGGCGCTTAGCCCCCAGACCCTTCTGTCTCGGGCTTCAGACCGGGCTGATGCAATCGAGCCCTCTCTGAAGGCCTTCGTGGTTCGGGCCACGAGCGCCTCAATAACGCAGCAGGTAAAACCTGGTCCCCTCTGTGGCATTCCAGTGGGCGTGAAAGACATCATCGCCACGGTGGATCTGCCAACCACCAACGGCTCCCCCATCTACAAAGGCGTCACCCCCGAGCGCGACGCATCCATCATCACGAGGATTCGCGCACTGGGCGGCGTCATCTTTGGAAAGACCGTCACCACGGAATTCGCGTGGCGCAGCCCGGGGCCGACAACCAACCCCTGGAGCAGCGAACACACACCCGGGGGCTCTTCGAGTGGCTCAGCGGCAGCGGTCGCTGCAGGAATCGTTCCCCTGGCGCTGGGGTCTCAGACGCAAGGATCGATCATCCGCCCAGCAGCTTTTTGCGGAGTCGTCGGCCTCAAGGCCAGTTACGGAGCCACGCCCAAAGAGGGTGTTCACCCGCTCTCCGGCTCACTTGATCACATTGGCTTTTTTACCCGCTCGGTAGACGATGCAGCCCTTGCCCTCAGCCTCTTGAAGAATCGCGATGCAATCGAGGACGAATCGATCGTCCTAGACGACTTCTCTTTCGACGTGGAGTCGGGTGTCCCAGCCCTACCTCGACCGAGGATCGCTCTGCTCTCGACCCCCCACGATCACCTGCTGAGTTCGGAGCAGTCTGCCGTCCTCGCAGAGTGTGCGGAGTGCCTACGCTCTGGTGGAGCCACCCTTGAATCGCTCACCCTGCCAGACGCCTTCTGGGCAGGTCTTACCGACATGAACCTCATCATGGAGTGCGAGGGGGCCGTCGCACATAAGAATCATTTTGAGCATCACCCCAACATGCTGGGCGAGCACATTCGAGACCTCGTCACCAAGGGTCGTGCGCACTCGGCAGTGGCCTACATTGAGGCCCGCGATCGTCAGAAAGCGCTTCGCAAGGCAGTAGCCTCCTACTACTTCTCTCGCTTCGATGCCTTTCTCACCGCCCCGGCAACGGGCGAGGCGCCAAAAGGTCTCTCATGGACGGGTGACCCCATCTTTTGTGCGCTCTGGAGCTTTCTTGGCACGCCATCTATCACCCTTCCCTTTAAGAGGTCCTCCCTTGGGCTGCCTCTGGGCATCCAGCTTGTGGGCAATTACCGGGAGGATGAAAAGCTTCTTCGGGTGAGCAAATTCGTCGAGAGCCTAGTTCCCCAATAGGCTCTCGCGTCTCACGTCAGACAGACGCACAAATGCATCCACGAGGGAATCGATGAGTGTCTTGGGGGCTGATGCCAAGAAGTCCTCCGCGCTCACCTCGCCCTTGAAAAACGCCCGAGCCATCACAAGCAGTTGCCTCATCACCGAGAAGCCGACGGACTTGGTCATGAAGGTTGCAATGGGTGAATTCCGTACGTCATAGTCGGAGGCGACCGTCCGCCCCTGCTCAAGGATGGTGAGCACCGCCTCTTCAACCTCGCCGACTGAGGCCACAGGCTGCTCGACCGGCGGCAAAAAAGATTCGAGGCCCGCCGAGGGCTGACCCTCCAGCGGTCGCTCACCCATCATCATCGAAACCGAGACCTCTCGACCAATACGCAGGGAGAGGGCCTCAAGCACAGCGATCGAGGTGAGTTTCATGCCCAGATAGAGGCGGGCGATCTCGAGGTTCCGACGCGCCCTAGAAAGTAGAAGCGAAAAGTGCTCGTCGGACGGCTCAGACCCATACTGCCGAAACACAGCCTCGGCCTTCAGGAAGTTGAGAAAGCCCTCCATCTTCTGAAGAGAGACCCGATATCCCTTGGCCGTGTAGTGACTAGCCCGCCGCAGGTCGTGGTTCGTCTCGGGAATGAGGTTCCAGGTGTTGTCGAGAAAGTGCGTAGCCTGCTCGCTCGCAAAGTTCTCGACGTCTCGATTGCTCAGTCGCACTGCGCGCCTCACAAGAGCATGTGCCTCCTCATCTGACCAGCCAAAGCCGTGCTCTTGACTGACCCGACGAAGGCTCTCAAAGAGAGAGTCCGAGCAGGTCTTGCCCGAGGCGTCAGGAGCTCGAAAGGGGATGGTCGCCTCAATGCACGCGACAACCTGCGCAATCACTGGAAGAGGGAGAATGCCCTCGAGCACCTTTGCAGCAAGCAGTGCACTGAGAAACTCATTCTGGCCGGCCATGGGGTGAAGCTTCTGGCCGAGCTGGAATCCAAAGAGTGAGAGCGATAGCTTGAAAGCCGAGTCGGCCAGAAGCGAGACGTCATCAGCGAGGATGATCTGCTGATCCACCTCCCGAATAAAGGGGGCGATCGACCTCATCATGTTCAGATTGATGCCCCCATCAACCTGGACATACACCATGTCGTGAAACAGCGCCGAGATCACCTCAACCTCATCGCCCCCCTCGCCGACCTGGAAGATATGTTGGGGCGTGTGAAAACTGCGCCACGGGCCAGTCATCGACTGAATAATGAGGTCCGCAATGGGCTCGAGTTGCTCTGGGCGAGCCAGTGCGCCAAGCCCCTGAACAGACCCCACCAGCGCCTCTAGACACTTCTGCTTATCGGCATCCACTTGCATACGAGTTAGCGCAAACAGTCGGAAATTAGTCGGATCATAGTCTCGAAGTGTGACCCTGGCATTCGCATCCTGATGCAAAATGGAGTTCAAGCCATGCGCAAACTCCTGAATTTCCTCGTTTTTCAAGTTGGGTGGGTTGCGGCCGTCTGGGGAACCGCCCTTCACGCGGTCGAGATCTCTCTCGTGGCCCCCATTTTGTTTGTGTGTCTTCACCTCGCTCAGACGCCCAACAGCAGGGCAGAGAGCCTGCTCATTCTGAAATGTCTTTGTCTGGGTCTCATCCTAGACAGTGCACTCATTCAAGCGGGTCTGATCGGATTCGAGGGCCACACGCTGCGACCCGGGCTCTCCCCTTTCTGGATGTGGGGGCTGTGGGCGCTCTTTGCCACCACCCTGAATGAATCCATGAGCTGGCTGCAATCTCGCAAACGACTTGCAGCTCTGCTGGGCGCGCTCTTTGGTCCGCTCTCCTATGAGGCGGGCGTGTCTCTGGGCGCAGCAACCTGGACGAATCAAACGCTCGGACTAGTCCTGGTGGGAATTGGCTGGCTTCTCGCCACTCCACTCATGCTCTTCTGGGCCGGCCAACACCCTCCAACCGAGAGTTCCACATGAGACAACTTCGCTGGCTTGCCGCTCTTATTCTCACTATCAGCGGCCCGTTTATGTCCGCCGCACAAGCAGACCTTGGCGCCGACCTACGAGATGGTCGTCACGTTCTTCTCATGCGCCACGCAGACGCTCCGGGCTATGGGGATCCGCTGGGCTACTCCCTCTCTGACTGCGCCACCCAGCGCAACCTGGGCGAACTCGGTCGACAGCAGGCTCAACGGGCGGGGGAGTGGCTCGCGCGCATGGGCGTTCGCGAGGGCCTTGTCTACTCCAGTCCCTGGTGTCGCTGCCTCGACACAGCGCGACTCCTCAACAAGGGCCCCGTTCAGACCGCAGACGCGCTTGGCTCTTTTTTTGATGACATGAGTCAGGAGCGCCGACAGACCCGTGCGCTTGTTGATCTGATCCGCTCAAGCCTTGCGCAGACTCCCCGGCGCCCCGTCCTTCTCATCACCCACCATGTAAACATTCAGGCCTTCACAGGCGTCGCAGTGGGCTCGGGCGATATCGTGATCGCTCGCGTAGACGACCAAGGCCGCTACCAGTCCCACCGACTCTTTCCAGCGAGCGTGACGAGTCGTTAGCGCCCTCCCCAATGAGGGGGACGCTTATCAACGAAAGCTGAAACACCCTCTGCAAAGTCTTGGCTGCCATAGCAGAGCGCAACGAGTTCATCGCAGCTAGGCAAAGCGCTCTGATGGAGTGCATTGAGCATCCGCTTGGATGCCCGAATGGTCAGTGGCGCCCGCTCTAGCAGGGTCTGAGCCAGGGAGTGAGCAAGCCCGTCCAACGCCTCGGGGCCGCAAGCTAATCGAATGAACCCGCAGGCCACCAACTCATCCG
>Ga0209189_1000416_pt1 | contig 35628 bp, 31 predicted proteins | sample C_130820_EF_Meta_FD_187308 | JGI IMG/M metagenome (GOLD analysis project Ga0209189, IMG submission 187308) | Freshwater microbial communities from Lake Croche, Canada to study carbon cycling - C_130820_EF_MetaG (SPAdes) (version 3) | ecosystem: Environmental > Aquatic > Freshwater > Lake... | reverse complement strand
CCACCTCCGTGACCACCACCACCTCCACCTCCGTGACCACCACCTCCGTGACCACCACCTCCGTGACCACCACCTCCGTGACCACCTCCACCTCCACCTCCGTGACCACCACCTCCACCTCCACCTCCACCTCCACCTCCACCATAAAACACTTCATAATCAACGTAATATTTGAGTATTACTACAGAAATTCCAATTATGAAAAGGAGCACTAGAATGAATGTATTGCTCATTTAATTAATAAAAATATTTTTATTAATTGAATTATATTTTTGATATTTATAAACACCAGTGTTTATCCCAATGAAAAATTGTAGTTTGATAAGCTAGATTCATAATAACACAGTCATCGGGAAAGGTGTTTTTATCGCTTGGTTTACAGGATAACCAAAAGCCCCAATCGCCTTGAAATGATGGAATAAAGGTATGATAGGGATATCCAAATGAACCCACGCCATCTTGTATCATTTTTAGACCCACCTGGCGCCCAAAACCAGGTTCAACTGGTCCTGTATGAGTCACTATATTGCCACCATGTTTCAAGGCTCTATGAACCTTAAACCAAAAATCACCACCATAAAGAGGTGTTTTCATTTCAGGGTCTGGGTCAGGTAAGTCTATGATAATAATATCAAAGGTTGGTGTGCAGACACCCTCAAAATAGTTCATAATATCATCAGTAAAACGAAATACGCGCGCATCATCATAGACAGCATCTGTACAGTATTTCAGATGTGCCTTACATAGCTTAACAAGTTTGTCATCAATGTCAACCCACTCTACTATTTTTACATTTGACCATTTTAAAACTTCACGTACAGTAGCACCTTCAGCACCTCCAATAACTAATACTCTTAGTTCAGTTAAATCGCTACATGCATTCATTATGGGATGAACTAGTGTTTCGTGATAGATAGATTCATCATAAGATGATGACTGAAGTTCACCATCTAAAAATAACATCATTCCATAATCAGGGCTTTCCGCAATTACTGTATGAGAAAAACCAGTTTCTTCAGCAACAGAACAATAATTTATCTGGTAACGTGTAGACGATTTTTGTAAGGGGGCACGCTCGTCAAAATATCCATTAGCATTAATTGTTAACAGGTCAGTCATTATATTTGTAAAATAAATATGCCTTAAGCTGAACAAAATAGGAAAAAGCTTAAATCCATATTACTTTAATATACAAATGGACAATAATGAATCAGAATTAAGGTCAAAAACAGAATTAATTCCTATAAATGACGATGATACCATAGCAGATTCAAGTACACAGGACGAAACTGTTAACGAAGAATCTGATTTTTCTTGTCCAGTTTGCTATACGGATGGTGCAGAGTCCGGATTAGTTACACCAGCGTGTTGTAGTCATAAAATATGCTTACGTTGCTATACAAATATTGCTATAAGAGCACAGTCTCCAACGTGTCCTTTATGTAGAACTGAATATTTACCACAGGATACACCGGTACAAGAAAATCAGCAAATAGACGTAGCAAATATTCTAGATACGTTTTTTCCAATCCCACGTCAAAACCCTCAAATGAATAGTCATTCAATCCAAGAAATACTGAACAATATTATAGTGCCAGATATTCACAATTTAAACGAAATGATGGAACTATTAGAAGAAAGCTATCTATCACCAGGTTTATAGAATTCCAGAAAATGCTTACGACAAAGTGGTCTGTAAGATTCTGTAGCACCGACATTAGGCTTACCATTGCAAGTTGCCTCCAGAACTGCATCAGATATTGCAGAAGTGAAACGGGCGGGTGTTCCATCAGCACACAATGTACAAAGGGCGTAAATCCGCTGGACTTCGTCAGCCAATGGAATTAAATCAAGAATCTTACCAAATGGTTTACGGTGTGCATCTCCATCCAAACCAACAACAACTACATTCTTATTATGTTTTTCAACCGCCATTATAACAAATGATACAAGGTCATCAAAGAACTGACCCTCTTCAACCACAATCAGTTTAGCAGAACTATACTCATTCCAAGATAAACAGTCCATCAAAACAGTACAGCTTTTAGCAGGACAAACCTGTTGGTCATGATTAACTACTACATTGTTATTATTTGTATCAGTCAAGTAGCGTACGTCAATGTTGTGTTTAATTACAAGAACATTCCATCCAATAGCCATCCGACGTCTAACAATACTTTGCAGGGCAGATGACTTACCCGCAAACATAGGACCAATAACTAGCTCTAAACTCATCTTTATATGAGTAATAAAGTGACTTAAGAACAATCATTTTTTCAGGCTTTTTACGCATCAATTTGAAGCCAAATAGCCCAATAAAAAAGTACTTTAAAAAAAGGTAAGAGTAGCAGATAGCGTGAATATGCCCTATCTACAGAACTCAAGTGAAACCGAAACAATTGTTGGAATTCAATTTGGAGTCTTTAGTCCCGATGAAGTCACAAGACGCTCAGTCGTAGAAATTACAAGCCACATGGCCATGGAGGGTAAGATTGGTGGTCTCTTTGACCCCCGGATGGGTGTACTTGAAAACGGAAAGCTATGCCGTAGCTGTGGTTTAAATAACCATAACTGCCCAGGTCACTTTGGCCACTATAAGCTGGCAAGACCAGTGTATTATATCCAGTTCTTCAAGCTAGTCATGAAGGTACTACGTTGTGTCTGTATCAAGTGCGGTAAGCTACGTATTGATAAGGCACGCTATAAGCTTCTACTAAGACTCAAGGGTGAGGCACGTTGGAAGCAGGTTCTAGAGCACTGTAGTAAGATTACACGTTGTGGTGAGGATATTGAGGATGGTTGCGGTGCCAAACAGCCTAGTAAGTATAAGGATGAAGATATCTGTCGTATTGTTGCTGAGTGGAAGGACATTGACCTTCCTGAGGGTATGGCTCTTCCCGCCGATACTGCTATGAAGGACGGTGTCATTGAGCGCTATCTAGAACCTGAATATGTATATCGTCTTCTACGTCGCATTAGCAATGAAGACGTGGATTTTATGGGCTTCAGCCGTTTCTGGTGCCGTCCCGACTGGATGATGTGCACCGTCTTGCCCATTCCTCCTCCCCAGGTTCGTCCATCGGTTCTTCAGGACAACAATCAGCGGTCAGAAGATGACTTGACTCAGAAGCTCATTGATATTATCAAGACAAATCAGAATCTAGATTCTAAGATTAAGTCAAATGCCAAGAAGAAGGCGATTGATGAGTGGACCAACGTTCTACAGTATCACATCGCCACACTGATAGATAACGAAATCCCAGGTGTAGCCCCTTCTGCACAACGCAGTGGCCGTCCTCTCAAGTCGCTCCAACAGCGTCTAGGTTCAAAGGAGGGTCGTATTCGTAACAATCTTCAGGGTAAGCGCGTCGAGTTCTCAGCACGTTCCGTTATTACTCCTGACCCCAATATTTCCGTTGCTGAACTGGGTGTCCCGCTGAAGATTGCCATGAATCTGACACACCCTGAACGCGTAACGCCATATAACATTGAGCGCCTTTACGCACTTATCCAGAATGGCCCTGACCGTTATCCAGGCGCTAAGACCATTATCAGAGCTACCGACGGACGTATTATTTCACTCAAGCACGTAAATGCCAAGGACATTCAGCTTTATAAGGGTGACATTGTCAATCGTCACATTATGGATGGTGATATTGTACTGTTTAACAGACAGCCGTCACTACACAGAATGTCAATGATGGGTCATAGAGCCAAGGTGCTTCCCTATAATACCTTCCGCCTGAACGTCTCAGTTACAGCACCATACAATGCTGATTTTGACGGTGATGAGATGAACGCCCACATTCCCCAGTCTATTGAGTCAGCCATTGAGCTACGTGAGATTGCTGCGGTCCCCCTTCAAATCGTAGGTCCCCGTGAGTCCAAGCCTATTGTTTCAGTAGTACAAGACACACTTGTCGGTGTAAATCGTTTTACACGTGACAATGTTCTATTCAATCGCCGTGAGGCAATGAATCTACTTGTATGGGCCAGCCGTTGGGACGGTGTCTTACCAGAGCCCGTTATGAAGGACCCCATTCCTATGTGGTCTGGTAAGCAACTGCTTTCCACGCTTCTTCCTCCTGTCAATCTTGAAATGCGCAATATTTCCTTTGACGAATCAAAGGGCGACACAACCGATTCACCAAACTTCGTAAAGATTCACAATGGTATCATTAAGCAGGGTATTTTAGACAAGGATGTGTTCTCAAAGGCACTTATTCACGTTATTTACAACGATTTCGGGCACGAAGTGACCGTAGATTTCCTAGACTCCCTACAACGTATGATGGCTAACTTTCTTATGAACTCAGGTTTCAGTGTGGGTATTAGCGACTTGATTGCCGATATTGAGACGAAGACAAAGATTGACAAGGAGCTAAGCCTTCTCAAGGGTCAGATTGAGGATATTCTTCTTCAGGTCCATACGGGTCTATTTGATAATGCCTCAGGCCGTACAAACCAGGATGAGTTTGAGTCCAAGGTATTTGCTACACTCAACAAGGTGATTGACAAGGCGGGTAAGGAGGGAAGAAACAGTTTGGCTGATGACAATCGCATGACAAATATGATTAAGGCAGGTTCAAAGGGCTCTAACACAAACGTAGCTCAGATGATTGCCGTTCTTGGTCAGCAGAACATTGAGGGTAAGCGCATTCCCTATGGTTTCCAGGACCGTACTCTTCCCCACTTCAAGCGTTTTGATGACGGTGCGGCGGCCCGTGGCTTCATTGAGTCATCCTTCGTAAAGGGCTTGACACCCCACGAATTCTTCTTTCACGCTATGTCAGGTCGTGAGGGTCTAATTGATACAGCTGTTAAGACGGCCGACACAGGTTATATGCAACGTCAGCTTGTAAAGGCCATGGAGGACCTGACTATTCAGCACGATGGTTCCGTCCGTGATGCCATGGGTAACATTGTACAGTTTGCCTACGGTGAAGACGGTATCAATTGTACAAAGATTGAGTCACAGCCTCTAAACTTGGCTGCGTTAACCAATGAGCAAATCGCTAAGGAATTTGCAATTCCAGATGTATCCGCAGATGTACAGCAGGCCTATATCAACGATATCTTAGAGGACCGTAAAATGCTAGTGGACCGCATCTTCCTCCGAAAGCTTGAAAAGGCAGATAAGCAGAATGTTTATTATCCAGTACATCTTGACCGCCTTACACATACTCTGGCCCGTCAATTCGTCTTTACAGGTAAGGAAACAGTTGCCAGTGGTACTTATATTCTTGAGGCGCAAAAGCGGATTATGGCCAAGACCTTCTCAAAGAACCGTCTTTGGTCGGCTCTTCTTCGTTATCACCTGGCTCCACACAAGCTTCAGAAGCTCAAGTACACGCAATCCGCTGTTGATGTACTAACTGAGCATATTGTACTCAAGCATTGGCAGGCTATGGCCAATCCAGGAGAGATGGTGGGTATTATTGCTGCACAATCTATTGGTGAGCCCTCAACACAGATGACTCTCAACTCTGTAGATTGGGACACGCGTATCATGATTGCCAAGAATGGTGAAATCGTTTGCCCACAGATTGGTGAGTTTATTGACAACTATCTTGAGTCTTGCGACCCGGCTAAGGTTCAACACCTTGAAAATGACCAGAAGTATATTGACCTAAATGACGGTAATGACTGGCAGGCCATTTCATGCGACCAGGATGGTAAGATGATGTGGACAAAGCTGGAGGCCATCACCCGTCACCCAGTTGTGAATGAGGATGGAACTGATACTATTCTTGAGGTTACACTACAATCAGGACGTAAAATTAAGGCTACAAAGGGTTTATCCTTCTTGACTCTCATTGACGGCAAAATACAAGCCATTAAGGGTTCAGAACTTAAAATTGGAACACAAATCCCAATTTGTAATAGTCTTTCTATTGGCGACCTCAAGCTACTTGACGTATTTAATATACGCTCAATTCTACCACCTACTGAATGGATTTACGGGTCAGATATTGAAAAGGCTAAGGAGCTAGCCCTAGGCACAGACCGTCACTGGTTCCAAAAGAATCAGGGTGTATTATTCACGATTCCTTACAGTCGTAGCGATGCCTTCCGTGAGGCTATCGTTGATGGAAAGAATACGAACTCAGAAACAATCAAGCCAGGATTCGTATATCCCAAGCGCACACGCCCTGATGTATCACAGATTCCTGAAAATATTCCACTCAATACAGAGTTTGGTTTCTTTGTTGGAGCCTATCTTGCAGAAGGAATGAGTAACACAACACAGATTTGTATAACAAATAACGATGAAGTATATATTAACAAGGTTGATAATTTAATGAAATCGTGGAATGTAGGTACTCACATTGTAAAGGAGAATAGACATTGTGAAAAAACAAATATCAAGGGATTAAGCACCAGTTTGATTATTCATTCAACACTTCTAGCTGCACTCTTACAGAAGACGTTTGGACGTGTATCATATGAGAAAACATTACCTGATTGGGTCTTTCAGGCGAACGATGAGTTTGTAGCCGGTTTGGTCGATGGTTATATTAGTGGAGATGGGTGTATTTGTATTAGCACTGGTTATATTTCAGCATCTTCTGTTTCTGAAAGTTTAATTGTGCGTCTTCAAACATTACTAGGCCGATATGGTATATATTCAAATATATCTTCATATAAGCCTCAAATTCGTTTGTTCAAGTCAGTATCAGTATGTTATAGAATGAGAATACCTGTACATTTTAGCCAGCTGTTTGCCAGAAAATTCACACTTACGGTAGTTCATAAACAAGAAATTCTTAATAAACATTTAGAAGATATTAATAATAAGACAAAGCGCAGATGCTCACTTGAATCGTTTAACGAAGTAATTTGGGATAAAGTAAAAAATATCAAAGAGACCCACCCCTTGAAGGGATGGATGTATGATATAACAGTTGAAAAAACCAGAAACTTTATGACGATGAACATGATAGGGTCCAGGGATACCTTCCATCTTGCAGGTGTAGCCGCTAAGTCTAACGTGACTAGAGGTGTACCCCGTTTGAAGGAATTGCTCAAGGCTACCCGCAATCCCAAGGCGGTTAGCTTGACGATTTATTTACGCAAGGATTTGCGCGCGTCTAAGGATGAGGCCCGTCGCGTTGCCCAAGAACTAGAATTCACAGTTCTTCAGGACCTGACTAACGTAGCCCGCATTTACTTTGACCCCCGCGACGACGAAACACTCATTGAAGACGATGCTGAATGGTTGAGTTTCTACGCCGGTTATGAAAAGGCAAAGACAGAGCTAGAGGCCCAACCTGTAAGTGAAAAGGTCCAGAAGCCGGTCGATGCAACCGATGACTCTACAACAGGTCAAGTGGCCCAAGCACAGGATGAGCAACCTAAGCGTAGTCCCTGGATTCTACGTCTAGAACTCAACCGTGAGAAGATGTTCAGTAAAAATATCACCATGGACGATATTGCCTTTGTTCTTAATCAGAAGTTTGATGCTGAGGTATCAACCGTCTATTCTGATTACAATGCCACCCGTCTTGTCTTCCGTCTTCGTTTGAATGTTGATGATACTGACGCGTTGAACAGCTTGAATCAACTCAAGATGCTCCAGAATAAGATTCTTATGGGTACCATTGTACGCGGTGTTCCAGGTCTTCGTTCAGTGTCTTTCAATAAGACCAGTGACCAATATGAGCTTCAGGGAGACAAGTATGTAGCGGTTGACCAGTTTGTCTTAGATACGGATGGTTCCAACTTGCTAGATGTAATGTGCCATCCAGATGTAGATGCGTCGCGTGTTATTAGTAACAACGTACATGATATCTTTGAGAACCTTGGTATTGAGGCTACCAGAGCCATCTTATTCAAGGAGATTTCAACCCTATTCGAAGAGACCTATGTAAATTACCGTCATCTCTGTCTATTGTGTGATGTCATGGCGTCACGCGGTCGTCTCATGTCAGTGGACCGCTACGGTATTAACAAGAACAACATTGGTCCGCTAGCTAAGGCTTCCTTTGAGCAGACGGAAGATATTATGTTGCGTGCAGCCTTATACGGTGAACTAGACCCTATTACAGGTGTAAGTGCCAACATTATGACCGGTCAGCCTATTAGAGGTGGTACCAGTTTCAGTCAAATTCTATTAGACGAAGAAAACTTAGTCAAATATACAATGGATGCTCCAGATGACAATCGCTTTGACCCTGCTTCAGGTGAAGGACCCTTGACAGAGGAACAGCTTGATGATGTAATCTACAAAAAGGAGGGTGGATATTGTGGGGCAGGCAATCTTCAACTTGAGGCGTCATTACCCCCCATTCAAGAAAATATGGCAAATGAAGTCATGCCTGATATGGATGTGGAGCTTGTTGATGAGTAAAATCACAAGTATATATAATTTTAATGAAAAATATTTTTTCATTAAAATTTACGGAATATAAAAGTTCAAACGCTTAGTAAATTCTACATTACCATCCTTCAGAAAATTCAAACCAAATACACGTACCTTAACACCGGCCTGAATAGCATTCATAACTGCTCTACAGTAAATAGGGTCATAACGATTGAGTTCTAGACCGTCACTACAATCATTACGTGGAACAATAAAGACTAGATAACAAGAGTCAGTATCAGGCAACTTCATTAACTCCCCCAAAGTCTCCGCGTGCTTTACAGCACGCGGACTGACTGTATCAGTAAGTGATTTGCGATAACCTTCAGGAAAGACAGCGCGACGCTCAAATCGTGCCTTATTTGTCTGCAGTGTAATCATTGCATTTTTGACCTCTACGTAAATCTTTTTCGGACCGACTGTACCTACAAAATCAAGACGTGTATGTTCACTAATTTTTACTTCAGATTTCCACAAAGCCTCTTCAGAAATCATGTGAAGAAGTTTAGAAGCAATATGTTGACTCACCATGGGTTGAATACCAACAAAATAGATACCTTCGCTGTCCGTACATTCTGAAATTTGTGCACTATATGAAGTCTTTGCATCGGGGTTAGCAGTCTTACTAACATAAATAGCACGACCTGTAGCAACAAGACCACTACAGCCTAAGCCGGGAGTATGACAAAGTGCCATGGTGCCATCTTCAAGACAAATATCAGCTACATAAGGGCTCTTAATTTGCTTAGATGGTCTATTCACAACAGTGGCGCGTACAAGTGTAGGTAGAACGTGTAGCATTTTACTACACGTTTTATCAAATGAAAAATAATATATTTAGCTTTCAATTTTTAGTTAGACCAAGCTAATCCACGTGTTTTACGCTGGGCTTTACGCGTCTTACGACCGGCTTTGCCACCAGTCTTACGACTAACCTTACGACCACCATCCAATACACTCTTGGGCTTTGACACAGTCCACTTAAGGTCATCTAAATCGCCTAAAACCTTGCGTGTATTGAAATTTTCTAAAGTTTTCTTATTTACACGATATTCAGTGATTAGATGCTGAAGAGCTCTTTGCACTCCAAAATATAAGCGATAGAGTTCTGTCTTTTGGCTAGCATAATTAGGGTCTTTATATAATTCGTAAATAGCGTTGCGTAAATGTAACATTCCATTGACGGTACTTAACGCATATGAATACTGTAAATCCGGGTCTTGTACGGTGGCGATTCTTCCAACATGTTCCAGTTCACTCTTCGCCCATTCTGAAACGCCATGAAAAGTAGTCTTATATAATTTAGGGGAGGGAGGCATCTATATATAGGGAGAACATTTTTAAATATACTGTTAAATATTTAACTTCTGTGTGATACGTTATATTGGTCTAAAGCTAAACTTAATAAAAAAAATAGAATGTCTAAACCAACAATTGTAACCATGTATTTTAATTTAAAGGAATTAGCAGACTCTTCCAAAGAGACGCGTTCAATAGATTTTTATTTAACACATGGACGGGGTACCTTACAGCTAGAATATCCGATGGTGATTTTTTGCGATACTATAACTAAACCTCTACTTCAAGCATTGCGTAATGAGTTAGTGGACTCTAAAATGTGTCCTACAGTCTACGTTGAACGCAATTTATCGGACTATGATTTTTATAAACAATGGTGGCCAGTGATTTCCGAAAATCGTAAAAAATCAAATATGTCATGGTATAATAATCCTGAAGAACGAAATACCGCATCTTATCTTTTAGTATGCATGTTTAAAATGGTTGCAATACAACTAGCTAATCAACGTAATGACTTTGATTCATCATACTATTTTTGGTTAGATTTTGGTTGCTCTCATATTGCTAAGAATAATATGAAAGAGGCAACTATAAAAATGTTAGAACATCCTAATCCTAAAATTTCCACTCTATATATTGATTATTGTTGTAAAAAAACGTTAGAAAACATGGAAAGGGTAGTTAATTATGGTATGTGTGGTATAGCAGGAACAGTTTTTTCTGCTCAGAAAGAATATATTCCTGTATTTTGTGCCTATATGTGGTCTATTTTTTATGAAATGGTAGCACGTGGTGTAGGTCATACAGATGAACAAGTATTTACGTATTGTTATGATAGACATCCAGAATTATTTACTTTATATTTTGGTGATTATTATTCAGTCATTCTAAATTATCATTATGTATGTAAAGATTCACTTACTATCAAGGATTTTTTTATAGTGAAGACTATAAATGCAGGTCGTCACGATTTAGCAAAACTTGCAGCAAAAAGTATATTAGATGGGTATGAAAAACAGACAAGTGACCTTCCTGAATGCGAATTAGAATTTATGCGTTCAATAGTGAATTCATAATTTAAGAAAAGTTTTTATTCGTTTAAAATAGGGACAAGGCCTTCAATGGATATTTCCATTAAAGATGAGAAAATTAAATATTTAGGCGATAGAAATATATCAAAAATTTACGGATGGAATCTGTTTGTCCCCGGTATAAGAATAGGCGCCCATGATTTTAAACGCTTCAACAAGGTGTACGCCTATGTAGCTCTTCCAAAAGCTGAAATACGCGTATTTTTAAGAACTGCTATATTTTTGGAAGTCATTGGTTTAGATTCTGATAAGAAACACTATGTATTAGTTCACGACGTTGGTAAATCAGGAAAACATACATGGGATGTTCCCAAGGGTCAAGTTGAATATAAAGAATTTATGGATATCAAGTCAAAGTTTAGAAGTCCTATTACAGGACTACATAGTCTTTTAAAAGAAGGTATTCGTAGAGAACTAGAAGAAGAGGCTAAAATCAGTATTGATGATGTTATAAATTTAAGAGAAATACCGAATTTAGTTGTAGCAGGAAAGCATAAAGATTTACCTGAACACTTCCATTATCAATACCATATTTTTGAAGGTAAGGTTCATTATAAATTTTTTGAAAAAGCAAAGCAACAGTTAGATAGATTACGTAATAATCCCATTTTAACAATAGATATGCCTAAGGATGTAATAGAAAAGGATAATATTACATTATGGACACCCAGTGAAGGATTTGATAAGATAATTGAAGGTGACCCCATGAAGATAGTAACTTTATATATGTCATATAAGAATCAATAAATCACGAAAAAATCACATAAGTTTGAAGGCTAAAGAATAGATGTGTAACATTTGTATGGAGCATCCAAATGTTGCACAAGGGCCACCTTGGAAATGGTGGAATGGTGGACCACCGTTAGTAAATTTGAAATATGAACACGCTTTTACGGATAAAAATAAGCCTGTTTATGAGTTATGGATAAGTACGTTGGCCATTAAGCAGACTCAAGAAGCAAAAAATAAAATTGATAATATACAATCACAAGGTGTATGGGATGACTATAAAAAGATTACAAATCCATATGAATATGTATTCCTTTCATTGAATCGTCGTATGATACGTTCTGTATCTACACGTGTCCCTTTATCCCGCTCTTTCTATAAAATGCTTGAATTATGGCAAGGTGCTAACCTGTACGATGATATTAAGTTACTTATTCATCGCGATGGTGGACTTTATTCAGCACACGCAGCAGAAGGACCTGGTGGCTTTATTGAAGCTCTGCATGAATCTGTTCCGAAGGTTATCTATTCACAGGCAATGACACTTAGGTCAACCACACGTAATATTCCTGGTTGGAGAAAGACATCAGCCTTTCTATGTAAGCATCCTGAAATTAATATTACTTATGGCGAAACAGATACGGGTGACCTACTATTACTTAAAAATATCGACTACTTTGTTGAAAAATACGGAGAAAAAAAGGCACATATTTATACTGCGGATGGTGGTTTTGATTTTAGTTCAGATTTTAATGCACAAGAAGAAACAATATTACCACTATTAACTGCTGAATTTTATCTAGGTCTAAAATGTATATGTCGTGGTGGTATATTAATTGTAAAAATCTTTGATACGACATTAAGGCCTACATTAGAGCTTTTATGGGTTGTTACACGATATTTTAGAGAATGGTCTATTATTAAACCTAGAACTAGTCGTGGTGGAAATGCAGAACGTTATATTGTGTGTAAGGGTTTTCTTGGTTTAGATAATGATGCAGATGCCTTCTTTCGTAAATCAATCGAACTTTCAACAGATGAAAATATTATTCAGAGTTTTCTAAAAATTAAACCTGATAAAGAATGGCTTCAGACAATGCTTATATTACAAGAAGCAATAGCACAACAGGAAACTGAAATTATAGAAAAGACTCTTGAGCTGATTAAGAAACCAGTTGAAGAAAATGTACGTAAATATATTGAGCAGAACGTTGAACGTTCAATTCAATGGTGTATAGAACATAAGGACCCGATTAATCCAAAATGGTATGAACAAGATTGGTACAAAAAAACAATTAATGAAGAAATTCGCGAACTATTAAATGGACATGAACAGAGACCTTCAAATACCATTATTCCTTGGAGAGGCCTCCCTGCATCTGAGGTTTCACAAAATGATTCACAAGAACACCGCCAACAGCAACAGAGGCGTCATGCTGTGTTATTTTCCCGCTCTCGACCTGTTCGAGTTGAGCAATCAACATCTCGAGCACGGCGCGGGGATAATCTGGACGAAGAAGGATGGCAAAAAGTTTAGGAAACTCAGTTTCCCATTCAGGAAATTTGGCCTGAACACTAGCACCACTCATAGTTTTTAGCGCCTCTTGTACTTCAGACATCATTCGGCGCGCTCTTACAGATTTTTTCTCAAGACTTGAATCACTCATATTGCTCTCAATTAAGTCATTAAAATTACTTTAGGTTGTGAACGCGTCGGGTATAAATTCTTTGCATAAGTTCTTCTTTGAAAAGACCGGTACGTTCTATTTGCCGACCTAACTCATTTTTAATGGTTTTGGTCCATAGAAAACAGGTATTATATATTTGTTCAGAAAGTTTATTATAGAATATAATAGCCCCAGTATTATAAAATTCTAGTATAAGTAAACTTCTGAAACCGGATGGTCTAGGATAAAAATAAGTAATATACAAAACACCTATTACTTGTCTATGGTTAAGATACGGTGGTTCTAAAATATAACAACTACATATACTTTTATCTTTGCTTTTTAATTCATTTGATAATATATTGATTTGATACGATATATCGGAATAGGTGTACGTTTTACCTATTCAAAGTCTAGTAAATATTTTATCATCTTATTAGTAGTAAATGCCAAGTGCCCGTAAAAATAGAACATATAGAAATCGTAAATTTCGTGGTGGTTCTATGTTAACAGCATTGACACCCAGTCCATTAAACCCATCTGTACCTGGTGGTCTATCTTCAAATCTTCCTAATGATTCGTGGGGACGTTGGGCTCCCTATGCTGATGCACGTCAATCAGGACCTACAACAGCGTTACCAGCTCCCTTGGCAAATGGTGGACTTTACACGAATCCTCAATCAACTGCTGTCTGGGCCTCATCCCCATTCCCGGCTACTCAGAACGCGTTTGCACTTGAAGCTGCAAAGGTTAGTGGTCTTCCAGAAGTTGCCTATCATCAGAGACCAAATGATAACTTTGGTGCTTCCTTTTCACCAGTTGTTGGTACTCCTGTAACACCACAACACTATTCTGCTACAGGTCCAGCTGGTCCTATATTACAGACACAGTCTGGAGGTAAGCGTAGCGAAAGTAAGCGCAAGAGAAATAATCGTAAGAACGCAAAGAGTCGCAAGTATCGTAAATAATTAGATTATGACTGAAATTTAGAGCGCATTATTATAATCCTTTCTTAATTTGTAATAACAAGTAGAGATATGCAAACAGGGTTAAGTCCAACTGTAAGTGCAGGGTCTTTACATCCAATTGAAATTCACAGCGATGACCCCCGTCATTTAACTAATTTAACGGCACGTATTGCATCAATGAACGCTCAATCAGCTTCTGATACGAAGTATGACCCAAAAGCACCGCCACGCGTAGATAGAAATGGAAAAGAGGTTAGTGAAGCCTTTGTTGCTACCTTAGATGTACCTGACACAAAAATAAATGGCGAATTGTTATATGCAACAGGTGCTTTATCATTAATAGTATTTATTATGGCATTATTTACATATTTGGACCAGAAAATGTATCTATCTATTTCACAGAATCCACGTGGAACAACTCTTATTGCACTCACAGCTGTTATAAGTTTAATTTCAATGGGTTTATCATATTATGGTGTTAGAACAAATGAAGTAATTCTCTGGTATCCCGAATCAAAGCAACCGCGTATTGCTTATTAAAACACACATTATTTAGAACAGGTTCAACTATGAATGACTCAGAAATATTAGAAGGCACAACAATTCATAAAAATACGTCATTTAAATACGAGATTTTTATGAATCCTGGTAATCAACCACATGCTGTAAAGCAATATATTATAAATAGATTCGGTGATAAATTATACAAGGGTAAAATCTGTCTAGATATCACAAAAGACCTTGTTGAAGAGGCCCTTAAAACCAGTGATTATAAGGCGATTTTGTTTGTTAAAAATATTCACGATGATGACGAAGCCTCAGCCAGTTTACAGGTCCAAGATTGGAAGAACGAAGGAAAAACACAACTGTGGATACATGATTTATGTCGTATTAATAATTCAAAAATAAAATCAAAGGTAAGCCCAGTAGAGGTGCTTTTCAATTTATCTATGAACCTTACCAAGTTAGAAGGTTTTCAATCAATAAATTTAATGATTTTGGAAGACAGCAGTGCAAATACTCTAATTAATATTTATAAGAAATATGGTTTTTATGTTGATAAAAAAATCAGTTTAGAAGGTGTGTATGTGATGAAAAAAGAATTATATCAAAAAGGTGGTAAAAGAAAAACAAGAAAGAGAAAAAACTTTGCACTATTCAAGGAGTATGAAATTAATTAAAAACAAACTTATTATTTTAGGTATTATTTTAGTAACCTTGTGTTTAGCATATATTATGACTAGACCAGTTTATCCTAAAATAATATGGCTATACTGGGACAGTGAACCATTACCACACACGATAAACCTGATTAAACAATACAATAAAGACAAAATGAAAGATTGGGATGTAAAATATTTAAATATCCATACAATTAAAAATTACATTCCCGACAGTGCTTACAATACAAAATATAACGACCTTGTACCTGCAAATAAATCGGATTGGATTCGTCTATATATTCTTTACACATATGGTGGCCTCTGGATGGATGCAGGAATTATTGTAAATAATTCTGATGCGTTAAATTATATTTACGATAAAAGCCTGGCTAATAACGTACAAATGGCTGTATTTAAAACTGTCAATGAGGATGGCGTATTTAAGCATAGTTCAGGAGTAGAAGTGCCCTTAGTTATAGATAGCTGGTTCATATTGTCTCCAAAAGGAAGTCCTATTATCAAAGCATGGTTAGATGATTTCACTGATGCCATACAAATAGGGTTTTTAAATTATAAGAGACAAATTGTTAAAAATGGTACAGATATTTCTAAGATACATTGTGGAAATGAGGAGGATACATATTTAATGGTTCACATGTGCATTCAGAACGTCATACAAAAGAAACTAAATAAAGTACCTAAAATGCTTATTTTAGATTCAAACGATAGTATGTTCAGAATTCAAAATATGTGTGGTTGGGATGATAAATGTATAGCTGACAAATTAAATAATGATAAAATGTGTAAACAATTACCTTTTATTAAACTAATAAATTCAAATAGACGTGAAAATATTGATAAATATTTTAATTGAACGATAATAACGTATTATAACTAAGTTAAGAACAGCATTCGTGTGTTCTTAACTTAAGTAATTTCAAATATTTATCTTCCTCAAGTCTTCTTTTTATTACGCCGTGTACTCTTGCGTTTTCCACCAATTTGTCCATAGGGACCCAAGCATGTACCACTTACGTGAAGTAATATGAATGTCTGTTGGTCTTCTCCACCAATTTCTGTAATCGCTGTTCTAAGTCCTACAACTTTGAGTGTGTTTGGAAAGGTTGCTGAAACCTTATTTTTAAACTCAGTCATACCACGTTCAGTAAGTCTATCAACAGCAATTTGAATTGCGTTATTTTTACCGCCAAAGGGTGCTTGGAACATAGCAATTACAGCTCTAAAAAAGGATACAGCCTCAACATTATTATTCATAACAGTGCCTAAGGGTGTATACTTGGTTGCATCATATTGATCCGTTGTCTCTAGACTAAAAGACATCCCTAACTAAACATACGAAATTGATCAAGAACTGTATTAATTAATAGAGTCGTAGTTGCAGTACCAATAACGCTTATAGATGTTGCTAGTCTTAGTTCACGCGTTGGTTCAAAACCTACAAGATGAATCAACGGGTCCAGAATTGTATCTGTTAAACCTGTTAACTTTTGTTCAGCCTTAGTAATAACACAACTACGAAATATTAATTGCTGTAAAACAATTATAACAAAGAAGAAAAATATAAATAGTCTTAAGCTTTGATTGGGTGCTAGTATAAAGTAAATTATATATAGTATAATTCCTCCCAAAAAATGGCAAATCATAAGAGCTTGTCCCTTACCCATATCCCCACCGGGAAGCCAACAGAAAAAAACACGTGTCAAAGAAATAAATAAATCAATTAAAGAGTATTTTATAGGTCGTAATATTTTACGTATATTTTCAATGGCTTTGTCAGACTCTTTTTTAATACCATTATATTCTCCAATTATATTTTCACCTATTTTGATAGGACCTTCTGAAGCCTCCATTACATTCTATTATGAATTATTTAGTTACTATTTTTCGCATGTTATTGAAAAAATAAATAAAGTAGTTAAAGAGATAAATATATAAAATAATATACTGAATAATGCTTAACAAAAATCAGATTGAATCAATTGCAAAGCATCTCCGTGAACTAGCTCAAATCTTTGAGTCTGCTAATAAGCAGGCTATCACAACTAATGCTGTTGTAGAAGAGGATGAACAAAATGGCTCCAAGCGTGGTCGTAAGCCGGGCGCGGTGTCAGATGAAATTCGTTGCCAGCACACAAGTGACAAGGGGCGTTGTAAGAATCGTGCTACAAAGGGGACGGTTTGTGGTAAACATCTTTCAGAATAAAAAATTGATTTATAAATATAGTAGGTAGGTAGGACACAAATACAATGCTTCTTAATCCTCAACTATTTATTCTTCCTTCAAATGAAATCAAATCCACTGGTCTTCAGAATTTAACTTACGGTTCATTAACACTAAGGGGTGTAAATACTATGGTACAAAGTATTAATAGATATCATAAGGGTCAAATCAACGGTTTCGATTTGGGTTGCGGAGATGGTGAATTGATTTATCATCTTCAAAAATTACTTCCTGATTCGATTTGGGAAGGTGTAGAAATTAGTGAGCACCGTGTTCAGGCACAGCAACGGGATGTTAACATCTGGCAAGGTGATATGTTGGATGAGAACCTTCGTCCTTACAATATTCTTCATGCAGACAATCTTTGTCTGGATGATGACATTGCTGAAAGACTGGAAAATAAGATTGCACAAGAATTTAGCGGTTTGTATATTACATATCGCCGTCCATCAACCACAAACTTTCTAAAAACTGCTGTTTACCTTGACACAGTAGTCACTGAAACAACATGGACTTATCATCCAATCCATATTTATAGAGTATTTTGACCAATAAAACTAAACAAAAATGAATGCCTATTTTTATCATTATTATTATCAAAAAAAAATGTCACAGACCTTTGTGCGTGCATCTATCAACGGCATTGTATACCTCATTGACTCACAAAAGGGTAAGGTTTATACTTATAATCTAGAGGCGCCTGTCTATATTGGTGACCTAGAACGTATTCCAAATGAGGAGTTAGTCACATCAGAAGGAAATCTTTCAGGTGCTAAGCTTAAGCTAAGACCCGATTGGGAAACAGTAATGAAGCATCTTGTAAGTGTATAATACTTAGCAATTAATCTTTTTGTAATTCATATAGGTAATATATTCTTGATTTGAGATAAATTTGTACGGCGATTTTGGAAATTGTGAATTTTGTGTACTAACTCTTATATATATATCAAGCCCACGACGGTTATTTAATAGTAAATCTGAGTCTAATGGTGGAGGTGGCAGAATATTTGAACAAACTGTACTGGTGGATGGGTCATTAATATATGTTCTTCCATTAATAGTACTCAAAATAGTGGATGTATATGGTATAGGTCTGCTTGCATAGGGTTGCTGAAAATCAGTTACATCGGGATATATAACAGTATGATATAACTGTCCCAAATTATAATCTATTTTTTCTTGACTATTTATGAACTGATAAAATTTAGCCTCATTAATTTCTGAGCCTTGTTCTACAGGAACATTATTTGCTAAATTGTTTAGTACAATTGAATTATAATTTTCAACCTTCTCAAAGGTTTCCCATTGGTTTCTTAATTGTCCTAAATCATATAACGATTGATTGAAAAATGTAGAACCAGGAAAACAAAATGTACTTCTCAATGGTTCTTGAGGTGCAGGACGAATAGGTTCACGACATGAGAAAAATAATATTGGTGGTTTATTTAATATAGGAGCAACATATTTGCAATTTGTACTAAATACTGGTTCTAAAATATTTTCTGTAACAATATGTGCTTTTGATTTCTCTTGTACCTGAGTAGGTACAGGCACTTGTGCACTGACATTTTTTTTGATTAATAAATAGGTTAGTCCACTCATCCCTTATTATGAATCAACATAAAAAGCCGGCAATCTACCGTCAAATACTTAAGTTCGGTATAAGACGTTATAACTCACTTCGACGTCTTGACTACACGATTATCAAAGAGTGCCATCTTGAGTCGGATGGTCTTCTGATTGAAGATATCCTTAGTTTTCTTACCGTTCTTGCCCTTCTTTTCTTGCCGTGTCTTGGGAGTAAAATCCATTGTGTCTTCTTTGACCTTACCTTTTCTAAGATAAAGAAAGCGATTTCAATTTTATCACTAAATAAATAAATAAAAATGAAATAAGCATGCACGGAAAAAGTCAGATAAATGCTGTCTTCCACAATTATACCTGGCATATCCACAGCCTTTGACAATGTTCAAAATCTGTGGTTTATATATAAGAATAAGCCTACTGTTGTCGTAATCGGTAGTGGTTGGGCCGCCACCGCCTTTACGGACCAAATCAACAAAAATAAGTATAATGTAAAGGTTATATCTAAGAGTCCCTTCCGTTTGAATCAACCACGTTTGATTCCAGATTTCAAGCCTAGTTATAAGAAGCTAACAGTAGAACCCATCTTGGATAATTGTCTTTCTGTTGATTTTGATAATAAGACTGTAAAGGCAACATATGGAAACTATGAATATGATTATTTGGTTATAGCCTCAGGCTCTGAACCTAATGATTTTGGCATTTCAGGAGTAAAGACACATTGTCACATGTTCAAAACTGAAACAGACCTTGAATATTTAAAACGTATTCTCACACCAAATTCTAAGATTACGATTATTGGAGCTGGACCTACGGGTCTTGAACTGGCTTTCAAGCTAAATTTAATGGGTCACAGTGTTAGTATTCTCGATGCAATGCCCACAATCCTGCCTGGATTTACGGAAACAATGCAACAGCAGACAAAGGAGATTCTTTATGAACGCAAAATCCCCATTTATAATAATATGAAAATTACTAAGGTCACCGAAACAGAAATTATAACATCTGACCAAAAAATAAAGCGTGATCCTATTGTTATATGGACAGGTGGAATTAGACCCACATCCTTTGTGAGAGATTTAAACAAAAACAGACCGTTCACAACAAATGGTTATCTTATGGTTCAGTCAAATGTATATGCCCTAGGTGATGTAGTTACAGGCAATGGTCCACCAACCGCCCAAAATGCCAAACAGCAAGGTAAGTTTCTTGCAAAACATTTCAATGACGACTTCCAATTAATTAGTCCATATAAATACAAGGAGGCAGGTCGCGTCCTTGACCTAGGCGATGGTCTGTTAGTAGAATATAATAGACATGTTATGAGACTACCATCCTTCTTTCGATTTATCTTCTATTATTTGGCCGATTAGATGTACAGTTATAAAATCTTCTTTCCCTATATAAAATAATGGGAAAATAAACTATCATCTAAAGAAACCTTACATATATAAACATAGGGGTTCATGAATTATTCAGATGAACAAAAAATAATTATAGATGCATGTGTTAACGATACAAATGTCATTGTAGACGCGGTAGCCGGCTCAGGAAAAACAACTACGTTGATTGGAATAGCCAAGGCACAGCCAAATAAACGTATATTGGGTGTGTTATTTAATCGGTCCTTGAAAGAGGAAACTAGAGAACGTGTTGCTAAAAATCATTTGTCTTATCTAGAAATACATAATTTTCATGCATTAGCTAAAAAATACTACAATGATGATATATGTAATGATAGCGGTATTTCTATGTTACTCAAAGAAGGTAAATCACCCTATAAGAAACTTCCTCAATGGGAGCGAATTATTATCGATGAAGTTCAAGATATGAATCCACTTTATTTTGATTTTATGAAGAAAGTCATAAGAGATTTAAATAACACGAATCTGAAGCTCACCGTTATGGGTGATAGGTATCAGTCAATTTACGCCTTTCTTAATTCAGATTCTAGATTTTTAACAAACGCCCCTCATATATATCTCTCTATTAATGGCCCTTGGAATAAGCTTACATTATCGATTACATACAGGTGTAATTCGTCAATTTGTGCCTTTCTGAATGATTGTCTGTTAGGTCACAAACGCCTTATTCCCTTTGACCCAAATCCTGCGCCACCTGTTAACTATATTTACGGTAGCCCCTTTGAAGCGCGTAAGGTTCTTTTAACAGCTATCATGGAACATCTGTGCTCAGGTTATAAACCAGAAGATATTTTTGTCCTTGTTCCATCTGTTAAAATGAAACTCAAGGAAACGCCTGTTAAGATGTTAGAAAATCTCCTAGTATCCAATTATGTTCCTATTTATATTCCCAATGAAAATGAGAAAGATATCAATAATGTAGAGGATGGCGACCCAACCAAGGGTAAATTGGTTATAACAACCTTTCATCAGTCAAAGGGTCTAGAACGCAAGATAGTTATTATTTATAACTTTGACCACTCCTATTATAAAATCTTTAACAAGGAAGCCGACCCAAATGCACTTTCTGCCGAACTATACGTATCTACAACACGAACCATACATCATTTGTATGTGGTCCATGATAAGAAACAACCACCCTTTAAATTTTTTAAGACACCCAAGGGACCGTATGTACGGTTTATGTCATCAAGCGGTGAATATTTACCAAAATTACCAGAACATATTGATAATAGCGCACCTGAAATTGATAAACCGCGTATTTTTCATGCCAGTGAAATGACGAATTATTTAACGGCAGATGTGCTAATTGACGCTGCCTCCTATTTTACTGTCAAGGTCATACAACAGCCCTTTATTACCTTGGATTTAAAATCATTGATACAAACAAGCCCAGGACACTATGAAACAGTATCGGATTTAAATGGCACAGCGATTCCTGCATTTTACGAATGGCGTAAACGTAAATCAATGCGTATTGCATCACTTGATGAAGATACCTTAATCAAGGACGGACAGACATTTATACAAAGATACCACGAATTACAAAAAAATATCACCAATTCTGAAATTCCGCAAATTGGCGAAATCTTAGAAATAGCTAATATATTTACCTCTATTGCAGAAGGGTATCATTATAAGGTAGCACAGATTAAAAATTACAATTGGCTCAAAAATTTGGATATAGAACCATGTATGGATATTTTAGAGGCAAATTTGGATACAGACGATATTCAATATGAGGTCAATCTACCTGAACAAACAACACAGACATACTCTGTTTTAGGTCGCATTGACGCATACTCTGAATCCAAGTCAACCTTATGGGAAATCAAGTGTACAGACAAACTGGACCAAGTACATGAGATTCAATTGGCTATCTATGCTTGGATGTTTAGTAAGCAATTTCCCAAGCGCTTCAATGATATCCAATTTCAACTATTAAATATTAGAACCGGTGAATGTCGTCAAATAAATTCAAGCCCAGAAAATCTTGACGCAATGATGACTTTTCTTGCCTCTGAAAAAATGCGAACCTATACAAAAATGTCAGATGAAGAATTTAATAGACGATTTTCAACAAATGTTGACGTACCTATCCAGCCGAATCACTTAAAGCAATTAAAAATAACATCAATGATTCCTACGACGAAACAGCCAGCCCTCTTTCTTGATGAAGATAAGCCAGTACCATCTGCACCAAAGAAGCCACGTACAACACCCGTAATGACGTCTACTGTAACAACAGTAGCAGTACCACCACTTAGTATTAACGAAACACCTACAAATAATATTGTTGAACCAATCACTCCTGATGGTCGTGTGATTGTCTTTGACCTAGAGACCAATGGTCTTCCTGAAACGCCATCCTTTGGTACTTATTATCCACCAGAAGAACTACATAGATATAGAATGTCGCGCATTGTACAGTGGAGTTGGTCCTTTCACGAGCCAGATGGTACGCTAATTGCCGAAGAGGACCATATTATTAAACCCAATCTGGCCGAATATAGAATTCTTAACGAACAGTTTCATGGAATTACGGAGACGATTGCACGTGTTCGCGGTAAGACCTTTGAAGAAATTATGGAAAAATGGACATCGCATCTAAAGGATGCAACTACTATTGTTGGACATAATGTGAATTTTGATAAGCACGTACTGATGTCTGAGCTACATCGCCGTGGTTATCCAGACCTGGCAAAGATACTCCTAACGAAAAAGTGGGTCTGTACAATGGAGCGTGGTAAGCAGCTCTGTGGCTTGAAGGCGCGTAATAAGCTCAAGCCTCCTAAGCTATGTGAACTGATGCATGCCCTAGGTATCAAGGAAGAAGTCGGACGTGCCTTTCATAATTCTAAGCATGACGTCTATTACACAGCCCGTTGTTACTTCAGTGAACAGGTTGCTGTCAATAACTGTCCAAAAATGTACGATGGTCAACATGCCGGTAAGACCTATGAGGAGATTCTAACTGTTGACCGCGCCTACGCTGTTCATTCTGCAGCAGCATGTAATGTTCACAAGCTATATAATTCTCCGATTCGTAAGTTGTCCAATTGGCTTAATGATAAGGCCAAAAAGGACTCATCATTAGCTGAAGAAATTAAAAATAAGACGGAGGAGATTCGTAATAGTTTGCCACCTAAGATGTAAAAAGCCAATCCATCACTCTTATTTTTCAAGTGAAAATATCTTATTTGCTATCTTCATAAAATCGTTTGCTACAGGTCTTTTAAATTGAAAACACTTATCAAGCTCTTTTAACTGACCTGAGCTGGATTCGGTAGCAAGTGCATCATATTTTGCCTTCATATCCTTTATGAGTGCTGTCATAAATGACTTACGTGTTTTTATTTCAGCCTTGGCAATTTCCTTATTTGTAATTATACATTTTGCCTTTCTAGTTTTATGCTTTAATACAGCGTCTTTCATAAGCTGTTTTAAATCTAATATACGACTTTTGAGTTGTTTCTTTTGCTCTTTATCATCACTATTTTTAATAGTCTTTTCAACCTCAGTAATTTGGTCATCAATAACCTTTTGCGCACTTATTAAATCCGCATCACAATCGCGTTCCTTTGCCGACTCTGATATTAGATTTTCAATACCAATTTGACGCATATAACTATCTATAAATGTAGGAATATCGGCAGATGATGATGTTTGCACAGGTACAGAAATTGTTTGGAACTTGGGTTGAGCAAATGTCGTAGGGTCAAACTCACGATTCAAATATGAAACAATACCATCAGCCCGTTCCTTATAATAGGTTTTACCCGCTTCTGAAATGGCACCATCTGTATTTGTATATTTCGAACGAAATTCTTCTAAACCTACAAATCTGTCTTCAGGCTCAGGTATTAGTGTATTAATTATCTCAAATAGTTCCTTTGGTGAATCGGTAATAGGTGTAGCCGTCATTAACAAAGGTCTAACTGAATTTTTGCCGGATTTGTTGTAACTATCAAAGATGTAATTCTGTATTGTGTGAAAATCAGCAGCCTCAGCAGCTCCTAAATCTCCATCATGAAGCTTGTGAATTTCATCAATAACTAAGAAGGTCTTATATAATGGGTCAGACGGATTATTCTTGTATAATGTTCTACCTAGTTCGTTCTTCTTCTCCAAGGCATTTTGGAAGGTTCTGTAGCTAATCGGAGCCATCCATGATTTACTCAATAATCTTTTCTGCTTTTTAGGGTCCTCAGGAATTACAACACCGTCTTTCATTAATGGGATTGAACATATTACACCGAAAATATTCTTATATACATCGGCCATAAGGGCATTTCTAGTTACCCATAAAATTTTGTAACCAGCTTGTTCAAACTTTGTAGTTGCGGCGGCAACAGCCATACAAGTTTTACCTGTTCCAACAGAATGCCAGGCTAGTAAACCTTTGATAGAACGTTCAGGTGTAAAGTAGTTACGTATGAAGTCCTGAGTCTTTGTAAAAGACGCAGCCTTTCCCTTTTCCATCGTCATTTCACAGCCACTTTGTACAATGGGTTTTTGCCAGCGATATTTTTTGAATTCACTTACATTGGTTAAGTTTGTAGAAGGCTTTAAAAATACATCGCCCTTATCCTCATCAAGTCCAGTTTCATCAAGCAACGCCTGCTCAATCTTAAAATTATTTATGTTGTAATTCAATTCATAATCAACGGCACTTTGAATCGCCAAAATAGTAATTTCTTGTGTAAGGTTCATGAGGGCTAAATCGAGTCCGGATTTTTCTAACATAAGATTGTGTGCAGCAATTTCCTTGGTGTCCTTATCCTTTAGTAAAAATGGTTCACCATATGGTAGTATTGTATTATATATAAATACGTTCAGTTTCCAACCACTTTTCGGTACAAAGGGAAGCCCCTTTTGGCCACAATAGCGGGTGGCTCTGCCGACCGCCTGCTTTAAGTCAGAAGTCGCAATGGACGGTTCCAAAAGATGTACATATTTTACATCATATAAATCGATACCCTCCTTATATTTAGAATCCAAGACAATTATACGTAAAAGCTCACCATACACATTTTCAGGACGCGAATTGAAGACCTTTAGAATGGTTTTCTTTGTTTCTACCGATAAGGGGTTTTTCCAGAGAGGCAAGGATTGTAAAATAGCAAAACCATTGTTATTATCGTCTTTTCCTGCTTGGTAAATGGTTTGCCCCTTTTGAGTTTTTACAAGCTCACCACCACGCCGAATAAGCTTTGTTTTTAAACCCATCCGGAAGTCAAATCCGCCGGCAATTAAGAATGACGCAATCGCTTTGGCACCATACGCAGATTCACGAATGTCTGTAAATATAAAGTGCTTAAATTTGGTATTATGTTGTTTCATGTCATCTTCATCAAGTTTCTTTATCTGTTTGATAAGTTGCGTAAATTTAGCGCTCAAATCGGGTGTAATAGCAGCCATGTCAAATCTGTCAGAGTCGGGCATAAGGGTTCTAGATAATTTTACAGTGTTGGCCGTTTTACGAATACATTGCGCTAGTTTTGATAAGCGCATTGTCTTCTTTTTTGGTCCATTTTCATTACTACTCATCCGATAGTTCTATTCATAGTCCCGATTTTAATCTACAGCATTAATAGGATGAAAAAATTAAATTTACAAAATGTTAGAAAAATAGCCGAAAATATATACGGCCCAATCAAAGCAGACGAAATACTAAGACAGAAGCATAAAAATACAGGCCATGGGTTTGACCAACCGTTACCGGATGTTGTAGGTTTAAAACAGCATGACAGTGAATGTGCAAGTGACGCTATTCAAGAAGTCTTGTTGTTTGCAGATGGAATCCGTGAATATACGCAACCGATACTTTACGGGTTAACCAAAGAGCAGTCAGAAACCAGAACTACCTTGCAACTAGATTACGAAGATTGGCACCCCCTTCAAGAATATTTCTATTATATTCAAAAAAGATTCCGGGCTCATTATGATGTTATTAATTATATAAGAACACACAAAATCAATGCACAAAAATATTATGATAATTACGATGAGGTATGTTTATTAAACCCGTTATTTAAGCAAAAACAAGCCACTTCCATTGAAGCTGGAGTTTTAGCCTTAAAACATTACAAAGGAGAGCAAAAATATAAGGGAACTGGACTTCTTTATAAAAATGTGACAAATATTATTGACGGAATTTTAAAAAGTCTAAGTGTTCCATATGTTAGAGAAAATGGCGTACATGTAGATTCAACGGGAATTATTGTATTTTGTAAAAAAGCGACAATCAATAAGGATGGTCAAGAACAACTCAATTCTTTTGGTCACGTTATTGCTTTTTTTAAGGCCTTGGGTAACTGGGTCTTTTATGATAATAATTTGGGATTTGTAAACGTAGATGAAAAAGTTGTGGAAGCCTTAAAAGAAGGTAATTTACGCATAGTCAATTACAAAAAAGTCTATTTTGTAAAAGCCGGTAAAGATAGTGTATACGAATCTGCTTGGAATAATGGCAAGTGGGATAAGGACCTAGTAAAAGATTTATATGAAGATGGCAAGAAGATTCAAGGGATGTATTTGTACTTCGGTTCTCCTACACAGTGCTCTTCTGTGAAATTTGTAGAACCGGAATTAATCAATGAAAGTCATAAAGCTTGTGATATCAGTCAAAAAGACCTGGAGCCAAAAACAGCTGAGGAACTTGAAGCAACGATGAAAAAGTTCAAAGATAATATTTACGCCAATTTAGAATCAAATAGTAGAATTTTTGAGAATATGTATCACTTCATATATGATTCTATAGACTTAATAAAGACAATACCAGCAGAGTTAGATTTTGTTGAAAAGAGCATTGATAAAATAGTTTTAAGACCCGCATGTAGTCCATTAACACACTATTGGTGTTCTAAGATACACATGGCTCTAAAAGGCAGGGCTACAGATTCCATGAAGTGGTTTAAAATTCCTAAAATCGCTAGATTGGGACATCAAAGAGAAAGATTCCCAACACCACAAGCACTTTTAGATAAACTTCTCAATACAACAAATGTAGAAGAAGAAGATAAGAAGTCGCCACAGTTCACACCGTGTTTACCTGGACAGGTTCGTAATTCAAAGACGCTAAAATGTCGTGATAGAGTAAAAAAGGAACCACAACTCAATGCTGAAGGCAACCCTATTAAAAAGGAAAAAAAGGATGAAAAGAAAGAAGGAAATGCAGAAAAAGTAGCCAAATCGAAATGCCCTAAAGGAGAAGTAAGAGACCCCAAGACAGGACTTTGTGTTGCAAAAGAGGAGCCCTGCCCTCCAGGACAAGTGCGCAACAAAAATACAAGAGCCTGTCGTGGTCGCCTAGAAGGCAAAATGTGTCCAGAAGGACAAATCCGTGATAAGAAAACTAAGAAGTGCAGAGATAAGGAGGTCTATAAATTTTAGCGCAATAAAGTTTCATAAATAGAATATAATTATGTAATTACATAATTATATTTTTCAAAACCCACATTTATTGTAAAAAATTAGACACAACGTCTAACTTTGCGTGTTTTACGCTTTCCACCATCTTGCTTGAGCTTACGGCATGTTCCATCACCAACAAAAAATTGCCAGCCATAACGTTCCCATATATCTAAGACGGTCTTGATTTTATCAATAATGACCTTGGGTTTTTTAAATCTTTCGATTATAAAAAACGGGTTTTCATTATCAACTGTGTCTTGCCATAGCTGTTTATTAGCCTTATTTGTAATAATCGCATTTAGTTCCCTTATAAATGCTTTATTTTCAAGAAGCATTCTATACATATTAATAAGAGCCCTGTGTTTTTCAAACTTTAATTCGACAGTAGCGTTTTTACTGGGTGTATTATCAAACGGAACTTGTAAATAGGAAGCCAAGCTATACGATTGACATAGTGTATCGTTTACATCAACATGTATATTTTGGAATCCCAAATCTATACTACATACTTTTGATGATACAAAATCTTCATTATGAGCATTCTTAAATCTATTTTGTGCAACTCTATTTCTTACTGTATTATTGGCAACATTCTTTATATTATTCATATTATTGTTAGTATTATAGTTCGTACTAACAGTTTCGTTGTTTTCATCCACTGGCTCTTCATCAGCGTTATAATAGTACACATGGTGAACGGAATGCTCAAAATTGGCACCGCCTGGTTCAATAATCAATTTACCTTCAAGTTTATAAATCTCCTGAATTATTTCACGGATTGTAGCGTCGCCAAATATCTGATTGATATAGGACATATGGGCGCGACTAAAAATAATAAGCAACTCATTTGTACAATATTGTTTATCTAAAATTTCTAAATGAAAGGAAGCCATCTATAGAATAGTAGTTTTATAATCAATATAATCTCCTTTTTCAATAAAATAACACCATCCGTATGTTTCCCAAATATTAAGCACATGATGAATATTCTGTATTATCGGGGCTCCGTGTTTGTATTTTTCAATCATATAGAAATTATGTTTATGATTGACGGAGTCAATCCACAATCGATTATTGGATTCAAAGATAATGTCGTCAATAATTTTATTACGTAAATCAAAATTATCAAGTAGATTTCTATACATTTGAATCATTGCTATCTGTTTATTATACTTCATACTAACATCAGCTTTTACACTGGGCTGATTATCAAAAGGTATATTCATATATTTCATAAGTGAATACGATTGACAAAGTGTGTCATTTATATCAATCTTATTATCTTGATAACCTAATTCAACACTACATAGTTTTTTACCACGATTATCGTAATAGACATGATGATTTGTATGCATAAACGGTGAGTCTTCTACCACTAGTTTTCCTTCGAATCCATAGGTTTCTTGTATAATTTCACGTACAGATTGGTCACCAAATATCTGATTGATATATGACATATGTGCCCTGCTAAACGTAATCAAATCGATTTTGGTGTCAAGAATTTCCAGATGGTAAGGTGGCATGCTGTTCTTTCTATTTTACATAATAGTAACTTCAATTTTGTATTTAACAGGAAAATATAGAAAAAATTGAAATGATATGTATTATACAATATAAAGTTAATGGACGCAACAAGAACGCTGGGATGGTTGCGACAGGTTTCTGCGAGGTAGGGGCAGCACCAAAATATGCGGACACACTATGCTATTAGCGCAGTGTGTCCACTAAGCCATTAGGGGCTTAGCTATTGGGTGATGGAGTTGCAACTCTATCCGACTTTAGCGGTCCTAGGACAGGTAAAACTGGTCTGGACGGCAATGCACTGTTCATTGTTGTTGCGACGTCGCGTCTACATGAGGGTTGAATCGGCAGTATGATGTGTCATGCTGGGTTGGGTAGTGACCTGACATTCCGGAGGCGATGAGCGATACATGCGCGGTAGGGGCATGTTTCATAGAGTTTGGCAAACTCAAAACTAAAGATGGGGCTTGTCCCTATTTTAGTTTTTAGTTAAACATATTATTATTAAATATGATGTTTTTCTCTAAGTTTAGAAATCAGCATCAATACGGAAGGACATTTGCTCAGCCGTCTTTCCAACTCCTGCAAGAGCATACGATGAGACCTTCTTCTCAAAGAAGTTGTCCTTACCCTCCAGTGAAATGCGCTCCATAAAGCCGAAGGGATTGGCCGTCTCATAGGTCTTGGTATAACCCATCTGAAGAAGGAGTCGGTCAGCAACAAACTCAATGTACTGACCCATCATTTTAGCGTTCATACCAATCATGGAGCATGGAATGGCCTCCGTAATGAACTCCTTCTCAATCTTCACAGCCTCACGAATCAGCTTAAAAGCCTTGGTCTTGGATAGGCGATTTGTCAGCTTACTGTAAAGAAGACAGGCAAAATCGGTGTGAAGACCCTCATCACGACTAATAAATTCGTTCGATGATGTCAGACCAGGCAAAATACCGCGTTGCTTAAACCAGAAGATAGAGCAAAAGGCCCCACTAAAGAAGATACCCTCCACGGCAGCAAAGGCCATTAGACGCGTTGCAAAGTTCGCTTCTGAGCCCCTCATCCAGTTCATAGCCCAATTAGCCTTCTTTTCAACAAAAGCCATAGTACGAATGGAGCGCAAGATATCAAGCTTCTCCACCTTATCCTCAATATATGTATCAATCAAACGACTATAGGTCTCTGAATGAACCGTTTCATTGCTCATTTGCTCAGTGTAGAAGGCCTTGGCCTCAGGCCACTGGACCTCATTGGCAAAGTTAGCAGCCAGATTCTCATTTACAATGCCATCGGAACCGGCAAAGAAACCAAGAATGCGCTTGATAAAATGTTGCTCATTTGCATTGAGCGTCTTCCAATCCTTAAGGTCCTTGGTAAGTTCAACCTCCTCAGGAATCCAACGGACTGCTACCAGGTCCTTATACATCTTAAACACATCCTGGTGCTCAATGGGAAACAGGACAAAGCGGTCCGGATTTTCCTTCAGTAGTGGCTCCTCAATCTGCTTTCGCGCACGAAAAGCCACCTTTGCAGGCTCCTCATCCAATAAACTAATACGGGGACTGGCTGCGGAACCAGTCGAAACGGCCCGTCTGCGACGAACAAGTGGTGTCTTTGCAACTACAGAAGGCGCGCCTAGATTTGTAACCTCAAGAGTTGGAACGGGGTTAACAATGTCCATTCAGTATTTTTACCGGAGACTTTTTTGTGATACAAAGTCTACGTAAAATATGGTCTCAAGTTTTTTCTATGTTTACGGCAATTTCCAAGCCTGTAAAACTTAAAGAAAGCCAGACCTAATACATAGTATATGTCAGAATGTATTTTTTGTATAATTCCTGATATAATCGGTAAATCTATACCTGCTTATTGTATTGGCATCCCGGTTCCAAAAAATCAACATTATTTACGATATTATAATATGAATATATCATCAATTAAAACACGAAATGAATTAATAAGCACAGCAACATTTACACCTGGTAGTCGACTCATGTTAAGTTTAGAAGAAGCAAACCGATTAATTGCCCATCAGAACGCTTGGATTTCAATACTAACGAATAATGAGCCCTATAGCGTAGTATTTGAAAATAGTGAAGATTTAGAAAATGAGCATATTAAATTAAAACTGGAAAATGCCAAGATACCAAAAGGGTGGGACCTTATTAAAATTTCAGCAAATCAATATCTTATAACAAAAAGCGCAGCAAAAATCTTAATATTTGCTACACGTCAATTTCATAGTCCCTTAAAACAATTAATAGATTCCGTTAAAATGATGAAAGTATATGAATTATAATAAAATTGAAATCTTTCACATATTTGTTATATTTACAAAATGACATCTATTGATGATATCTTATCTAGAATCAAGAGCACTGAAGATTCTATTGAGGCTACGCTAATGCTTCTAAGAGTTCATCAAGATAACCTTTTCAACCTGCGCAGCGAACTTAAAAAGTTAATGCCATTGAATCCTATTTACACTCTTTATAAGCATCTTGTACAGAAGAATTGGCCCTTTATGCGTGTTAAGAACACGATTAAGTATCTACGTCTAGGGTCTACACGTATTTCTCATTACGATGGCCTGAAGCTTCTTGCTGACAAGAAGAATATTGATATTCAGACTCTACTCAATATGAGTGTAAAGAAGTACACTGGTTCAGACCATGATGCTATATGTATTACGGAAGGTATGTGGTCTCATAGAAATTATTATTATGCGTAAAACCACTCATATTGTACTTCATATAAATTATAGATGGTCTTACAAAATGAACAAATAATCTTTGTAAGAACCGACCCTGAACTATGGGATTTTTTTACAAACCAAGACGGTGTTCATGCTCTCCCGAAATATACATATGTTATAAAATCATCTGAAGGAAAAATCTGCTCCTTAGTTGATAGTCGTGTTATACCAGAGTGTCGAAATTCCAAACACGCAAGCAAGGCAGCAAATTGGTTAACTCATCTATCCATTATGGAACAATTTGTAAAGAGTGATAAACAGTTTCTTTTTGTATGTGAAGATTCTATCTTACTTAATGAATCGAATATACAACACATTGAGGCCTCTAGCAAAAAGGGACTAGTCTTATTGGCTGACAAAGTAAAGGCCTACATTGTAGATAAGGATACAGCATCAATCATAGTTAAAAATTCCTATGTATATTATGATGATTTTGCCAAAGTTTTAGAAGATATGAAACAATTAAATTTAATTACTCTAAATGACTCCGTCTTTCTAAAACCTAGAATAAATATAGACTCAACTATCATGAATATAGTATTTATATTATTGCTGTTGTCTTTTTCAGCAGGTATTTTTTACATGTTATGTCCATTTTATAGCTCTAGCACCAAGAATTTCATTGGCCTTGCTAAAGTGTTTACAACCAAAGAACCCAGTATGAGCGGATAAGGGACTTGGATGAGCTGCTTCCAAGATACTATGGTCACTACTAATTAATGATGCCTTCTTCTGTGCCTGCTTTCCCCAAAGCATGAAAACACATCCCTTCGTCTCTGTTACAATTGTATGAATAATAGCATCTGTAATAACTTCCCAACCCTTATTACTATGACTTAGAGGCTTACCGTCTTCTACTGTAAGAATTGTATTGAGCAGTAAAACACCTTGTTGAAACCAGGCTGACAGATTTGGGTGATAACAAGCCACGCCCAAATCTGATGACACCTCCTTCAAGATGTTCTTTAGACTTGGTGGGGCTTTTACATCATCTGGTACTGAAAACGAAAGACCCATAGCCTGACCATGTCCATGATATGGGTCCTGTCCCAAAATAACGACCCGTACTGAATCCAAAGGTATAGATAGACAATTAAAGATTAAGTCACGTGACGGATAAATGGTTTTCTTAGCAGTATGTTCATCTTTAAGAAAGGTTTCAAGAGCCTTACCTTCAGGTGAATTCAATACCTTGTTTAAGACAGGTAGCCAAGAGTTATGCACAGTAGATAGAGACCAACAATCGTTTGTCTGAACAGGCAATGAATGAGATACAAGCTCAGTCGTAATAACAGGCTTAAGATTTTTATAGAATTCTAGAACACGTGGATGTGTTCGAATCTTAGAAAGGTCAAGTGCAAAGATGTGTAAGCCCTCTAAGGAGCGGACACGACTAAGTGCCACATAGGCCTGTCCATATTCAAAGGTGCTTTTACCAATATCTACAATAGCAGAATCAATAGAAGCTCCCTGTGACTTATGAATTGTGATTGCATAGGCGATTCGCAAAGGAATCTGCTGTCGGCCAATATGAGGCATTTCATGGCTATACCAAACAAAAGGCTCAATCAGTTTTGGTTCACCCTTTTTGAATTTAACTAGAGGAAACCGACGTACTGCTTCAAATCCTACAATAACACCACGTGAACCATTCACTAGACCAGCCTCCATGTCCGTGTTTGTAAGAAGCATAACTTGGGCACCTAGTCGCAATTCAAGACGACTCGAATATGTTGCATCTTGGTCCAGTTTTTCAATGGCAAAGTGTGACAAATCAGACGAAATATCAGGAATAGCACGTTCACTGTCAATCCAACGGGACTTATCAATAACGGTCTGGGCTTCAAATACAAATTTTTCACCAGAAAGTGCCTCCATGTTGACAATGTTCACCTTGTCAACATCAGTGTTGCGACTAAATAGCACAGTTGGCTTAATAGTTTCCTCTTTCCAATTCGTATTCATGCGACTTCTAAGAATCTTTTGACTTTCATCAGATACAACTCCCATACGAACTTCAGATAAAACGTTTTGATAAACAGGGTCAACCTGTCGCCAAATTTTCGTCAACAGTACAATGGACTGAATTGTGGATGACCAAATCGTTGACTCAAACAAGAAACGCAATTCAATATCAGCTCCAGATAGGTCCTTAGGAATGGGTGGTAGTTGACAGAAATCTCCTACCAGAATCAGCTGAAGTCCACCAAACGGTTTCGTTGTCTGTTTACGAATTGCACGACCAATCTTATCCAGTCGCTCAAAGAGTTCAGGCGTCAACATACTAACCTCATCAATAATAAGTTTGCGTGCCTGAGTCCACCGCTTCTTAATATAACTCTTCTTCTTAATAGTTTCAATACACTTTTCCAGACTATCCTTCCCCAAACCAATACCGGCCCAGCTATGAAGTGTTTTTGCACTGCATTCAAGTAGCAACGCTGCACAGCCAGTCATAGCTGTTACATGAATGTTATCAAATTCTCCAGCAATACGTCGAACTAATGTAGATTTACCAGTACCTCCAGGTCCAGTAATAAATATATTTACTCCACTATGAATAAGCGATAAAATCTGTTCACATTCTGGATTTTCCAGAACCTGAATAGACATCTTGTTTTTAAAACATCATTAAACCATTTAAGGCGTCAAATTTATACTATTATTTGACCAATATTTTTGAGTATAGTAAAAAAACTGGCCTCATCACAATGAGTGATACTTTTAAGAAAATCATCGCATCGTACAATACCATTTTCAATGAAAAGACCGTGGGTCTGTATGTATTGAACTAATAACGTACATAAATCACTAAACTTTATTGGCTTATTTTTATAAGACTCTAATAAAATGTGGTCTATTTTTGGTTTTGGTTTAAATCTGAATTTAACATCTCTAAACAATGAGTCGCGACATGTGAACGCTGTAATTTGATTCTTTGTAGAGTTTAAATCATTAATAGATAAAATAGTATTTTGTAATTTAGTACGTTTTGAATTGGTTTTAATAAGGGTTTTCTTTATATATTGCATCTCTTCTCCCAATTTTTCGTATAAATCGTTGAGAGAGGACATCTCTATGTTCTGTTGTGAAAACGCGTAGCCACCCAAGAAATCGGACTGTGAAATTCACAAGACCAATACCATGAACCTTCGGCTATTGTCTCAATGTTATCAGATACATCGGAACGCAACGCAACCCACCAATGTGGAGGTAAAATAAACATATTACCGGGTCGTAAACGAATCTCTAAGAATTTGAGTTCTGAAATCCAAGGTGTTTCTTCGGGCTTTAATGTCCAGGGGTCGCGTCCGTATGGATTCGATGGAAGCCATTCGCCACCCTTAGTGGCACCCTCATGGGCTATCCAAATACGTAAGGGTGCGCCATCTGTGGCTACCCAGCATGTG
>Ga0209189_1000415_pt1 | contig 35681 bp, 55 predicted proteins | sample C_130820_EF_Meta_FD_187308 | JGI IMG/M metagenome (GOLD analysis project Ga0209189, IMG submission 187308) | Freshwater microbial communities from Lake Croche, Canada to study carbon cycling - C_130820_EF_MetaG (SPAdes) (version 3) | ecosystem: Environmental > Aquatic > Freshwater > Lake... | reverse complement strand
TGTAGTCACCTATGTGAAATGGAAAGTAGTGCATTGACTAACCTTACGTTCTAGGTTGACGTTACTGAAAGAACATCGGCAGGACGGTAACGAATCGTCTTTTCCCCCGCTAAAGGTAGCCGTGCCCTCAAATCTTACCTTACTTTTTAGAATTATTCAACTTTGAACTTTTGCAACTTCTGCTTTTTAGGCTGCGCGTGTCCAACGTGGTAAAAGCCACAATGGGCGCATTGATAGGACTCCAATGCTGGCCCACCCATCCTTCGCCTGTCTATCGTCCCTTGGGCAAGATTTCTAGTGGGATAGGGATGCTTCCCCTCACATTGGATTTCTTTAAGTGTCGTATATGTCATACATTCGCTCCATGTTTACTTTCCGACCGGTAGCCAGTTCGATTGCTCGGACTAGCACAGCTACCACAGAGGCTTCACGGTCATGTTCCTCTGCGTGTACAAAGGCGTAATCGATTGCTTTGTTAAGCACCGACTGAGCCGAATAGAGTTCGTTTTTTTCATTCATGTAGTGAGACTAGCACAACTTTTGACAAAAAATACTAGGGTAAACACCTAGTAAAAAGTTTGCAAAAGGTCAAAGTTTGGCATTAAGATAGCGCCGTACTGTGATTTTGCAGTACTTTTTTGGAGAACTTTTATGACCACACCAACCATCCATCTTGCTGATCTTGTCAAGATTGCAGAGGCTTACAAGATTCTTGAGCAACTTGTCAAGGAATCACGTTTGACTACTGAACAACATGGACGCTACTGCGACACCATCATTGGCAAAGTTGTTCTTGATCGTGTCATGTCTTCCTTGAATGTAAAAATTGAGGTGAAAGCATGATCTACACAGTCTATATCACACCCAAGGCCAAGAAGTGGATCGAGACGCATGAAGTGGAAGCTGATAGCGCAGACCAGGCCATTGACAAGGTTCTTGATGACATTCCCTACGATGTGATCTTTGTGGAATGCGACAACATTGCGGAGCATCTATGAACGTCCTAGACCTACTGGAAAAACAGCGCCAAGACCGCAAAGAAAAGCCCTGCACCTGTGCTGCGTACAAGTTCCCCCACCGCCGATATGGTGGGTCTTGTGAAGATGATTTCACATGGATGGACTTGTCCGACAAGCTGAAGTTGATTGAATGGGAACGTAAATCAGAAAGATACAAATGAAACTCTATAACGTGCCGCGTAATACCAAAGTCAAACTGAGTGATGGGGTCATACTTTTATTTCACTATATTGACGGGATGTACAGTGTGTGTACAGACGACAACGGCGACATCTTCCATATCAGCGCAAGTGAGGAAGTTGAAATACTAGGAGGCGAAGATGATAGTAAATAAAACTGCACCGCTCGGGGCATTCGCTAACAACGTCAGCGAAAAAGCACCAAAAAAGATGCGAACGGGAAATGTAACATTAGCTTTACATAAAGCCCATGATGCGCCATTTCATAAATGCAAGGAGAAGAACGCATGAAAAAATCACCACTAACTCGTAAAGAACAAAAAGCAGCAATCTACCAGCGAGACAAGGAAAAGCGTCTTGCTTACCAAGCAGAGTACAGAGCCAAGGAAAAGGCTAAATACGATGCTTTGCTGGCAATTGCTCACGCTGCCCTTGAATGCGTAGACAGCAACATGGTTGCAATGGCACAAAAATGGCAGCAAGACCAGACTGGCTAAAAGCAAGACTAGCGGCAGAGTTCCAAGGCCCTAAGAAGCCTTGGGGCGGTGCAAGACTAGGTGCTGGTAGACCAAGGACAAGACCTGTTGGGACTGCGTTCAACGTCCGTTTAAACAGCCTCCAACGTCTGTCATTGGAAGAGATGGGTAATGGCAGCGTAGAGGCTGGTTTACAGGCATTAGTAGACAAATATTTATAGGAAATGTATGGAAATTGACCCAACCCGAGCCATTGTGTTCATTCAAGAGAACGCTTTGCTTTACGCACAAGCCAAGGCAGACAGGTTGTTCATTGAGGGCTATCTAAAGGCGATTAAAGCCACTTTGATGAACGAATCTGACTCCAGCAGCCTTGGAGCCAAGGAACAGTACGCTTATAGCCATGAGCGTTATCTTGAGCAATTGAGCGCAATGAAAGTTGCCGTTGAACAAGAAGAACGCCTGAAGTACCTGATGGAAGCCGCAAAGATGAAGGTGGAAGTGTGGAAAACACAAGAATACACCAAACGAACCGAGATGAAGATGTGATTGAAAAACACGACTATTACAGGGACAAAAACCTGCTGAAACTGGCAGAAGATCAGCATTGTCTTTTGCAAGTGCCAAATTTTTGTGAGGGGGGGTCTTCCACAATTGTGGCCTGCCATAGCAATTTCGGATCCAATGGCAAGGGCAAGGGCATCAAGGCCTCAGACGCCGATACGGTGTGGGGGTGCTATTCCTGCCATCAATGGCTGGATCAAGGAACAGCCAGCAAAGAAGAGAAAGAAACCATTTACTACCAAGCCTATACCCAACAGGTCGTAGAGTGGCTTAAAATCGCCCGTAGCATCAGCCTCAAGCCCTGGAAGGTAGAGGCTGCTCGAAACGTACTCAAACACCTGGGAATCAATCATGGATAAGATCGGCGACTTCATTCTCACCTTGCTGCACAGCGTAACCAACACGCATATCCTGCATTGGCAAGCCCCAACACTTTCCCAGCATTTGGCATTGGGTAAGTTCTATGACGTAATGAATGACAAGATCGACTTCTTGGTCGAGACGATGGTAGGCAAGTACGAAACCATGATTGAGTTTCCCGTGACTTATCATGGCCCAGCAGCCACCGGACTGGAAGAACTTCAAACATTGAGTAAGTATTTTGAAGAAGGGCGAAAAGATTTGCCCCAGGATAGTGAAGTCCAGAATATATGTGATGAAATCCAGCAATTGATTGACCAAACCATATATAAGCTAAAATTTCTACGTTAGTCTACAAAAACCAGTCTTTTTTCCAGCAAAGAAATTAAGCACTCAAATTTTTTGAGGGGGGGGGGATTAAGCATTTTTCCCCTGCCAAAACGCAAAAAATCCGGTTGGCAGATGTGGTCGAATTGACGATCATCGCCAAATACCCCCCAAGATTACCAAAAATCGATGTTTTTTTGGCAATAAACTGCCCCTGTTTTATGCGCTGACTACAGCGAAAAACCCGATTTTCACCAGCACAGCGCACAGCACAGCCCACAGCACAGCGCATAATCTATCCCCCCCAGGCACAGCAGCCCACAGCCCACAGCGCACCAGCACCAGCATTAGCAGCCCACAGGCGCATCAGCACTACAGGCGCACCAATACAGGCGCACAGCACAGCGCATTACAGGCGCAGCAAAGCGCACCGGCGCACAATGGCGCACAGCACTACAGGCGCAAAAAAACCCGCTAATTGCGGGCTGTGGTTTACGTCAAATCAGCACTTAATCGGCGCAGCGCGACATAGTGCAATAAAACGTGAGTTTTACTCATATGGCGCGTGGGCTGTGCTGCGCTGCGCTTTATTTCGTCAACTGTCATCAGGCGCAGCAGCGCATTTAAATATTCCGAACGTTTCATTACGTCACCTCACAAAAAAAAGAACAAAAAACAGGCAAAAAACAGCCCGATAAAAATGGCCAGCGCACAATCGGCCACCTCATTACGCTCGGGCATCGGTTCGTAGTGCTCACGCATGATTATGTTCCCAATTCAGTGATATGGCGTGTTTGTGCGCCATATTCGCGCAGCATGCGATTTGACAATTCAGTGTCCATTGTGATGAACGAATAGCCGTCTGGCATTGTCACCAGATAGAATATGCCATATTCGTTGATGTCGTATTTGTCGCAGAATTCCTGCAATTTTTTGTCTAATGCTAATGACATAATGTTTTCCTTAGTGTGTGACGATAATGGCGACTGGTGAACCCGTGTAACGCAATTGGACCGTGTAACGTCCAAACCCTGTACGCTTAACGTCATAACGCTTGCAATTTAGGTTACCGCGCGAATTGCGACATGCGCGCAGATAATGTGCTAAATATTGGCGCGTCGCGCTGGTGGCAAATTGTGGTTCGTCTGCAAAGTAGAACAGGCCTGCTGTTTTCATGTTGGAACTTCCTTTAAGTTGAGATTGTCGGGATTGACAATCCACCAGGCCCCTGTCACGGGCCTAGTAGGTGTCACTCTGCCTGTTCTGCCTTCGCCTTTCCTGCCTTCAGAATTTTCTCAGCAGCTCCGAATATGCGTTGAGCTGTCTTATCGGTTATTTCGTTGCCCTGTAGCCAATTCTGAATGTATCCCCTACTTTCCACCAGCCCATCCAATCCCAACAATGAGCAGCAAATGTATGCCACTGACTCGGCTTCTACTTCCTTAATGCACTTAGGTGTACGTTCATTGTCTGACATAATGCTTTCTGCTGTATGCCCCAACACTATATGCGCCAATTCATGAAAACGTGTTTTATGCGGCAACATTGCTACAGGATTGACAGCAATGTTTTTGCCTGTTGCATAACCCTGACAATTCCCGTCCATGTAATCGAATGACACTTCAGTAATTCCTAGTGCTGACAGCGCCAATTCTTTAGACCAGTCAGGGGTTAACTGCTCATGCTGGTAGTCTGCGCCTTCAGTTTGAGACAGGGAAAACCAGTTATTTTTGAGTACAAACAATTGGAATGCATCGCCTGTTTTTTCGCCTGAATCGTCCTTTTTGGCAATGGTAACAGGCATACACAATTGAATTGCCTTCGCGCCTTTCTTAACTTGGCGTCCCAATGCTTTCCACTTGGCATAGGTGGCAATAGGTGATGGCTGCTCATTGCGAGCTGACAGCTGAGACCAGGCCAACATTTGATTACCTACGCTGTAGGTGTGAAATGTAGAGTAGGCACTGCTCAGAATGCCGGGCTGGTTAACAGCGTCCGACAGTAAGGCAGACCAATTAACATTTGAAATTGTCATTGTGAATTCTCCCGATTAATTGAAAGTGCGAACGATAAAAACGATTAGACCGATTACCGTTGCCAGGCTGTAGGTCAAAAATGCATAGTCCAAAAATTTGCGAATTGTCATAGTGAAAGCTCCAATAAAAACAGCGATCCAGCTGCATGAACACAATGTAAGGGTAAAAGTTGATCCAATCTACTAGGGTTTACCCTATGTTTCTATGCTTTTTTTGCATAACGTCTTGAATTGTCCGATTTCAAGAGAGACAAAAAACAGGCATTGCATTGTCAGGATTGGCAGCAGCTGGCAGCACCATATCTATGCATTTTGTGCTGGTTAAATTTTTGGTCTATTGATCCGCGCAACAGTAAGCACTTAGGCCGGTCTTGTCTCTGATAACAGTAGGAGCAGACATATAAGCGCATAGGATTCGAGACATCGGGAAACGTCAGACTGGCGAACAAAAAACCCTCGATTACATCGGGCCCCCTCCATCAAGCAATTAATGACCCCCCAGTCATTAACTAAAAATACCCCCCCCAGCCCTAGTCTCCCCCCAGCGTCAGACCCCCCCAGCTTAGGGGGTACCCCTGCGAGAGAACGCCGAAGAGGGGGGCCGGTCACCCATTCCCGAAATTTCTACAAAAACTTTTCCCCCACGTTTAACCAATGCAGCAGTCATGGAAAAACGCATATACAATTCCCTGTATAAAAATTTTTACCCAAAACTTTTTTGGAGAATTGCAATGGAATGGAAACTGGCTCATCCTCTTGAAGATGTGACTGAAATCGTCAACATGGCGGATCAATACTTTGTGGATACTGGAGAAATCCTGACCAAAAACAAAGAGATATTCCGCAAGAATGTGACTGTTGCGTCTACTGTTCAATTGTTTGACAAGACCAAAGAGTTCATTGCCGTGTGTCGGGAGACAAAAGAGGATAGTGAACGGATGCTGGCTTACTGCTGGTTTGACAGGTTTGGGTATACGACCTACTCCCATGAGGAGATTTCTAACGCCAAGTTCCACCATGTTGAACCTGACCTGCCTACCAGGCTCAAAATACGCCTTATTGACGAAATGATTGACCAGCATATACTATGGGCGTATAAATGTGGAATTCCGGTCATTTGCTCTACCAGCATTCGACCTGAACACGAGGTGTTTATGAGGCTTCACAAAAGGCGTGGGTTTACTGTCAATGGCTCCTATGCCTGGATACGGACTGAAGAAGGATTGAAATGCTTGACGAAATAAGGCCAGAGGGTAAGACTGTTTCTACTGAAAAAGAGAAAGAGTACGCTCGGGCTTATTATGCTAAAAAACGTGCCGAGAAACGGGCACAGAAATTGGCTACCGGACAAGCATTGCCAAAAGAACCCAAACCAGCAAGCCACTCTCCTGGGCGACCAAAATCCGTTGTTAATCGGGTTACCGAGTATGGTGCTTTGTTTAACAAACTCAATGATGAACATATTGCCAAAGGGTTCCCACCTTTGAAGACGGCTATGGAAGTGCTTATTGAGGCTATGCAGTCTGATGAACTGGATATCAAAGATAAGGCTAAAATCGCTGATAAGCTGGCTCCCTTTGAATCTAGCCGTGCGCCAATCATCTCGATTGAACACGTTCAGAATATCTCCAAAGAAGAAGAAGTTACGGCTGATGACGCTTTGGAAGACTTTATGGAATCACTTAGAAAGGTGTAATATGCCGTTAAAATCTGGAACATCAAAGAAAACCTTTGAAAAGAATATCAAGACTGAAGTCAAAGCTGGAAAGCCTGACAAACAAGCTGTAGCCATTGCTTACGCAATGAAACGTGATTCTGACGATAAACGCAAAAAGAAGGGTTAATCCTATGTCTACCAATTTCTTGTACGCCCAAGCGCCTAACCGCAAGGGTAATCAATCCAAGCATCCTGCTGAACACAAGTCTGTTCCTAGCGGCTCTGGCAAACTGGCTACTCCTGCTGGTAGCCAAGGCGCTCCCAAAGTGCGTGACGCCTTTGGTAACAACAACGTTGCAGCCATGAATCAACCTGTTAAATTGACCAAGCCCGTTGGTTATGATGGCGCTTGCCACAATGATGGTTACATGAATAGTGACCGCAAAAACTATTTGAAGTGAGGCTTATATGTCTGCATACGGAACCGTAATCTCTGGCGGTAAACAGATGAGCAAGGGTCTTACCAAAGGCATTAATGACAAGCTGGATGGGTTGGCTGATCGCCGTGAGCGATCCAAGACTATTGCCGGTGCTGTTGTTAACGCTTACAAGGTAAAAACCCTGTCTGACCAACATACCCAAAACCAAAATGGTGGCAAGTTCACCACCCCTAAAGTCCCCGCAAAGGTCTAATATGATTATCGAAGCATTTGAACGCGATATTGAAAACAAAATCTATGCCATCGAAGGCGAACTAAAAGTTTTCCTGCACGATGAATATGTAGCACATCACAAACCACAAGTTGGTGATGAGATTGACCACAATAACATTGAACCCCCTGCTAACCAATAAGGAATTTTATGGCAACGTATGATATTGAATCGCTTAAGGAAGACCTGCCGACTGCAAAAGAGTTGGCACAGTTTGTGTATGACAAGACTAACATTTCGTTAGACCTAATTGGTAAGCCAAAAGCAGACCAATACTTGGCGGCAAAAAACGCCCTTGAGGGGAAAAAGATTCCCGCTGAATACATTAGTGATGTAAATCCCTATGTAGACAAAAAAGAGTTGATCCCGCAGGATGAGTTGCCTCCTTTGCCAGAGCGTCCAAAAGACCTGCCTGGCGTTGATAGCCGCATTCACTTCTTTGGTGCGACTAATATGCCGCATCCTCTTGATCCACAATCTGACCGCAAAGTCCAAATCGACTTCTACAAGTACGATAACGGCGCTATCACTTACCAAATCAATGGCCCTGTTGAACAGATTGCTATTGGTGAACGTATCAATAAGTATGGCGTTAAGCAGCCTGAGCGTTATGGCTGGATTGACCCTCGTACTGAAGAAATTCTCCTCAAGCGTCCCGATGGAACCTTTACTGAAAAAGGTCGCGGAATCTACGCTTACTGCATTGGCGAAAAAGGCGGCGGTATCTGGCCCATGATTGACCGTAACATCCTTGCTCACGTTGAGAAGAATGTTACTAACCCTTGGGCATAATGGAAGATTACGCCATTCTTTTTCGGCAAAAGCTATCTGGTCAAGCAGAGGTATGCGCTCGTAAAACTTTGGAGACATTGCAGAAAGACCTGCAAGGGGCGAAAGCCCTTTCTCCGGAAGACATTTACTACCTTACCTCTGCTGCACAGATACTGCTAACAATGCGCGATTTCTATGGCAAAGAGTGAAGCCAGTAGTTACATCCAGCCTATTTACAAAGAACGTGCCTTAAAGCATTTGGTGAAGTTGGCTGGGGGTAAGCAGTACCTCAAGTATTTGGATGAAGATCAGTTAAAGGCAATGCACATTGCCAGGGACAAGATTGCAAAAGATATGCAATTTAACACCTTAAAATGGTTCCATCCTTTTCCTTACCAATCCAAATTCTTTGAAACTGGCGCCAAATACTCCCGCCGTGGGATGATCGCAGCCAATCGCGCTGGTAAAACAATCGCGTCTACCTATGAGACTGCCTATCATCTGACAGGCAAATATCCAAAGGATTGGAAAGGCAAGCGTTGGGATAAACCCATCATTGTTATGGCCTCCGGTGAATCTTGGGAACAGGTAGCCAAGACTTTGCAGTCCAAGTTATTGGGTTGCGACGATATAAAACAGTCCTATAAATTGGGGACGGGTTCAATTCCTTTGGAAGACATTGATGAAAAATCCATACGCACGGACGGCGCAAACGTGTTGGCTATTGAAGTCTGGCACGTTACCGGTGGAAAATCAAAACTCTATTTTTCGAATTACACGCAACAAGTCCGACACCTGCAAGGATTTGAACTCGACCTCGTTGTCCTTGACGAACAGCCGCCAGATGAGACTTTTTCAGAACTTGTTGTCCGTACAGCAGCTAGAAACGGACAGGTTATCTGTTCTTTCACCCCACTAAAAGGTCTATCAGGGCTTGTACGCAAGTTCTGGGACAACATTGAGGGCTACTGCCATGTTCGGGTTACATGGAACGACATTCCCTATGAAAATGAATGGGGCGAACCCTTCTTTTCCAAGGAAGAACGTGAGCAATTGTCTCGAGACTTTATGCCTTGGGAACGTGAATGCCGGATAAACGGTATCCCAATGGTAGGCAAAGGCGTTGTATTTCCAATGCTCAAGTGGCCTACTTACAAAGGAATTGACGTTGACCTTAAATCTAATGAAAAGATGGAGCGTCTCATTTCTTTTGACTTGGGAATTAAGAACGACCCGACTGTTATCTCGTTCCTGTTCCGAGATCCTGTCGAGGAAATTATTTATCTTCATCGTCAAATTACAGTTCCGCAAGGCGAAACACCTGACGAGTACGTCCATTACTTATTGGACAGAGAATCTAGGAATGTACCAATTGCTTTACCGCATGACGCAGGCACGGCTGGTCGTTATACGCTGACCGAACAGTCAGTAAGGGAAGTTTTTGAAGACAATTACAACCTGAATTGCATCCCTGGCGCTATTCTTAACCCGCCAAATGACCAAGGCAAGGTCACCAACCACATTTCCTACGGCATTAACCTCATGCGTACCGGAATGGAGCGTGGGACTTTTATGATTAACGAGGCTTGCGTGGAGTTTTTGGACGAAGCCCGAAACTACGCTATTGATGATGCCGGTAAATTCCTTGGCAAAGATGACCACATTGATTCTGCTCGTATTGGTATACTCGCACTAATTCAAGGTCATGGTGAATCAATGGTTAGCCGCGCCAATTCTTTTGCAAGACGCAGACCAGAGACTTTAGATGGTAAAGTCCAACGAATCTAGGATACAAAATGCTTGATAAACAAAATCTGATCGTGCCTTACATTGAAGCACCCGAGGGCAATAAAGGAATTGAGTTCCAAGTTGCCCATGAAGTTTATCTAAAGATGGTTGATTACTTGCGATTGACGCAAGCCAAGAATACCTTTAACCGGCTCTCTGATTACCATTATCTCAACATTGCGGTAAGTAACTCTACCGAACCAATCCGTGGCATTGACTACATTCACCCTGTAGTAACTCCTGGCGTTGATTACGCTACGGCTATTATCACCAAGTGTCTAATGCCTAACGGCAAGGTTAACTTTGAATTTGAACGTTTTAGCGAACAAGACACAGACCAATCCAATCAAGCGACAGAGATGGTTAAGTATATGCTTAACAGTCGCAATGATTCCTATCAAATCATCCGTGATTGGGCGCAAGATTCTTTGTTGCACAAGAACGGCATTGTGATGGTTGCTCCTGTGCGTGAACCTATTACGCAATACAAAGAAGTTACCGGAACCAAAGACCAATTGCGCGTCTTTGAAACGATGGCTGGTGAGAAGGGTCTTACTGCCAAACGCCAAGAAATGAAGTTGGCTGACGTTGACTTGCAAGGCGCAATGCAGCAAGCAGCCGCCAATGGCGAACCTACTGGACAACAAATGTCCGAGGCACTAGACAAGAACAAAGTCTACAAGGCCAAATACAAACTTACTGGCTATTCAACGACTGTCCGTGTCCGTCACGTTGCACAACATTACTTTGTTTGCAATCCTACTATTTCCGGTATCCAAGACCAAGACTTTGTTGGGTTTTATGACCCAATGACAATCCATGAATGCAAAGCGCAATTCCCATTTGTTGATTTGGAAAAACTTGCCGATCATGCTGCTTATGGCCCTGCTGGTGCTTATCAAGCTGGCGCTCTTGAAAATGATCTTGCACTTCATGCTCGTGATTCGACACCTGTCCCAGGTCAAGGCGTAGTTGCTTCTGCTGGCGCTGACCGCTACAGCCGAGTAATCATGCTTACTACCGCATGGATTCGCAAAGACGTAGATGGTGACGGCGAAGAAGAAATTATTGAAGTTTGCTTCTCCGGTTCGTATGTCCTGTACGTCAAAGAAGTGGACTTTATTCCCTTGGCGTCCATGTGCCCCAAGCCCATTACTGGTAACTTTTTTGGTTACTCATTGGCTGAACGCTTGGTTCCCATGCAGGAATATGCAACTTCTATTGCACGGGCAGAAATGTCTTTTGCAATGCAATCGTCTACGCCTCGCATTGGCGTTAACCCTGAGTTTATTGACGCAGAAGAAATCCAGCGTGGCGTAAGCGCAATGTTTGTTTTGGATCGTAAGTTTGATCCTAATAAACACGTTTTCCAGTTCCAGCCCTTGCAAGGCAATCTGGCTTATGTTGAATCGTCCATGCAGCGGTTTGAATCCGACAAGATGGCGATGATTGGCATGACCAGCCCAAGTGACGTTATGAATCCTGAAGTAATGAAGGATGGTAATAGCGGATTTAAGCTGCAATTGGCTATGGGGCCAAATCAACTTATCCAAGATGAGATGGTTAAGAACTGTGCCATCGGTCTGCGGGATGTAATCTACATCGTTTGGAAAACTTTGATTCAGTATTCAGACGATTACAACATCCAGCAATTGGCTGGCGTTTGCGCTCAAGGTAAACCTTTTATGGATGCAATTTCCATTGAGAACTTTGAGTTTATTGACCGCCGAATGATTAACATTGACATGGCTTTGGGATTCCTATCGGATGAAAATCGCCTTACCCGTCAACAACTGATTGTTCAGGCTCAAGGCGCATTTACTCAAGCCATGATGCAGATTGACCCATCTGTTCCTGAGTTGTTTATCAAGGCTCGCAAACCTTACGAAGATACTCTGCGAGTATTGGGCGTAAAAGACGTTGATAGCTATTTGCCAACGATGGAAGAAGCAACTAAGATTGCTCAAGCCAAGTCACAACAGCCTCCAAGCCCTGAGCAGCAAGAAATTAGTTCCAAAGTTGCAGTCAATACTGCCAAAACTGAAGAAATTGCCGCAAATACTGCGCTTACCAAACGCAAGACTCAGGATATGGATACTGATGATTATTTTGAAGCGTTGGCTGCTAAACGTGGCAAACTTAGCGCCCAAGAAGTTGATTAAGGATTGAAATGAAAAGCCTAGTATTGAATATCAGAAGTTACTTTAATAAACGAACAAAAATCAAGGATGCAAGAAAGGAATCTGATGTAACACGAAGAACTCTAGTTATTGAGAATGGCGAAAAAGCCAATCGCCTCATGGCAAATGAGGATTTTGCATTGATGTTTAATCTTTACCGCTTCCAAATGCTGGAACGCTTAGAAGACAGTAAAGATGACAATGAGCGTATTACTAATGCACATTATGTTGCTGGAGTCCGAGACTTTATTTACTTTGTTGAACAACAAGAATATCTCGGCAAATTAGCTGTTACACCTAACCTTAAAGAAATGAGTTAAACTTATGTCAGACGTAATCGATCAATCGACCGCCCCTGAACAAACTGGAAGCGTGAATCCTGTAGATGCTATCGCTGCCATGATTGCCGCTAACAAGCGTAACAATCCGCAACCCGAAAGCAGTTCACCACCTCCAGCGGGACAAGAGGCTAACCCCTCCCCCGAGGCGGCTCCTGAAAAGGGTGCTGAACCTGAAGATGGTAATTCTGAGGAAACAGAAGCTGTAGAAACTGAAGATAACGCTGAGTCCTCCGATGGAGTAAACGAAGCAGTTAATTTTCTAGATTTTGCAGAGCAGAATCCGAATGTAATGCTGAAGATTCCCAATAAAGACGCAGAAGGCGGCTTTGTGGAGATGACGGCAAGCAGAGCGGCTTCCATTCTGGGTCAAGGAAGTGCTATCCATGAAAATGCTCGTAAACTGAAAGCAGAACGTGCAGATTTTGAAGAGTATGAAAGCAAGCGCCGTAGTGAGTTGGACGGTTTGCAGATTGGGCTTGAATTTACTATCGTTCCGCAACTGGAAACAGCAGCAAACGAACTAGTAACCTTGCAACAATATAACCAGCAATGGAAGCAAATCTACGACAATGCGACTACTGAAGTTCAACGTAGCGAAGCTGAAGCAGCAATGCGACAGAACGCAGCATTGATTAAGCAAAAGTCGGATTTCATTACGGAAAGTCGGCCTAAAGTTAGTCAGTTTTATCAGGCTCGGTCTGAGTTTGTAAAAGAAACGCTTGAGAAATCTCGGCAATCATTTACAGACAAAGAATTGGCAAACAAGGCAAACTTTACCGAACTTAGAGATAAGTTGGCAAAGGACTGGAAAGGTGCAAATGGAGCGTTTGTTCCTGGTGTTCCAAACATTGATTTGGTATCCAGCGATGAATATCTGTTGGGTCTTATTCGTGATGGCATGAAGTTCCGTGAGGGGCCAATTGTCCGTAATGCTGGTGGTTCGTTGGCTGCGTCCAATAAACTGGTGGCAAAGTCTAAGACTGCTCCTGAAGACAAGTTAGAAACTCTGCAAAAGAAAGCAAATTCGGGCGATAAGAATGCGACTCGGGATCTTTTAGCAACTATGCTTGCATCAAATAAACGCAAGCGTTAATTTTTAGGATTTATTATGGCTACTATCACCTCTACCTCCCTTGGTAACGGCAATGGCTCGTATACCACCGATATCGTTGTCAAAGACCTCGATATGACCGTTTCTAACTATGTTAAAGATCGTACTCCGATCACTAACATGGCTATGAGCAAAAAGCGTAAAGTCAATTCGACTCTGCACATCTGGCCCGTGGATTACTACCGTACTCCCGCCCTGAATGCAAAGTTGGAAGGCGCTGCTGTTGCCGCTTCTGACGCTGCTTCTAACACCCGTGCAAACTGCGGTAACTACACCCAGATTTTCACGACTGTTATCGGCGCAACCGGTACTGCCCGTGCTGTTGAGCAAGCTGGTGGCGATCCTCAAGCATACCAAGAAGTCAAGCAATTGACCGAAATTATGTTTGACGTTGAACTCCAGATGGTTCGTGCTGACGGCGCTTCCATCAAGTACAGCGGTCAAGCCGGTACTCAGCCTAGCGGTTCCACGACCACCAACTCTGGTCGCCGTTTCGGTTCCTTGTTCTCCTTTGCTGGTACTCGCTCTGGTAACCCCACTAGCGGTACTGCTGTGTTGAACTTGGCTACTTCTGACGGTAACGACACCACCAGCACCACCAGCACCAACCAGCCCTTCAACGGCTTGTTGAGCAATGCAGGTCTGGGCTACTTCTCGTTCGCATCGGGTCAAACCTTGCAACAGTTCAGCCCCTTCCTGTACAAGCAATTGGTAACAACTGCTGAACAACGCTTCAACGCTAAGATCACCAACATGGTTGTTCCTACCTCGATGCGTACTCACATCAGCGACCAACTGCCTACCAGCCGTTCTATCAACCGTTTTAACCCTGCTGACAAGGGCGACACGATTGGTACTTACGAAGGTGACTTCAACTACACCTACCAGATCGATGACTCTTGGGTCATGGATCAAACTGGTTCGGATAACAACTCGGTTCTGTTCATGAACCCTGACGTTATCCAATGGGGTTCGTTGCGTGAACTCGGCCCAAACAACGAAGTGTTCAGTTCTGCTGACGCTTCCTTGGATCAGTACATCATGGAAGGTACTTTGATTGTGCGTAACCCCGCTGGTGTGGGCGTACTGTCTGGTATCTCGCCAACTGGTGCTGCTGTGACGGCTCCTCGCTCTTCTACCCAAGTGCAGCGTTACCTGTAATCCTCTAAGGGTTTCTGAAGAAGGTTGGCAACAGCCTTCTTTGGAAAGCATGGAGATGAAAATGGAAGATGAAGAAGTAAAAGTTAATGAAAAATACTACTCCGAGGGAATCTTGGAGGCAGGTGTTGAGGGTGTTCTGCGAAAGAACGACAAACTCTTCAATGAAGTTAAGTCTAAAAACTGGTCGCAATCATTTAGCACAGAAAACATTAACTACAAAGTTGGTGCTGTTGATGGTGAACGTTATGTTCAGTATGAGCAGAAAAATGTAGAAGAAGTTCGACAGTTTTGCAAAGAACGCCGAGAATTCCACAAAATTCATGGTACTGACAACCCATTCTTTGCTGGTACTGCACACATGATGCAATTGCCCAAGTGCTTTGCACATGAAATCTCTTCCAAATGGTTTGGCAATCGACCCTGGGAATTGATTAAAATGGACAAAAAGGACAAAATCCTTTTTTACGCCATTGTCAATGAATATTACAGCGACTTTGTATGCCACCCAAGCGGAAAAATTCCTATTCCATATAATCCTGCAATACCTACACGATAAGGTTAACAAATGGCACTATTCATTCAATCAGCTAATTCTCTAGTTAGCCGTATCGCTCAATGGGTAGGTGCTATACCTTCTGCGCTGACCATCACCGCAACCGCAATCAACACGACAACTGGCGTTATCACCACCTCGGCATCTGCCGTAGGAACAGTTCTTGTTGGCGACTTTATCGGGCCAAGCGTTCAAGGGCCGTATGCTGCGGTTATCGCTGTTTCCAGTACAACCATCACGGTTAACGATCCAGACGGCGTATGGACGGGTTTAACGACTCCTGCGACCATTCTGAAGCTGCCAACACAGTCTTCATTAGAAATCATGGCGTGTATTCAAATGTGCGAACTAAAAATGCGTACTATTGAACTGCCAGCATTGCGTTCTGACCCCTACACGACCACAACGCCTACTATCTTGACTACAGATGCTCAAGGCATGGCTCCTATCCCTGCGGATATGAACTCGCCTATTTTGTTTTTTCAAGATACGCAACCTCAAAACCAACCTTCTGGCGCTACCAATGTAGGCCCTTGGATTATTTATGATCGTGTTGGTGATCGAGAAATCATTCGCCGTAGGATGATTGACCAACTGTACATCCGTCCTTTTGGTGTGCCACGGGTTATTCGTGCATCTTTCTCGGAAGTTGGCCCAAACTATGTGTTTACGCCCAATCCTGGTGAAAACGTAACAATCAAAGCTTATTACAACAAGACCTTCCCATTCTTGTTTAGCCAAACTACAGATTCTTTGAACCCATTGGTGCAATCCAATGCTGTGCTTAGTTCTTTCCCTGAAGGCTATTTGTACGGCACTTTGTCTGCTTATTACGATAAGAACAAAAACACCGATGAATCAGGTAAATGGGATGTACGTTTTGATGCTGCTTATGGTCTAATTGAAGATCAAAATTACAAAGGAAAATGGCGTGGTGGAGATCAACATCTGACCTCCGAATACCAACCTCGCTCCTATCGCTACTCGTTCAAGTAAGGATTCAATATGGCTACCTCTGGTTTATACGGAAATAGTACAACATTTGGTGGTACTTACTTTGAATGGACTGTATTCCAAGATTCTGCAACTCAACCAGCAACTCCTACTGATGGGTCTTGGAATTTTGTAACAAATGTTGGAACTCCTCCAACTGGATGGTTAAATAGCCCTCCTGTTAATCCTGTAAACAAAGTTTGGTTGACGATTGCTTTAGTTAATTCTAAAAGCACATCAAGCCTTACTTGGTCTACGCCAGGATTGGTTTCTTCTTCTTCTGGGTCTTCTGGAAGTGTTACTTCAGTAGGATTGTCTGCACCATCATTTTTATCCGTAACAAATAGTCCTATTACTAGCGCAGGTACATTGGCTCTTAGTTATTCTTCAACGCCTCTTCCCATAGCAAATGGAGGAACCGGAACATCTACACCATCTCTTATTGGTGGTTCAAACGTAAGTATTACGGGAGATTGGCCTAATCAGACAATTACCGCAACCGGAGGCGGTGGTGGTGGTGGAATGGTTTATCCCCCTTCTGGTATTCCGTTGTCCACAGGGGTCGCATGGGGAACTTCTTACGGTACAACAGGTGCAAATTCAATTGTTTTGCGTGATGCTAATCAAAATATCACAATAAATGCTTTAAATGAAGGCTTTACATCTGTAGCTGCATCAGGCACAGCAATTACATTAACAGCATCATCTAATCGCAGATATACAATTACTGGCTCTGGCGGGCAAGTCATCAAATTGCCTAATGCCACAACGCTACAAGCTGGAAACGTATTTTATTTTGATAATAACCAATCTAGCGGTGCAATTACTGTTAATAACAACTCAAACACATTAGTTGTTTCGGTTCCAAGCGGTGGTTATGTTTCTATATATTTGCTTGATAACTCAATTGCTGCTGGTTCTTGGGATAGGCATGATGCTCCGCCTTCTAATGTATCTTGGTCAACTAATACATTTAATTATCCTGGAACAATTACAGGCGCAACATGGAATGGAAACGCAATTCCTGTTCTTTATGGCGGCACAGGAACATCAACTCCTTCTTTGGTTGCTGGAAGCAATGTAAGCATTACTGGTACTTGGCCTAACCAAACAATTAACAGTACAAATTCTGGTGGAACTGTTACCTCTGTTGCGGCTACAGTTCCTTCTTTCTTATCAGTTTCTGGTAGCCCAATTACAACTAGCGGAACATTGGCAATTACTTATTCTAGTACGGCATTACCAGTTGCTAATGGAGGAACCGGTACATCAACTCCTTCATTGGTAGCAGGTACAAACGTCACCATTACGGGAACTTGGCCCAATCAAACTATTAACTCTACTGCTAGTGGCGGTGGAGGTGGAACAGTTACCTCCGTAGGTGGAACAGGTTCAGTCAATGGAATTACTTTATCTGGTACTGTTACCAGTTCTGGCAATTTGACATTGGGTGGAACTCTAGGAGGAATTTCCAATGCACAACTTACGAATAGCAGCGTAACAATCAATGGAAATTCAGTAAATCTTGGAGGCTCAACTACTGTTACTGCTAATACAACAAATGCTTTAACTATTGGTACAGGTTTAAGCGGAAGCAGCGGAAGTAGTTACAACGGCTCTTCAGCTTTAACCATTACAAATAGTGGCGTTTTGAGTTTTGCTGGTGGGACAACTGGTTTAACTCCAGCAACAGCATCAACTGGAGCAATTACACTAGGTGGAACTCTTGCTATAGCCAATGGTGGAACTAATGGTACTGCCAGCCCTACTGCCGGTGGTATTGCTTATGGAAATGGTACAGCATACGCATTTAGTGTAGCTGGAACTTCTGGACAAGTTCTGACTAGCAATGGTGCTGGAGCGCCAACATGGTCTACGATTAGTGGCACAGGAACAGTAACATCTGTCGGCGTATCTGGTGGCACGACAGGTTTGACCACTTCCGGTGGCCCTATTACTGGCTCAGGAACAATTACATTAAGTGGAACGCTTGGTGTTGCTAATGGAGGCACAGGCGCAACATCATTGACCGGCTTAGTTGTTGGCAATGGAACTGGAGCAATGACAACTGTTACTGCACCAACTGGAACAGTAGTTGGTACAAGTGATACGCAGACATTGACCAACAAATGGTTGCAACCAAGGGTAAATGCAACAACCGCAAATACTGCAACTTATTCAATAAATACAGACAGTTATGACATGGTTGTCATTACTGGTCAAACTAATGCAATTACTTCTATTGCGACAACAGGAACTCCTGTCAATGGTCAAAAACTGATTGTTTCTATTACAAGCACAAATACTGCAATTGCATTTTCAGCAACAAATTTTGAATCATCTGGCACGGTAACTTTGCCAACATCTGTTACTTCAAGTGTTCGTCTTGATGTAGGTTTTATTTGGAACGTAGCTACATCTAAATGGCGTTGCGTTGCTACTGCATAAGGGTAAAAAATGGCAAATAAATATTGGGCTGGTGGAACTGGAAATTGGAATTCAACAACACATTGGTCAAGTGCTGCTCCTGTTTCTGTTAATGTTTCATTATTTAGTGGAAGCAATTCAGCAACAATAAATAGTGGAACAATAGCAACAGGAAATACTCTTTGGGTAGACAATGGAGGAACTCTTGTTAATCTTGGTACAGTATCCGCTGGAAATACTGGCCCTGGAACATTTATATTAACTACTAATTCAAGTATTAGTGGAACAAATTTAACAGGAACAGCCGCAACAGTTAGTGTTGCAGCACCAACAACATCAGATGTTGCATTCATAACAGCAAATGCAAGCACAGGAACTATTCCAGCCGTTATTACTACCAACGTAGCAGTAAGCACATCCGGTCTTAACTTTACTGGTTTTACAGGAACATTTACAGGAAACACAACTGTACAAACATCAACAGGTGGTCTTACTCTTGGTTCTGGAATGACAATGAGTCAAACTGGAACATGGACTATTGTTGGAACTAGCACAGTTACATCGGCAGGTAAAACTCTTCCCAATCTAACTATTAGCGGTTCAGCAATTACTGTTACTCTTGGTGATGCTTTAAGCCTTACAAGTGCCCTTACTTTAAATCAAGGTACGCTTACAACTAGCGCATCAAATTATGGAATTACGGCAGATTCAATAACATCTGTTGGATCATTAACTAGAACATTAACATTAAATGCTTCTGCTGTAAATTTAACTGGTATAACTCCATTTAACTTTGGTGGAACAAGTTTTACATTAAATAGCGGAACGTCTCAAATAAGTGTAAGCAATAGTTCACCTTCCATTGATATTGGTGGAAAAACAATATCTAATTTAATTATTTCGAACAGTTCATTGGTTTCTGCAAATTTATCTGCTGCCAGTGGTTCAATTGGAAATTTAACTGTTGCAGCTCGTTCTTCTACTGGAAGAGGTGTATTAAATCTTACAAATAATCCAACAGTTACAGGAACATTTACAGTAACCGCTGGAACAAATGCAACATATCGCTTAAAAATAAATGGTAATGGAAGTACATTTACAGCAGCATCTGTATCTTTGACTGATGTAGATTTTTATAAAGTTACTGGTGCTGGTGCAGCAACCTGGTCTGGAACTCGGCTTGGCAATGTAGGTGGAAATTCAGGGATTACTTTTCCAACTGCAAAATCCGTATATTGGAATTTAGCAGGAACACAATCTATTTCTGCTACTGGATGGGCAACAAGCTCTGGTGGAACTCCTGCTGCAAACAATTTCCCATTGGCTCAAGACACAATTGTTCTTGATAATAATGGTTCTATTGGAACGCTCAATTTTGATGGATTTTGGGATTTTGGTACTTTTGATGCTTCAGCAAGAACATCAGCCGCAACCATAGGACTTTTATCTAACCAATTTTTTATAGGAAGTTGGACTAATGGAACTGGCCTAACTTTTTCTAGCAGCGCATTATCTTGGCAATTTAATGGAATAGGAACTCAAACAATAAATGGAAATGGCGTTGCTTTTAGTGGGACTGTATCTCAAACATCCGTTACTGGAACAATTACTTTAGCTAGTAATTTAATTGCTCAAAATGTATCAATTGGAAATAGTACTTTTAATTTTAATAATTTTAATGTTACCGCAACAAATGAAGCAATTTTTATTGGAAACGGAACGCTTGCTTTTGGAACAACAGGAAAAGTAATTCTTAATGGTTCTGGGTTAATTTTTGATAACAGTTTATTTGCAGGAACAATTACTGGTAATAATTTAATATCAGTAACTTATTCAGGTTCTGTTGCAACAAGCATAAACGCTTTTTCTAATACTGTTTCTAATTTTGAATTTGTTGGTGGAACATACCCATTAACAATAAATGATGGAAGTTTTTTTAATAACCTAACATTTACAGGATACACGGGAGCTTGTACTATTGGTGGGTCAAGTATTGCAAATTCTATTTTGGGAAATTTAGTTTTGTCATCTGGAATGACAACTGTATCAAACTCAGGAACACTTCAATTTTCTAACATTTCCGCATCTCAAAACATTACATCAAATGGTGTAAGTTTATTGGCAACATTATTGGTCACAGGTACAGGAACTGGTTATCCATATCCAACACTAATACTTCAAGACAATCTTAATGTTTCTGTTTTTGAAATAGATCAAGGAACACTAAATCTTAATGGAAAAACTTTAACAAATTTAAGTTTTTCAGTTGGAAATATTGCTTCCAATAATATTTCTTTTGGTGGCGGCACTATTGTTTGCAATGGTTCTGGTATAGTTGCATTTCAAAACTTTAACGGAACTTCTTTTACAACAACTGGTTCTGGGACAATTAAATTAACAAGTTCATCTGCAAAAACTTTTAGTGGTGGTGGTGCAACATATAGCTGCACTTTACAACAAGCTGGTACTGGAACTCTAACAATTACTGGTGCAAACACTTTTGCAAAGTTAGAAAGTATAGTTAACAATTGCACCATAATTTTTCCTGCAAGCACAACAACAACTGTAACTTCTTGGAATGTAAACGGAGCAGCAGGAAATTTGATAACTCTTAACAGTTCAATTTCAGGAACTCAATTTACTCTTGCTGGAACTGATTCAACAACAAAAAATTCAAACTATCTTATTATTAAAGATTCCAATGCAACTAATGGAACTTGGAATGCTTATTATTCAACAAGCGTAAGTAACAATTCTGGAAACTGGAACATTGTTTCTTCTGGGCCTCCTGTAACTGGCAACCAAGGTAGATTCCTTATTTTCTTTTAAGAGAACTTATGTCTGATTACGCAAAAATAAGGACTCCCTTTGTAAATATGTCGTTTACGCCCGATGTGCCTTCTAACGCACTTGGGCCAAACGAATACAACAGCGGAAAAAACATAGAAGCCGATGTTCGCGGTATCAAAAAGATTGGTGGCGAACAAGCCATTCTTTCTGCCATTCCTGGCAATGTCGTGTTTATGGATGGCGGTTTCCGTGGGTCATCCACTTGGACTTACATTGTTGCTACACGAGAAGGTAAATGGTATTCGGTAACTGCTTCTGGCATTACTAACATTACCCCTGGCGTTGGAGCAAATCCAAACGTATCTTTGTCCGGTTATTCCGACAACATCAATATCACCACCTCTTGGGTTGGCAATGTCTTTTTCATCAACGACACATTGCGTAACCCAATGTACTTTTTGTCAACTGCAACTGAAATTGCTTTGACTCCTGATGCACAATGGAATTACACCCCTGGCTCTAATGCTACTCGTGCAGCATTTGTAAGAAACTATTGCTCTCCAAATGTCGGCAATATTTTGATTGCTGGAAACCTTACAGAAGACCTGTCAACAGGCATTACTGTTAACTATCCAACTACCGTCCGTTGGTCACAAGCTTTCGCAAATACGGGCATTCCTGGCACTTGGGTTCCTACCTTGACCAACATTGCCAATGAAAAGGAAATTCCTGTCCGTGGGCCTATTGTTGACGGCTTCTTCTTAGGTGCTAACTTCTATGTTTGCTCCTATTGGGATACAGTAATTTTTTCTCCTATTGCTTACACAAACAGTACCGCTCCTGTTTTTGGCGTTCGTTTGTTTAATCAAGGTCGAGGATTGATTAACAACAACTGCTGGACAAATACCGACCAATACGTCTACGGCGTAGATAGCCGAGACATTTGGGTGTTTGATGGTTCTAGTTTTAATCCTTTGGGCAATCAAAAAGTTCGTGATTACTTCTTTGCCAACTTGAGCCAAACGTATTCTGACCGCATTTTTGTTGTCAACAATACGCAGAAAAATCAGATTGAGGTCTACTATCCCGACTTGAACTCTACCGGCTGGTGCAACAAAATGTTGTCTTGGCGTTATGACTTGCAAGTATGGAATGCTCCAAAAGACATTGCAAATGCTACGGATGCTTGTGAAGCCCCAAGATTTGTTGGTTCTGATTTTCAATTTGCATCTCGTACTGTGGTGTACGCTCAAGGCAGCACACCCAATTCGCAATTGATTCAAACCAATACCGGCAATTCGTTTATCAACAATGCGCCCATTCCTGCATTGTTTGAACGTACAAACATCAACTTACAGACGGACAAAGGCCCTGTTCCGTATTCGGCAAAAGTGTATATTCACCGTGCTTTGCCGGAAATTTCTGGAACTGGTGCAATCAACATTACAGTTGGTGGTGCAAACTCTACGGCTCAGGCTCCGGTTTATGGTCAAACAGGACAAACAAACATTGTGACCGACAATCCTTGGGTTACAACGCAGCAAAACAATGTTCGCACAGTTTCTGTTAAAGTTGAATCAAACGATGCTACAGACACTTGGAATCTGACCGCATTGAACTGGCAAGCCAATATTGTTGAGGATGCGTTCTAATGCCATTCGCTCTTGAAACAGAACCGTCAATGTCGGATGTATCTGGCGCAATAAATTACATCCTAAATAATTTTTCAACGGGTCTTTCTAGCAATTCAGGTACGGGTCAAATCATCGGCCCTACAGGAACAACTGTTGGCTATCTGTACAAATATATGGCGGTTAAATACGCTGATAACTCAACAGGTACAACAAACTTTAGCAACTCACCTACTAATCGACTGTATTACGGCATTCGTAACTCTAATAGTGCTACTGAATCTTCCAATCCTGCTGATTACATTTGGAGCCAAGTAACCGGTGGTTTTGGTACAACTAAATTTTTGTACTACATCTCAACAGGTGGAAGACAAATTAATTTTCAAGTAGCAACATCTTTGCCTGATACTGGATGGGTGATTGACGGTGGTGGCTCTATTGACCTTGATGTAGTTACATCTGGAAACATTCCAGTCATTGTTGACTCGTTTACTGCTTACTTTATGCCAAGTATTCTGCAAGTTCCTCGGTCTGGCAATCCTTTAACTCCATCGTTTACAGGTATTGTTCCTGTAATGTATGCGACAAACAAAAATGCTATTGTTCCTTTTACAAACGCACAAACAGATTCAAATTCTGCTTTTGTAAATAACTCATGGCGCATTGGAAATTCATCTACTACAGGCTATGGAGACATTTCCAAAACCAACATTACGATTGGCGATCCAACTGATGCCGGTGATTACGCTCAATGGCCTAATCCAACCGCAATGCCCAATAGTCCTGCGTACATCACAGTACCCGTTCGATATAAGGACAGTACAGGTGTTGTCGCTCAAGCTAGTGTAGCCACCATTCAATTCGTTTATGCAGACCCTGGCTCTAATGGAACAAATGGAACAAATGGCGTAAACGCTTCAACAATTGACATTTCAGGATTTACAGGATTTGCTCAAAGTGCTGGTGGTGCGTATACGCCTTCAATGGCAACTTTAAGTGCCGTTCCATTTAACATTACAAATCCAGTTTATTCTTGGACTATTTCTGGAGCAACTCCTACTAGTTCTACCGCATCTTCTGTAGTTGTTACTCCACTATCTTCTTCAACGTCCGTTGTAGTGACGTTAAGCGTTACTGGTGACAATCTTTTTTCTCCATTGAGTAAAACCATCACAATGCCAATTGTGTACAACGGCGCTCCTGGAGCCGATGGTTCTAATGGTTTGCAATCAGCATTTCCAACCATTTATCAATGGACAGGAAGTTCAACAGTCCCCACTAGACCAACAACAACATCTACTTATACTTGGTCAACAGGGGCATTTACAGCCCCTACAGGATGGTACACATCCGCTCCAAGCAACACTACTGCTGGAAACTATTTGTGGGCAATTACATATCCTTTGAATGTATCTGCCACAACAACAACTTCTACTCTTAATTGGACAAGTACAGCCAATCCCATTCGAGCAATTGCTTACAACGGAAGCAATGGAGCAACAGGATCGCCAGGAGCAACGGGTGCAACTGGTTCAAGTGGTGCTGCTACTTTTGTTATTACTCGTACTGCAAATGACAGTTCTGCCCCAACAAATGCAGAAGTTAATGCATTGCTTGGACGCAATCCAGTAGCGGGAGACATTGTTACTGTTAGCTACAACAACTACAACAACGCTACTATTTATCGTTATACAACCGCTTGGGCATTGTTTAATACATACATTACCGGAAGCTTGATTGTTCAAAATACAATTACTGCCGACAAAATTTCTGCAAATACAGTTTTTTCTAATGCTCTTCAAGTTGGTTCAAATCCCGCATTAAGCGGAACCACAATGACTGGAACAGGAATTTATCTATACGCAAATGGAAATTTTGCGATGGGTAGTTCAACCAAAAATTTTGTATTTAACGGGTCTGATGTATTTTTGAATGGATTTCAAAATGCATCATCTAGTACCGGCACACAAGTTAACATTCAATCTAATGGAGTTTCACAAGAAAAAACTATAGCAAGTTTTTCTGTCTCCAAAAGTAACAATGTTTTAATTACTTTGGTTTCAGATTTATCAAGTCTTATTAATACTACAAACGTAACTTGTACTGATATTTCAACAAGTTTTTATTTGGTTTTATACAATTCTTCTAATACACAAATAACTCAAAATGCTGGATTGATACGAGTTTTTCCTATTTTTGAAGGAAACTACAATTATGCAACTTTTCAATCTGTGGCTCGTCAAATTTTAATAAATCTAAGCCCTGGAAATTACGTTTGTAAAATTGGAGGTGGAGTTGCAGGAAATTCTGTTTCCGGTTCTCCTATAAGTGTTTATGGCCAACAAGCTCTTGATGTTGGTTATATTCTAAATATTTATCAAGCAAATATATAAACATGAAAAATTACATTGTTTATGAAAAAGAAACGGGCAGAATTATCCGATCTGGTTTTTGTTCTGATATGGATTTTGACCTTCAAGCACAAGAAAACGAAAGTCTTTTAGAAGGCATTGTTTCCGTACAAGGATATATTGATAACGGAAATTTTGTTCCATTTCCCAAAAAACCGTTTTCTTTTTATTTGTTTGATTACACAACAAAACAATGGTATGACCCTCGTACTAAAGAAACACAATGGGGTGTTGTTAGAGAACAAAGAAATAATCTGCTTGCATCATCAGATTGGACTCAATTGTTAGACATATACATACCCAACAAATCCGCTTGGGCTGCCTATCGTCAACAACTAAGAGATGTAACAACTCAATCTGATCCATTCAATATAATCTGGCCTACACCACCACAAGGATAAATCATGGGCGCACCTACACCATCAATTCCGCAAAATCCTACTAACCAGCCAATGCAACAGCCTCAAATGGGCGGCAAAGGTGGTGGTGGTAAAGGAGCATCTAGACAAATGTCCGGTTATGGACAAGATACACCTCCTGTATCTCAAGCAAATTCATTTGAAATGATGGATCAAGGTTATCGTTCTAATTTTCAAAATCAACAAACAACTCAACCACAATCAGGTAATGGTAAAAGCATTGCAGGAAATGCACCTAATCCCAATCAATTGACACCTGATGGTGGGAATATGACCCTTAGCGCAAATTCTGGTCAACCTCAAATGGGTCAACCAAATCGCTATGCCAATACTACTGGTTCATGGGATAATTCATCAATTCAACGACCTCCTACCATGCCTCAAATGGGTGGTGGAAAAGGTAAAGGAGCGTAATCATGGGCGCCGGTAAATCATCTGGAAATCAATCAACGCAAGTTCAAATGACTCCAGAGCAACAACAGTTGCTCAGAACTCAAACGGACTTTTTGAAAAACACGGCACTTCCAGCATATCAAAATACTATTGCTGGTGCTGGTAATGTATATAACCAAGCTGCTGGACAAGTTTCTAATGCTGCCAATACCGCTTCTAATGTTGCCGGTAAAACAGGCCAACTACAACAAGGCGTAGGTTCTGCTTCTTTGTTGGGTGGTGCTGCTGGTCTTGCTTCTTTGTTTGGCCCGCAATACAAACAAGAACAAGTTAATGCTGCATTGCAAGCTGGTCGTGAAACCTCCCGTGAGGCTTTGGCTGGACAGAATGCCATGTATGGTGCTGCTGGTGACCTTGGTTCCGCTCGTCAAGCATTGGCTGATACCAACCTTGCAAGTCTTAATGCACAACGTCAAGCAACTGCTGCTGCGAATGCATCTGCTGGTGTAGAGGCAAATCGTGCCGCTGCCGCCAATGCTTTGTATAGCGGTGGAGCGTCCAATTTAACTGCCGCTAATCAAGCTGCTGCTTCCCGTATTGGTTACGCTGGTGCACCTCAAGACGCTTATGCTAAATACGCTTCTGTTATTTTTGGAACACCTCAATCATCTACTACGCCAAACTTCTCTGGAACTCAAGGTTCTACTAGCCAAGGCTCTAGTAAAGGCGCTGGATTCCAATTCAAATAAAGGAATAAATTATGGCTTCTCCTTTTGCCAATGCTGGATTGAGTAATTTTGGAAATGAATCCAAATATTATTCCACTCCAACAGAAATGCCAGGATGGATGCAAGGCATTAAAGATGTTGGTATTGTTGCTTTGAAAAATGCAATCGGAATTCCTCCATCGTCTAGCCCTTCTGGAAAACCTGTTGCGCCTGTTACTCAAATTGCTCCCATTGGCGCAGTTCCAAATACAACAGCAATTCCTATTACACAAGATAATTTGGTTCATCCAGAAGTAGAATTGTCGGCACAAACTAACCCATTTCTTCCCCAATAATTATGGCTACTACTCCTAACTCTTCTGTTGCGCCTCCTCCTTTGAAGCCATTGGATGTAGTTGAGGACAATTTCCCAAAAATGGGGCCTGGTGTTGTAGCGCCTGATCCTTTGCCTTCGACTGTTGCTCCTGCCGATTTGTTTAATACAGCAAAATCACAAGCAATGGCAAATGGCGATCCTAAACCATTGTTGAAACTTGCTGGCAATACGGACGATCCAGTTGCTCAAACATCTGCACTTCATGTTGCTAAAAATGTTGCAGCAGGAACTGAGCAATGGAATAACTTAACATCAAAAATTGATAAAGCTGGTGGAGTAACTACGCCTCAAGGTCGAGTTGAGTTTCAAAACCAATGGCGTAACAACGATAACAATCCGCAATACATCAATGCTCTTTTGCAATACGCAATTGGCAACAAAGAAGCTGGGCGTAGTTTGCTTAGTGGTGGCAAACAAACCACCAAGATTACTTACGATCAAAATTCAGGCCAGCCTTTGCAATACAAGGTTGATGAGAATGGAGACATTCATGGTGCTTACGATGGTCAACGTGAAATTTCTCCAGAAGAGTTTTACAAACGAACCAAGTTTGCAAATGGCTTAGACCAAACATTTGGCTATTTGAATGACAAAGCCAATGCGGAAGCCAATGCACAGCAAACTATTGCTACAACTAAAAATGCAAACATTGCTGCATCTGCTGCTCCTGCAATGGCTACTCTTTACCAGCAACTTGGTGATTCTTTGACTGGCCTTAAAGATTTGCCTCCTGATGTGCAATCCAAAATTCTGCAATTTACCAGCAGTTCTGTAGGTACTTCCCAAACTCGCAGCCAAGCACTTGCCGCATTGGAACAAGGCATTAAAAGTGGATCCATCAAAGAAGGAAGTCAAATTGATTCCAAACTTACTGCTGGTTTGGGCGCAGAAGGTGTTGCTACATTGGGTGCTGGTGGGACTCTTAAATTTAGTGATGGCACTACAAAATCAATAAACCAATTAAAACAAGAACAAAGCAGCAGCAATAGCAGCGCATCTATTGAAAATAAATTTAACCAAACTCAAAAAGATTTGGCTGCTTACTTAAAAACCAGTTCTTTGGCAAAAGACAATCCTGAAGGCGTATTAAAACTTCAAAGTGCTTTGGAAACTGCAAAACAAATTGCACTCAAAGAATCAACTTTGCCACAAAACACTTTTAACATTCCTACTGCTGGATTTGGTGTTACCGATCCTTATGCCCGTGGTCGTGTTCAAGCAGCGCAAGGTAAATTTAATGCAGATGTAAATATTGCATTTAATGAGTTTGTAAATCAACAACTTAAAAATTACCCAGCAGGACAATCTCCTCGCCCTGGTGAACTTGAAGCTGCATTTACTAAACAACCTGTATATCAAGGACTGCTTAACGATTACAAAGCAACCGCTAATGCAATTTTGAAAGAGCCGCCAAATTACGCTGCTTCTGTTGATACAAAAAATACGGGCGTTACTCTTCCTGCTACTGGAGTTTCCCCTCCACCGGCTGCTATTAATAAACCTGCTGTTCAAGGCGCTGCCAAACCCAAACGTTCTTTGGCCGATATTTATAACGCTGTAAGGTAACAAAAATGGATGCTAAAGAAAAAGCCTTTAGAGATGCTGCAAAAGCAGAGGGATATACCGATGAGCAAATTAATTCTCATCTAGCATCATTGGCAAAACCTGAAACAGAACCTGCTCTTCCTGCAAGCAACAACTATGAGGATTTTGTTAGCAAAGAAATGCCTCAAGCCCGTACCGCTGTTTCTCGCATGAAAGAATCGGCATCAGATACGGGTTCAATTGTTCCTTACGCAATTGGTGCTGGTGGTGCTGCCGCTGCTGGCGCTGCTGCTGTTGGCGGCAAAAAGTTATACGACACCCTTACCAACAAAATGCAAGATTCTGCAAAAATAGAATCGCCTAAAGCTACGCCTACTCCATTGCAAGAACCTGCATTTGATTGGCAAAACTTTACGCCAAAAGATGTAATGGGAGATAACACGCCAGCAACACCTGCTGCACAACCAGAAGTAGCACAAAAACCAACTATTGCCGATCTACAGCAAAAACTTGGAATGAGTCCTGCTGCTCCGGCTGCTCCGGCTGCTCCCGCTGCACCTAATGCTCCTGTTGTTGCTGCCGCCCCTGTTGAACCGGTTGCTCCTGCTTCTGTTTCTGCCGCACAAACTCCAGCAGAAGTTGTAACGAATCCTGTTGCAACTCCTGTTGAAAAAGCTGTAAAGTTGACTCCAGAGGCTTCTACTACTGGAACTACAGCCACTACTGAAGCACCTAAAGTTGCTGGTGCTGTTGAACCTGTCTACAACGAACGTGTACAAAAAGCCATAGCATCCATCCCTCCAAGTGTCCAAGAACAATTTGCTAAACAAGGAAAAGTTGCTCTTGGTGGTTATGGCGCTGGAGATGTAAGTATTACAAATACGTATGGCCCAGATGCATATCAAAAAATCATAGATTATTTCAATAATGGTCAACCTGTTGGATCAGATGAAAATTACAAAGCACTTCGTAAGAAGATTGCAGGAGGTGTCCCACCATCTATGGCATCTGATTTTGCAAGTGTATTGCCAGGTTCAGAAGCAGAGGCTGGTAATTTTGGAAAATCATTTGGAGAAAGATTTGCTTATAAACCCAATGGTGAAGTAGTTAAATCTGGCGGTGCAATGAAATCAGCAATTGAATCTGGAGGCCAAAGTTTTTTAGCAATGTCTCCTAAAAATGCTATGAAAGGCGCTGTTACTCCTAGTGCATTGGCTACAACTGCGCTTGCTGCTGCTTTGCCAGCATTGGGTGTTGCTGCTGTAAATAAATATCAAGGAAATAAAGAAGAAGTAAATAAAAATTTACAAGAAGCAAAAGACGCAATAAAGTCTTTGGCTACAATGCCTTATGAAGCTGGAAAAGAAGCTTTGCATGGAAATGTAAATCCATTAATAGACATGATTACAAGTCTTTATCCAGTTGGAGCAATGTATAACGCATTAAGCATGAATGACCAAGCAATAATTGAAAAAATGCTTGCACAAGAAAAATGGGCTAATAATCGAAAACTTGGTGGAATTTCCCCTCCTACTCGGTAACAATCATGGAAACTCAACAAATCATTGATGCTGTTTTAGGTGCTGGTCTTTCCGTGATGGGCTGGTTTGCTCGTGAACTTTGGGCTGCTGTCAAAGAACTGAAATCAGACCTGTCTAAACTGCGTGAAGACCTACCATCAACGTATATCACCAAAGACGATTACCGCTCAGATATGCGTGATATCAAAGATATGTTGAATAAGATATTTGACAAGCTAGACGGCAAGCAAGACAAATGATTGATCCAATTACCGCCTTTGCTACTGCTCAAGCCGCTATCAAAGGGGTACAGGCCGCCATTAAGATGGGCAAGGACATTCACGCCATGAGTGGCGACCTGATGAAGTTCTTCGAGGCCAAAGACGTTGTTGCCAAAGCAGCAGCAGCACCAAAAAAAGGCTTTGCAAAGTCTGACACCGCACAGGCTTTTGAGGCAGTCCTTCATGCCAAACAATTGCAAGACGCCGAAAACGAACTCAAGCAACACTTAATCTGGTCTGGACAGGCTGACGTATGGCAAGCCATCGTTATGGAACGCAACAACATTGTCCAAAAGCGTAAATCAGAGGAAATAGCTATGGAAAAAGCTAAGGCTAAAAAACGCAAAGAAATACAAGAGGCTTTGTCTATGGTGTTTTACATCGTAGCCGCTATTGCTTTGGTTGCACTTGTAGCGTGGGGCACTACGGAATACGTTGATTTTATGAGGAAATGATATGTTACTAGACTCAATTCTTGGCATTGGTAATAAGTTGATTGACAAACTTATTCCCGACCCAGAAGCAAAAGCCAAAGCGCAACTTGAACTTGCTACTCTTGCCCAAAATGGTGAGTTGGCAAAGATGGCAAACGAAACCGATATTTACAAGACTGAACAAAACAATGTTACAGACCGCTGGAAATCTGATGATGCTGCTGATAGCTGGCTTGCTAAAAACATTCGCCCTCTGTCTTTGGTTGCTATTTTTATTGGCTACTTTTTGTTTGCTTTCATGTCTGCTTTTGGTTACAACGCCAATGAAGGCTATGTCAATCTTTTGGGGCAATGGGGAATGCTCATCATGTCGGCCTACTTCGGTGGCAAAACGCTCGAAAACATCATTGCAATGAAAACCAAATGAAACAAAACTTTGAAGCCGCATTAGCCCATGTTCTTAAATCGGAGGGTGGATATGTTAATGACCCTCGAGATCCTGGAGGTCGCACTAATTTGGGTTGTACTCAAAGAGTTTGGGAGGAATTTGTCGGTCATCCAGTATCAGAAGCCGATATGCGAGCATTGACGCCCGAGTCTGTTGCACCGCTATACAAGCGTAAGTATTGGGACAAAGTTGCTGGCGACCAACTCCCTGCTGGCCTTGATTACGCTGTCTTTGATGCCGCTATCAATAGTGGGCCAGGTCGTGCAGCAAAGTGGCTGCAAGAGGTCGTAGGCGTTGAAGCTGATGGTGTTATTGGATACAAAACAATCGTTGCATTGCAAGAAACACCGCTTGCAAGAATCATTGCTCAGTACAACGACAAGCGGCTCCAGTTCTTAGAAAGCCTTCCCACCTTTCCTACTTATGGCAAAGGCTGGTCAAATCGTGTCTCTTCTGTACAAACAATCTCATCTTCCATGTTGACGTAACATTTTTGTGGTACGTTCCAAAAGTTTCAACAACGGGGTAATGCAATGAATACGACTGATGCTGAATTTATTGAACTTTGGACAACCCATAAGTCACCTTCAAAGATGGCTAAAGCAATGGGAACAAACCTTCGTAATGTCTACCGGCGCAGAGACACATTAGCAGAGAAGTACAACATGAATCTTGATACTGCCAAAGAAGTTAAAACTTGGGCACCACCTCCTCCAAAATCAGAACTTGGAATTGAAAATGGAACAGTTATTGTTTTTTCTGACGCTCATTTCTGGCCTGGGATACGGACTACTGCTTTTCAAGGCTTATTGTGGGCGATTGAAAAACTACAACCAAAAGCAGTTATTTGCAATGGGGACGCTTTTGATGGTGCATCTGTATCTCGCCATCCACCTTTGGGTTGGGCTAGAACACCAAGTTTGATTGAAGAACTAAATACCTGCAAAGAGATGCTCGGTGAAGTATCTGAACTGGCTAAAAAGGTTCGCCATAACACCAAACTGATTTGGACTATGGGTAACCATGACTCTCGATTTGAGATGCGATTGGCAGCCAATGCGCCTCAATATGTGAATACACCTGGCTTTAAGCTGTCAGACCATTTCCTTGACTGGCAATTCTGTATGCTTACTTGGGCAACGGATGATCTAATCATCAAGCACCGCTACAAGGGTGGCATCCATGCAACCCACAACAACACAATAGGGGCTGGTAAAAGCATCGTAACGGGTCATTTGCACAGTCTAAAGGTCACACCTTACGCAGACTACAACGGCAATCGCTTTGGCGTGGATACAGGCACTCTTGCAGAGCCTTATGGCCCTCAATTTGAGTATGGTGAAGGCAACCCATTGAACCATCGCTCCGGCTTTGCCGTACTAACAATCAAGGATGGCAAGCTGCTTTGGCCTGAACTTGTCCACAAATGGGACGATGGGCAGATTGAATTCCGTGGTGAAGTGATAGACGTTAGCGGTCTATAAAAGAAAAAGGGGGCCTAAGCCCCCGTATTGGGTAGGATCGTACCCAAATTAGGCTTCTTCAGCCTCTTCTTCAACTTGCTCTTCTTCTACGAGCAGCCACTCGCCGACTTCTTCGTCCAGCCAGTACCAAACATCGTATTCGGCATCGTACCAGCAGAAGCACTCAGCATCTTCGTCGTAGACGTACTCTTCGCCTTCAGCAAAGTAGTAGTCGATATCTTCTGGGATTTCAAACATTTCTTCTTCCTCAAATTCTTCGTCTTCATCAACGATATCCATGTTGCCAAGCATCTGTGCAATTTCTGCAAGATGGAAAATAGATTCGGTAGAAAACTCAAAATAACCGGCTTCAGCCAAATCAACAGAAACAGTAAACAGCATAATGTTCTCCAAAGTTTAACCACAGCAATCCGCTGTAATGCCATCTTACACACTTTTTACGACTACTTTGTAACCATCTTTGTGTTCCAAAATAGCACCTTTGCGTAACTCTGACATGGCAAACTTTAGATCATTTCTAAGGTGTTCTATTGCTTCCTCTTGTTCAATCATACGAATATGCGCTTCCATAGCAAAGTCTGCTAAGTTTTTATTGCTCCATGCAGCAAAGTTAGGTAGTTTTTTCATGTTGATTGGGTTTAGGGCAATTTTCTGGAACTTCTACAACGCACCAGACCGAACTAATATACTTTTTTGTACCACGATACTGCCAGCGGTCAATATAAGCGTCTGGCATTGATTTAAGGACTGCCAAAATCCTTCCCTCTGGTGCTTTTACGATCTCATTAATTTGGGCGCAAGTTAAGCCGTCTGGATGCGCTTTTAACACTTCTCGCACTTGTTTGTTATAGCTATACATTAACTGTTCTTTTCCTTGAGTTTGGTTTCTATTCTTTCGTAAATATGCCAAGTCAAATATAAATCAGGCGTGATCTTGAAGCACTCTTTAATTTCTTCCTCCGTCAGCCCTACCCACGGGCGCTGGGGTGGGGTCAAGTCGTGTTGGCGTCTAACATAAACCACCTTGTCGGGGTCTGTAGGGTGTTGTTTAAGCGGCATTGTTCTTCTCCTTGAGGATGGACTCCGCACTTGTTGCTGCTTGCAGTTTGGTTAAGCAAGACTGGTTGATTGCCGAAAAATCTTGCTCATCTAGCCCTACCCACAGACGCTTTTTCTTGCCGTCAAGAAGCCCACTCATGTAGGCGATGGTGAGTTCGTCAGGCTCCGACTCCTGCGCTGGCTGTGCTTGCATTGAGTATTGGCAAGTACATCCCTGCATTACGCTGCTATGTAATCCCGCTATTTTTCCGCAATTTGGACAAGTGTTCATCACAATCCTCGGCTCTTAATACGCTGGTGGTCATTAGCACCTAATCGAACATAGCCTTCTTGAGGTTTATACACAGGACGTTCCCAAAGGTTCATGGTTGGTGGCAATGCTTCGTTAGGGTCACGTTCACGTTTGACGTAATCACCGGCAATGTGATGCTTTGGCACTTTGTCGCCATAGGTTAAAGGAAATGCTCCCAATGTTGTTTCTTTATTGACTCGCATACGGTGCATCTTCAAAGTTATCAGGGTTAAATTTAACGGGTGGGGCATTAGCCGGAATTGGTCGAGGAAATGGTGGGAAAGGCCAAGTTGTCATTTCAGAATCCTGTCAATAAATGATGGGGTGCAGGTCTTAGACAGCACCAGCGGAATAGATGCGTAAGCGTATCCAAGGCAGAACATCAGGACTGCAAAAGCCCCCAATGCTGCTAGACCTCGGATAGCCAAGTCATAAGCGGCTTTCATTTCTCTTTGACAAATACGCCATTAGCCAACAGGATACCTTTGCGGTTCTTGATTTGGTCGTAAGCCACTTCCATGCAAGACACAAGATTCATGTCTTTCAGAGCGCAATAAACGACCAAGCAAACCATTACATCGCCAACAGCATCAATGATTTCATCTTCATCACCTTTGATGGTTGCGTCTGCCAGTTCGCCCATCTCGCTGATTGCTTTAAGCAATTGAGTGGCTGGATTGGAGTTTGGAATGATGCGTCGAGCCTCAGCCCATTGCACAATTTTTAGTTCAATGTCTGCGTAGGTAGTCATATAAGTCCTATAAAAATAAATGGGTGGGGGTACTCGCTGCGTCTATGGCGGCATCGCTTGCGGGATGATCTTTTTGGCTTCCACAGCATCCGCTTTCCCCCCGAATATCAGAACGGGAGATCATCATCCATTTCAGGCTTGGTCTTTGGCTTTGCCGCTGGCTGTGCCTGTTGTGCCTTTTTCAGAATGGTAGCGTTGAACTTGTCGCTGCCCCAAACGTGCTTCCACCAAGTTCCATCGTCTTTTTTACGGGCAGGGTAGCTAAGAAAATCACCCTTAGCACCGCTCTTGATAGAGCAGCCCTTGATAGACAAGAATGCTTCCGCACCCTCTTCGCTGTGGAGGTTGATGTTGAATGAAGGGTACTTGCCTTCGTGGTGTTCAATGGAGATAAACATTAGTTGCTTTCATCAAGTTTAGTTTTATACGCTTTGATTGCAGAGCGTACTTTGCTGTCAGGCTTTAG